>Ga0187819_10001061_pt1 | contig 14146 bp, 10 predicted proteins | sample NC_wetland_sal_i_15_FD_132411 | JGI IMG/M metagenome (GOLD analysis project Ga0187819, IMG submission 132411) | Wetland sediment microbial communities from Neuse River Estuary, North Carolina, USA - SO4_4 | ecosystem: Environmental > Aquatic > Freshwater > Wetlands > Sediment | place: USA... | reverse complement strand
TCCCTGCACTCATTGGACACAATGCCACTATGCGACTCATGCTAACCGGCGAGACAATTAAAGCGCCCGAAGCGTTACGCCTCGGCCTGGTTCACCAGGTCCTCTCCTCTCGTCACTTCCTCACAGATACAGAAGAACTGCTCACAGTGCTGGCTACGCGAACCTAAGCCCCTGGTACCTGAGACTAATTAGTGGAACTTTTTAACCGAAGAAACGTCTGCACACACGAGAGTCGAAATTATGCGTAGAATATACGTAGCTCTTCAAGATTCCTCAACACCTTCGGTAGTTCGCAAAAGGTTTTTTACTGCGGGCTGTGCAGCCGCAGGCTGCACAGCCCGCAGTAAAAAAAGACGCGAGCCGCCGGAGGCGGCGAGAAATCAGGCACCTGAAGAGTTACGAACATATGAGAAACATACAAGACGGGGAGAGCGCGCCATGCACACAATTCAGATTAGTAGACAGCGATCACCCTGGTGTACTATTGCCCTCGTAGTTGTGCTGGCCGTGATGCTCGCAGCCTGCGGAACAAATAATAGTGGAACAAGCACGGGAGGAACCAGTGTTGATCCCTCCCCAAAACCCACCTATAAAACAGTGAAGGGATACGGCACTTCCTTTGGCTGTCCAAGTGATGTCGTAGTAAATCCTCTGCCACCAGCGCCGAATGTGGTGATTAGTATTAAACAGGGCTACACTGTCATCATTGCACACACCGGCGATGTGATTGAAATTCACCTGCCCTTTGGTCTGCTCTGGCGCGGCCCCAGTACTTCTCAGGGTACACTGCAATTACAAACCCCATTCGGCTATGCACTGAAAAACAAACATGTGTGTGTCTGGCGTTTTGTTGCTCGGAGTACAGGTACGACGAAGCTCATCTTCACTGCGCGTGCTATCTGCAAACCAAATCAATTCTGTCCGCTCTTTGTTTTAGAGGTGCCTTTTACCATTGAAGTGCGATGACCTGGGTGAGCGGGTGTGAATGTATCGAAGTATCTCTACATTCGTGAATATCTTGCCTGGCCCAGAGAAGTATGTTGCGGGCCTGGTCGCCAAAAGTGCATATTAAGCGCCTTCCATACGTGAGCAATACGTTGTAGTTCCTGCTTGATGATATTCATACTTCCTGGTCTTTGGTTCGCATCGCGCTCGACCATCTGCATCACCAGCATTCCCAGTTCGACAATAGCCAGGTGGCTGTTTGGCCATAAAGGTATAAAGTGAAAGGGAGTTTCCGTAGGGTCATGAGTGGTCAGCAAGTGATGGAGCAGGGCTCCCAGGCTATAAATATCAGAGCGCGGCGTTGTTTGTGCTCTGCCATATTGCTCTGGAGCAGCATAGCCGGGCGAACCAAGCGCCGCTGTATCTTTGGCCTGGCCTGGCTTGAAATGGCGCGCAATGCCAAAGTCGATCAGGTAGAGGTGACCCCGCGTTGTGCGCATAATGTTGGACGGTTTCAGGTCGCGGAAGATCACAGGCGGCTGTTGACTATGCAGGTAGTCAAGTACGGTACAGAGTTGAATGCCGATATCGAGTACCTCACTGAGTGGAAGTCGTCCTTCCGGCGCTTTGCTCATACATTGCTCGATGGTCTCGCCTTTGATGAACTCCATTACCAGGTAGAAATTTTCAGGAGTTGTGTGGTGATCGTAAATGCACGGCAGGTTGGAATGGCTCAGGTGGGACAACAGCTGCACCTCGCGTTTGAATGCATCGGTGGCCTCAATTACAGCCTGGGGTCTCAGCCCACTCAGGTTGATCGCTTTGACGGCGACCAGGCGATCAGTATGCTGGGTGTCAACTGCTTTGTACACGACTCCGAAGCCACCCGTCCCTACCTGGTTGATGACCCGGTAGCGATTCTGTAGCAGCACCCCTTGGGGATATCCTGCACTGGAAACCATACACCCTTGCTCCTAAAAGCTGGACCCTTTAACTACGCCTTAATCTTTTCGTTTTTCGGATCATACAGTGGCTCCTTCGTCACCGTTGCTCGGTAACGTATCCCAAATAATTGTACCTCAATTTGCATCCCTGGCGTCGTATATTCTACTGGCAGATACCCGTAGATTATGCTCTGTCGCACGGTATAGCCATAACCTCCACTGGTTACGTGACCGAGGATGCGTTCACCATCGAGCAATGGTTCACCGCCCAGTGCGATTGCGCTCGGATCATTGAGGACCATGCAACTCAATTTGCGCGTCACACCCTGCATTTTGACGCGCTCCAAAGCGGCTTTTCCCAGGAAGTCTCCCTTTTGAAGCTTGACCGCAAACCCCAGACCCGCCTCGTACGGGTTATACTCCGAGTGGATATCGGCGCTCCAGTAGCGATAGCCCTTCTCCAGCCGTAGCGAATCGATGGCCCGGTAACCGGCGGCTACCATGCCGAGCGGCTGGCCAGTCTCCCACAGCGTATCCCACAGCTTGAGGCCATATTCCATCGGCGCGTACAATTCCCAGCCGAGTTCACCTACATAGGTTACACGCAGCGCCAGCACGGGGATGTCACCAATCGTGACCTGTTGCGCCGTCAGATACGGAAAGGCCGCATTGGAAAAATCGTTCTCGCTCACCTGCTGTACCAGGTCCCGCGCTCGTGGTCCCCATATACCAATGCAGCAGCGACTGGAGGTTACATCTTGTATATAGACCGAGCCATCAGTCGGCATCTGGCTGCGCATCCACGAGAGATCATGAATGCCAAAGGCTGTGCCGGTGATGATCTGGAAACGGTCGGCGGCAAGGCGTGTAACCGTCAGGTCGCACTCGATACCCCCATGCGTGTTCAGCATCTGCGTGTAGGTGATTGCGCCTATGGGTTGGTCCATCTGATTATCGGTGATGTGCTGGAGAAAGGTTAATGCGCCAGGGCCAAATACCTCGAGTTTGCTAAAGGAGGTTTCATCAAACATTGCTACGCGCTCACGGGTGGCCTGGTGTTCGGCTCCGATGGCAGATGACCAGTAGTGATTTGCCCAACCCTGAGGCACTGGCCATCCCTGACCTTCTGCCAGGTATTCGTTGCATGTGAGCCAGTTGGGCCGTTCCCAGCCAGCCTTCTCACCGAAGACGGCTCCCAACTCCTCAAGGCGGTTATATACAGGACTGAGGCGCAGGTTGCGTGCGCTGCTGCGTTCTTTCATCGGATAGCTGATGTCGTAGTAGGTGCTATAGATTTCATCGACGCGGGTAGCGATATAACGGCGGCTGGCGGTATAGGCCCCGAAGCGGCGAATATCCATGTGCCATAGGTCCAGCTCAGGCTCACCTTCCACAATCCATTCCGCTATCACCTTGCCGACGCCACCGGCGCCGGAGATGCCGTGAGCGCAGAAGCCACAAGCCACCCAGAACCCTCGCACGTCCGGAGATTCGCCCAGGACAAACTCACCATCTGGCGTAAACGACTCCAGTCCATTGACGCGCCTCACCAACTCGACATCGCGTAAACAAGGGACACGCTCGACGCAGCCAGCAAGCAAACCGGCAAAACGGGCATCGTCGAATCCCTGTACAGTGGGGTTCAAGCCATCAGGAATGGCATCCACAGCGAACGATGATGGATCTCGCTCGTACCCACCAAGCACCAGGCTTTGTCCTTCCTGGCGGAAATAGACCAGCTTATCAGGGTCGCGCAGATTGGGGACACTGCCACCTTCTGTCAGTTCAGGTAGTAGGCCCGTCGTGGCGTACTGGTGCTGCATCGGGATGAGCGGAATGGCGATGCCGACCATGGAGCCAATACGCGGCGACCAGATACCTGTAGCAGCGACCACGATCTCACTGCGAATGCGACCCTGAGAGGTATTTACCGCCTGTACCCGCCCGTTACTGACCTCGATACCGGTAACGCGAGTATTGGCGTAGAAGGTCGCACCGCCTTGCTGGGCCGCGTTTGCCAGCGCCTGCGCCAGGACTGGGGCGCGTGCAGTGCCGTCGGTAGGCAGGTACAATGCTCCTGCAACATCATCCATACTCATCAGTGGGAACATCCGTTGAGCTTCATCTGCGCTGATGAGTTCTGCCGCCAGCCCTACGCTCCTGGCAAAGCCCGCCTGGCGTTTGAGTTCTTCCATGCGGTCCTGTGAAGAGGCCAGCCGCAGGCTCCCCACCTGAATGAAGCCAGGGATGTCATCCACCTGGAGCTTCTTGTAGAGTGCAATGCTATACATCAGCATCTTCGTCAGGCTGATTGTTGAGCGCAGTTGCCCCACCAGTCCGGGTGCATGCGACGTGGTGCCACTGATCAGCGGCCCCTGGTCGAGGACGACGATATCGCGCCAACCTCGTTCGGTCAGATGGTAGGCGATACTGGAACCAGCAATGCCACTGCCAATGATAACGGCTCTGGCCTGATCGTGCATGGATTGGTCTCCTATCATTGTCTTATGTCCTGAAGCCACCTGGCTGTCATCCTGAGCGAAGCGAAGGATCTCTCGTTGGTCTCCTGTCATTGTCTTACGTCCTGTAGCCACTGCTCGAACTGGGGTGTGGCCACATTACGCAGGAAGCGGTTGAGATGGTGATGGGCATACTCAGCATAGTCAAAATCAAGTTCAGAAATGCCCAGCTGCAGAAAGCCCCAGAAGGACTCGCGCAGATCAGAACCGAGGCGCATCAGGTGTAGATGTGCCACGTCTGCCGGTCGTACCTCACCGAAGTAATAGCGCAAGAGGAGTTCACACTGCTGCTCGTTCAGTGACTGGTTAACGGCAAAGTTTCCCAGGTCAAAAAAGAGGTCGCCCATGCCTGCATACTCCCAGTCGAGAATGCGGATGGTGTAACCATCATCAATGAAATTGCTGGCGAGCAGGTCGTTGTGGCAAGGTGTTGGCTGATCTAGCGGGCCGATGGCCTGTTCGATCTGTGTCATCAACGCGAACACCTGGGGTAGTGTGTCAGGAAATGAAACGCCATATTCGAGAGCCAGCTTGTGATAACTACGCACCGTCTCAAAGGGTGAGAAGCTGCCGGGTAAGTCTGGCCCACCATGATAACGATGCATAGAGTCTACAATACGTCGTAGCGTCTCAGGTTGGGCAGCGGTTTCTGGTGCAATGCTCGTGCCAACAATGAAGCGTGTGATCAGAACCTCTTCAGACTCAGAGGCGAGAAAATGCACAACCTCGGCTCCGACGCCCATCTGCGCAGCAATAGCAGTGCAGGTGCGTTCGCGTCCCCGGTCGATGCCGAGCAGGTGTGTGCCCTTGCCGCCTATACGTAGCACGAAGGTCTCTCCTCCAATATCAACACGATAGTTCTGGTTTGTGATGCCGCCAACCAGGGGTGTTACTACAGCTTCGACCCCGTTCCATCCTGGTATCTGGTTCAGAATTCGCTCAATTTGCTGATTCATCGCTCACCTCATTTGCTTTAGCATGAGCATACATCGTGATCAAGCTTGGCGTCAAGCATGATAAGTCAATGCCAGGTGCCCTTGCACTTGACGTTCTTTCTTGTGCTATATTACCATGCAGTGAATAACACACGAGATTATAAGGAAGAGCATGCATGTTTCCATCACTTCCACCCACGGTTCAGCATGAACTTGAGCACCTGGCTCAATCTTACGGTCAGCCGCTGGTGTGTAGCGTTGAGTTAACAAGCAACTATCGCTTTGATCCGCTCAACAAAACCGACCGTTATGGCGAGGTGTGTATGGTTGTACTCCGCCCAAACGGTCATTTGCTGACCATGACCAAAGTGTTCTACCCACGTGGGGTATCTCGGCTGCCAACAGGCGGGATTCATCAGGGTGAGGACATTCTGGCAGCTTTACTGCGTGAGACCTACGAGGAGACGGGTCTACAGGTCGAGGTGCGCCGCTTCCTGGCAGCAGTCGCATACCGGCTCGGTGGTGACAGCGTAGAGACGCTGCCGGTGTTCTATACCTTTGCCTTCTTACTGGATGAGGTAGGTGGTACGCTCGGAACATTGGATGAGAGTGAGCGGGTAGAGGCATTCTTTGAGGTGGAACCGGGTTCTTTGCTCTCGGTGGCTGAGCGACTGGAGCAGGTGGAGACAACATATAGTGAGGAGATTGATGGACGGTGGCGCGATTGGGGGCGCTTTCGTGCGGTGATCCATCGCGTTGTGGGGGAGGCGTTTGCAGGATGGGGCAATGCATAATTGCAGGTGCTCAGGTTTTTTCATTCCACCATGGACCTTCTTATCTCGATGATCTGGTCGCGCAACTGCGCCGCTTTCTCGAACTCCAACTGCTTGGCTGCGGCCCGCATCTGCGACTCCAAATCCTTAATCAGGCGCAGTGCCTCATCTTTAGGGATACCTGCCAATGCAATTGCAACCGCTTTGCCATCCGTCGCTTCAACATGGACTCCGCTCATTTCCTTGATACGTTCAGAAAGCGTCTTGATGTCCTTTTTGATGCCACGCGGCGTAATATGGTGGTTTTCATTGAAGCTTGTCTGGAGCCTGCGGCGGCGGTTCGTCTCATCGATGGCCCGCTGCATTGACCTGGTCACCGTGTCGGCGTACATAATCACACTGCCTTCGACATGGCGAGCAGCGCGACCCGTAATCTGGATCAGCGAACCCTCTGAGCGTAAGAACCCTTCCTTATCGGCGTCGAGAATCGCCACCAGAGATACCTCCGGCAGGTCGAGCCCCTCGCGCAGCAGGTTGATGCCCACAACCACATCATATACTCCCAGGCGCAGGTCACGCAGAATATCCACGCGCTCGATGGTTTCGATCTCCGAGTGCAGGTAATGTACCTTGATGCTTAACTCTTGCATATAATCGGCCAGGTCTTCAGCCATCTTCTTGGTCAGCGTCGTCACCAGTACACGCTGCCCCTTCCCAACGCGTAGGCGAATCTCAGCCAACAGGTCATCAATCTGCCCTTTGGTCGGGCGCACACTGATCTCGGGATCAATGAGGCCGGTCGGGCGGATAACCTGTTCGACGACCTGCTGGCTGTGTTCGTATTCATACGGGCCGGGAGTCGCGGAGACGAAGAGCGCCTGGTTTATCTGCCGCTGGAACTCTGCAAACGTCAATGGGCGGTTGTCCATAGCGGAAGGCAGGCGGAATCCGTAATCAACCAGCACCTGCTTGCGCGAACGATCCCCAGCATACATCCCTCGCACCTGCGGCAACGCCACATGCGACTCGTCCACGACGAGCAGGTAGTCGTCGGGAAGATAGTCCATCAGTGTCCACGGTTGCTCTCCTGCCGCTCGTCCCGCCAGGTGACGTGAGTAGTTCTCGACGCCCGAGCAGAAGCCGGTCTCGCGCAGCATCTCGATATCGAAGTTGGTACGCTGCTTCAAACGTGCCGCTTCCAGCAGCTTGCCCTCGGCTTCAAGTTCCTGCAGGCGCTCCTCCAACTCTTGTTCGATTAACTCGATGGCCCTATTCAGGCGAGACTGTGTCGTGACCCAGTGCTTGGCCGGGTAGATATCTAAGCGCGTTCGCTTGCCCAACACCTCACCTGTAAGCGGATCGATCTCGGTCATGCGCTCTATCTCGTCGCCAAAGAACTCGACGCGTACCGCCACATCTTCGTAGGCCGGGAATATCTCCAATACATCACCGCGCACACGGAAGCGCCCGCGAATAAAGTTGGCATCGTTGCGCTCGTATTGAATCTCCGTCAGGTGACGTAGGATCTTATCCCTGCGGCGCTCTTCCCCTACCTTCAGGGTGAGCACTACTTCGCCATATTCGTCCGGGCTGCCCAGGCCATAGATGCAGGAAACGGAGGCAACGATCAGCACATCCCGCCGCTCGAACAGGCTGCGTGTTGTGGAGAGTCGCAGCTTCTCAATCTCTTCGTTGAGCATGCTCTCTTTCTCGACATAGGTATCCGTGCGTGGGATGTAAGCCTCGGGTTGGTAGTAGTCGTAGTAGGAGACAAAATACTCGACGGCATTATTTGGAAAGAACTCTTTGTACTCACTATAGAGTTGCGCCGCCAATGTCTTATTGGGGGCAAGTACCAGCGTTGGTTTCTGCACTTGCTCTACGATCTTTGCCACGGTATACGTCTTGCCACTGCCCGTTACTCCCAGCAACGTCTGCGTCTTATAGCCATTCCGAATACCTTCAACTAACTGTGCGATGGCTTCTGGTTGATCACCTGTGGGCTGAAATGGCGCTTCCACCTTGAAATCTGGCATTTTGCTGTGTCCTCGATTAGAATATTTTTTCCAATTACTCGTACATTATATCATCTTTTTAATCCAGGTGTCGACTGCCTGGGGCTTGTAGTCAGGGCTGTTGCAAGAACACGAAATAAATAAGGACACCCGCATAGGTGTCCTTAGAATCCATGATGTAGTTTGCCGGTAATATATTACGCTTGCGCCGCCGCAGTCGCCTGCTCAGCCGGGACCTGTTGCACCGCTTCGAGATCAATCTCGATATTGACCCTGTCGCTAACCATCACACCGCCTGTCTCAAGTGCCACATTCCAGTTCAAGCCAAAATCTTTGCGGTTGATCATCCCCTTGATTGCAAAGCCGGCGCGCCGCAGTCCGAATGCATCTTTCTGAAGCTGCCCTGAATATTCTGCATCAAAGGTGACGGGTATGGTAACTCCATGCATCGTCAGATCCCCGGCCACTTTATAGTCCTGGCCGCCGACATGTTCAACTTTAGTACTCTTAAAAGTGATCTTCGGGAATTTTTCCGCATCGAAGAAATCGGGCGAGCGCAGGTGGCCGTCGCGCTTTTCATCACGAGTATCAATACTGGCCGCATCTACCTCTGCCTCCACCCAGGAGTTCTCTGGATGCTCTTCGTCGATGTGAAGCTGGCCGCTCAAAACATTAAAATGCCCTCTCACAGTACTGACCATCATGTGTCTTACCGAAAAAGTCGCCTGTGAATGTGAAGCATCAATAGCCCAAGTCATTAGGTGTTCTCCTTGATTGTTTTTTCTGACTCAGTGCAGATATTGCACTATCAAATAGTTAGTAACTTCACTAACTAGAGTTAATGATACCACAAAAGACTTATCTTTGTCAAGATACTAATTAAAAGTTAGTACTGACCTATAATTTAAAGCATGCCATACCAGGGACCTTTTTGCAAGTCATCGGAGAGCAAGCCTATTCATGGCTCGGTGGTCGGGCTTCGCGGGGAGGTAACTTCGCGAAGAAATCATTGGCAAACCGCCGGCTGTATTCGTCAAGCAAGAATTTCACGCGTTCGGGGTCTTGCGCCGCAACAACGAATCCCACGTGGTGCCGCTTATCCAGCCGCCAGACAATCTCTGGGTCCTGGTATGCCGAGGTATCAGGGTGCTCCTGGCGAGCTAAGGTGACGATGACGCCTGCATAGTTTTGTTTATGCTCAGGTAGTTGATACGGGTGCTCCGGTGTGGCTGTCTCAATTCTGGCCCACTCTCGCCACAGATTGATGCCCGTGGCCGTCTCGACCAATTCTACGATATTGGCACCACCCACGCGAGCAGCTGTTTCAAGAAAGTAAAAGCGACCATCCTCGTGCCCTTTAATAAATTCCATGTGGGTTACTCCTTGCACCATCCCAAACGCACTGAGGACTTGCCTGCTCATCTCCTTTAAGGCTTGCTCATCCTCAGAGCCACGAGGAAGCGTACGGGTCATAGCAATGCCTCCTTCATGAAACACATCCAGTGGAGGACGCCCGTACTGATGGGCCTCGGCAAAGACGACTTGGCGGTCGACAACCAGAGAGTCGACATGATAGACCTCGCCGGGAATATAGCGCTCCAATACGTAGAAGGATTGCTGGTCGCCCAGCGTGTCCAGGCGTGGCCAGAGCTCTTCTGGGGCATTGATCTTCGTGATCCCAATGGTAGAAGCCTCGAAGCGCGGTTTAAGCACCCAGGGTGGCGGCACGCGCTCCATATACTCACGAATCTTGTCGTGGTTCAGGACGTGCACAAAATCGGGGACCGGAATGCCGTGCTCCTGGGCTTTGAGGCGCATCGCCAATTTGTCACGAAAGTACCGCACAGTAGTATCACCCATACCCGGCAAACGCAGATGTTCCCGCAAGGCTGCTGCCGTCCACACATCATAGTCATCCAGGGCAACAATGCGATCAATCACGCGTGAACGGGCAAGGTAGCTAACACCACGAGTCACCTCGTCCACTTTAGAGAGGTCAGGCATGTGGAATACCTCATCAATGCTCTCACGTGGCCAATTCCCCTCCTCCAACGCCGACACGGTCAACAAGATCACGTACCACCCCTGGCGCTTGCATTCACGCATAAACTCTTGCCCCTTCTCATAACTGACAATGCAGAGCACAGTTTTCGGAGATACGTTCGTCATGGTCATTGCTCCTGTGGCGGATAGTGGGTAAAACGCTTTCCGCCAATAGTATAGCATATTGGCTGAAGCCCGCTGGCAGGGATTCATGCGCCATATCTTCACTTGTCGAAGGAGCAAAGTTTTGCTTTGAATGTGGCAATGAGCTCGCTTAAGGGCATGAGGTTAATTTCCATACATCTAGCATTGCGGAGGTTCTACTCGTGGAGCTCGCCAAATCCCCGATATCTCGGCGGCCGCTTTTAACCTGACTGTGTACTTCCAGGGACAATGGGGACGGTCGGCGGCACAAGTGCGGCTGCGCCTATCCGGGCTGCTGGCATGACACTTGCGAATGAGGCTTGATAAAACAACTGGGCAAGTTTGCTTATTCACTGCAACTGTTCTACCTGGCCGATGACGGCAACAACGACATGAATGCTTACTATGATGTGACAAGTGGAAATAATTTGTTCTATCCTGCTATTTCGGGTTGGGATTTCGCTACCGGTCTCGGCACGCCAAATATAGCGAATTTCTATACGGCGATCTCCAGCAAGATCAAGGAAGCAAGCCAGGCTCCGCAATTTTGCTATACTCTCCTAACACTTGCGAAGTCTCAACGCTGATCTCTATTCTAAGAGAAAACTCCCCGTGAGTTGGCGTCGTAAAGCCGCCTTCTCCTCTTCCTCGTTCGTTGAAGATTGTGTCGCTGGGTCAGGGTCATGCCAGTCCGCCATTTGGTTGGTAGCCGCAGAGACAACTTCGCTCATTAACATCTCTTGCAGAGACCTGGCCGAAGGTGAAGGTGAAAAGTCTTCTGTTGTCCGATCGCCTTTTGAAGACTTTTCAAGAACTGGTGTTTGCCGCGTCTCTTTCCTTTCAAATTTGGTGACAGCGAGTGAAAACTGCTGGCTGAGAATATCCAAAGAGATGCCAACACCTGCGCGTAAGTCAGCCAATTGTCTGTGCAACTCCTGATTTTCCCTGTCCAATTCATCCAGGATCTGTTTTTGTTGGACCAACGCCTGCATAACTAGTGCGAAACTACTGTCAATTGCTTCCATAGCTTCTCCTTAATAAAGCGTACTACAAGTTCTGGCTACCGATAGGTCTACATATATGGGCGTAGATATATATAGTTCCTCTATTTAGAATAACGTAGCTCACTGCATTTGATAACGTTGGTTATTATCCAATCGTGTATTACTATGTGTCAATGCGTCTAGACAGACTTTTTCACCGCCTCCTTGTAACGCTTGCTGAATTTCATAATCGTAGCTGTTGGTGGTACAATAATGGCAGTCACAACGGCAATCACAACGTCTGTATTAACAGAATCACTGAATGACAAGTGAGAAGGAACGAACGAACATGAACGACCGCATCCGTGAAATTTTAGGCTGGTATGCCAGTGAAAACCCCGGTGTCCGCACCAACCTGGCTCGCATGCTCAATCATGGTCGCCTGGGAGGCACGGGCAAAATGGTCATTCTGCCCGTAGACCAGGGATTTGAACATGGCCCCGCACGCAGCTTTGCACCAAACCCGGCAGGGTATGACCCGCGCTACCATTTCCAACTCGCTATTGAAGCTGGCTGTAATGCCTATGCTGCGCCGCTGGGCTTTTTAGAGGCAGGTGCTGCCGAGTATTGCGGGGACATTCCCTTGATCCTCAAGTGTAACAACCATGACATGTTGAACGACGAGCGCGACCCTATCTCAGCCATCACCTCTGGGGTTAGTGATGCTTTGCGCCTTGGTTGTGTAGCTGTCGGCTTCACCATTTATCCAGGGTCAGCCGAGCGTACCACCATGTACGAGGAGCTGCGCGAAATTACTGAGGAGGCCAAAGCCGCTGGCCTGGCGGTGGTCGTCTGGTCGTATCCACGTGGGAGCAGCTTGAGCAAAGAAGGTGAAACTGCCGTTGATGTTGTGGCTTACGCTGCCCAGATCGCTGCTCAGCTTGGTGCGGATATCATCAAGGTGAAGTTACCCAGCGCGAAAGTGGAACTGGCCGAAGCGCAGAAAGTGTACCAGAAGTACGAAATTCCTATATCGACGCTGGCAGACCGCGTACGCCACGTTGTCCAGAGTGCCTTCGATGGCCGTCGTATCGTCATCTTCTCCGGGGGCGCTTCTGTTGCCGACGAGCAATTCTTCAACGAAGCACGCGCCATCCGCGATGGCGGCGGGTTCGGCTCGATCATAGGCCGCAACTCCTTCCAGCGCAGGAAGCCCGAAGCCCTGAAGTTCCTCCAGGCCGTAATGGGCATTTACGAAGGCTCCGTTCAATAGCGTGAGTGGAGAATACTTTTTCGGCTGAGGACTCGCGACCCTTGGGTCGCGCTAACTCTTAAAAGTGTCGAATGGGCGGGCCGATGCTCTGCCTCGGCCCGCCCATTCGACATAAAAAGAAGTGGGGCCCCGCCAGGGGCCGATGAGTGCGAAGGAGAATCATTCTATGACCACCCTACGTAAACTCACCCTCGATGACCTCTGGACCTTCAAGGAAATGGGCACTGTCGCCCTTTCCCCGAATGGCAGGCGTGTAGCCTTCTCGATGCACAGTACCGATAAAGCAAAGAATGAGCGATACAGCGCTATCTGGTTACTCCACCTCGACGAGCAAGGACATGCCATGGAGGAGCCGCGCCAACTGACGAGTGGTATCAAAAACGATACAAACCCCGTGTGGGTGCCAGATAGTAGACGCTTGCTGTTCCTCTCAGATCGTGAGGAGGAGAAGAACCAGCTCTGGCTCATCGATACCGAGGGAGGTGAGGCTCGCAAATTGACGAATATGCTCAACGGTGTCAATGAAGCGGCATGGTCACCGGATGGGCAATGGATCGCCTTTACCGCTATGGCAGCCCCGACCGATGATGATGAGGTCTTGACCGGGCGCAAACCCCTGGAGGACTCCGAAAAGAAAAAGCGTGAGGAGGAAGAGCGTATCCGACTGCGCTCCACGACCAGAATTTGGTATCGCCTCGATGGGCGCGGTTTCTTTGATAAGTTCAGTCAGGTGTTTGTCATGCCTGCTCCCAGAGCCGGTGATAGTGCGACCGACCCGACGATGATTCGTCGTCTCACCTCGGGCGATTTTGACCATGCGCAGCCAACGTGGACACCGGATAGCAGCGAGATTGGGGTCTTGTGCAATCGTGCCGATGATCGTGATCGCTCGTTCGTCACAGACCTGTGGGCGATTGATCGCGAGACCGCCGAGGCTCGTCGTATCAGCGATGGCACGCTAGAGATCGGTGCCTATGCCTGGTCGCCCGATGGCCACCAGGCGATCCTCGCAGGCGCGAAAGATATACGCATTGCAGGCGCCAGCATTTTCCATCTCTACCTGGTCACTCGTGAAGGTGGCAGCATCGAGGATATGACGGCTGATGTCGATATCCATGCCACCATTGCCTCGTATGCTGGCTACGGCCAGCCTGGTCCCTATCGTCCCCAATGGAGTGCAGATGGGACACGAGTGTATTACCTGGTTACAGAACATGGGTGTGTTAACGTCTATCGCTTGGAAGTCGCACAGAGGCAATCAACCGCCCTGACCGGTGGTGAGCAATTGACCCACTTCCTGGCATTGTTGCCCAACGAACAGGGGATGGTGCTGGCACAAGCGCAACCACTCAGCCTTTGGGAGTTATACCTGTTGCCCCTCCATGCGACAGGAGCGGGAGAGCCAGAGCGCCTCACTCACCAGTGTGACCATCTGATGAGCGAGTTTGCCAGGAGCGAGCCAGAACGCATTCATTACCGCGGAGCAAACGATGATGATATTGATGGCTGGCTTATACGTCCCATCGGAGCGCGGGAAGGAGTGCGTTATCCGCTCGTCGTCAGGATTCACGG
>Ga0187819_10001060_pt1 | contig 14148 bp, 16 predicted proteins | sample NC_wetland_sal_i_15_FD_132411 | JGI IMG/M metagenome (GOLD analysis project Ga0187819, IMG submission 132411) | Wetland sediment microbial communities from Neuse River Estuary, North Carolina, USA - SO4_4 | ecosystem: Environmental > Aquatic > Freshwater > Wetlands > Sediment | place: USA... | reverse complement strand
GAGGAGGCCGGCCTCGCCGTCGCGAGCCGGACCGACCGGGGGGTGAGTGCCCGGGCCAACGCCCTGACGCTCACCACCACGCTGCCCGAGATGGCGGTCTTACGCGCTTTGAACGGGATCGCTCCGGAGATCTTCTTCACGGCCATTTCCGAGGTCCCTCTGGAGTTCTCGGCCCGAGCCGCCACAGGCCGATGGTACCGATACTTCCAGCCGGGGGAGGGGCACCATCTCGAGCGTTGGCAGGATGCGGCCGCGAAGTTCCGAGGGGAGGTGGACGTTCGATCGTTCGGCCGGGACTTGCCGGCGGAACGCCCTGCCCTTCGGACGATCGACTCGGTTCGGGTGCACCGATCTGGCACGCGGTGGTTGGTCGTTGATGTCCGGGCCCCTTCGTTCGTCTGGGGGATGGTTCGAAAGATCATCGCGGCCCTGCGGAAGGTCGATGAGGGTACTCTCAGCCTCGCGCGGCTCGAGGAAGCCCTGCGGGGGGAACATCGCCTGACGCTACCGCTCGCAGAACCAGAGGGACTGGTGCTCTGGGACGTGATGTATCCAGTCCAGTGGTCGCACGCATGGGGGGGTCCCAACCGCGCTCAAGTGCGGTACTTGACCGAGCTGGTGCGACTCGCGCGCGTCCGAGAGGTTATCGGCCGCGAACTGTCCCAACGACCGATAGGCACGAAGGAGCGCCGGGGGCGGTAAGGCCCTCGGGCTAGACGGCCGCAAGAAGGCGGGGCCAGTCCTGTTCGGCGGCCCACTCCTCGAAGCGGTGCCAGCCGATGTCCGGATAATCACGACGGAGCCGCTCGATGTCGACGGTATATCCGTGCTGGCTCAGCCACTCCGACATGAGGGCCAGGTCGACGCTTCGCTGGCGGAGGGCGTCCAGCGGCACCTGCCGGTACTGGATCGAATGGCCCGTGCGCCGGCTAAGAACCTCAGCCTGCTGAGGTCCCGTGAGCTCGTCGCTCGCAATCTCGATCCGCTGGCCCCGGAACTTAGGGGGGTTCTCGAGCACGAACGCGTCGAAGGCGCCCAAATCATCCAGAGCGACCATCTGGAGGGGTTTCTCGGGCGGAAGACCGGCGCCGATCTGGCCCTGCCGAAGTCCGGGGAGCGAAAACGGCGCGATCGCGTTGTCCATAAAGGCGACGGGCGCGACGATCGCGAACGGGGTACCGGAGCTCCGCAGGTGATGCTCTACAGCGAACTTGCTGTCGAAGTGCGGGATTCCCGTATGCTGGCTGGCCGAGGCCACGGAGGAATAGACGATGTACGGGACATCCGCCGCCCGGAGGGCGTCGATCGCGGCGATTCCTTGCTGTCGTTCCCCGTCCGCCCCCTTTTCGAACGCGGTGCCCATCAGAAACGCCCCGTCGACGAAATGGGCGGCTTGCTCGATGGCCTGGGCATCCTCGAAGCTTCCCTGGAAGACCTCGACGCCGAGTTTTTGCAGCGCCTTGGCGGCCGGCTTGTTCCGGTCCCGGACCAGTGCCCGGAGGCGATGGCCTCGGGCCTTGAGATGGCGCAGGACGGTGCCCCCCTGGTGACCGGTGGCGCCGGTGACGAGGATGAGCAACGACTTATCAGCGAGCATGTGGACGGCCGACTTCGAGGATGGCATGAGTGCGGTCCACGCACCTAGGGGGAAATCGTTGTCGTCGTCGGTGGGAGCCCACGGGGGACGCCTGGGTTGGGCGCCCCAGAGAATCAAGTGTAGTCGATAAACCACGGGCTACAGAAACAACTCCGCCGAGGGAAGAATGAACTCCGGGGTCCCCCCTCACGTGGCTGGGCTCCCGTCGCCAGCCTCCCCTCCGCCGGCTCCCGTGATCCCTACGCGGGGGTCCGCGGAGCGAGATCTGACGACCCTCGGTGAGGTGCTCATTGACGTGTGGCGTCAAGCACTGTCGGAGGGGAAGAGCCGGGTCGAACTCCCCACCGGCACCTACCCCGTGACTCATACCCGAAACCAAGGGTTGAAGATGGTCTACTTCGGGCATGGGAGCGATCGAATCGAAGGGATTGAGCAGAATCCCCTGAAGGCTTCCACCTGGGCGAAACGGGCCAGCCAAGGCGAGCGAATCATGCAGTTCTCGGTTCGCGGTCAGTACATCGGGAACGTCGCGGAGGGTAAGCTCACTCGTTATCCGGCTTGGCAAAGGCAAGATCTGCCCGAGTAGGAAGGGATGCTCCCGCCGGGATTTGAACCCGGGTTGGAGGGTGTCCTTGGCGGGGTTCGGCCCCGCCTCGAAGGCCCTCTATCCTTGACCGGACTAGACTACGGGAGCACGCTGTCCCCGGAGCGCCAGAGTTTATTGGCCTTCGGGCCCCGGCGGCCGTCAGCCGACGCGTTCCCACCGTTCGAGTTTTTGCACCTGGCCTAGGGTGCTGCCGCGTTGGATCTCTTCGCGGACCCGGTTCTCGTGTTCGAGTACGTCCAGCGACCGATTTGCGATCTCTTGGGCCCGTTCGCGGGGCACGACGACGAGCCCGGATAGATCCCCCACGATCCAATCCCCCGGCCGGACCCGCTGGCCGCCCACCGTCACCTCAACCCCGATCTCGCCGTGACCCTTGGGCTCACCGGCATTGGGCGAGATGGACCGGCTGAACACCGGGAAACCGAGCTCGAGTATCGCGTCAATGTCCCGGGCCGCGCCGTCGATCACCACCCCCGAGAGCTTCCGCATGTGGGCACTCCACGAAGCGAGCTCCCCCCACACCGCCGTCGTGCTGCTCCCCGCGTCCACCACGAGCACATCGCCGGGTCCGGCTCGGTCGATCGCCTCCACCGGCTTCGCCCAGTCCCCGTCCCGAGTGACAACGGTGACGGCCGGTCCCGCCATCCGGAAGTTGGGATCCTTGTGGTGGGCGAGCAGTCCGTGCAGCGCCCCTTTTCTCTGGAGAGCATCGCTGATGTTGGGAGTAGAGACCTTCAGGAACGCTTGACGGATATCCGCCTCGCCGACCCGATGGAACAGCTCGGTCGCGACCTCCGTCTGAGTAGTCATGGCCTGGCGGATCCGACGTGTCGCCTCGGTGACGTTGGCGCTCTTCGTGATCGCTCCCCCGACGATTAGGATCAACGCACCGGCCCGGGTCGCCTGCGCTACGGTCTCGGAGTTGAGACCGCCGGCAACAGAAACCGGAATCGGGGACGCACGGGCAAGTTCCTCGAGCGCGTCGAACGGAGTTCTTCCGGCCATCTGCATATCGATGCCGATGTGCCAGCAGACCGCTCCGGCGCCGAGCTCCGCGGAGCGCTTCGCCCGAGCCACGGGGTCCGCGACGTTCAACAAGTCGACGACGATTTCCGCGCCGTACTTTTCCCCGGCTCGAACCGCGTCCGCGATCGTATCGTCGTCGGCGGCCCCGAGGACCGTTACGAGGTCCGCTCCGGCCTTGGCCGCGATCTCGACCTCAAACGCGCCGGTGTCCATCACCTTCAGATCGGCCACGATTCGATGGTTCGGGAACGCACGTTTCAGCTCCCGGACGGCGTCGAGCCCCTCGCTTTTGATGAGGGGAGTTCCGGCCTCGACCCAGTCCGCGCCTCCCTCGACCGCCTCCTTGGCGGCCTGAAGGGCTCGGGAGAGGTTCTCGAAATCGAGCGCTACCTGGAGAACCGGGCGGTCGAGCTTCACGCGCCTTCGAGGGCCGATGGGCTATAAACCGTGAGCCAACCTGCCCGGAACACTGTGGCCGCCCCGGGTTCGGTACGGGTCATCACCGGGGACGCCCGGCGCACGACCCGCGTCGCGGCGGATTCCGTGGCGCTGGTGGTGACGTCGCCCCCGTACCCCATGATTGCGCAGTGGGACGAGCTCTTCGCGAGCTGGGGAGCGACGAACTTCGAGGCGATGCATCGGGAGCTCGACCGGGTCTGGGCGGCGTGCCACCGCGCCCTGATGCCGGGGGGGATTCTCGCAGTCAACATCGGAGATGCGGTACGGAGTGTATCGGGCGAGTTCCGGCTCTGGTCGAATCACACGCGGGTCGTCTCCGCGGCCGAGAGGCTCGGGTTTCGGTCCCTCCCCTACATCCTTTGGAAGAAGCCGACCAACAAGCCGAACGCCTTCCTGGGGTCCGGCTTCCTCCCCCCGAACGCCTACGTGACCTTGGACTGCGAGTTCATTCTGCTCTTCCGGAAGGGGCCTCTTCGGCGGTTGTCGCCCGGATCCTCCGCCCGCCTTGCCAGCCGGTACCGGAAGGAGGAGCGAGATCTCTGGTTCTCGCAGGTCTGGGAGGGCATCCGAGGCATCCCGCAGTCGCACGAGGGCCGGCGCTCCGGAGCGTTCCCCCCCGAGATCCCACGTCGGCTGATCCGGATGTTCTCGATCGTTGGAGACACCGTGCTGGATCCGTTTGCGGGCACAGGAACGACTCTGTGGGAGGCGTCGAGCCTCGGCCGGCACGCCATCGGGATCGAGGTCGACCCCTCGCGAGCCCACGAACTCGAGAAGGAACGACGGCGCCGCGGGTAGACTCCCGCCGCCGTCGGGGGCCGCTAGATCTGCCGGTGCTGGACTTCCTCTTCCACCGCCCGCTGGAGATACTTGAGCGAGGAATCCGACAGCCGATCCATGTGGAGCAGTAGGTAGTGGAGATAGATCCGCTCCGGGCGGCGCGACGGCCCGGGCGTGTGGGGCCGGGTTCCCGGCGATGGCGGCTCGGCCGCGGTCGTCATCTCGTTCAGCGTGGGCTGATGGTGCTCGTGCTCGGAGCCGTGGAAGTTGCGGCCCGTCTCCCCGACGAGGGGAGGGTGGACGCGTGCAACGGGGTCGTCGGGGTCCTCCGCCTCTTCGACCGGGGCCGCGGGAACGCCGGTGGTGACCGACAGACGAGGGGTGGAGGAGGAGGGTGGAACGGACTTCAGGAATGGATGCTCCGGCCGTCCGGGCTCCTGCATATCCTCTATCGAGCGGCCGGTGACGTCCTCGACGATATGCCGGAGGTTCCAGGAGTCACGACGGCGGCGGGCCGGGCCCTCCTCGGTCGCGGGCGCTATCTCCGCCATCGGGGGAGGCTTCCCGGCCGAGCTCACTTAAACGTGCCGTTCGAAGGGAACGGGCCTCGGGCGGTTCGGGGGCTTCCCCGGGCCCGAGAAGAGACTCTAACCACTCGAATTCGGGGGTCGAGGCGACGATCGCAAGGGGGAGGTGCCCGGCCCCGAAGCGGAGCAGCCCCTCGGAATAGCCGGCTTCCCCCGGCAGCCGCGTTCTCGGCAACCATTCTGCCTCGGCCGCCGTGAGTTGGAAGAAGTCCCGGGTGCCCGTCGAGACCTCGGAGAGGTGTAGGAGCACCGTGGCCCGCAGGTTCCGGAGCAGCGACCGACCCGCCCCGGTCGTCAGGAAGTCGTCCGGGTTCTGGCTCAGCAGGAGAAGACCGGCCCGGTAATGGCGGACGTGACGAACCAACCGGTCGAGGAACTCTGCGGTGGCGGGATGGCGGACCAGGTAATGGGCTTCGTCCACGACCAACAGTTTAGGTCGATCGTCGGCGCGCACGCGGGCGGTGAGGGCATCGAGCGCGTAGGTCAGGTGGAACGGCAGCTGCTCGGGAGGTACCGCATGCAAGTCCAGAGTGAGGGGGGAGCCCTCGAGGGATACGGTCGTAGGGCCATCGAGATACTGGAGGGAGCCGTGCCGGAACACTTCGAGGAGGTCGTTCAGCCGCTCGGCCCCGGGTCGGTGGGCGAGCGCGTCGAGGAGGTCGGACCAGACCGGAATCTCCTGGCCCTCTCGATACAACTGGCTCAATCGACCGTCGAGCAAGGCGCCCTCGGCATCGGTGAGGCTTGGGAAGAGCGCGCGAAGCATCGTCCCCACACGACCCGCTTTCGCGTCGCGATCCCCACCTGTCGAGAGTGGGTCCAACGGATTCAATCGCTCGTGGTCGCCAGGACCGACGGTGATGACCGACCCGCCGAGGGCCCGGGTGAGGCGTGCGAATTCCCCCAGGGGATCCACGAAGAGCAGCTGGGCCTCTGGACAATTCCACCGGGTCCGGAGGGACCACAGGGCGGCGGCGAACGACTTGCCCGAGCCCGTGCTCCCGAAAATCCCCCAGGAGTAGCTGCCGTGCCTCCAGCGGTTGAGGAAGACCGGGTTCGCGTCGTCTAGGAGGAGCCCCACTAGGATGCCCCCCGGCTCGTGCACGCTCTCGTCCACGAAAGGGAACAGGGCAGCAATCGCGTCGGTGGCGAGGGTATGCCAGTACCCCGTGGGCCGGGGGGAGAGCTCGTTCGGGTCCGGGTCAGATGGGATGAGCCCGGTTTCGAAGGACGGCAAGCGAGCCCGGAATCCGAGCTCGTGGAGGCGATGGATCAGATGTGAACGGGCTCGCTCGGCCCTTCCCCGTCCCCGACCGCGCGCGTGGAAGCTGAGGCCGACGCGCCATAGATCCTGGTCCCGTGCTGCGACGCGGGCCGCGAGTTCTCGAGCGCTGTCAGCGTCGTGCTGGAGTTCGGACGGACGAGCGCCCGGGCTGTTCACGCGGGTTTCGAGGTCCGCCTCCGCGACGGCCGCTGCCTTCTCGGCGACGTCTAGCGCGGAGCTCCTCGAGAACTTGCGAAGCGTGAGCCGGAGCTCCACCGGCTCAGAGGTCGGGAGCACCTGCCCGAGGAAGCCGAAGGGGACCTCGGAAGGGAGGTCCGTCACGAGAACGGGGGCGTCGACCCGTATGCCGCGGGTTAGCCAGGATCGACCCTCCTCGGTGCCGGATCCGCCCCCGTGACGGGTCATGTCAGATCCCCGCCCAGGCGGACCGTGCGAGGAACCAGAGCCCTACCGAGACGCCCCCGAGGAGCAGTGCGCGTCCCGGCGGAAAGATCGGACCGAAGAGGACAGCGGCACTCCACCCGGCACCGCCGAGTGCAAGGAATGGAAGGAGGCGGACGGGTCGGTACCCCGTCGCCCGTCGCCTTCGTAGCGCACGAAGGGCCCGAATCCAAACGACGAAGCTCGCTACGGCGGCGAGACTGATGGCACCTGCGACCAGCTCAGGCCATACGAGCGACGCCGCGCCGGCCAGGGCGGTTCCAACGGACGAGGTCGAAAGGGGATCGAGGTCACGTGGGGACAACGCATCGGAGCCAACGGTCACGAAGCGACTCCACAGGTCGAAGCGGATCGTCCACGAGCCGCGGGAAATCTCCGCGCCGGTATCCCTAGGCGGGTCAGCGCCCCCACGAGTTCGTCCAGCGGGGTGTCGAGATCGATTGCCCTTGGTCCTCGGTCAGAGGGATCGCTCCACACCGTGAGGTCCACTACTCGGCGGTACCGGCGACGGAGCAGGAGGTGCACCAACTCTCGGTAGGATTGCAGGGCCGCTCGCTCCGCGTCGTGCGGGCTCGCGGAAACCGGTAGGAAGGGGAGCGGAGAGAACACTTCTCCCCGCATGCGACAGCCGATGGGGCGGTCGAGCGCCGCGAGGATCGACCGCCACTCCTCGAACAGACGCTGGAGTTCCTCAGGGGGCAGGTAGGCGATAGGGATGCCACCAGCTCGTACCGAGGTGGAAGCTCCCCGTGAGGAGCCCGGGGAAGGATGGATCGGGGGTGAAGCGCCCGATACACGGCGAGATCCGACGGAGGATCGCCATTGGAATCGACAGTACCCCAGCGCGAAATCGTCCAGCGTCTGTCCTTCAACCCGTACGAAGGCGATCAGCGCCCCGGCGGCAAGAAAGGGGAGCCACACGACAGCCGAGGTGACCGCCGCGACGGTCGCGCCGATGATGGCGAGACAGAGAAACTTGACCAGGTCGCGCCCTGACCCGAAGGGACCGAGGCGAAGCCGGCGATATGCGAGGTGATGGATCGGTATCGCCGACAGATTGGCGGGAGCGAAACCCATACTCTTCTCCCGCTAGTGCGGATCTCCGGTCGAGGGCGGTTGTTGCAGCCCGGTGGTGCGGGACGGGTGGCCCCGGACGGGGGTGTAAGCGGCCCGGAAGTGACGCAGGTGCTGGAACAGCCGGCGCGACCCTTGGGTCACTAGGTGTCCGGCTCCCAACGCCAGCCCACCCGGGAGCGGTGCCTTCCCCAGGTGATTCGCGAAGCTCCGCACCGCCGACCCCAGCTGAGCCGCACGTCCCGTGGAGGCAGCGCCCGGTGCGGCCGCGCTGGCATTCCCCTGGGCCGTCAGCGCGGCGACGGTGAGCCCCCGCTGCAGGCCTCCGGTGAGCGCACCACCGGCGGAGGGGAACCCTATGCCTCCGAGCTGGGTCCGCGAGATCGAGATGAGATACGGTGACCCCACGGCAATGGTGAGGTACGCGAGCACGAGGAGCACCGACGGGGCACCGACCGCCAACTCGAGCGGGACCAGGATCACCGAGGGCAGGAAGGCGAGCTCGACGAAGAGCGTCCATCCTCGCCGGGCCAGCGACTCTAGTGGGGGGAGTGCCCAAAGAAGGGTGAAGATGGGCAGGAGTACGAGTAAGACGGCGATCATCGCATCTCGGAGTGCTACGAGGGTCGCCAGCGTCAGTACCATCGCGAAGAGCGCGAACGTGACGACGAAGGCGAGCACCCCGTTGTCCCATGAGAAAGCTAGACCGCCCCCCGGCACGATGTTCGTCCAGTGTCGCCACGCCCCCCCGTCGAAGCTCGAGACCAACCGAAAGGTGGTTCCGCCGAGGTCCAGCGCAGCGCCGGCAAGCGGGAGGGTGAAGTTCGCTCCGAGGACTGCGATGACAAGCCGAGGGAGCAGGGGCTCGATCCGGCTGCCTGCGCTAGCCGAGAACGACCGGACCAGGTAGAGGCCCGCGACGCCGATCAGGACGAGGGCAATCGCAGGATCGACGAGGTTATCGAGAATGAACTCGCTGAACTGGACCGCCGTGGAGAGGAACCCCGCACTCGCGCCGGCATGACCGATCGATGGGAACAGAGAGGGCGCGGACAACTCAGGGACCACGAGATTGTCGTAAGTCGGTTGGATGATCAGGTTCAGAATCGCGGTGCCCGCATAGAACAGTGCGAACAGGATTGCCTGGACCACGACGTTCCAGTTGATGGAGTTCCAGTCGACCACAGTCTCTCCACGGTGCGACTAGGCGCCAGTGACGACCCAGTTCGCAAGCGCCCAGACGAGACCGCTCACGGCGGCCACAAACAGGAGGGTGCCGATGAGCGCGTCCCGGGCCCGCTCCTTGGCGAGGACCTTCTTCATGGAATCATGAGAGAACCAGCTCAAGGCCACCCGCGCCCAGATCAGCGACAGGAGTCCACCACCGGCAGCGGCGGCCAGCGCGACTAGACGCTCAATCGCGGCGGTGAAGTTGGAGACAGCCGGATTCGTGGGGGTGGTTCCAGTCGAGGCGACGGGTAGGCCAGATCGATGCGCCGACGCGGAGGGTGCTTCCGAGAGGACGACGGCGAGGAGCAACAGAATCGTCAGCGAGACTTTGCCGATTTGCCTCCAGGCCATCACGGGGGATCCTCGCCGGAAGTTTCTCGTGGACCCGTCCCCTTCCAGCGCAACACCTCATCGTTGGGGGGTCCGGGCTCGGTGCTCACCTCACCCGTCCGGATCAGTACCTGCAGCGCAGTCTGCGCCGCATCGGGTGACTCTCCCGCCTCTTCGCATAGCAACAGGAGGGTCTCTCGATCGATAATCTGGGATTGTTTCATCAATTGCCGCACCGTCGGCAGAGCAGAGTTCTCGGGCGAGGTTCGCGCTGCAGGAGTTCTTACAAATCGACGGTAGGCGTAGAGCGTGGCGAGCAGGGCAATCACGGTCAGGACCACGATTCCTCCGCAGATCGATAGGTCGGAATCCGGGGGATCCGTCGCCGGGGCTGTCGATTCCCCTACCCGGAAGAATTCGGTGGTAATCGAAGTCCGCCCCAGGTCGTCCGTCACTCGGACCTCGACGGAGTAGTTCCCGTCCGGTGGAGGACCGAAGGTCGTCGAGACGAGGCCTGCGGAGGTCAGAGTTCCGTTGGACCCCTCCCCATCGGAGAGTCGGAACTGGTATGCGTACGGCGCGAAGCCACCGGAGACGTTTGCGCTGACCTCGAAGGGAGTTGCGGTTTCCAGGCTCGGACTGGTCACATGAACGGAGAGGGGTGACTCCACTGCGACGTCCGTCGTGGCAGTCAGGAAGGTACCCACCGCGTCAATCGAGGTCAGGTTCAGAACGGCGACGCCGGAGATGTCGAAGGAGATGTTCCATCGGTACATCCCGTCCGAAGGGAAGACGCCTAGGGGCTCTGCGTTGTCGGTGATCGGCAGAGAGCTGGCGATAGACCAACGGAATGGGGGAGCACCCTGGTCCACATCGACGGCAAGCTCGAGCGGCCATCCCACCTCTCCAATCGATCCGTTCGTCGCGAGGGTGATCGACCCGGGGCCCACGACCTCGGTAACGAGCTCGTCAGCCGTAGCGGGATCCCCGAGCGCGTCGACGATGCGAACGAGAATCCACCCGGATCCTGGTTCCGAGAAATTGACTTCCTCGGAATAGTTTCCGTCGGTGGGCCAGCTCGCGTTTCCATCGGGACCTCCGCCGGAGGGGGTCCAGTTTGCCCGGAGTGGCGGAACGCCTCCGACGACGTCGATGAAGAATGGAGCCGGAACCCCAGCGTCGACCTGCGTCAAGGGAGAGCTTACGGTCACGGACGGCGAGGGTCGAACTAGTATGGTGAGCGTGGCCTCGCCGCGGTCCCCGGAGGCATCGCTCACGTCTAGCGTAACGGTCAGGTTTCCAGGAACCTCGACATCCAGGTCCCACGTCGACGCATCGTTCGAGCCGCCCAGGCTATCCGTCCAGTTGTAGAAGACCGGAACCTCCGCCGAGACCGCCTTCGCGACGAGCTCGAAGGGAAGCGCCGCGTCGGCAGGGTTGGCGGAGCTCACTATGCTCACTGGAATCGTCCCCGTCCCGCCGGCCCCCGCGACGAGCAAGCCCGTCGAGAGCAGCGCGAACAGGGTTGCGAGACCCGCTCCGAGAGCCCGGCGCAATGCTGCGTTCAGGGGGGAGCGCGTCGTATTGCGAACGAATCGATCACTATTCGGCAGACGACCACCCGAGCAGGGACCGGGCTCGGGGTATTTTCCCCGAGAGCCATCATTGAACGGTGGAGGATGGTCACGCCCGGACCACAGCGAGGGCGACGTGGTCGCGGGAGAAAGGAGCGAGCGACCGCTGGTCCACCACCCGCAGGCCTTGACGGGTCAGGGCAGTCCGGGACTCCGTGACCACGACGGCCACGGGCCGACGCTGCGTCACCGACCGGACCTTCAGCATCAGCAGCGCGCTGCCGGAGGAGGACAAGGTGGCGGCCGCGTTGTCCGCGAACACGTCCGCCTGGTTGCGCTGAGCGATATCCTGGTACAGGAAGTCCACCGGTCCGACGTCGGCTTGGTAGCGCTCGGGGAGTTGCGCGTCGGCGAGGATCGGAAACAGGTTCGACCGCCGACGGGCCAGGGCGAGGAAGGCGCCGAAAGACCCGGCGCTTTTCTCGATCCCGAATAGCTGAGCGTCTGGGAGCAGGTCGGAAAGGTGACTGAGTGTAGTGCCGTGGGCCGCCCCCAGGTACAGCACTCTCCGAGGATGGTCGTACGGTAACCGGGTGGCACCGTTCAGAAGGTACGCCGCCAGCTTCGAGCGCCAGGGGTCCCAATGCCGGTACTCCACACCGTCTTCGACGACGAGTTCCTCTCCGTACACCCGCTCCCCGGGCCGCAGATTCCGGGTGTACAGTTCTCGACCCCGGCGCAGGACGCCCGGCCACTCAGACTGCGGCACGGGTCGCGTCAGGCCTCGGTGAGGGCTACGACCATCTCGACTTCGATGGGGGCGTTCAGCGGCAGGGCCGCGACTCCCATCGCCACCCGCGCGGGCCGGCCGGCTTCACCAAAGATCTGCGTCAGGACCTCGGTCGCGCCGTTCCCCACCTCATGCTGACGGTTGAAAGTGGGGACGGAGGCGACGTACACTGCCACCCGGACAATCCTACGCACTCGGTCGAGCGATCCCAGGGTGGCGTCGAGTGCGCTGAGCGCCTGGAGTGCGGCCCGCCGGGCCACCTCCTTTGCCGTTTCGGGGGACACGTCCCGGTCTACTAACCCCGGGTGAAGAATCGCCCCGTCCTGTAGCACGATTTGGCCACTGACCCAGGCACGCGATCCGTCCACGACCACGGAGGAGTACGTCCCCGCCGGCTTGGGAGGGGCCGGTAACGAGAGGCCAAGTTCCTTCATCCTCTCGCTTGGCGTTCCGCTCACGGCGCCAACAATCCGGTAACTCCCAAAAGACTATGCCGGGGGGCCGGAGACCGGGACGTCATCGCGATGGAAGCGCGCGAGACGGAACCCTTTCGGCCGTTCAAGTGATCCCGCCGGAGACTTCGAGGGTGCGGCAGAGCCGCTCTCGAACTTGCGAATGGACGCTGGCGGGTAACGGGGGAAACTCCTTGCTTACGAACCACGTCGCTCCGTTCGGCAGGTGAGTTTCCGTGACCTCGCCGCGGATCATCCGGTCGTTGAGGGCGTCGCCGCTCCTGTGCGGTGCGAGATGAATGTGGAGATGTGGGATTCCACCACCGAAAACGTACAGATAGACCACCTCGGCCTCGGTGGCTTCCCTGAGGGCACGTGTGACGAGGGCGAGGACCGGCCCAAGGGTTCGGGCTTCATCGCCTTCGAGGTCCGTGATATGTGGCACGTGGCGTTTCGGTTCGAGATAAGAGAAACCGGCAATCTCTCCCTCCGTGGCCATTGTGAGTCGCCAGTGAGAGTCCTCCCAGACTTGGACACGCCCAAGCTCTGAATCCCCGGAAGGGCCGCGGCACAGTACGCATGACGCCGCCCCCGAGCTCACACCCCGCGTAGATCGCCTGCAGCTTAAAGTCCGTTTAGAAGGGAACTGTAAAGTTCCGTACCGCTTCGTGGGGAAGAATGGTCTTCCTGTTCAAGCGGTTCCGGAAGGATAAGAAAGGCGACGCGGACGCTCCGGCGACGGACACCTCCCAGCCCGTCGTCGAGCCCGGGGAATCCAAGTCCGCCGACCAGGCGACCCAGCCAGAGGCACCGGCCCCGGAACCAGAGCCGACTCCCTCCCTCCCTCCCCCTCCCCTGCCGACCGCGGCATCTCCCGCGACCCCGGTCACACCCGTCGCACCCCCCGCCGAGTGCTTCCTCTGTGGAACGCCACTCGAGGACCATCACTGTCCGAAATGCCAGATGACATGGGTCGAATGACCCACCTCCCCCGTCGGCGACCCCGAGGGTGCTTCCCCCGGCCCAATCGACCCGCCACTCTTTTCTCACGCGAGCGAGTCCGGTTACTTCGAGGGGCGGTTCCGCCCCCTACAGAGACGGTGGGAGACTGGGAAGCTCAGATCAGGCGTCGGAATTCGATGCCCTGGAACATGAGGTCGTGGACCATCTGTTCCTCTTGGCCCCCGGGTCGGCGGTCGCCCTCGGCCTCCACGAGTACGACGGAAAGCTCCCGGACCTGAGCCGGGACGCATCGAATCGCTGGACGAATCGCGCCGACACCCTACTGCACCGGCTCCGGGAGCTGTCGACTGACGGGCTCGCGCCCGATCGTCGTTACGACCGAATGCTGCTGGAGATGACCCTCGAGAGCCCGCTGTTCGACCTGCGCGACTCCCGGGACTACGACCTGAATCCGATGGTCTACGTCGGGGGACTCTCGCTCACTGCCTACACCGTTCGGGCGTACGCACCGCTTCCTATACGGATCGAAGCGATGCGTCGCCACCTCGCCGGCGTCCCTACGTTCCTGAGCGCCGGCCTCGACCGCCTCGACCCTGAAGTACCGGCGCCATTCATCCGGCTGGCAATTGCTATCGCACAGGGGATCCAGTCGAATTATCGCGACGTCGAGCCGCTCGTGCGGTCGTTCAGCGACGCTTCGATGGAGCGGATCCGGGAGGTCCGTGAGCCCGCCCTCGCCGCCCTGCAGGCCTTCGCAGACCGACTCGAGAAGGAGTGGCTTCCTCGGGCCACGAAAGGATTCGCGCTCGGGCCCGAACGGTACCAAAAGCTCCTCTGGGTGCGCGAGAGAGTCCGCGCGCCGTTCACGGACCTACTCGCCGCCGGCCGGGCCGACCTGGAACGCAACCAGACCCGTCTCAAGACCATCGCAGCCGCAGCCCAACCCCCGACCG
>Ga0187819_10001059_pt1 | contig 14150 bp, 14 predicted proteins | sample NC_wetland_sal_i_15_FD_132411 | JGI IMG/M metagenome (GOLD analysis project Ga0187819, IMG submission 132411) | Wetland sediment microbial communities from Neuse River Estuary, North Carolina, USA - SO4_4 | ecosystem: Environmental > Aquatic > Freshwater > Wetlands > Sediment | place: USA... | reverse complement strand
TTTTCCAGGGACATTCCTAATCCTTTTGTAGACACCCGCACTGCTGACATCGGCCGCAGGACGCGGCCGGACTCGTCAACAAGGATTAGGCAAGGACGGTCAGCGGCAAACTCTCAAGAACAGGTTATCGGAACACCGTGCGGCCGCGCAACCTGGTTCTTGTAGGGGACTGGCTCCACCGTCCCTAATCGAGCCGGGTGCAAAATACCGGCCCGCCCGTCGTGGACGGTGGTGCCTGTCCCCTCTCGCACGAGCCTGTCCCCTCTCGCACAAGCCCTCTGGGATTTTCATGCTCGCGCGTGTCGCCCCGGGCGACATGGCTCAGAACTGTCCCCGGTGTTGTGGGCAACAAAGTACGGTATAACGACTACGCATCAAGTTGCCAGGATTTTCGGATATCTTAGCCCGAAACGGTTGCCCTCACTGTTGATAGAATCAAAGTCGAAGCTGAATTGCATTCAAAAGAAGAACCATATGCGAGGTATCCTTGAGGACCTCCGGTACGCGCTGGGCATCCTCCGCCGCACCCCGGCCCTGACAGCGGTCGCAGTGCTTACTCTGGCGCTCGGTATTGCCGTCACCACCACCGTCTTTGGCTGGATCGACGGGATGGTCCTGCACCCGTTCCACGGCGCTACGGACGACGGGCAACTCGCCGTCCTCGAATCCGTCCGTGCCAGCGGCATCGAAGACCCTAACGTTTCATATTTCGACTGCCGGGACTTCCAGGAGAACCTCCGAAGCATCTCCGGATTGGCGCTGAACCAACAGGCCCCCGCCTCAGTCGGTGACGGAGAGAACGCGTATTCCGCGTGGTTCGAACTCGTCTCAGGAAACTACTTCGACGTCCTGGGCGTAAAACCAGTCCTGGGCCGCGCGTTCGCTCGCGACGAATACGGCGACAGGGCCCAAACGTTCACGGGGGTCATCAGTTACCGGCTGTGGAAAGGCTATTTCCGCAGCGACGCGTCGGTTCTCGGCCGCACCGTGCGCATCAACCGGTACCCGGTAACCATTGTCGGCGTGGCGCCTCCGGAATTTCACGGCGATATGCCGGGGATCGCGATGGACGGCTGGATTCCAGCGCTGCTGACGGGGGAACGTGAGCGCGATGCGCGGAGCTTCAGGGCCATCGTCAGGCTCAAACCCGGTGTCAGCGTCTCCGAGGCAAATGCCGAAGCGGCGACGGTCGCCGCGCGGCTAGCCCGCGCCTTCCCGAAGACCAATGAGGGGATCGGCGCCCGGGTCGTACCGATCTGGAAGGCGCAGTCGGGGGTGTCAGGCATTTTGGCATCGCCGCTGGCCATCCTTGGTGCGGCCTGCGGACTCGTGCTACTGATTGCGTGCGCTAATGTCGCCAATCTTCTACTGGTTCGTTCCGCAGCCCGGCAGAGGGAGTTCGGCATCCGCGCCGCCCTGGGCGCGGGTCCGGGCCGGTTGAGCCGCCAGTTAATTTCCGAAAGCCTGCTTCTGGCGGCTCTGGCGACGCTTGCGGGGTTGCCTCTGGCTCTGTGGTTTCAGAACGTCCTCGTGTATCTCGTGCCGCCTACGGGATTGCCGGTGTACTTCGACGTCCACCCGAGCGCTCGGGTATTCCTTTTTGCCGCCCTGGTCTGCCTGGCTTCCGCCCTGATTTCCGGTCTTCCTCCCGTGTTTCAGTCGGTGCGGCGCAGCGTAGTGGATGCACTAAAGCAAACAGGCAGGGGCGATACACAGAGCGGGTACTCGCGGCGCATCTCCGCGCTACTGGTGGTAGCCGAAGTGGGCCTGGCGCTCGCGACTCTCATGACGCTCGGACTGTTTCTCCGGAGCCTTTACGGATTGCAGAACACTCCGGCCGGATTCGATCACCGCAACGTAACGGTGTGCCGTCTTTTTCTGGTGACAAACAACTACACTCCCACCGAGGAGCAGCAGTTCTCGCGGCGACTCCGCGAGCGCCTGCTCGCCGCGCCAGGGGTGACAGGTGCCGCTTATTCCGATTCGATCCCGCTTGGCTTCGGGCTGGGGAAATGGACTGACGTTATAGTCGAAGGGTATGCGGCGAGGCCCGGCGAGAACCTGGACGTGCATCACGCCTCGGTGTCGCCCGGCTACTTCGACCTGTTGAGGGTGCCGCTTCTCGCCGGACGCGATTTTAGGCCTCAGGACAACGAAAACGTACCCCGTGTGATGATCGTCAACCAATCCTTCGCGCGGCGCTTTTTCGACGGGCGCGACCCGTTGGGGCACCGGGTGCAGATTGATGGCAAACCGTTCACTATCGTTGGAATGGTGAAAGACAGCAAGTACTATAGCCTGTCTGAAGCGCCGCAACCATACTTCTATATGTCCTTCGACCAGGTTCACGAGGGCAGTGGCGAAGGCGGCGTGGCCCTCTATGCCCGGACCAACGGCGATGCGCGCGGTTTCGTCCCCGTACTCCGCCGCGAGATGTTGGCCATCGATCCGAACTCAGCCGGGCTGACGGCCATGGCGCTGTCGGATTACATCTCGGCAGCGTGGTTCGGGCCACGGCTCGGGTCGTTGCTCCTCGCAGTGCTCGGCGTCATTTCCATGCTGCTCGCCGGTGTGGGCCTTTACGGAGTTATGGCTTACTCGGTGAGCCAGCGGACCCGGGAAATCGGTATCCGCATGGCGCTGGGGGCCGACCCGGAAGGGGTGCTCTGGATGGTCTTGAGACGAGGTTTGCTGCTGGCCTTATCGGGGATCGCCGCCGGACTCGCCATCGCCCTGGCAGCGACCCCACAGATCGCGTCTCTGCTGTACCGTGTCAGTCCCGCGGACCCTGTAAGCATAGCGGGAGCCGCGCTGTTCCTGATTGGGGTTTCCGTACTCGCAAGCCTGATCCCAGCGCTGCGAGCCACCAGGGTTGACCCGATGGTCGCGCTCCGCCAGGAGTGAGTGGACGAGCGGTTGTGGCGGCGTGAGGTGACGTTGGCGGATTGGTGAGACGGAGCGCTTGGTGTGCAACCGGTGGTGTAACACCCAAACCGATATCCCGAATTCACGGGGGCCCGAAAGTCGGGTTTTGGGAGATTAGGAACGAGAAACGCATCAGGTTCCTGCAGTCCACATGAGCGTAGTCGCCAAACCTGAAACTTGATGCTCCTGGCGGCCCGGCCTTCACGCCAGGTACCCCGGCGGCGCCACGAACCCTCCGGTCAATTCCGCGATGCGACCCGCGATGTCGATCGGCGTGGCGTCTTCCAGGTACGGTCCGAGTATCTGAATCCCGCATGGCAGGCCCTCCGCCGTGCGTCCCGCCGGGCAGACTGTGGCCGGGTTGCCGGTGAGCGTCGCGTGGAAAATCCACTTCAGCATGTCGAGGTATTCGCGAGGGCCCGCAGGCGTCGCGATCTTCCGCTCCGTCATGTTCGGGCTGTGATCATGCGGGAAAGCGGTGACGAAATCGACGGGCATCAGGAATGCGTCATGGTCGCGGAAATAGCCGGCCCAGAATTTGCGCGCCTCGTGCTGCAAGCCCACGGCGGCGCCCCATGCGCGATGCGTGGACGCGTCGGTCGGCATGACGGCCGCAAGCAGCATCGTGACATACCCGCCGTACCATTCAGGCATCTTGATCCCCGCAGGCCATCCCTGTTCCAGGCGCGCGCCCGCTTTGCCCAGCGCGTCGACAGTCTTTTGCAGCACCTGGCGCACGTCCGGTGTCACCGGGCAGAACGGATCATCCAGCACGTAGCCGATCCGGTAGTCGCGCAGACGGGATCCGCGCGCGGGCGGCAGCTTCCACGAGTATGCGATCCGCTGCACTCCGGCCGGCCCTCCCGTTACTTCCATACCCAGGAGCAGATCCTGCGCGCTGCGCGCCAGCGGACCGTTGACCGAAAGAAGTTCCGGCGCTGGATTGGCGTTGGGCGGGCTCAGGAAGTCATTCGGAACGACATCGATCGTGGACTTATGACCGAATACCCCGCAGAAATGCGACGGCGTGCGAATCGATCCGCCAATGTCGCTCCCTAGTTCGAAGAATCCCATGCCCGCCGCGAGCGCGGCCGCGCCTCCGCCCGTCGATCCGCCCGGCGTCCTCTCCAGGTTCCACGGATTGTTCGTCGTTCCCGCTACTTCGTTGTAACTCTGGAAATCCGATGCCCATTCCGGCAGATTGGTTTTGCCCACGAGGATCGCGCCTGCGTCGAGAATTTTCTGCACCGCCGGGGCATTTTCTTTCGGGACGTTGTTCGCGTACATCTTGGACCCGCAGGTGGACCGGATGCCGGCCGTATTCTTGTCGTCCTTCATCACCACGGGCACGCCGTGCATCGGCCCCCACAGCTTGCCCTGCGCCAGCGCGTCATCGGCGGCCCGCGCCCGCGTCATTGCCTGATCCTCCACGAGCGTGACGAAGGCGTTGATGCGGCCGTTGTATTTGCGGATACGCGCGAACACGTGCCCGGTAAGTTCACGCGACGATACCGCTCCCGTCCGGATAGCCCGCGCCGCATCCGTGGCGCTGCCAAAATCCGGATCGAAATTGGTGCTCGCGCGAGCGCTCAGGCCCGCCAACGGCGCAAGGCTGAGCGCCCTCAGGAAATGACGTCTCGGGATCAACATGGGGGACGATTGTAGCACCAACGCCCTGCTGTCATGGCCGTATTCCATGACGCCTGAAGAACGATTGGCACACACCGAGCAGATGGAACAGATCAGGAATTTCCACGCGGACAGCGAACGCAAAATGCGCGAACAGGCGCAATTGATGCTCCGAGTTAGCAAGAAGCTGGAGGCCTTGAGCGCTGCGGTGGATGAGCTGATTCAGCGCGACGCGCACTAGAGGACGCCGCCGGCGGTTGAGGCCCACTGCCAAATCCCAAATCCCAACCCCGAAATCCCAACTCACTTCGGCCTCACAATCCGATCCACATCCCGCACTCCATACTCCGGCCCCAGCGTCTTGTAATCTTCCGCCGCGCGTGCATTGCGGTCCCAGGCGATCTTGCCGTCGCGCACCGTGAGCTCGCACTCGAGGCGCTGCTTGCCGGTGAGCTTTCCGCCCGCTGCATCGTAATAGCCGAAATCACCCGATCGCAGCTCCCACACGGCAACATCCGCCGGCGCTCCCACCGATAAATGCCCCAGTTCCGGATGCTGGATCTCCACTGCCGGATTGATGGTCGATTCGCGGATCACTTCCACCAGCGGCTCGCCCATCGCCAGAAACTTCGACATCGTCGTCGGCATGTCCATCATGCCGGCGTTCATGCTGCCGCCGTGAAGATCGGTCGAAATCGAATCAGGATAAAAACCCTGCGCGACCGCGGGCGCCGCGTTGCGAAACACGAAGCTGCCGCCGCCATGGCCCACGTCGAAAATCACGCCGCGCTTGCGGGCCTGCCGCAGGTAGTCGTAGAGCTTGCCGTGCTCGTCCACCCAAGGCACCGGCGCACGAAAGCAGTGCGTAGTGATGTCGCCGGGCCGCAGGTGCTCGGTCACGAGTTGCCAGTAAGGCCGCTCGGGCAGGAACCAGCCGAAGTCCACCATCACCGGAATGCCTGCGAGTTTGCCGGCCTCGACTGCGCGGTCGACGGAGGCCCAGTCCGGCTTCTGGTAATGCGCCGTCTTTACGCCCACGACGACGTCGCGATGTTTTTTGGCCAGACGCGCCACTTCCTCCGGCTGGAACTCGCTCTTCTCCTGCTCCGCGGCGTCGGCCAGCATGCCGAGCCCGGCGATGTTGATGAACGCGAACACGCGCGTCTTCGCGCGGTCGATCACGAAAAACCGGAAGGTCTCAAACCCGCGCCAGCCCGCGCTGCCGGCGTCCACCATCGTGGTTACGCCCGTGCGAAAGCTGAAGGCATCCGGCTGGACGCCCTCATCGCCCGCCCACGCCCCCGCCGCGCCTGTGGTGAAGAACAGGTGCGTGTGAATATCCACGAGGCCAGGCGTGACGTAAAGCCCGCGCACATCCACCACCTTCTTCGCTTGCGAGGCGCTGATGTCCGGCGCGACGGCTGCAATCTTGTTGCTTGTAATCGCCACGTCCATCTGCGCATCGGCGCCGTTTTTGGGATCGATCACGTGGCCGCCCTTGAGCACCAGATCGTACTGGCCCTGTGCCGCGATCGAGAGAGTCATGCTGAGCAGTGCGCAACGCACCGAGGATGGCATGTCTGGAGTTTTATCACAGAGTGGCGGGCCGTTTTACGCCGCTTTGGCGACGGTGCCGGCGACGCTCGCTTCGCCGGCCCGCATCGCCAGGTTCACGCCAATCCAGTAAGGCATGAAGTATGGCACGGCTGGAATCGCGAGAACGAAGCCGAGGATTCCCAGCGGGCCCGGCGCCAGTGGGAAAAACGGCACCAGACACAACGCCACGATGCTGCTCCCGACGAACGCCCAGCAAGCCACCTTACCCATCCACCCGGCTTTGCGCAGCGATGCGGCGTAGAACGCCGTGCCTAAGTAAGCGAGTACCGCCCAGAAAATCGTGAGGTAAACGAAATAATTGCGAAAAGGTTCTACCCAGCTTGGTTCCCGTCCCGTGCTGGCCTCCTGCTGCACCGCCTCAAAACCAATCTGAAGCGCGGCATTCACCACCATGAACAGCAGCGTGGAAAGCAGCATGGTCGTGTAGCCCAAAGATGAGAGAACGTGTTCACCGGTTTGGTACAAAGCCGAGCGCAGCACCGTCAATCCCCCCAGAGCGAGAACCGCGCCGATCAGAAGCGTCGTGTAGCGGAACTGCTGGTCCAGCCGGGTGGCCAGGAACGCAGCGCCGGTCGGCGGCGGGCCCATGTTCCATCCCAGCGACACCACTGCGCCCGAGGCCACCAGCAACGCCGCCGCAACCCCCAATACGCGCTGGTTCGGCATGCGCCGTCTCGCGTCGCCCAGGCCAAGGAACCAGGCCGCAACCGCTATCAACACGGCCTGTATGGCGCCGGCAATCATGTACATGTACAGGCCGTCGAAATGGTAAGCCAGTGAAGTGATGGGGACGAAGGGAAAGAGCCACAGAACAATCTGGATAGCACGCGATCTCGGAGTCGCCGGCATAAACCCCCCAAGTGCCTATCTGTCGCTTTAGGCAGATTAGATTCCAGAGACGTGCCGCCAGTGTTTTTTCCTCCGATGTGCGTGGAACGGTTGAATTTGCGCCGCGGTGTCGCTTCCCGGTGGCGGCTTCAGAATCGGGTGATTTCACCCACGCCGGGGAAGGCGTTACTCGAGCGACAGCTCGATCTGCACTTCGGCGTTTTTGGCGACGCCGTATAACTTTTGGAGAATATGCATCGCGAGTTTCGCCACCTCGCCGGCCTGCTCTTCGGTGAGGATCTCGTAAGTGCGGGAGAAAGTCTCGATCTTACCGCCCCCTAGAGCAAAGCCCAGAGCCTTGAACTTCTTCTTGAGCGCAGCCGAGGAGATTTTCAGCTTCTTGGGAAGGTACTTGGCGGAGACCGATTCACACAGCACGTTCGGATTGCCGGGACTGCCGGCGAACTGGACGTAGACGTCGCCCGAGGAAACCACCATGAAGTTGCCGGGACCGCCTTCCCGCGTCAGGTCGAGGAGTCCGGAGTGGATCTCCCCGGCGGCGTCGGCGATCTTCAAGTGCGCACCTGCCGCATCATCAACGCGCAAAGCCCAGCTTCCGCAGCGTGGCCGCCGGTTCCTCGTCTTCGTACTTGGTGACCGGCTCTTTTTCGTGGCCGTTCTCGAGCGCGATCACCATGGGCGGATCACCGAACGGGAAAGTCTTTTTGAGCAGTGCGAGATCGTTGGAGACGCCGGCGCGGAGTCCGGTGTCGTGAAGGAAATCCGGCGCGAACTGCGGCTGCGTGGTGGGAACCACCACCAGCTTGGTTTCACCCCAATCGAGCTTGGCCAGGCGCTTGCCCACATCGAGGCAATGCGTGCACTCGGGATCGAAAAAGTAAATCAACACACGACCCTGCTGCGTCGAGAACGGCTTTCCATCCACGGTAATCGTGGAAGGCGCTTTCACGCCGCGCATCTTGACCGCCGACGCGCCGTAAGAAACCATCGCAAACACGGTCACCGCGCACGCCACGATCAACGCACTGCGCTTGCTCGACGCCGGCCCGGCCCAGAACCCCGCCAGCACCGCGAACAGCAGCATCACTGCGTCGCCCACGAAGAATCCGGGGCCCACCGCCCGCTTGATCCACGGGAAGCAGTTGCATTCGGCACCGTGCAGCGCGCTGTAATTCACACCGATGTAAACCATGAACGCAAGCAGCAGCGCGGTACCCAGCCATGCGCCCCACTTGCGGAATCGCGGCACCAGCACCAGAACAGCCGTAACGGTCTCGGCAATGCCCAACAGTAGCGCCGCCGCCAAGCTGAGGTTTTCCGGTACCCGGGCTTGCGCCAGCCGGGCCGCCGTGCCGTACGGGTCGGTGATCTTCCATAGGCCTGCCGTCAGGAACAGGAGAGAGGTCAGAATCGCCGAGATCCAGTTGACGCTGGTCTTCCATCCCGGCAGCTCCAGCGAGGCGAGTGCCGGACCCCTCTGTGCCATACTGTCGTTCATGCTGTCTATTCTAGCGTTGTTTGCCATGTCGGGACCGGCGCCAGCCGATCTCGTCGTCACCAACGCCCGAATTTATACAGTAAGTCCTTCTAATTCAATAGTTTCTGCGATGGCCGTCAAGGCCGGGAAGGTCCTCGCCGCAGCCCCCGATGTGACAAGTTACATCGGGCCTTCGACCCGCAAAATCGATGCTCACGGCGCCACCGTTATCCCCGGTTTTATCGATTCACACGGCCACATGGCAGCGCTCGGCGACAGCCTCGAAGCCCTGGACTTGCGCGGCACCAAGTCCGAGGAGGAAATCGCGGACCTGGTTCGCGACGCCGCGCGCCACAGCCAGCCGGGCGAGTGGATCCAGGGACGAGCCTGGGATCAGAACAACTGGCCCGGCCGCCAATTCCCCACCTCCGCGGCACTCTCCGCCGCGGCTCCGGACAACCCGGTCTACCTCACCCGGGTCGACGGCCACGCCGGGTGGGTGAACCGCAAAGCCATGGACATCGCCGGGCTGTCCGCCTCCGCGCCCGATCCCCCCGGCGGCAAGGTTTTGCGCGACGCATCCGGCCAGCTCACTGGAGTGCTCATCGATCGCGCTCAGGAACTGGTGACACGCAAGATACCGCCACCCACCCCGCAGCAGGTGCGCGAGCGGCTGCGGCGCGCCGCCCTCGAGTGCGCCCGGCTCGGCATCACGACCGTGCACGATGCTGGAATCGGCCCGGCAGAACTCGAAGAGTATCGCGCGCTGATTCGCGAACACGAGTTGCCCGTACGGGTCTACGCCATGATTGGTGGAGAAGGCGATTTATGGCGCGAGTACCTCAAACGCGGGCCGGAAATCGGTGACCGGCTCACCGTGCGCAGCATCAAGCTCTACGCCGACGGCGCATTGGGCTCGCGCGGCGCCGCGCTTAAAGAGCCTTATTCCGACGATCCCGGCAACACCGGCTTGCTGATGCTCCAGTCCAAAGACATCGAGCGCGTGGCTCGCGCCGCGGTGGCTCACGGATTTCAAGTCAACACGCACGCCATCGGTGATCGGGCCAACCGCACCGTGCTCGATGGATACGCGGCCGTGCTGGGCGGCGAAAACAACAAGAGATTCCGTATCGAGCACGCTCAGGTAGTCTCGCTCGAGGACATTCCGCTGTTTGAGAAGTACTCCATCCTCGCTTCCATACAGGCCACACACGCCACCAGCGACATGCCCTGGGCCGAAGCGCGCCTGGGACCCGAGCGCGTAAAAGGCGCGTACGCGTGGCGGCGCTTCCTCTCGTTGGGCGTGCATGTTCCGAACGGTTCGGATTTTCCGGTGGAGAATCCGAATCCACTCTGGGGCTTTTATGCCGCCATCACACGGCAGGACCGTAACGGGAAACCGGATGGCGGCTGGTTTCCGGACCAGCGTATGACCCGCGAAGAAGCGCTGCGGAGCTGGACCCTCGAAGGCGCGTACGCCGCGTTCGAGGAAGGGCTCACGGGCTCGCTCGAACCCGGCAAGGCCGCGGATTTCGTCATGCTCTCCGGCGACATCATGCAGATCCCACCGGAAGAAATCCTAAAGACGCGCGTGACCATGACCGTGGTCGCAGGCGAGGTCGTTTACTCGCAATGATCTCTGCTGCCCTGCTGTGGCTGTTCTTCGCCGCGGAACAGCAGACCCTGCTGGACGAAGTCGTCCAGGTCCCACCCGCGGATTGGCGATATGTCCAGGTAACCCTGAAACAGCCGCCGGTCACCATCCATTACGAATTTCATGTGATTTCTGGAGACGGCCTGGTGCGCGTGGTCTTGGTCAACCAGGACGGTCTGGACGCTGTGAAGCAGGGCGACCGCGATCCGCTGCGCGAGGGCCGATTTGAAACACAGGGAACCTTCAGCCGCCTGATCAGTGTGCCAGATGAATACGCGGTGGTGATCGAAAACCGCGGCCCGAGCCGTGCGAACGTGCGGCTTCGCGTCTCCCTGGATTTTTCCGAGCAGGGCCGCCCGCAAGCTCGCTATCTTTCCCCGGAGCGCCGCTGGGCAGTCATCGCCATCAGCGCGTCGGTGTTTCTGGCCATCGTGGCTTATTCCGCGCGGAAACTGCTAGGCGCGACGCGCAATTAGCGCCGCCGGGTCTCCACCTGAGTCAGCAGCCGGGCCACCACCGGTTCGCAGGCGAGGCTGAAAAATCCCTCGGCGTCTTCCTCGAGCGCACGCGCCGCTTCCGCAATGCGCGCGAAGCAATCCAGCCGCTCGTCCAGGGTCATCTGGGACGCGCCGAGACTCTTCACCAGCCGGTTCAGCACCGTGACGGTGGCTTCGAGATTTTCCTGGATTACGTCCTGGTTCCCGGTGAGAAACCTGTCGGCTTCCGATTCCGCTCTTCGCAGCTCCGGTGCGCTCCAGTTGGCGTAATCGTGGTTCTGGCGTCCCATGACGGTGCTGAGCCTCGCACTTGTCCCATGGTAACGGGTGTGTCAATTTGCCAAAAGTTAATGTGGCTTGCCCGGCCACTACGTCCGCTGCCCGGCTAGCGCCAGGAACTCGTCGCGTGTGGTCTTGCGGTCGCGGAAGGCCCCCAGCATGGCGCTGGTGACGGCCCCGGAGTGCTGCTTCTCCACGCCGCGCATCATCATGCAGAAGTGGCGCGCTTCGCAGATCACACCCACACCGATGGGATCGATCATGGCCTGAATGGTCTGCGCGATCTCCTGCGTCATGCGCTCCTGGATCTGCAGGCGCCGCGCGAAGACGTCCACGATACGCGGAATTTTGCTAAGACCGATGACGTGGCCCTTGGGGAGATAAGCCACGTGCACCTTGCCGAAGAAGGGAAGCAAATGGTGCTCGCACAAGCTGAAGAACTCGATGTCCTTCACGATCACCATTTCGTCGTACTTCACCGGGAACAGCGCGCCGTTCACCACCTTCCGCGGATCCGCGTGGTAGCCGCTGGTGAGAAAGCGCAAGGCCTTCTCCACACGCTCCGGGGTTTTCGTCAGACCTTCGTGATCCGGATCGTCCACCAACTGTTCCAGGATTTTGCGGATCTGGGGGGCAAACGAGGTTTGCTGCGCCAGTTCCACGGGCAATTTCACAACACGCTTAGGTTTCGCCATACTCCTTCACTTCAAAGATGTTGCGCGGCGTCTCGGCGATGCGGACCTTCTCCAGCACGGGCCAGGGTCCGGGAAATGCTGACGTCCACTTCACCGCCAGCCGCCGGTAGATCTCTCGCGCCAGGTTTTCAGTCGTAGGCACCACATCCTCAAAAGCCGTACTGTCGAGGTTTAGATTCTTGCAGTCGAACGGCTGCAGCACCTGCTCTTCCACCAGCCCGTCCAGGATGCGCGGATCGAGCACCCGGCCTGACCGGCCTTCCACGGGGCCTCGCGCGCTCACCTCGATCTCGTAGTTGTGCCCGTGCCCGTAGGGATTATTGCACTTGCCGTACAGTTCCGCATTCTCACTGGCGGAAAGTCCGGCCGCGTGCAGGCGGTGCGACGCGGAGAAACGGTATTTGCGAGTGACACGGATCACGCGGCTTCGCCAAAATAGTCCACGAAGAGGTCGGGCGTCTCGTATACACGGATGCTTTCGAGCCGGCTGCCCTTCTGCCCAAGGTGCGGCGCCAGCCGGTTCCAAATGTCGATGGCGATGTTCTCCACCGTGGGCACCACGCGATCGAAAGGCTCGACTTCCCGATTGAGGAACCGGTGATCGTAAGCCTGGATGACTTCCCGGTTCACCAGTTCCTTGAGCTGCTTCAAATCCATCACCATGCCGGTCACCGGATCGGGATCGCCCTCGACGGTCACGTCCACCACGTAGTTATGCCCGTGCCCATGCGGGTTGGCTGCCGCGCCGAACAATTCTTCGTTCTCTTGATCGCTGAGCAGCGGGTTGCGGCAGACGTGGGACGCGGAGAATTCCACGCGCTTGGTAATCAGCATCTGTAGTATCAGACGCCGTGCTCCAACGGCACGATACAATTAAATTATAGTTTAGATAATGTCGAGAATTGACCAGATCTTACGAATCTTAATTGGCGTCCTGCTTTGTGCGTTCGTTTACGTAATTTTCATTTCCTTGCACGAAAGGATCATCGAGGTCGGCGATCGGGCGCCCGATTTCTCCATTACCACCGACAACGGCACCACCGTTTCGATGAGCAGCTTCAACGGAAAACTGCTGGTGCTGAACTTCTGGGCCACATGGTGCGCGCCGTGCATCGAAGAACTCCCGTCGCTCGACCAGTTCCAGCGCCAGTTCGCCAATTCGGGTGTGGTGGTTTTGGGCGTGAGCGTGGACAAAGACGAAAAGGCCTACCAGCGTTTTCTGTCACGGGCCCACGTCGCTTTCCTGACGGCGCGCGACCCCGACAACAAAATCAATTCCGAATACGGAACATTCAAATTTCCGGAAACCTACATCATCAATCGCGACGGCAAGGTCCTGTCCAAAATCATCAGCGCCACCAACTGGACCGACGACCGGATGACGAATTATGTCAAATCGCTGCTGTAAGAAACGCCAAAACGGGGACTGGCTACACTGTCCCCAATCCGAACGGCGTCTAGCCTTTCGAACTGTCGTCGTGGACAGTGCTGCCTGTCCCCGTTTTCACCGCTTCTTCCATGCTCCCCGCTAAGGCCAAAGACAAGCTCGCCCAACGGCTCGGCCCGCGCGGCTATCTCGACCGCCCCGAGGATCTTTCTCTCTACGAATACGACGGCAGCGTGGACAAAGCCCGCCCGGACATCGTGGTGTTTCCGCGCACCACCGAGGACGTCGTCGCCATCGTCAAAATCAGCCGGGAATACGGCGTGCCTGTGGTCGGCCGGGGAGCTGGCACAGGTTTGAGCGGCGGCGCCATCGCCGTAGCCGGCGGAATCCTGGTTGGTTTCGCGCGCATGAATCGCATTCTCGAAATTGATCTGGAAAACGAGCGCGCCGTGGTGCAGCCGGGTGTGGTAAATCTCGACATCACGCAGGCTGTCGAGCCGCATGGCTGCTTTTACGCGCCCGATCCTTCGAGCCAGCGCGCCTGCACCATCGGCGGCAACGTCGCCGAAAACGCCGGCGGTCCTCACACTCTGGCGTATGGCGTTACCACCAATCATGTGCTGGGCCTGGAGGTCGTCCTGCCCGAGGGCTCGGTCTTCATGACCGGCGGAAAGGAATCGGATCTTCCAGGTTACGATCTGACGGGGCTTCTCACGGGTTCCGAGGGCACCATGGTTCTGGTTACGAAAGTGATCGTGCGGTTGATGCGCAAACCGGAACTCGTGAAAACGGTGCTCGCCATCTACGAATCTCCGGAAGATGCCGGCCGCACCGTGGCGGAAATCACGGCGCGCGCCATCACGCCGGTTGCCGTCGAAATGCTGGATGGCGTGATGCTCCAGATGGTGGAGCAGGCCACGCACGCCGGTTACCCCATGGACGCGGCCGCGGTGCTGTTGATCGAACTGGAAGGGCTGCGTGAAATCGTGGAGGAGCAGACCGAGCAGATCTGCCAGGCCGCGTCGTCGTGCGGCGCGCGCGAGGTGCGGCTCGCAAAGTCGGCGGAAGAACGCGAACTATTGTGGAAAGGGCGCAAGAACGCGTTCGGCGCGGTGGGGCGCGTCAGCCCCACTTACTACGT
>Ga0187819_10001058_pt1 | contig 14150 bp, 10 predicted proteins | sample NC_wetland_sal_i_15_FD_132411 | JGI IMG/M metagenome (GOLD analysis project Ga0187819, IMG submission 132411) | Wetland sediment microbial communities from Neuse River Estuary, North Carolina, USA - SO4_4 | ecosystem: Environmental > Aquatic > Freshwater > Wetlands > Sediment | place: USA... | reverse complement strand
GTTTCCCGTACCTTGTGCTCTCGATCCACACGGTCCATCGCGTTCTCCAGGACTTGTGCTTGTAATTGTTGGGGAATCACGACGACTCCGTCGATGTCCCCGAAAATGATGTCCCCCGGGGCAACCTGAACCTCGCCGATTCGGATCGGAACGCGAAATTCAATCACTTGTCCGCGAGGTCGTTGATCTTGCCCGTACCGGCCTCGCGAAAACGTGGGGAAATTGAGATCTCGAATGCCATGAGTGTCTCGCGAGTAGCCGTCCACCACGGCCCCCACACAGCCGAGCCGTTTCGCACGAACCGCCATGTGCTCTCCGAACAATGCATACGCTGCGGTACTGCCCGACGCGACATACACTTCGTTGGGCCGCAAATCGTCAAGCGCCCTCAGCATGAGACCAAAGCTCGGGCGAGAGCGGCCATCTGCTTCAGCCAAATCCTGGTGCAAGACCGTCATTGCCCGTCCTATCACGATCATATTATCGCGAAGGGGATGAATCTCAGGGGGCAAGAACTGATGGAGGTAGCCAAGTTCATCCAATGCATCACCGATTACGGCGCTGAATAGTTTCTCGCGCATCGTTTGAAAGAAAGTCTCGTCGTTTTCCTGCACTGTCTGCTTCACCTCGGCGCCTCCGTTCTATTTCTCTATTCGCCAGACCGGCAAGTGGTGTTTCCCGCGAGCTGTATTGGTAAGACCATTCGATTGGTAAGACCAACTTACCATCCTTTCGCAAACAACTGTCAAGCAATTTCTTGCGCTTGAGGAAAGCTTCCGTGACTGATTCTTGTACCAGGTGGAATGAGAGAATCCACCGAAGACATTCCCCTGGGTTGGTTTGGATCCTTCGATACTCATCCCGACCTCGACCACATTGGCGGCAACCATGAAGTGAAACAAGCCGCCGTACGCCCACTTCTTGCATGTGGTGAAAGGGACGTCACACTGGACAGGGCGGATTCGACAGCCTGATGACTTATCGCTACGATGTCTACCGTCAGGACCACCAGAGATTTTTTTCGAGGGGAACAACCTCTGGCGACCACCCTGCATAACATAGCGTTCGATGGTAATGCCACAACTATATTGGTAATATCTGAAACTCTCTGCCCTGTCGGGTTCAATTCTGCAGCTCTAGATGGCGAGAGCGAAGACCGAAACGCAAGAATATGCAATAGCGCCCGAGGACGGCGGGCAGAGCCTTTGCGCGAACAGCTTCAGCGACCTCGTGACCTTGGATGTGCCAGTACGCTGAGCTGCGATTTCGTAATGACACGCAGGCATTAGCAATAGGTGAAAATATGAAATCGTCAGGGGTGAGTCTCCGCAGTAACTCGAAATCGCGATTGAAAAGCCCGGAAAAACCACGGGGCGCGTCATCCGCATTGGAAAGTCTTCGATCTTTCATCCAAGATGGCAATCTAAAACCCGGGACGAAGCTGCCCCCGGAACGCACCCTTGCTGCGATGCTTCAGGTTGGCCGGCCAGCGTTGCGCGAGGCCATCAAGGCTTTGAGCATTCTCGGCGCTGTGGTGAGCCGCAGAGGCGATGGAACCTATCTCAAATCCGTTGCAGCGGTCACTTCGGGCTGGCCCGCCAATGCCGAAGTTCCGGAAGCGCGTCTGGACATGCTGGAACTGCTCGAACTCAGGAAGATGGTGGAGCCGCGGGCGGCAGGTCTGGCCGCTTCACACGCCAGCGTTGAGGATCTTCGTGAGATCGAACGCGCCAGATTAGCAATCGAGAACGCCGGATCCGATTGGAAGGCGGTTGGAGAACTGGATTTCGTACTTCACCAACTCATCATCTCTGCGGCTGGGAACAACATTCTGAGGGACACATACAAATACCTGACCCCTCTGCTGCTGAAGAGCCGTGAGATCACATCGCGCACGGCGCAGGATTGGGAACGGATGCGAAAGGACCACGCCGAAATCGTCGAAGCACTGGTTCAGCGGGAAACCAGAGCCGCCGAGACGGCCATGATGAACCACCTCCATCACGTAGGTTTTGACCTTATCGCCGCTCCGAAAAGATAGCCGGACTCGGCAACCGGAACCGTTGTTGCCCGCCAGGTTGCCAACCGTTGACCTCGTCGAGCCCATTCAAGCGAGACCGGAAGTCGAACCAGTCATGATTGTCCCGCGTCTGCAGCAATGGGACAGTTTGAGACCGGAAGTTAAGCTGCATGTCTGAAGAGTCACGCCACTATCCTTTCCGCCGGAATTAAGCTTCGGTGCCGGGAGTGCGGAGTTGATCGGCGGCTACAGCCAGGACGATAATGCCGCCGATGATGATCTCCTGGATGTAATTCGGCCAGCCCATCAATTGGCAACCATTGCGCAGGAAAGCCATGATCATGGCACCAATCATGGAGCCCAGAATGCTGCCTTTTCCGCCGGAAAGGCTACCTCCACCAATCACTACAGCGGCAATGATGTCCAACTCCACCCCGATCGCCACCGTCGGGTCCCCCTGGCGCAGGCGCGACATCTGCATCACTCCGGCAAGACCGAAGAGCAGCCCGCCGATCGAATAAATCCAAAGCTTCAATCGCCCGGTGTGAATGCCGCAGGCGCGCGCTGCGACTTCATTGGATCCCAGTGCAAACACGTGGCGGCCAAAAACCGTGCGGCGCAGCAGGATTGCGGCAAACACCGCTACCAGCGCGGCAATCCACACTCCGGGAGCAACCAGCAGCCAGGAGGGGGTGGGAAAAGCAATTGCCATGCTGTTCAACCAAGTGTCAGGAATGTTGACGGTCTGCTCGCCAGAAATCCATTTGGCCAAACCGCGAGCAACGCCCAGCATACCCAGCGTGGCAATAAACGGCACTACTCGCAGAATGGTAATGGATAGCCCATTGATCAAGCCCACGGTTCCGCCTACCGCGACTCCCGCCAGCAGCGCCAGAAGCGGAGGGAACTGGGCGCGTAAAGCCAGAGCACAAACCACTCCCGAGAGAGCTATCACCGAACCGGGGGCGAGATCAATCCCCCCGCTGATGATAATGATGGTCATGCCGACGGCACCCAGGGCTACGATCACGGTCTGTGCCAGCACAATCCTGAGGTTGCCAGCGGAGAGGAATCGGCCAGGGTTATCACTGAGGACAGAAAATATTCCAATCACTAGTATTAAACCGAGGAACGGACCCAGGATGCGCAACCATCGGCGCAACAAAGATGCCTTTGGTGCAGAAACCAGTGCCGGAATGGTTGAGGCGTTCACAGAAATTATCCAGGTATCGCACCAGACAAAGATGTGCCGTTGACATCAGAACCGATCGCCGCCTGCAAAACTGTCTCGGGCGTCCACTCGTCGATGGGGCGCGCAGGAGAGAGATATCCGCGGCTCATGACCGCGAGGCGATCGCAGATACCGAACAGCTCGGGAAGATACGAACTCACAATCAGCACTGCATTGCCGGAGCGCGCGAGCGAGGCAATCAGCTCATAAATCTGCTTCTTACTGCCGACATCGACGCCTCGAGTGGGCTCATCCAGCAAAAAGACTTTACAGCCCTGATGCAGCAAACGCGCCAAGGCTACCCTTTGCTGGTTTCCACCAGAAAGGAACTGGACCGGAACAGTCATGCTTGGCGCTTTGACATTGACCGCATCGGCGCACTGTTTCGTGAGTTGCCGTTGTTTTGCGAGATCGATCCAACCGCCGTGCGAGCACGTCCGGAAATTGGTGAGCGAAATGTTGTCGGCCACAGAGAGCGTGAGAGCCAGCCCTTCACCATTCCGGTCTTCGCTCAGCCATCCCATGCCCGCGGCGATCCGCGTCTGTGGACCGCCACGAAGTGCCAGCGGCTTTCCGAAGACAGTCACACTTCCGCCATCAGCGTGGTCCAGGCCAAACACTGCTCGCAGCAACTCTGTACATCCGGACCCGATCAGCCCGGAGATGCCGAGTACTTCTCCCCTTAGCAAATTGAAACTGGCGTCGTGAACCCCAGGACCCGAGCTTAAACCTTCGACGCTGAGCACGCTCTCGGAGGTGGAGACGCGGGCAGCAGCAGGAAAAAACTCCTGCAGCGGACGCCCAACCATGGCGGTGATGAGATTCGCGTCGGTAACATCTTGCAAACGACCGGATAGCACCGTCTTCCCGTCTCGCAGAACGGTAAATTCGTCCCCAATCTCGCGCACCTCTTCCAGAAAATGGCTGATGTAGATAATGCCAATGCCGGAATCACGCAAATTACGAATGAACTCAAACAACTTTTCGACATCACTGCGCTGCAGGCTGCTGGTCGGCTCGTCCATCAGGATTAATGAAGGGTGTTGGGCCAGGGCGCGACAGATCTCGACAATCTGGCGTTCGGGAAGCGTAAGATCGGCGACACGGCATTCCGGGGTAAGGTTCGGATGACGGAACAGTTTAAGAATCTCGCCCGCCCTCTGGTTCATCTTGCGCTGATCCAGCCAGCCGCGCCGCCGCGGTTCCGCCCCCAAGAGGATATTTTCTGCCACAGAAAGATGCGGACAGAGTGAAATCTCTTGATGGATGTACGCGATTCCTCGCTGGCGCGCCTCCAGCGGATCCGAAGGATGGTAGGAAAGTCCCTGAAAGCGAATGGAACCCCCGTCCGGCCGGATCGCCCCAGACAGAATATTCAAAAGCGTACTCTTGCCGGCGCCATTCTCGCCGATGATGGCGTGCACCCGTCCACGGTGCACTTCCAGGTCAACGCCGTCGAGAGCTCGAGTTGCGCCGAAATGTTTTCTCACTCCAACGACCTGAAGAAGCGGTGGCTGAAGCGCTTGTGTGGTTGAGTCGCCCATTTACTGGTTTAGGTATTCTCGCAATGGTGGGTGGAGCAATTGCTGTGCTTCAGGGGTCTCCATGTTGCCCGGCGTAACTAGCATGACCCCGGTGTCGACACGCGCTTCGACGTTTCTGCCTTGGAGGTGATCAATCATGGCCTTGACACCAAGCTCACCCATACGAAACGGATTCTGCACCACGATGCCCTGAAGCTGATTGTTGCGCATAGCTTCAATAAAAGTCTCACTCATGTCGAAGCCAATTAAAACGAGGCTCCCTGCCTTTTTAATGTCCTGTAAGGCGAGGAGCATACCGGCAGTGGAAACCTCATTCGGTGTAAACACGCCTTGTATCTGCCCCACGTAGCGGGTTAGAAGGTTCTCCGAGGCCCGTCGGCTGGTGTCGCGAGTGGGCCCGGAAAACTGATTGGAAGAAACCAGCTCGATTTGTGGATACGACTTCAGCTTTTGTACAAACCCCTCCTCGCGGTCATGTGTGCTGGCCACTCCCTCTTGATAACGCAGCAGCACAACTTTTCCTTTGCCGTTGAGCAGCTTTCCGATTTGATCGGCGGCCAGCACACCCCCCTGATAATTATCGGAGGCGATGAAGCTGACGATATTCGTGGTATCCAGCGCGGAATCGACGACCACGGTGGGAATGCCCGCGGAGGCCGCCTCTTCTACCGGGCGTACCAGAGCATGACTATCAAACGGAGCCAGCACAATGCCATCGACTCTCTGGCTGATAAATCCTTCCACGACCTGCGTCTGCTCTTCGCGATCATCCTCACGCAAAGGAGCTTTCCAGATAATGTCGACTTTTGTGCCTTGCCCCGCCAGATCCTGCACGGCTTTGACCGCACCCGCGTGAATGCTCTTCCAATACTCGTGCGTCGCCCCCTCGGGAATCACGGCGATGGTGTAATGCTTGCCACCCTGGGCGGGCTTTTTGCAAGACGCTGTGATGGCTAGCAGGCAAGACAGTAAGGCAACCACCGCCCACGATCGAAGGTGTTTGCCGTGCACACTGCCTCCTTGAGATAAACCCGTACTTCTGACGACGTTACGAAAAAGAGTGCAGAGGTTGCAGACGTATTCGTCTAGTTCAAATTCTCCGAACTCTCGGTGGACTGCCGGCGTGACGATACATTTATCGCTTCAAGAAAAAGTGAGCGCCATCATACGATGTTTCAGAGCGAGCGGCAAGCCGCTGGCGCGTAACAAATTGAGCTAGAACGCTACCTCATCGCGAGTAACCTGAGCGATGTAACGAAGTGCTCCGATGGGAAGCCCTTTCAACTTGGCCAGGTAGAACCCGCCGAACTGCACCGGAATGATTTCTGTCAAAGGTGCAAGTCTATCGGAAGTCGGCACGTCGATGAATCGCAGCACGCCATGTTCCTCATCTCGAGGACCAATGACAAGAATCTTGCCGCCGAAACGTTGCAGACTTTCGGCGAGCGCAAGATTGAGTTCGCGCGTCTTACCATGTGGCGCGAAGATGAGCCCGCGGAAATTGGAATCTACAAGTTCGACTGAACCATGTCGAAAATTCCCGCACGTCACGCCGATAGCGGGGTGCTTCGCCGTTTCATTAAACAGTAGGCCTCCTGCCAATGCGGATGCGTAAGACGGTCCACGGCCAAGCAGGTAAATGGGCCATGAAGGTTCAAGAAAGCCATGCCAGAACCGAGGCCCATCGAGAACACCATTCAGCAACGCTGAAATCGTTTCCAGCACGTGACTCATCTCCTCACGAACCTGGTTAAGGTCGCCCGCAACAACACTGGCCAGCAGCATGAGAGTCAGAAGAGTACCCGTGTAGCTTTGGATTGCCATCCTCTCGTCCTCGAGGCTGCCAATGATCAGCACAAGGTCCGCGCCCGTGGCCAGCATGCTTTTCGGTTCGTTGGTTACGGTGATTATCCGGCTGGCAATTTTCTTGATCTGCGGAAGAAGCTTGGTCAATTCGACTGACTCGCCAGAGCGTGAGACGAGAATTACGACCGCATCCGCACAGAGCGGCTGCTGATAATGCAACAACTCGGAGCTGTCAGCAACTAGGCAGTTCAATCCCATGGCCGCGAGTTGGTACTGCAACGGCACGGACGCGTATAGCGAGGCGCCACTCCCCGTGACGATAATTTTCTGCGCATCGCGAAGCAGATGGGAGGCTTCCAACAACGCTGAATATCCTTCACCGAGTTGGTAGGCCAGCACGTGCGAAAGAGACCGCCCTTGGTTTTTGATGTCCTGAAGTAGACGTGGTTCGTTCATTTGCAATGGCCTTTTCGTCCAGTATGAGCTGCGACATTGGCGGGTTGCACAGGAACTTCTCCTTATTTATTAGGTTTAAAGTTGGAAGCCGATCCCGATGCCAAAGTCTACACTCAGTACTTGTCCGTTGATCTCGTTCGCCATGGGAGAACATAGGTATACAAAGGCGTCTCCAATCGCTTCCGGACTGTTTCGTTTGCCCATCGGCGAAACACGCTGCACAAATTCTCTATAAGCAGGGTTCTCGTCGAAAATCTTCACCGAACTGCCCGCCGCAACATTCCCGGGAGAAATTGTGTTCACGCGAATACCGGTGGGTGCGTATTCCAACGCTAGGCACCTAGCGAAGTTTTCCAGCGCGGCTTTTGCGGAAGCATATGCTGGAAGTTGTGTGTGAGGCGCCCGCGCGACATAGGAAGACGTGAAGATAAGATGTCCTTGAATCTTGCGTTGTGTCCATTGCGAAAGAACGGCACGGGCCAGGTAGGTTTGAGCGAAGTAGTTGAACCGGAAAATGCGTTCGTATTCCTCTTCCGAGGTGGTGGCGAAGGGATGGAGTCGGCAACCGCCAGCATGTCCGAGCACGATGTCCAGGCTTGGAAAAGAATCGAAAGACTTTTGCACGAGACGATCAATGGCATCGGGATCCGTGATGTCAGCGGAGAAGTAGATGTGAGGTGAATCCGGGATCTGCCAACTGCGAAGCGTTTTGCGTGCCGTCTCCTCGGACTTGATATCGACCAGGATGAGAGTCGCTCCGGCCATGGCGAGCCTTCGAATAACATGTTCGGCGATCGCTCCCAGTGCGCCGGTAATCAGGATCGTTTTCCCCGAGAGGTCGATGGTGATCATAATCAGGATCTCACAAGCTCTCACTGGTCATGGTCTGAATTCTAGCTCGATTTCTCCGACTTCTCCGGATGAGCTTGTGCGGACTCCACCAGCGCGCGCGTTGCGCCCGTAGAGATTCCACCATCGACAAGAAGGGTCTGCCCAGTGACATAGCGGCTGGACTCCGCAGCAAGAAATACGACAGCCGCATCCAGATCTTGAGGTTGTCCCGGTCGTTTGACCGGAATGCGGTCGCAAAGATAATCGACCCACTCCTTGTTCTCAAAAAGCGCGTTGTTTTGTGCCGTGCGAAACCACCCCGGGCCCAGACAGTTGACGGTGATGCCGTGCTTGCCCCAATCGTCGGCCAAGCTCATGGTCAGTTGCCGAATACCACCTCGGCTGGCCCCATAGGGTGCGAGACCAGCGTAGCCGGAGACGCTGGTGACGGAGCCAATGTTAATAATGCGGCCGTATCGGCGCGTGATCATGCCGCGTGCCACAGCCTGGGAGACGAAGAAGCTGCCGCGCAGGTTGGTGTCGAGAATCAGGTTCCAATCGTCCCAGGTGACTTCTATTGCAGGTTTCTTGACGTTGCAGCCGGCATTGTTCACCAGGATATCGATGTGGCCGAAAGCCGCTTCGGCAGCCGCGATCGCCTGCTCGATGCTTTCAAGCCGGCGGACATCGAGTTCGAGTGAGATGGCGCGGCGGCCGAGCGCCTTGATCTCTGATTCAAATTGCACCAAGCGATCACGATTGCGGCTGGTGAGCACAAGATCCGCGCCGGCTTTCGCCAGGGCCCGGGCCATGTATTGGCCGAGACCCCGGCTGGTGCCGGTTACCATCGCAACCCGGCCCTCAAGGTCGAACAGTCCGTTGTTCAAGAGACCGCCCCGGGCGTAAGCACGACCTTCATCAAATTGGGTTCGCGCGCATGCAATCGTTCAAACCATTGCGGCCCTTCATCGAGCGGGGCGATGGCCGAGATAAGGGACTTGACGTCAATCGCTCCACTCACCAGCAGTTCAATCGCCCGTGGGTACTCGCCGGCTGAAGCGCAGGATCCCTGAAGGCGGATCTGCCGGCTGACAACCTTCTGCAGAGGAATTGTCACTTCGGGCGAGATGTTGCCGACTAGTGTGACGCTGCCGCCCTTGCGAACGCACTCGATCGCGGTGTTGACCGTTTCATTTTTCCCCACAGCTTCCACGGCCACGTCTACACCCGCACTACCCGCAAATCTCAGAACCTCGGCAACCAGGTCCGGCCCGGTGGCGCACAATACGGCAGTTGCTCCGGCTTTTTCAGCAAGTTTCAGGTGAGACCGGTCTATGTCCGCGACAACAACGCGCGAACAGCCCGCGGCACGCAATGCCTGCAGAATTAGAAGTCCGATTGTCCCTGCACCAATCACCAGCGCGGTGCTATTGGGAGCGACCCGTGTTAGTGAAACAGCATGAACCGCCACGGCCGCAGCCTCGATCATCGCTGCTTCCGCAAACGGCAAGTTTTCGGGCACGCGGTAAAGGATGCGAGAAGGTACGACGATGTACTCGGCGAAGGCCCCGGCGCGGCGGTAATCAGAGCAGGATACGCCCAGCACCTGACGGTTGTCGCAGAGATTGACTTCTCCACGAAGGCAAAAGCTGCAGGCACCACAATAGATAGTCGAATCAACGGTAACCCTGTCGCCCTCAGAAAAAGCGGTCACGCCGTGACCGACCGCGGCAACTCGACCCGAAGCTTCGTGGCCCATGACGATCGGCGGGATGCGCCTCCCAGAGGAGCCATCGTAGCCGTGAACGTCGCTGCCGCAGATGCCACAAGCCGCGACACGGACCAGAACCTCGCCGGGAGCTGGTGTCGGCACTGGAATTTCCGTAACTTCCAGATGCCGGTATTTCGAAAGTAAAAGAGCTTTCATGCGCGAGTGCGACACTGCGTCAGGTAAAATCCGGTGTCGATGGCGCACATTGTAACGCACATCCTTCGGCTTGAAATAAACTATCGCACGGCGTATTCAACGGAGTCGGCATAGCGGAAGCCAATGCAATCTGCGGCGCGCGGAGGAAACGGAATTTGAAGCGACCAGTGAGCGGTCGACCTGCCCTCGGATTCAGCCTTTGCTTTTCATGTGAGTTGGTGCCGCGGAGACGCACGCTATGAGCTTGTCCGGACTGGATTGGCTCATCGTTGGCATCTATCTCGCCGTGATTGCGGCCGCCGGACTTCTCCTGGCGCGCAAAACTCAGTCTTCCGAAGGGTACTTTCTCGCGGGACGCTCCTTGCGCTGGCCGTTCATTGGCACTTCGATGTTCGCCGCCGGCATTTCTGCCGAGCATTTCGTGGGACTGGCCGGAAGTGGCTACTCGGGCGGAATGGCTGTGGGTGGCTTCGAATGGATGGCGATTTTCTGTCTAGTCCCGCTCGTCGTCCTGTTCCTGCCCTTTTATATCAAGAACCAAATTTTCACCGTCTCAGAGTTCCTGGAAAAGCGGTTCAGTCCCGGGGTCCGGCTGTTCTTTTCGGGCTTCATGGTGGTGTTGTCAGTGCTGACGAAGATCTCGATTTCGCTCTGGGCCTCATCCCTGGTATTCGCAAGTTTGCTGGGTTGGAAACCGCTGGCGGTCATCTGGGGAGTCGGCCTGATCACGGCGCTCTACACGATGAAGGGTGGACTGCGCGTGGTGGTCTACACCGACGCACTGCAGACCCTAATTCTGTTGGTCGCAGCGGTGATCCTGACCACGGTAGGTTTGCGCCAGGTCGGAGGTTGGACTGGCTTACACGCGAGCCTTTCCCCGGACATGTTCGAAATGGTCAAGCCGGCGACCCATCCCGATTACCCCTGGCCGGGAATTTTTTTCGGCGTGTTTATCGTCGGCAGCTTTTACTGGTCGATGGATCAAGTGCTGGTGCAGCGGGTGTTCGCTGCCAAGAATCTGAACGAAGGCCGCTTGGGTGCCATCTTGTGCGGCTTTCTGAAGCTGACAACTCCCTTCGTGCTGGTGTTGCCGGGTCTGATCGCGAGAGCGAAGTTCCCAAATCTGGCGAGAGCCGACCAGGCCTACGGCACGCTTCTGCGGAACATCATGCCGCACGGTCTTCTAGGGTTGACCGTAACCGGCATCGGCGCGGCGCTGATGGGCCACATCAGCGCGACCTACAACTCGGTGGCCACGTTGTTCACCCGTGACTTCTACCTGCGCTGGCGGCCGGCAGCCACACAGGTGCAACAGGTCCGCATAGGGCGCATCGCTGTGCTGGTGGTTTTCATTATGGGCGCGCTATGGGCGCCTGTGATCGGACAATTCGGCAACCTGTACACATACCTGCAGACCGTGCAATCTTATTTGATGATGCCGATGGCGGGAATCTTTTTCGCCGGCGTGCTCTGGAAGCGCACAACCACGCAAGGCGTTGTCGCCTGTCTGACCACCGCGTGTATCGTCTGCCCGCTGTTGATGGCGAACGGCCAGTTGCATTTTTTGCCATTCATGGATGCGCCACTCCTTCGACCGTGGCTGCACGCAGCCTTCTTAGCATTCGCCGTGTGCATGGTCATGCTGATTTCGGTCAGCCTGATTACGGTGCCCACGGCGGCGACGAAGCTAGAGGCCACGACAGTCTCGAACTGGCGCCAGTTGTGGACGGTTGAGAAAACCACGAGGCTCGCTGATTATCGCCTTTGGCTCTCGATCATGGTTTTGGCAGCGACGGCAATGTGGTATAAGATGCGCTAGCCAAATTGGCAAACAGGGCGATCTGCGAGTGATGCAGTCCTCTGGAATGGTTATTGAGAATGAGAACGCGACCTGCGCACACTCGGATTTCCTGGACGAGAGAGATGTTTCTTGAAAGCAGTTAAATCTATACGGAGAAAACAATGAAGGCCAAACGTGCTGCTCCGGCGAAGACCCAAAAGACCCAAAAGAATATCACCGCCGAAAACAAGAGAATCGTGACGGAATTTTATCGTGAGTTCTACGTTAATCAGAAACTGGATGTGGCTCCCAAGTATTTGAACGAAAACCTGAAGCAGCATCGTCCGAATATTGGCGATGGCCGTAAAGCAACGGTCGACGAATATGTTGCTTACCTCAAGGATCACAAAACCCACAAAGAAGAGATCAAACGCGTAATTGCCGAAGGCGACCTGGTCGCGGTGCATGCGGCCGCGATCGACGAGCCCGACCAAGTTGCAGTCGTGGACATCTTCCGCGTCCAGAACGGAAAAATCGTTGAGCACTGGGATGTGTGTCAAGCAGTTCCCCAGAAATCGGCGAACAGTAACACCATGTTCTGAGTGGCGCCACTGACCATTGCGCAGAGAGCCAAAGCGCAGGACGTGGCAAAGACTCGGGGACACTGTTTGATTTCGCGGCCTTCGGATCACGGAGGTCGCGGCTTGAGATCGTTCCCCCAGAAATCTCTGGAGCGACGCTGCCAGAACAAAAACTCGCGTAAGGTGTAGACCCGGACCGGAGGACCGCTTCATGGTGAGCCCTGCCTTGCTGTTCTCGACTGCCACAGCCACTTCTCTTATCACCGGCATTGACTGGCTGGTGATTGCGATTTACTTCGGCATTCTGCTTAGTGTGGCGTGGTGGGGGGTGCGCAGAGGAAAGGACTCGGCCGCGGATTACTTTCTCGCCGGCCGCAACCTGAGCTGGTGGATCATTGGCGCCTCGATCTTCGCTTCGAACATCGGGTCGGAACACGTGGTCGGGCTGGCTGGAGCAGGGGCAACCAGCGGTGTGGCCTTGGCGCATTACGAATTGCATGCCTGGTGCTTATTGGTCTTGGGCTGGGTATTCGTGCCCTTCTACATGCGGTCGATGGTATTCACCATGCCGGAATTCCTGGAACGGCGCTTCAGCGCAGGGTCCCGGTATGTTCTCTCCATTGTCTCGATTGTCACGTTCATCGTTTCAAAAATCGCCGTGGGCATTTTCGCCGGAGGCGTCGTCTTTGGCACTCTTCTGCCCGAGTTGCATTTGCAAGTTGGCAGCGTCGCAATCGACAGTTTTTGGATCGGTTCCGCGCTGGTAATCGTATTAACTGGTCTGTACACCATGTTGGGTGGCATGCGCGCGGTGGCTTATAACGATGCCTTTCAGACCCTCATCCTGATCACGGGTTCGGCCTGTTTGACTTTCTATGGGTTGGCAAAACTGGGAGGGTGGGGCGAACTCCGACACTGGTGCGGCTCCGACATGTTCAATCTCTGGAAACCGTTAGTTCCGGCGGGAGTCGAAGGCACCTGGTCTCCCGTCATCGAGACCAATGCAGCCGGGCACATCGTAAAACAAGCCTGGTATTTCAATGGGAATTTTCCCTGGTTGGGTATGCTGGTTTGCGCGCCGATCATTGGACTGTGGTATTGGTGCACGGACCAATACATTGTGCAACGCGCGCTGGCAGCGCCGAACGAGAGGGTCGCCCGGCGCGGAAGCATTTTCGCGGCGTTCCTTAAGTTGTCCCCCGTTTATCTGTTTATCGTTCCGGGCCTCATCTGTTACGCCCTGGCGAAGAGCGGAAAAATTCCTGAACTGGCCGCGATCATCGGGCCCGACGGCCACGCGATTCCTGCCGCCGCCCAGGGAGCTTTTCCGATGCTGGTCGAATACCTATTGCCACCTGGACTGCGCGGCATCGTCGTCGCCGGTCTACTGTCCGCGTTGATGGGTTCTCTGGCTGGAGTCTTCAACGCCTGCTCGACTCTCTTCACCGTGGATCTCTACGAGAAGTGGAGGCCGGGTTCGACCCAGCATCAGATCGTGCGTATGGGCCGCATCGCTACCGCAATCATGGTACTCATCGCGCTGGCGTGGATTCCGGTCATCAAGAACGCGCACGGTCTTTACATTTATCTGCAAGCGGTTCAGGGCTATCTCGCGCCACCCATCTTTGTGGTGTTCTTCTTTGGAGTGTTCTTCAAGCGCCTCAACGCCCAGGGGGCTCTGTGGGCGATGCTGGTTGGCTTTGTGCTTGGGATATTTCGCATGTTAGTGGACACCCCCGTAACTCTGGGTCTCCCGGGATTTCAGAACGGATACCCCCTTGGCTCGTTTTTCTGGGTCATCAACAATATCTACTTCCAATACTTCAGTGTGCTGATCACTGTGGTGTCGGCGGCGGTGATGATAGGTGTGAGCTATATGACGCCAGCGCCGGACTACGCGAGGATCGCAAACCTCACTTTTGAAACCACCACCAAGGCCGACCTGGAAACTACCCGTGCCAGTTGGGATTGGCG
>Ga0187819_10001057_pt1 | contig 14151 bp, 12 predicted proteins | sample NC_wetland_sal_i_15_FD_132411 | JGI IMG/M metagenome (GOLD analysis project Ga0187819, IMG submission 132411) | Wetland sediment microbial communities from Neuse River Estuary, North Carolina, USA - SO4_4 | ecosystem: Environmental > Aquatic > Freshwater > Wetlands > Sediment | place: USA... | reverse complement strand
GGGCCACCGGCACCCGGTGGTGACCCAGGCGGTGATGGCGGCGGTCAGTGAGCTGGGCACCTGTTTCGGCCTGCCGTACGAGCTGGAGATCGAGGCGGCGCGCAAGGTCACCGAGGCGGTACCCGGGGTGGACCTGGTGCGGTTCTCCAACAGCGGCAGCGAGGTGGTCGGCACGGCCGTCCGGCTGGCCCGGGCGCATACCGGGCGCCGGCTGATCATCCGGTTCGAGGGGCACTACCACGGCTGGCAGGACACGGTCTACTGGAGCAACCACGTGGATCCGGTGCTGGCCGGCCCGCCGGGCAGGCCCCGGCCGGTGCCGTCCGGGCCCGGCGTGCCGGCCGAGCTTGAGGCCACGCTCATCGTGCTGACCTGGAATGACCCCGAGAGCTTCGCGGCGGTCATGGCGGAGCGCGGCGATCAGGTGGCGGCGGTGATCACCGAGCCCGCGGTGTTCAACACGGGCTGCATCCTGCCCGAGCCCGGCTATCTGGAACTGCTGCGCGACCTGACCGCCCGGTACGGCGCGCTGCTGATCTTCGACGAGGTCATCACCGGATTCCGGGTCGCCCGCGGCGGCGCGCAGGAGTACTTCGGGGTCACGCCGGACCTCACGACGATGGCCAAGGGGCTGGGCGGCGGGTTCCCCGTGGCGGCCATCGGCGGGACGGCCGAGGCGATGTCGATGATCGCGGAGGGCCGCTACTCGCACTCGGGAACCTACAACGCCAACACCATCGCGTGCGCCGCGGTCAGCGCGACCATGGACGTGCTGGCCGAGCCGGGCCTGTTCGAGCGGCAGCGCGCGCTGGGCCAGACGCTGATGAGCGGGCTGCGCACCCTGGCCGGCCAGGCGGGCCTGCCTGTCATCGTCGAGGGGCTGGGCACCGTGTTCCAGCTCTGGTTCAGCGACCGGCCGATCCGGAACTGGCGGGACGCCCAGCGCTACGCCCGCGAGGACCTGTTCACCCGGTGGTGGCAGGAGATGCTGCTCCGCGGGATCCTGTTCCACCCCAGCCAGTACGAGAACCTCTTCCTCTCCCTCGTCCACACCCCCGACGACGTCGCCGAAACCCTCGCCGCCGCAGCGGAGTCCTTCGCCGTTGTGGCCCGGGAACGATCCTCATGACCGGGCGTCTCGGCGCTTACTTATTGCCTGACGGCCCGATGTTGCCCTAGGGTCTGCGGCATACCTGGCAAAACGATCATTCGCGCGACTAGCCAGCCGATATCCGCCCCGCGCGGAGCACCCCGAGACGGAGATGCGCATGTCATCGCCAGCCAGCAGCAGTGCCGCTCCGACCGGGGGGCAGTCTCCTGACCATGCGGGCGGCACCCTGAAGGATGCTGCCCTTCGCATCGGCGACGTCGTCGTCATCTCCATGGCCAGCTCCGGCCCGACGCAGAGCATCGCGGTCACGCTGGCTGCTCTCCTGGCCACCGTCGGCTACGCGAGCTTCCTGCCCATCCTGATCTGCCTCATCCCGATGCTCGGGATCGCGATCGGCTACCAGCGGCTCAACGCCTGGCAGCGTAGCGCCGGCGCGACCTACTCCTGGGTCGGACGGGCCCTCAACCCGCACGCCGGGTTCTTCGCCGGCTGGGTCATGCTGATGTACTACTGCGTCGGCACGACCAGCCTGACCGTCCCGCTCGGCACCTACATGCTGAGCTTCTTCAGTACCACGCTGCCCAACAACCTCTATGCCGTCGCCGCCGTCGGCACCGGGTTCGACCTCATCGTCCTGGTCATCGCGGCAGTCGGGATCCAGCTGTCGGCCCGGTTCCAGTGGGGCTGGGCCATCTTCGAATACGGCCTGCTGGTCGGGTTCAGCATCGCCGCCCTCGTCGGCATCTACGGCCACAGCCTGCACCACACCGTCCACATCAGCGGCTCGTGGTTCACGATCGGCGGCGCGGGCGGGTTCAGTGCGCTGGTCTCCGGCCTGCTGCTGGCCATCTTCCTGTACTCCGGCTGGGACACCGCCGCCTACGTCAGCGAGGAGGCCAAGGGCAAGCAGGCCGGCCGGGCCGGGGTGACCAGCGTGGTGCTGCTGTTCGTCATCTACGCCGGCGTCATCTTGTGCCTGCAGGGCGTCGCGTCCAGCGGCGACATGCAGAACCATGCGGCCAACATCCTGGCCTACGTCGGCAGCCTGATCGGCGGGAGCTTCTGGAAGCAGGTCATGATCGTCGCCGTGCTCGGCGGGACGCTGGCCTCGCTCCAGGCGGCCATCATCAGCGCCGGGCGGATCTCCTTCGCCATGGGCCGCGACCGCACCTTCCCCCGCTGGTTCGGCGACGTGAACCCCAAGTACCGCACTCCCTGGAACGCCACGATCCTGTTCGGCCTGCTCAACATCGTGTTCCTGTGGGGCACCACGCTGGCCAGCTCGGTCGGCAAGGCCCTGACCGACATCGTCAGCACGCTGGGCCTGATCGCGGCGATCTTCTACCTGCTCACCGCGAGCGCGGCCGTCTGGTACTACCGCCGGGTCATCATGCGCAAGCCGTCCGACTTCTTCCTCGGCGGTTTCCTGCCCGCCCTGGGCGCGGCGTTCATGCTCTTCGTGATCATCTACACGCTGGCCAAGGGCCTGCTCAGCGGGGTCCAGCTCGGGTTCGGGTTCGGGCTCGCGGCGGTCGGACTGGTGCTCTCGTTCGTGTCCCAGTACGTCGGGAAGTCGCGCTACTTCTCCGACCCGACCACCAGCCAGGGTGACCGGGTCGAGGAGGAACTCGCCGAGCCCCAGGCCTCATGACCTCAGGCGGCCCGGACCAGGACGCCGGCGACGTCTACATCGGGCTGGATCTCGGCACGTCCGGGCTCAAGGCGGTGGCGCTCGGCGCATCGGGCGCGATCCTAGCCCGGCGCAGTGCTGGCTATTCCACGCACCAGCCGGCCGCCGGGGCGTACGAGCAGGACCCCGGCGACTGGCTGCGGGCGGTGGAACAGGTGGCGGCGCGGCTCGGCGAGACGATCCCGGCCCACCGGTGGCGCGCCATCGGCTTGTCGGGCATGATTCCCACGCTCGTCACCCTGGGCCCGGACGGCCGGCCGACTGGGCCCGCTATCACCTGGCAGGACGCCCGGGCCGACGAGCAGGGCGACGAATTCCGCGAGCGCTGCGGCGCCGCCGAACTGTACCGGCTGACCGGCCAGTGGGTGGACGGCCGTTACCTGCTGCCGATGTTCGGCCGGATCGCCCGGGACGACCCGGCCCGCGCGGCGGGCACCGCGACGATCGCCTCGGCCAAGGATTACCTGTTCGCCTGGCTGACCGGCGAGCTCGCCACCGACCCGAGCACGGCCTCCGGCTACGGCTGCTACGAGCTGGAGGAAGGCCGCTGGAACGCCGCGGCGCTGGCCCTGGTCGGCCCGGCCGGCGAGGGGCCCGGGCTGCCTTGTGTGCGGCCGTCAGCCACCGGCCGGCCGCTGCGCGCCGAAGCGGCGGCCCGGCTGGGCTGCCCGCCGGTCCCGGTCGTCCTGGGCGCGGCCGACTCCGTGCTCGGCGCGCTCGGGCTGGGGGTCCGCCAGCCGGGCCAGGTGGCCTACATCGCCGGCACCAGCACCGTCATCCTGGGTATCGCCGACCGGCTGCTGCTCGATCCGGACCACCGGTTCCTGGTCACGCCGCTGGCGGTGCCCGGCTGGTGGGGCCTGGAGATGGACCTGCTGGCCACCGGCAGCGCGATCACCTGGCTGGCCGGGTTGCTCGGGGGAGACCTGGACGCGGCCGGGCTGGTCGAGCTCGCGGCGGGCACCGATCCCGCGCGGGTCCCCGTCCTGCTGCCCTACCTGTCTCCCGGCGAGCAGGGCGCGCTGTGGGACCCTATGCTCCGCGGCGCCGTCGCCGGCCTTGATCTCAGCCACGGCCGGGAGCATCTGGCCCGGGCGCTGGTCAACGGCATCGTCCTGGAGAGCCGCCGCTGCCTGGCCGTGCTCGACGAGACCTGCGGGTCCGGCTGCGTTGAGGTGGCCGGGGGGAGCGCCGTCCACCTGCCCTTCCGGGCCGACCTCGCCGACGCCGCCCGGCGCCCGGTTTCGATGCCCGGCGACGCCGCTGCCGAATGCTCGGCCAGGGGTGCGGCGCTCATTGCGGCGCTGGCCGTCGACGGTGACTGGCCCGACGGCGCGTTCCCGGCCGCCGGGGTGGCGCTCGAGCCCGACGAGGCCCGAGCCAAGCTGTGGGATGAACTGTGGGCCGCTCACGAATCCGCTCGCGAGCGTCTTCATCCCGGTCTCAACGCCCTCGAAGCGCCGACCTGGTCTGCGCCCTAGGAGGAACCGGCCTCAGTGAGATGCATGACGCATTTGCCACCTTTACCACCATTTGGGGGTGCGCACGCCTGCGAACCATTAGAGTAACGTGGATTCTGCCGTACCAGTGCGCGCAAACTGGTTTACCGGGGAGGGTGCCATGCTGGTCGCGCAGCAGAGCCGGCTCCCGGTGGCCTCCGGGGCTGAGCGTCTCGATCCGCCGGGATCCCGGCAGCACGCCTGTCACGACCTGCCCGGAAGCACGCCTAGCAGTCCGGCCTCGGGCAAGATGTGAGCGGCATGGTCGTCGAAATCCTCCTCGTGTGCCTGGTGCTGGCTGTCGCCGTTCTCACGGCGGTCGATATGGCGAGGACACCGAGCGAAAGCCTGCACGGGCAGGCCGCCAGGCCGGCTTATGACGCCGGGCGAGCGTTCACCGGATCCCCTTCCGGTAGCACCGGGATTACCGCCTTCCGGTCGGAACCCGCGGCCTTCCGGTCGGAACCCGCGGCCTTGCGGTCGGAACCCGCGGCCTTGCGGTCGGAACCCGCGGCCTTCCGGTCGGAACCCGCCGCCTTCCGGTCGGAACCCGCGGCCTTGCGGTCGGAACCCGCGGCGCCGGGGATACCGGCCGCCGCCCGCGACGCCGCTGCGGCCCGGCCGCCCGAGAGCGCTGGCCACGCCGCGGGTAGCCGCGAGCACGCCCGCACCGGCTCGCCGGCGGTTCGCCCGACGTCTAGCCGCGCGCTGAAGGACTGGCGGGTCGGCTCCCGCCTGTGGCTGCTGGCCGGCATCTCGGCCGTGGCCGCCGTCGTCGTCGCGTTCTGCGCCGTCCGCATCGTCGGCGCCCTGCACGGCTCGTCGATCAGCTCGCCGGTGACCTCGGTCCGCCACGGGGCGATCGCGTCCGCGATCGGGTACGGCGTGGCGCTGGTCATCGTCCTGGCGCTGGCGGCGTGGTTCGCGATCGCCGTCGCCAGGTCGGTGTTGCGGCCGCTGGGCAGGCTGCGGGCCGGAGTCGTCGAGCTGCCCGAGGTGGTCCGCCGCATCAGCGAGGGCCGCACCCAGGGCAGGCTGCCCGCCGTGAAACCCGTCGACGTGGACTCCTCGGACGAACTGGGCGAGGTGGCGCGCGCCTTCGACCAGATGCGCACCCAGACGCTGCGGATGGCGGCCAACGAGGCCTCGGTCCGCGGCGCGCTCAGCACGATGTTCACGAACTTGTCCCACCGCAGTCAGTCCCTGGTGGAACGCCAGATCCGGCTCATCGAGAGCCTGGAGCAGGCCGAGCCTGACCCCGGGCACCTGGCCAGCTTGGCCAAGATGAATCGCATCGCGGCCCGGATGCACCGCAGCTCGCAGAACCTGCTCGTGCTGGCCGGCCATGAGCTGCCCAACCGCTGGAACGAGCCGGTGGCGCTGGGCGGCGTCATCAGGGCGGCGATGTCCGAGATCGAGGACCACGAACGCGTCTCGCTCAGCGGACAGCCGGATATCGCGGTGCGCGGGCCCGCGGTCAACGACGTGGCGCACCTGCTCGCCGAGCTCACCGAGAACGCGACGTCGTTCTCGGCGGGGGACATGCCGGTCGACGTCTCGAGCAGGCTCCTGACGACCGGGGGCGCCCTGATCGAGATCACCGACCGCGGCATCGGGATGGCCCCCAAGGACATGGCGTACGCGAACTGGCAACTGGAGAACGCGCAGGAGCCAGACGTGAACGTGCCCAAGTGGATGGGCCTGTTCGTGGTGGCCAGGCTCGCCGCCCGGCACGGGATCCGGGTCCGGTTGCAGCCGGCGGAGTTCGGCGGTCTGACCGCGCTGGTCTGGCTGCCCGATGACATCCTCACCCGCGGCGGCGCCACCGCGTCCCTGCGGCTCGGTGAGCTCGCCGCGCCACCGCCCGCCACCGCAGGCTCACGAAGCCAGACCGCGGTCGATCCGCGCTATGCCCCCGCCGGGCACCGCGCCGCCGCGGTGACGGCGACCGAGTTGGCTCCGCGGGGGGAGGCGGCGCGCGGCGGGTCGGGCGATTGGCAGCTGGCCGGTAACGCGGTCCCCGCGCCCGATCCCGCGTGGGCGGCCAACAGCCTGCGCCCCCAGGCGGCCGGGACCAGCACCGGCGGAACCGCCCCGGGCTCGCCCATGGCGAGCGAGGCCAACGGCCTACCGCTGTCCGGTCCTCCGCTCGGCACCGCGGCGCCCGGGAGCCGATGGACGGATTCCGCCAGCTCCGATGTGATCGTGCCGCCCGCGGAACGTCACGCGGATCGTCGCAGGCTGCCCATCTTCGACGAGATGGAGTCGCGCTGGTTCGGCGCCGGCTGGGCGGGACCCGGCCGGACCGAGGCGGGCGGCCGCTGGACGTCGCCGGCCGATGCGGGCTGGCAGGCCGCCCAGGCGGCCGACGTGCCGACCTCGGCGGGCTCGACGCCGCAAGGGTTGCCCAGGCGGACGCCGGCCGCGAACCTGATCCCCGGGGCCATCCCGAGCGCACCGCCCTCCGCCCCGCCGACCCGGTCGGCGGCCGAGATCCGCGACCGGCTCACGAGATTCCAGCGCGGCGTCAGCGAGGGCCGGGCCGCGGCCGGCGAAGCCGCCGGCCAGGGCGAAGACGACCAGGCCTGAGCGAAAGTAGCTCGCGCCCGCACCGTTTCCATTTATCCGAACGACGGTGGTTTCTCCCCCGCATCCTCCCCAGTTCCCGGTGGCCGCGCTCCAGAGCCCGGCGGAGTGGCCACCCACTTGACCGTGAGCGAAAGTAGTCACTAACGTTAGCGACTACGAACGTTAGTGGGGAGCTGGAGTCATGGACGTCACGAGCATGCGCAAGTCCATCGGGGAATTCCTCGCGGTGGCGGAAGGCGGCGGCTTCGGCCCGCCGCCGGCCGGGGAGTGGGACGCAGAGCGCATCCTCGCCCACGTCGCGTCGGCCCTGGCCAGCGGAGCGGCGTCCGCCCTGGCCATCGCCTCCGGCCAGCGCCTGGTCTACGACAACCGGGTCAGCCTGGATGAGTGGAACCTCCAGCGGATCACCGCCGAGGCGGGCGGGCTGGCCGGCCTGGTCGATCTCGTCCGCCGGTACGGCGATCTGCTCTGCGAGGTGGCCGCGGGGCTGACCGAGCGCGAACGGGGCGGCAGCCTGCACGTGCTGATCGTCTCCAAGGACCAGCTCCTCGTGGACACGCCCAGGCCGCTGGGGTCCCTGCTCGCCGGCCTGTGCGAGACCCACCTGCCTCCGCACGCGGACCAGCTGCGCGGCCTGCGAGGATAGAAGACCGGCAGGACAGGGGGGTAAGCATGGCGAACGAGGGACGGGCGCAGCGGGCGGGGACGGTGCTGGCGCTGAAGCGCCCGCCGGTCCGGCAGTCGGTCATGGTCCGCAGCAACCGGCAGCACACCTTCGACACCTTCGTCCGCACCCTCGGCGCGTGGTGGCCGGTGACCCCGTTCTCGGCGGGTAAGGACCGGATCCGGGACGTGACGTTCGAGCGACGCGTGGGCGGCCGGGTCTACGAGACCTGGCAGGACGGCACCGAGGTCGACTGGGGCGAGGTGACCGCCTGGGAGCCGCCCGCCCGGTTCGTCATGTCCTGGAACATGACGCCGGTGCCGACCGAGATCGAGCTGACGTTCACCGAACTCGGTCCGGACCTCACCCGCGTCGCCGTCGAGCACCGCGGCTGGGAGCGGCTCACGCAGGAGCAGATCGAACGGGATTGCGTGCTGCCCGGTGGTTACCTGGACGGCTCCTACGACCAGGGCTGGACGCTCATCCTCGGGCGCCTGGCCGCCGCGGCGGGCGGCCAGCGGTGAACTACGTGGTCTTCTGCGAGCTCGCCCCGCCGCCTGACCTCCTTCCATCATCCCGAACGAAGGTGGTTAATCACCCGCGCCCGCCCGAGTCCCCGGTGGCCGGCGCGCCGTCCCCGACCCGTCCGGCGAGCGGTGGAGCCGCGCGGTCAGTCCGCGGTCGCGGCGGGAATGGTGACGGTGACCCGCAAGCCGCCGCCGGGGACCGGCGCGGCCGTAGCCTCGCCGTCGTGAGCCCGGGCAACGGCGCGCACGATCGACAGGCCGAGTCCGCTGCCGCGCCCCGAACCGGTCCGGTCGCCGTTCAGCCGCCGGAACGGCTCGAACAGCGAGGCCGCCTGGTCCGCGGTGACCGGCGGCCCGCTACTCTCGACGATCAGCGTGACGGCGCCGTCGCGGCTGACGGTCAGGACCGCCAGCCAGCCCCCGGGCCGGTTGTGCCGGACGCCGTTGTCGGCGAGGTTCTCCACGAGCCGTTCGAGCAGCACCCGCCGGCCGGTCACCGGGGCGGCCTGCAGCGTGGCCGCGGTCCTGACGCCCGCCTCGCGGGCGTCGCCGGCCACGTGGTCGAGCGCGCGGCCCACGAGCTCGGCGAGGTCGACGCGCTCGGTCCTGTCTATGCCGCGCTCGCTCTCGGCCAGCGCGAGCAGGCCGTCCACCAGCCGCTCCGACCGCGTGACGGCGGTCCCGATGACCTGGCCCATGGCCCGCAGGCTGCCGACGTCCGCGGCCTGCCCGCCGAGCGTCACGTCAAGCTCGGTGCGCATGATGGTGAGCGGCGTCCGCAGTTCGTGCGAGGCGTTGGCCACGAAACGCCGCTGGGATTCGAAGGCGGCGTCGAGCCGGGCCAGCATCTGGTCGAAGGTGTCGCCAAGTTCCTTCAGCTCGTCGTCGGGACCGGCCAGCCGCAGCCGCTGACCGAGGTTCGCCGCCGACATCCGCCGCGCGGTCGCGGTGAGCTGGCGCACGGGGCGGAGCATCCGATGCGCGGTAAGCCAGCCGAGCACGACGGTCAGCAGCGCGAACGGCACCAGGATCAGCATGGACTGCCAGAGCAGCTGGCTGAGCGCCGGGTCAACGCCGTGCTGCTGAGCCAGCGGGAGGCCGGCGGACGTCGGCAGCAGCCCGCCGCCGAAGAACCGCTCGGTCGGGTGGGCCAGGACGAGGGCGAGCTGCCCCCGGGCCGCCGCCACGATGAGGGCGGGAGTCTGCGGGTTGCTGATCAGGCCCCGGTCGTAGTTAGCGATGTATGAGGCCGAATAGGGCGACACGGAGGCTCCGGTATAGCCCAGCAGCCCGTGTGCGAACAGCACGTAGTTGACCGCCAGCAGGACCGCGCCGGCGATGAGGAACAGCAGGGCAAAGGTGAGCGCCACGCGGACTCCGAGCGTCACCCTGAACGCGTTCAGCGCGGTCACGGGATCACGTACCCGGTGCCGGTCACGGTCTGGATCACGGGCGGCTCGCCGAGCCTGCGCCGCAGCTTGCTCATCGTCATCCGCACCACGTTGGTGAACGGGTCGGTGAACTCGTCCCAGGCCCGGTCGAGGAGCTCCTCGGCACTGACCACCGCCCCGTCGGCGGCCAGCAGGATCTCGAGCACGGCCAGTTCCTTCCTGGACAGGTCCAGCCGCTCGCCTCGCCGGTAGGCCAGCCTGCGCACCGTGTCGATGGTCAGGTCACCCCTGGCCAGCACCGGCGGATGCGCCGGATGGGCGCGCCGGCCGAGCGCCCGGACCCGAGCCAGGAGCTCACCGAAGGCGAACGGCTTGGCCAGGTAGTCATCGGCGCCGAGGTTGAGCCCTTCGATCCGGTCGGTGATCTCCCGCGCCGCGGTCAGCATCAGCACCCGGCCGTTCCCGTCCCCCGCGATCAGCTGCCGGCAGACCTCATCGCCGTGCACGACCGGCAGGTCCCGGTCCAGGATGATCACCTCGTACGGGCAGACGGCCGCCTTGGCCAGGGCCTCGCCGCCGTCCAGGGCGATGTCGACGGCCATGCCCTCGGCGCGCAGGCCGCGCGCCACGGCCCGGGCCAGGGGTGGTTCGTCCTCGACGACGAGCACGCGCATGGCGACCTCCAGAGCTATCCGGCCCACGCGATCCATGCTGCCTGAGCGCGTGTAACGCGAGCATAAGCCGCTGGCTGACGCCCTGGTTACGCCCCGTTGCGTACAACTGGCCTGGCGGCCGACCGCCGCGAACCCAGCTAACTGAGGAGGACCGCCGTGACCTCACGACCAGGCCTGAAGGGCCGGGCGGCGCTACTGATCGGCCTGCCGGCGTGGCTGGCTGCCCTCGCCCTGGTGATCTGCGCGTGCTCGTCGGGCGGGTCGGCCCCCGGCGTGGCCAGCTTGCCCAGCCATTCGGCTCATCCGCCGGCGCACCTGACCCAGGCCCAGCAGTTCCAGCGGCTGGTGCAGTTCACCGAGTGCATGCGTAGTCACGGAATCGACGTTCCCGACCCGCAACCCGACTCGTTCCAGATCCCGGTGGCCACCGATCCGGCCACCGCCGCCGCGCTGAGCGCCTGCCAGCACTGGCTGCCGAGCCTGCAGGCGGGCACGGCGGGCGGCCCGAATCCCGGGCTCGCCGCCGAACTGCCGCACCTGATCGCCTACGCCCGCTGCATGCGCGCCCACGACATCGCCATGCTCGACCCGAACTCCTTCGGCGCGCTTAACCTGGGCCAGGTCCCCGGCATCAACAATGACTTCGGCCGGTACTCACCGCAGTTCCGCGCGGCCGACGCCGCGTGCCGGGCCCTGCTGCCCGCCGGGGTGCACGACGCCGGGACCGGGCCGTGAACCGCCGCGCCGCGATCGCCGCGGGACTGCTGGCCGCCGCGGCCGCCGGGGTGGTCGCCACCGTCGCCGTGCGCGGCGGGCAGGCCCCGGCCGGGCCTCCGGCCCCTCCGCCCGTGACGCTCGCCACCGTGGTGCGGACCGACCTGGCCACGACCGTGCTGACCGCCGGGACCCTCGGGTACGCGCCGACTGACCCGGTGGTGAACGAGCTCGCCGGCACGTATACCGCGCTGCCCGCACCGGGCCGGGCCGTCCGGCCCGGCCAGGACCTGTACCGGGTCGACGACACGCCGGTCGTGCTGATGGCGGGCGCGACCCCGGCCTGGCGGACGTTCGCGCCCGGCATGACCGGCGGCCCCGACGTCACCGAGCTGCAGCGCAACCTGATCGCGCTCGGTTACGCCGCCGGGCTGCTCGCCGCGCCCAGCGGCCAGTTCGACGCACCGACCCAGGACGCGGTGTTCCGCTGGCAGGAGGCGGCTGGTTACCCCCTCACCGGGCAGATCGCCCTCGGCGAGGTGGCCTTCCTCCCCGCCAGCGTCATCGTCGGCGGCCTGGAGGTGAGCCCCGGGCAGCCCGCGACACCGGGGCAGATCCCGTACCAGGTGACGGCGGCCACCCGCACCGTCACCGTCCCGCTCGGCCCCGACCTACCCTCCGTGGCCACCGGGGAAGCCGTGTCGATCGTGCTGCCCTCCGGTACGACGACCCCGGGCACGATCACCGCCGTCGGCCCCGTCCCCCCGGGCAACACCTCCGGATCGTCCGGCTCGTCGGGGCAGGGCCCCTCGTCAGGCTCGTCCGGCGCGTCGCTGCAGCTCACCATCACGCCGGCGCATCCGGCCGCGACCGGCACCGGACAGGACGTCGCCGTGCAGATCTCCCTGGTGGCGCAGAGCGTGCGCAACGTCCTCGCGGTGCCGGTCTCAGCGCTGCTGGCGCTGGCGGGCGGCGGCTACGGGGTGGAGGTGGCCGGGCCGTCCGGCGGACGCCAGCTACTGGGCGTCACCACCGGCCTGTTCGCGAACACGCTGGTCCAGGTGTCCGGGCCCGGCCTGCGCGCCGGGATGCGGGTGGTGACGGCGCAATGACTGCTCTGGTCCTGAAGGATGTCTGCAAGCAGCACCGTCTGGGCGCCGGACAGGTCGCCGCGCTGCGCGGCGTCTCGCTCAGCATCGGCCCGGGCGAGCTCGTGGCCATCGCCGGGCCGTCGGGCTCGGGCAAGTCGACCCTGCTGGCCATCGCCGGGACGCTGGAACGGCCCACCGCAGGCCGGGTCACGGTCGCCGGGCAGTCGGTCGACCAGCTATCCGACCGGGAGCTCTCGGCGTTCCGCGCCGCGCGGATCGGCTTCGTCTTCCAGCAGTTCTTCCTGCTGCCGACCCTTACCGCGGTAGACAACGTGGCGACCGGGCTGCTGTACCGCGCGGTACCCGCGCCGCGCAGGCAGGCCGCCGCGCGCGCCGCGCTGGAGGCGGTCGGCCTGGGCCACCGCCTCGGTCACCGGCCCGCCGAGCTGTCGGGCGGGGAATGCCAGCGTGTCGCCATCGCCCGCGCCCTGGTCGGGCGGCCCGCGATCATCCTCGCCGACGAGCCGACGGGCAATCTCGATTCGGCCGCCGGCGCCGCCATCCTGTCCCTGCTGACCCAGCTCAACGCGGACGGCACCACGGTGGCGATCGTCACCCACAGCGTGGAGATCGCCGCCCGCGTGCCGCGGACGATCCGGCTGCGCGACGGCGTGGTTGAGCACGACACCGGGAGCCCGTCATGAGCCGCGAATCCGGCCTCCGTCCGGCCGACGTGGCCAGGCTGGCCGTCACCGGCCTGGGCAGCAGGCCGGTCCGGGCGGTGCTGTCCGCGGTCGGCATCGCGCTCGGCGTGGCCACCATGGTCGCCGTCCTGGGCATCTCGGCCTCGAGCCGGGCGCAGCTAGTGTCGGAGATCGACTCGCTCGGGACGAACATGCTGACCGTCAGGCCCAGCGCGCTACTCGGCCCGCAGAACGCCGCCCTGCCCGCCGTCGCCCCGGCGATGGCCGCCCGGATCGGGCCGGTCATCTCCGTCGGGGCCGTCGGCCAGGTCGGCGTCTCGGTCTACAAGAATGACCGCATCCCGGCCGCCGACAACGAGTCGGTCGCCGTGGACGCGGCCGACCCGGGCCTGCTCGGCACGGTGGAGGGCCACCTGTCCCGCGGCCGGTTCCTCAACGCCGCGTCCGCGCGGTACCCGGCCGTCGTCCTGGGCTCCGACGCGGCCAGCGCGCTCGGCATCGACCAGCCGGGCACGCAGGTGTGGCTGGGCGGCCGGTGGTTCACCGTCGTCGGGATCATCCAGCCCCTCGCGCTCGCCCCGGAGCTGGACCGGACCGCGCTGATCGGGTTCGCCGAGGCCGCCAGGCTGGCCGGCCAGCCGGTGCCGCCTTCGGGGCTGTACGTGCGCACCTACCCCCAGCGCACCGGCGCCGTCGAGTCCGTGCTCGCGGCGACCGTCGATCCCGCCTCGCCCCAGAGCGTCGAGGTCACCAACCCGTCCGACGCGCTGATCGCCAGGGCCGACGCGTCCACCGCGTTCAGCGGCCTGTTCCTGGCCCTCGGCGCCGTGGCCCTGGCCGTGGGCGGCATCGGCATCGCCAACGTCATGGTCATCGCCGTTCTCGAGCGCCGTGGCGAGATCGGCCTGCGCCGCGCGCTGGGTGCCCGCCGGGCCCACGTCGGCGTCCAGTTCCTCGCCGAGTCCTGCCTGCTGGCCCTGATCGGTGGAGCGGCCGGCGCCATCGGCGGCGGCTTTGCCACCACCACCTTCGCCGAAGTCCGGCACTGGTACGCCGCGGTACCCGTCCCGGCCCTGCTCCTGGCCATCGCCGCCGCGCTGGCCGTCGGGGCCGCGGCCGGCCTGTACCCCGCGCTCCGGGCGGCCAGGTTCGCGCCCGCCGAGGCGCTGCGGACCATGTGACCCCCGCGCCCGGGCCGCGCCGTAGGATCAGCACCGGGCGGGAGGTGATGCAGCCGGTGACCGCGGTGATCCGCACGGCGATCCGGGTCGAGGGCGTCGTCCAGGGGGTCGGCTTCCGCCCGTTCGTGTACACGCTGGCGACCGGCCTGGGCCTGGCCGGGCACGTCGGCAACGACACCGACGGGGTGTTCGTCGAGGTCGAGGGGGCACCCGCGGCGGTCAGAGAGTTCCTCGTGCTCCTAGAACGGGATGCGCCACCGCTGGCCAGGATCGAGCGGATCACCACCGCGCCCCTGCCGCCGAGCGGATCGGCGTC
>Ga0187819_10001056_pt1 | contig 14155 bp, 11 predicted proteins | sample NC_wetland_sal_i_15_FD_132411 | JGI IMG/M metagenome (GOLD analysis project Ga0187819, IMG submission 132411) | Wetland sediment microbial communities from Neuse River Estuary, North Carolina, USA - SO4_4 | ecosystem: Environmental > Aquatic > Freshwater > Wetlands > Sediment | place: USA... | reverse complement strand
TGGCCGCAGTCGGACGCCTACCTGCTGCGCCCGCGCAACACCGTGCGCACCCGCTGGGATGTGTCCCAGGACACGCCGCTACCCCCGGAAACTCCCGCCGGCGACAATCCCCCAGATGGCGCCATCATCGACTATTATCTGAAATCCGTTCCCGCAGGCGATATCAAACTCTCGATCTACGACCCGCAAAATCATTTGGTTCGCGAGTTCACCAATGTCCCTCCCAGCTTCGACCAAGCTCCGGCCAACGCTCCCGAGTACTGGTTCGCGCCGCCGCCCACGCTCACCAAGAACCCCGGACTCAACCGCTTCACCTGGGACCTTCGCTATCCCCCAATGAAGGCCATGCGCTACAGCTACTACGGCAACCTCCTCGACTACATTGAGTACACGGGCTCCGATCACGCCATCCCCGGAAAATTTCCCCGCGAGCTGCAGCCCGGACCTTTTGTCGTGCCGGGTAAGTATTCCGTGGTCCTGACCGCGAACGGCCAAACCTCCCGCCAGTCGCTGACCGTCACCCTCGACCCGCGCGTGCAAGCCTCTTACTGGGATCTGGTGGAACAACTCGATGTCGAAACCAGCATCGCCGATCAAATGGCAGCCAGCTATAACGCCTACGAGCAAGTGCGCGCCCTGCGCACGGCCATTGCGGACCGGCAAAAGGCCTTGGGCACGGATGCGGCCAATACTGATCCAGCCAAGAAAGAGGCCGCCGACGCGCTGAAGCCCTTGGACGATCAGGCCGCGGACATCGGCGACGGCAAGCCCGAGGATCTCGGAATTGGTCCCTTGAACCGCGAACTGGGCCGCCTGGCGTTCATGATCGAGAGCGGAGACGCACGCCCCGCCGCCATGCTCAAGGCCAGCGTCGAGCAATACTGTCAGGACCTAGCCAAGCGCCTGTCCCAATGGCGCGACTTAAATCAACAAAAGATTGCACCGGTAAACGCTCTGCTGCAAAAGCAGAACCTGCCACCACTACCACTCGCAACCAACATTCCCACCGCCCCAACCTGCGCGAAATAGCGTGTATCCTGTCATCCTGAGGAGCGGAGTCCTCGGCAAAGCCGAGGACTTCGTCGGTTCAAGAGAGTATTGACAGATCATACTAAGTATGAAAAAGTAACACCCATGAGAGAAACCACCACTTTCAGCGTGTCGCTTCCGCCTGCCATGGCCAAGCAAGTGGAACAGGCCATGAAAGCGGAACACCGTACCCGCTCTGAGCTGGTGCGCGAGGCATTGCGCGTTTACTTCTCGGCGCGGCTAATTTCGACAGAGGTTCCTACGGCAGCCGAAGCACGGGCCCACCGCCGCGGCCTCGCTGCCTACAGACGCGGTCACTACATGACGTTTGAGACCTACCTCGATGGAATGGACCGTCGTCCTCGCCGCACCCGCGCAAAAGTCTCTTAAGCGCATACCGCCCGCAGACCAGACCCGCATTCTGGCCGCGCTCGGAGAGATGCAGCGAGACCCTTTTCAGGGCGATATTCGCAGACTGCAAGGTCTTTCCGGTTTCCGCCGCCGCGTAGGGAACTGGCGTGCATTTTTCGAAATCGTCCCGGACCGGAAGCATGTTGTCGTGACCGCCATCGAGCGCCGCACCTCGACTACCTACTGAATTGTTCCAGACCATCAGAGGATGGCCCACCCAAACATCACGCTTTTCGACGTTAGGGTAGAGATCTTGACCTTGGCTTTACCTATTTCTTGGGACGCGACTCCGGCGGTACCAGGCCTGCCACGCGGTAGTACACCGCGAGTTGCCCGTAGTGCTCTCCTGAATGTTCGATGAAGCCGTACGCCATGTCGTACACCCGCGTCTGCTGGTGGCTGTAAGGGTCGACGACCAGGTCAGACATGCCTTTGTCACCCTTCGCTTTGATCGCCGCCGCGCCGTCCGCAAACGATTTTTTCACGAAGGCCACCACCTCAGCCTTGGTTTTGAACTGGTCACGCTTCGGGTCTTCTTCTGCCGGCGGCTTTTGACCCAGAACCGGATTGGTGAAGAAATAATTGACTCCGCTGGCATGCAGCAGTTGCTCGGCAAAGCTGCGCTGCGCCGGAGTGGGCTTGAAATCGTACTTGTCCTCGGGAAAGTCTTCCGCCATGGCAATCAGTTTCCGTCCAATGTCGTTCCACGATTCCAGCACCGCCTGCGACGGACTAAGCGCCGGCTTGGGCGGCACATCTTTCTTGGCCATCTCCTGAGTAAGCGCCGGCGCAGCCCACGCCCCAATCGTCAGAATCACTGTCATCGTCGAACATGCTATCTTCATCACCTTTCCTCCTCGTGGCTCGAGTGAAACCACTACATCTTAGCCGCCTTGTCCCATAGACAACAAATTGTAGATTCGGTTGGGCGGGGGCGGGTGCCCCATCCTAACGTCGTGCCTTTCGACGTTAGGGTGGGGACTTTGACTCTGGCCTTACCATCCTCGCTCGCTTCCGCAAACAAAAACTCTTAGTCCCAAAATGGAACTCAAAGCCTGAGGCGTCGCGTTTTTACGTTGACCGCGCCTCCTCAATCAAGCTAACCTTAGATTAAGTACATTAGCTATTTGAGAATAGCTCCTGTAATGCGCTCTTTGACAACTTATTGCAGCGCCCACTGCCTGCGAATTGGCGCTCGCGGAAACCCAGCCGACCCGGCGACAGCCAGAGTCGACAAGTCCTCTGTTTTCTATATTTTATGTTTAACGCTAAAATATTGAAAACGAAGGGCTTACGATTAATATAAAGCCCTTGTTTTCTATATTTTACAGGCCGTCCCTAAGTCATTGAAAACATATGAACTTTAAGCCTATGTTTTTGTTAGATCTAGCGGGAATTTACCAGCAACGCCTTTGTTTTCATAGATACGAGGCAGAACGCGGCGTTTTTTTGCGGTTGGGAACAATTGTGAGCCAGCTGTCATCCTGGAGCGTAGCGAAGGATCTATGTAATTTGTTTGCAGCGGGATAAGCGTACTTCCGCGACCAGTCGAAATCGTTCTTGGGACACGCGTAGCATGAATTATCGCGAATTAGCACGAATTATCCGCCGATTCGCGCCATTTCCACCGCTCTGAGCACCGCTTGGGCCTTGTTCATCGCCTCCTGGAATTCCTTGGCGGGATCGGAGTCGGCGACGATGCCTGCGCCCGCCTGCAGGTAGGCTCGCTTGCCTTGCATCAACATGGTGCGGATGGCGATGCAGGAATCGAGGTTACCGGCAAAGTCGGCGTTGAGCACCGAGCCTCCGTAGATGCCGCGGCGCACCGGTTCGAGTTCTTCGATGATCTGCATGGCGCGCACTTTCGGCGCTCCGCTGAGCGTGCCTGCGGGAAAGCACGCGGCAAAGGCATCGAGTGCGTCCAGGCCTTCGCGCAATTTAGCTTCGAGCGCGGAGACGATGTGCATGACGTGCGAGTAGCGCTCGACATACATCAGGTCGCGCACTTTCACGGAACCGTACTCGCTCACGCGTCCCAAATCGTTACGGCCAAGGTCGACCAGCATGACGTGCTCGGCGCGCTCCTTCTCGTCGGCAAGCATCTCTTTTTCCAGGCGCGAATCTTCGGTTTCATCGCGCCCGCGGGGATGGGTTCCGGCAATGGGGCGGTATTCCAGCTTGCTGCCGGTCACCCGCACCAGCATCTCGGGAGACGATCCGAGCACGTGGGTATCGCCCATGCGCAGAAAATACATGTACGGCGAAGGGTTCACCGTGCGCAAGGCGCGATAGATATCGAACGGTGCGGCCTCAGGCGAAAAATCCAGCCGCTGCGACAGCACCACCTGGAAAATGTCGCCGGCTCCAATGTATTCTTTGGCGCGTTCCACGGATTTCATGAAGCGGCTGCGGCTGGTTCCGGCGTGAACCTTTAGCTTGGACTTACGCGCCTTGCCAGAGTTCTGCCAGAGGATGGAGCCCAGGCCACGAGCCAGCTTTTTCTCGATAATCGCAATATCGGCAAGGGCCCGATCATAGGCCTTGCGCGGGCTCTCGCGCGAAACATCGGCGGTGGCGATGATGTGAATCTGGTGGCGCAGGTGATCGAAGGCCAGCACGCGATCGAAGAACATGAGCGCACAATCGGGCAAAGATAGATCGTCCTTGGCGTGCTCACCGATTCTTTCCAACTGGCGGACCGCGTCGTAGGAAAAATAGCCAACGGCGCCGGCGGTGAACCGGGGCAGGCCAGCGAATGTAGCCGGACGATGTTGCCGCAGCAACTCTTTTAAGATGGGCAGAACGCTGCCCTTGCGCCGCTCACGCGACCTGCCGCGCTGTAGCAGGACGTCTTCGCCGCGGGCCTGCACCTGCAAATATGGACGCGCCCCCAGGAACGTATAACGCCCGATTTGCTCACCACGCTCGATGGATTCGAGCAGGAACGCGTCAGGCTCATTGGCGGCAATGGCAAGAAAGGCGGAGACCGGTGTCAGCAAGTCGGCTGTAACCGACTTCATCACCGGGACCAGCGTAAAGTCACGGGCCAGGCGGGAAAACTCCTTGTAATCAGGGCGTAGCAAGAGGTTTTCGATCAGACCCTTTCAACGTGATTCGCGTCTGCCATTATAAGCGCGGGAGTACACCCGCCAGAGTAACCTGCTGTAACCAGCGAATGAATTGACGGATTTGACGGCGCAGCGGAAGATGCTAATTTAGCCAGCATCCGTCGTGGGGACATATGCGGATTAAGTTCTGGGGAGTTCGCGGATCGACGCCCGCGCCACAGCCGGAAAATATGCGCTATGGAGGCAACACTTCCTCCGTGGAGGTGCGCGTCGGGGACAGTCTCTACATCTTCGATTGCGGCACCGGCTTCCGCGTGCTGGGACAAGCCCTGCGCCACGAGTTCAACGGCCGTCCGGTTTCCGCTCATGTCTTCGTCTCGCATTTTCATTGGGACCACATTCAGGGGATTCCATTCTTTGGCCCTCTGTACGACAACCCCGAAAACCGCTTCCAGTTTCATTCTTCAAGCCGGACTCGCTGCTTGAAGCGGGTACTCGAAGAGCAGATGGCGGCGCCCTACTTCCCGGTCGGCCTCACCGAGATGCAGGCCGGTCAGAACTTCTATGATCTCGAGGAGGGTCGCATCCAGCTGGGGGACGTAACCTTGCAGACGTTGTGGCTAAACCATCCGCAAGGCTGCATGGGCTACCGTTTGGAAACGAAAGACGGCGTGATCGTGTACGCCACCGATAACGAGCCTGGAGACGCGCTGTTCGACAAGAACGTGCGCAAACTTGCAGCCGGCGCAGACGTTCTGATTTATGACGCGCAGTATCTCCCCGATGAATACGAACGCAAGCGGGGCTGGGGACATAGCCATTGGCGCGAAGCCATCAATGTGGTCACCGAAAGCGGGGCGAAGGATTTGATCCTGTTCCATCACGATCCCGATCACGATGACGCCTGCATCGACAAGGTTGTTAAGGAAGCCCGGGACTACTACCCCCGGCTGCGGGCTGCGGCTGAGGGCATGCAGATTGAAATCTCGGCTAAGCCGTCCTCCTGAACCGTTTTCAGATATAGCTTGGTAAACCACATTTGTCGTCCCGAGCGCAGCCAGGGATCTGGGTATGCGCCCCTGGTAGCCATTTCGGCGTTGCCCGCAGAAAGCAGATCCCTCGGTTGCGCTTGGGATGACACTGCCCAAATGGGGTCATCGTGAGGCTCGTCTAGCCCTGCCAGCCTTCACTCGGCTTGTATTGTGAATCCTGATTTACAATGAAACGTTGGGCCAAGCAGAACCTACTTTGAAAGGGGCCGTGAGTGACGCAGTTTTCAGCACCCTGGCCACATGTGTCGGTGATCTCAGTCATCGATATTCTGCTGGTCGCAATTATCATTTATGAGTTCCTCGCCCTGATCAAGGGCACACGCGCGTCTTTGATGGTCGTAGGTGTGGCGGGGCTGGGGTTGGCGTTTTACTTGTCCCGCCTGGGCAACCTGGCTGCGCTGAATTGGCTGATCAGCACCTTGCTGCCTTACACGGTGTTCGCTCTGATTGTGGTTTTTGCCGCTGAGATCCGGCAAGCGCTGGCGCGGCTGGGGCGGGGACTTACGCTGAGTCGCGCCTCGGGTTCGGAGGCGGATGCTTATGATGACATTGTGCTGGCCGCCAATCTGTTCTGCCAGAACCAGACCGGCGCATTGATCGTCATCGAGCGCGAGATTGGTTTGCGCACTTATATCGAAAGCGGTGTTCCACTTGACGCGCGCCTTTCCTACGATCTGCTGGCAACCATCTTCCGCCCCAGCGCTCCCCTGCACGATGGCGCGGTAATTGTGCAGAACGATCGCATCGCCGCTGCCGCCTGCTTTCTGCCGTTGTCCATGAACCCGGTGCTTTCCACCCAACTGGGGACGCGCCATCGAGCCGGCATTGGTGTAACCGAGGAAACCGATGCTATCGCAGTCATCGTTTCCGAAGAGACGGGCGCCATCAGCCTGGCAGTTTCGGGCAAGATCGAACGCGATCTGACGGTTGACCAGTTGCGCGATCGTCTCGGAGAATTGCTGCGCCGTTACGTGCCTCCCTCCACTCTGCCCACGCCGATTTCAAATGGTAGCGAGGTGTCGGAGGCGACTGAAGCGGAAAGCTCGCGAGCCTTATTGCCTCGCGTTACCGATTCTCGTTCGGACGACTCTCGTTTGAATGATCCGCGTTTGAACGACCCGCGTTTGCGCGATTCCCGTTTGAATCAGGGGGCGGATCGTTAGCCTATGCGCGACTTCCTGCATCGCCACGTGCTTCAAAACCTTGGACTGAAGCTGATCTCGCTTGCTCTTTCCGTGGGCTTGTGGCTCGCGGTAGCGCGTGATCCGGTGGCGGAAGTTGCCGTCGACGTGCCCATCGAGTTTCACAATATCCCGCAAAATCTGGAGATCAGCTCGGAGAATATTCCGCGCGCCCAAATCCGGCTGCGCGGCCCGGAGCGAGTGGTTCGCCGCCTTCAGCCTTCCGACGTTTATGCCGAAATCGAACTCAGCGCTTTGCGGCCGGGAGAGCGCACCTTTGATTTGACTGCGCACCAGATTCACCAGCCTTCCGAGCTTGAAGTGGTTCAAGTAGTTCCCAGCCAGTTGCATCTGAATTTCGACACACGGCTCACCCGGCAAGTTCCGGTGCAACCGCGCATTGTGGGCACCTTTGTTGCCGGTTATGCCATAGAGCGGGTGGTGGTGGATCCTGCGACGATCACCATCAGCGGCCCAAAGAAGCATGTGGAAGCGGTTGAGTCGGCGATCACCGATCCGGTGGACGTGAGCGGCGATATCAACCGGGCAACCTTCGCCAGGCATGCTTACGTTTCGGATGCTCTGATTCAGGTTGCCAGTCCTGATCCAGTGCGGGTAACCGTCGTGATGCAGAAAATCCCCGTCAGCAGCGGCGAAGGCCCGTCCGCGAAACCAGAATGACGTCCCAGACACGTCAACTATTCGGAACCGATGGCATTCGCGGCGTGGCCGGCGAATTTCCATTAACCACGGAAAGCACGTACCTCATCGGCCGCGCGCTCGGTCACGACTTGATTCGTATTGACCCACATGCCAGTGTCGTGATTGGCCAAGACACTCGAGAATCAAGTTCCTGGATTGCGGACCGGGTAGCGTTAGGACTCGCTTCCAGCGGCTGCGAGGTTCATAGTGCGGGTGTAATTACGACTCCAGGGGTGGCCTACCTCGCCCGTTCGCGGCATCACGCCGCTGGAGTCGTGATCTCAGCCTCGCACAATCCCTGGACCGACAATGGCATTAAAGTTTTCTCGGGCGATGGATACAAGTTACCCGACGCGCACGAGCTTGCCATCGAGCAGGAGATCTTCGCGCTGCTGCAGAATCCGGAGCGCCACGGCCCAGCCCGCGTGAAGCCCGCTCCCAGCTTGCCGGGCGAGGCGAGCCTTCGTCACGCCTATATAAAGTGGCTAGCGCAAAACGTGACGACGGACCTGGGTGGAATCAGGCTTTTGGTGGATTGCGCCAACGGCGCGGCCACGGCGGAAGCCCCGGAACTGTTTCGTGCTTGCGGAATTCTGGCCACTTACATCAACGCGTCTCCAGATGGAAAAAACATCAACGACGGTTGCGGCGCTTTGCATCCGCAAACGCTGGCCACGGCAATCGCTGAGAAAGCAGGTCAATTCGATTTAGGTGTCACCTTCGACGGGGATGCCGATCGCGCCCTGTTCAGCGACGCGAACGGCCGCGTGGTCAACGGCGACGCCGTCCTCCTGGTGGCCGCGCGCGACATGCAATCCCGCGGTGTGCTCACCGGCTCCACGATTGTTGCCACGACCATGTCCAACATGGGATTGGAAATCGCATTGCGCAAAGCCGGCATCCGCATGCTGCGCGCCAACGTGGGCGACAAGTACGTGCTCGAGGAGATGCTGAAGACCGGCCTGATTCTGGGCGGCGAGCAGTCCGGCCACATCATCTTCCGCGATGGGGATGCGACCACCGGCGACGGCTTGCTCACCGCTTTGCGAGTGATGGAAATCATGGTGCGAAGCGGCAAGTCGCTCGCCGATCTCATAGGCGATCTCAAAGTCTTTCCCCAGACCATTCAGAATATTTGTGTCCGCGAAAAGATACCATTTGTCCAGGTCCCTGAAATCCAGCGTACGATTGAAGTTGCGGAGCGCGAACTCAATGGCAATGGTCGGGTGGTCGTCCGCTACTCGGGCACGGAAGCGCTGGCGCGAGTCATGGTGGAAGCGGAGTCGGAAGCAAAGATGAAAGCGCTGGCGGGGAACATTGCGGGCGCAATCCAGAACGCACTGGGAATTTGAATTTATGTGGTGAAGATTGGGTGGCGACGGGCGACTCGCCCGTCCGCCGAGCGAAGCTCGGCAGTGCTGCGACCTATGAAAACGCTGTTATCCAACGCTGCTGCAATTTGGAATTTGCTTTTGCTGCTAGCGGCGATTGGCACCCTCGTCTGGTTCCTCTATTGGTTCGGATTGCGAAGGCTACTTCGAGCCAGAAGGATCGCAAGCTCTCGCGATCGACGGATGCTCCGCGAAGCCGCAGAACGGGAAGTGAACCGGGAGAGTCCCTAATGTAGGCGCGAGCGTGCTCGCTCGTGCGGTTGGTGACTGAATCTCGGCTCGCATGGTTTTCGCAGGACGTCGTTGCATGAAACCGGTTTCAAGGAAACCATGTCCCTTGGGGGCTAAAGCCCAAAGTTTATGGGCTCGTAGCGGCACGGCTGAAGTCGCGCCCTTCCCGAATCCTGTTTAATTTTGCTCGATGGCCCCGGACGAGGCGTCCGGGGCTACGTGAGCAATGCGAGAGGCTGGGTAAGCCGAGCTGATTTGAAGTCACCGTCGAGTTCTTTCGCGGCCTGTGAAGCTGTGCCCTTCCCGAGGAAAAGGCTTTAGGATTCCAAATCCCGCCAGTTCTTCCCAACTCCAATTTCCACCTGCAGCGGTACGCTTAGCGGATGAACTTTTTCCATGTGCTCCCGGACCAGAGTTCGCATCACTTCGATTTCACTTTCTGGAACCTCGAATACCAACTCGTCGTGCACCTGCAATGTCATTCGTGATTTCAGTCTCTGCTCGCGCAACGCCGTTTCGATGCGAATCATGGCAATCTTGATCAAATCCGCCGCAGTCCCCTGCAGTGGCGTGTTGACTGCCGTGCGCTCGGCGAATCCGCGTAGGTTGGCATTCTTGCTGTTGATGTCGGGAATGGGACGCGCCCGCCCAAACAGCGTTTTCACCTTGCCCTCACGCCGGGCTTCATCCAAAGTTCGGTCAATGAAAGCCCGTACCCCGCTGTATTTTTCAAAATAGGCGTTGATGAATTGCTTCGCCTCGGCGGGCTCAATGCCTAAATTTTGCGAAAGCCCGAACGCAGACAGCCCATACACGATGCCAAAATTCACGACTTTCGCTTGCCTGCGGTGATCGGCCGTCACCATCAGCGGAGGCACCCCGAACACCTGAGACGCGGTGAGCGTGTGAATGTCATCGCCGCGACGATAAGCTTCGACCAGCAATGGATCTTTGGAAAAATGTGCGAGCAGGCGCAGCTCAATCTGCGAATAATCCGCGGCCAGTAGAACATGACCCGGTTCCACTGTGAATGCTGCCCGAATTTCGCGGCCCAACTCGGTGCGAATTGGAATGTTCTGCAGATTGGGATTCGCCGATGACAGTCTTCCCGTCGCCGTTCCCGTCTGGCCGAAGGTAGTGTGCAAACGGCCGCTGGCGGGGTTCAGCAGGGCCGGCAATGCATCGACGTAGGTGGATTTGAGCTTGGTCAGTTGCCGGTATTCGAGCACCAACCGGGGAACGTCGTGTTCGGCGGCTAACCCCTCCAACACGTCGACCGCAGTCGAAATCGTTTTGCCTTTGCCATACTTCACTGGCTTGGGCAGATTCAACTTGTTGAACAGAACGTCGCCCAATTGCTTTGGTGAGCTGATGTTGAATTCACACCCCGCGCACTGGTAAATCTCCTTTGCCTTCGCGTCGATTTCGAGCTCCAAGCGCGACGACATCTCCGCCAAGGCTGCACGGTCGATCTTGACCCCGGCGTGTTCCATGCGCGCCAGCACAGGAACGAGCGGCAGGTCGATTTCCTCGTACAGCTTCAACAGCCCAGCTTCATCCACCTCACGGCGCAGCGTTGTTGCAAGTCGCCCCGCGATGTCGGCGGCCTCAGGCAGCGTTCCGCTGAGCTTGAGATTGAAGCGCCGCAAGGCAACGTCAGCCAAACGATGCGACGAGTAAGTCGGATCGAGCAGGTATGAATACAGCATGGGGTCATGCTGTACGCCTCGCAGCGTGATTCCTTGCCTTTTTAAAACGTGCGTGGCGGCTTTGTAATCGTGAATGGCTTTGGGCAGAGTGTCGTCCGCTAAAGCAGACTTCAGCTTTGAAATTGCTTCTTCGGCCTCGGACCTTATTGTGACTGCTACGCCATGCGCGGATGAGATTGCGATATCCCGCGGCCGCTCCGCCGCCAGAGAGCCAGACGTAAGCGGCAACATGCCGGTTTCCGCTTCCTCCTCTTCCGCATTCTGCTCCTCGACAATGCTTGATTCTGCTTCCACGGCGACTGCCAGCGCGCCTCCTGGCGGAACAGACTTCAGCACGGCCTCTACATCGGATGAAGATTTTGCTTCGGTGTAATGCGCCGCGCTCACCTCGACCACCGGCAGCAAATCCTTCAACAGCGAAGTAAATTCCAGTTCGGTAAAAAGCGCGCGCAGCGCTTCTATGTCCGGCTCGCCCACCTTCATCGCATTTACGTTCAGCTCGATGGGCACATCGCAATCGATGGTCACCAGCTTCTTGCTTAGCAGAATGTTGTCACGGTTGTTCTGCAGCGATTCCCGATAGGTTTTCTTCTCAACCTCCGCCGCGCGATCGAGCGCGTGCTCGACCGAACCGAAGCGCCGGATCAATTCCACCGAACCCTTATCGCCGATGCCTGGGGCGCCGGGAATGTTGTCGATCGAATCGCCGCGCAGGGCCATTACATCGATCACGCGTTCGGGAGGCACTCCCAGGATTTCCTCGACCTTGGCCGCGTCGCAAATCAGATTGTCCTTTGGTGGGTTTAAGACGCAGACCTGGTCGTTCACCAGTTGCAGCATGTCCTTATCGCTTGATACCACATAAACCGAATAGGATTGCGCCACGGCCTTGCGCGCCAGGGTGCCGATGACATCGTCGGCTTCGTAGCCCCCAAGCTCGAGGATGGGAATGCGGTAAGCTTCCAGCGTTCTTCGGATGTAGGGCAATTGCTGAGCGAGGTCTCCGGGCATTTCTTTACGATTCGCCTTGTAACCGCGATATTCGATTTCCTGGAAAGTTTGGGTCTTGAGATCAAACCGGCGGACGCTGGTGAGGCCTCCGGCCTGTTGATCGCGGAAGGTGGGAGCGGCCACATCAAATACTGCTGCGAGGTATTCCGGGGAGAAATCATCGCGCAATTTGCGCAGCATGTTGACGAAGACATAGGTCGCAGCCGTCGGCAAGCCAGTCTTTGTGGACATCCCCCGCTGCCGTGCCATGGCGTGATAGGCGCGGAAGATGAACGACATGGTATCGATCAGGTAAATGCATCCCGATTTGCCGGGAACGATCTCGGGCTTCTGCGCGGACGTGGACGTGTTGGCCGCGGCACCGATGCCGGTGCTTTCGAGTGAAGGGGACGGGGATTTTTTGCGGAGAGCCAACAAATTATTTTAGCAGCAGGTATGCAGGGACGCTCGGACGTGGAGACGTAGCAATCTACGTCCCTACAGCTAGAAGCTTACAGTGAAGTCGGCCTCGACGAATTTCGTCTTTGCCCCGCTTCCCGAGTTGCTGAAAACCAGGTGGTAGGTCTGCGGATCTCCATACGTCGTTGGGATCCGCCAATCTACCGTTTGATTGTGAGCAGAATCTACTTCATAGGTAACATTTTGGGATGGGCCGTGCAGAAACTCGTTGAATTCCTGGTCATTCAATAACATCACATCGACGTCGGCGGTGCTGTCACTGGAGTCGGGGTCGTTACGTTTTGTAAACGACCGGAAGGTGCCGCGCAATCTGGCATTTTCCTGGTGGGCGGGTGCCACGAACGAAAACTGGGTATGGTTGCTCACCGAAAAGACCTTGTGCAAAAAACTCTCAGGCCGTCGCGCTTCGACCTGAACAGGAGTGATCGTCAATGGTTCGGGCGGCTCTTCGGGCCGTACTTCCTGAGACTGGTCGACACTTGGACGTTTAGTGCGGAAACCGTCTATTTTCGAGCAAGCGCAGCCCAATAACAATGAAACAATTGTGAGCAATGCGAACAACGCTTTCATTGCTTCTCCTGAGGCCTTCGTACCTGCTGATTGTCCTATGTCCTCCTCTCTGATGCACAGATGACCGAAGTCACCGGCTCGGTTTCCCATACTCCGTTGTGTAATGCAGCTTGATCACTCCGCAGGTGTGCTGCTCTGGCGAATAGACTACACAGCTATCGAAGGGCCGGGAATACACGTGCAGGCTGACGGCCCGCTGGTTGAACTCGCGCGGATTGTAGACGCGGTGCACCGGCTCCAACGGATCGACGGCGCAGGGCTGGGCGGGGTTCATCTCTACAGTGTCCGCGGTCTCCAGATTGCAGGTGCCTTCTTCCAGTTGTTGCGAGATCACACGATAATTTTCGACCAGCAATCTGCCCATGGGCACCGCCATCCAGCAATTCTGGTCGCGGTGGTTATGGACTGAACTGCCCTGGCCGACCTCCCAACAGATCGCGATCAGTTCATAGAGCGGCGTTTTGTCGATTAAGTTTCGAGTGTAGTGCTGTCCATCCCAAGTCAAATAGGGAGGCAATGTGTCGGGCGCGACGACCATGTTCTTAAGAAACTTGAGGACCTGGTCAGTACGGTCGAACGCCGCCTGCGGAAACTTCCGCAGCTCCGAGACAAAATCCTCTATTGGAACTTGCTTAGACGGCGTTTGTGTTTCCATGTTTCCTCCTCGGTGTGGACCAGTATAGCGCCCAGGCGAACCCGTGGTTCAACTCGGCGAAGTGCACGGGTGATGACGCCGACGCCCACATTTGACCTCACTCCACGAACATGCAGTCGCCATAGGAGTAGAACCTGTACTTGTGTTCGACCGCATGCCGGTACGCTTCCAGGACCGGTTCCTTCCCCCCCAAAGCGCACACCAGCATGAGAAGGGTAGATTGCGGCAGATGGAAATTGGTCAGCAAAGCCCCCACGATGCGGAATTCATATCCGGGATAGATAAATATATCGGCCTCGCCGCTGCCAGCCTGCACTCGGCCGTTTCCAGACTGACCCGCCGCGTACTCCAGCGTGCGCACGGTTGTGGTCCCCACTGCGACCACGCGTCGCCCTGCGTCCATGGCGCGGTTAATTGTTTTCGCGGTGTCAGCGGAAATTTCGTAAGCCTCGTGGTGCAATCGATGATTTTCAACCTGATCCACCTGCACGGGTTGAAAGGTTCCTAAACCGACGTGCAGAGTGATCTCCGCCGTCTCGATGCCGCGATCTCGTATGCGCGTTAGAATCTCTGGAGTAAAGTGCAGCCCCGCAGTGGGTGCGGCGACCGAACCGCGCACGCGCGCGTAAACCGTCTGATAGCGATCGCGATCAGCGGGGCGGTCTGGCCGGCGTATATAGGGCGGC
>Ga0187819_10001055_pt1 | contig 14171 bp, 10 predicted proteins | sample NC_wetland_sal_i_15_FD_132411 | JGI IMG/M metagenome (GOLD analysis project Ga0187819, IMG submission 132411) | Wetland sediment microbial communities from Neuse River Estuary, North Carolina, USA - SO4_4 | ecosystem: Environmental > Aquatic > Freshwater > Wetlands > Sediment | place: USA... | reverse complement strand
TACGCGATCGGCGAGCCGCCCGAGGAGTTCGCCGCGTACTACAAGGTCCTGCGCGACGCCCAGGAGGCCGCATGCCAGGCCGTGCGGCCGGGGGTCACGGCCGAATCCGTCGACGCGGCGGCGCGCGAGCCGATCACCTCGGCCGGGTACGGTGAGGCGTTCTTCCACCGCACCGGCCACGGGATCGGGCTGGAGAGCCACGAGGATCCGTACATCGTGACGGGCAACCGCGAGCTGCTCGAGCCGGGGATGGCGTTCTCGGTGGAACCGGGCATCTACCCAGGTCCGCACGGCGCGCGGATCGAGGACATCGTGGTCTGCACCGCTGACGGCTGCGAGCGGCTCAACCACGCCCCGCGAGAGCTCATCGTCATCGGCTAGCGCCGGCGGTCAACCGATGCTCGATAAGGTGGCGTCGTGGTGGGCCACTATGGGGACTTCTTCGTCGCAAGCGCGGGCGCGTCCGCTGCCATCTTGGGGCTGCTGGTCGTCGCCGTAACGGTCGTCAACGCGGATGACGCGAACGTCACGACCCGGGAGCTGCGGACCGTGCTGGCCGGGAGCGCGTTTGTGGCCCTGGTAGACATCTTCATCGTCTCGATCGTGGCCTTGACCGGGGGCTCGGTCGCCTTCGGGGTATCAAGCCTCGCGATGGCAGCCGTGGGCCTGCTGGCCACCAGAGGGCTGGTACCAAGGGCCAAGCGGGCTGGAAATTTCTCCCGCGACGTTCGGACCAGAGAGCTCAACATCGCCTTCGCGTGTATTTCGGTAGGGGCCTACTCAGTGCAGTTCGGCCTCGCGGTAGCGCTCCTGGCGGACACCCGGAGTGGCACGCTGCAACATGCCCTGATCCTGGTCATGGTGGCTTTGTATGGCAGTGCTCTGGCCCGGACATGGGAGGTTGCGGGGATAACGCGGCGCGGATAAGCAGCCGCCTGACATCGGCATATCGATGCCTTGGCACATACCACCCCCTTGTACAAATCCCCTGCCCTGGGCCGGCGGAGACAGCTGCCCGCAGGAAGCCGCTTCCGCCGGCCGAAGGCGTCGTTCAGGATCTTGCCGAGCCGATACTCCTAATTGCTGCGTTCCCAGGTGGCGCTAAACCCGTTGCCGCCGCCGTTGAGCGCACTGGGCTGGGCCTTGACCAGGCCGGACGAGTCAATCATGGTGATCTCGTCGTCGGTGAACGACGAGATCACGCCCTTGGTCGAGCCCTCGGTCACGGTCGCGCCTGACTCCGTCCAGCTGCCGAAATCGGCCAGCGGAAGGATGCCGCTAGAGCCGCTCGGCGCTTCCGCGATCCACTCGGCGCTGCTGTTCGCGCAGTTAGAGCAGCTTTGGTTCGTGGAGAAGCTGTTGGCCGGGTGAGTGGAATCCGTGACCGCGAGCGTGTAGCCGGTGCCGCTCCTGACCACCGACGCGGTGATGCTGTCGCCTGCGGCGACGGACGAGCCGACTACCTGGATGTCGTTGGTCGGGTACATCTCCCACCACGAGTACTGGTAAGCCTGGCCCCGGAGACACTCGATGATCGTGCCGTCTTGCTCCACCGTGCTGCTGCTGTAGCCATCGATGCCGACCCAGAACGCGGCGTACGACGTCGTATGCCGACTGCAGCTGGCCGACGGTTCCGTCCAACTGCCCGCCGCCTGGCTGAACCCGGTACCCGTGTCCGCATAACCGGACCAGTTCGTGCTTTCCACCTGGCTCACGCCGTTGATCTCTTGCGGGGCCGCGGGTACTCGCAGGTTGGGGGAGTGATGACCGATTTTGAGCAGCCTGAGCGTGCTTATCGCGGCGCGGGCCGCCGCGGCCCCGCCGGGTGCCTGGGAAGCACTGGCGGTACTGGCGCCGCCTGCCGAGCCAAGGCCCAGCATCAGGCCGAGCGCGGCAAGCAGGGCCATGACGGGGTAAAGCAGGAAGTTGCGGATACGTGGCATTACTGCCCCTCTCGCGCAGAGGGCGGCCCTGGTTGGCCGCCCGTACACCGATGGTAGGCATTGTTCACTAATTGTCTCAATAGTTGGCATATTTGTTTATCTATGCTTTATTCGCCCTTTACCCAGACCTCTATGAATGTGGGGCCATGGTAAAGAAATATCGGAAAGGCCAGATACGGTGCGCGTCCATTGATTGCGGCTGGATACCGGTGGGGCCAGTGGGGATATCGAGACCGGAGGGGCGGGGACCCGGCCTGAGGGTACTGCGGCCAGGATTACCGTTCGGGGGAGCCGGGGGATCCCGGCGGGTCGATGCGCCCCTGATTCTCGGCCAGGAACCGCTCGAACTGGGCCGCTATCTCATCGGCGGTGGGCATCGTCTCGCCCTCCGCCAGCAAGCCCGCGCCCAGGTCGGCGTCGCCGCTGAAGGCGTCCTGGGCCTGGATGGCCTCGGCGACGGTGTCGTATTGCTGCTCGAGCGCGCGGACTAGCTCGGCGACTTCCGCGGACTCGCCGACCTGGCGCTCGATGGCCTCGTTGATCCGGTCCGCTGCCTCGCGGAGTTCGGCATCGGGGATCTCCAGGCCCGTCGTCTTGATCACCGAGTCGAGCAGGGCCAGCGCCGCCGGAGGGTAGAGGGTCTGCGCCAGGTAGTGCGGCACCTGCACGGCGAAGCCCAGCGCGTCCCGGCCGGCCTCGCCGAACCGCAGCTCCAGCAGGGCCGGTGCGCTGCCGGGCACCTGGATGCGGCTGGGCAGCCGCTGATGGCCGGCGACCAGGCCCTCGCGCGTCGCGTGCGCGATCACCCCGAGCGGGCGCGTGTGCGGCATCCCGGCCGGGATGCCGAGGAAGCTGATCGCCGGGCCGGTTTCCAGCCGCGCGCACAGGCCGAGCATGGCCTCGGTGAACAGCGTCCACTCGTGATCGGGCTCCGGGCCCGTCAGCAGCAGGAAGGGCCGCCCGGCCGTGTCCTGCAGCAGGTGCAGGGCCAGCTCCGGAACCTCGTAGCTTTCCCAGCGGCTGTTGTCGTAGGTCATCAGCGGGCGCCGGGACCGGTAGTCGATGAGCCGGTCGGTATCGAACCGCGCTACCGTCTCGTGCGGGAAGCTGTTGAGCACGTGCTCGGCGAGCAGGCGGCCCGCGTTGCCCGCGTCGATGAAGCCCTCGAGGTAGTGCAGCATCGGCGCGTTCGCGATGCCGGGCGCGGCGGGACCAAGTTCGTAGAGTTCCTCCGGGTTCCGCTGCATCCTTACAGTCTCGCACGGTCCGGCGGCTGCTACGGCCCCGGCGGCCTCAGGCTGCGCTAACGTGACCACGTGGAAGACATTGACCGCAAGATCGTGTCGCTGCTCGCACGCAACGGTCGGATGAGCTTCACCGAGCTGGCCAGGCAGGCCGGGCTCTCGGTGTCGGCCGTGCATCAGCGCGTGCGCAGGCTCGAGCAGGACGGCGTGATCAAGGGCTATGTCGCGATCTTCGACCCCGAGGACGTCGGCCTCCCGCTGACGGCCTTCGTCTCCATCAAGCCGTTTGACGCCGCCGCGCCCGATGACCTGCCGCAGCGCCTTGAGCACCTGGCCGCGATCGAGGCCTGCCACAGCGTGGCGGGCGACGAGAATTACATCCTGAAGGTGCGGGTCCGCTCGCCGTTCGCGCTCGAGGAACTGCTGAACCAGATCCGCACCCTGGGCGGGGTCTCCACCCGCACCACGGTGGTGCTCAGCACCCCGTACGAGAACCGTCCGCCTGACCTATGAGCCCGGCCCGCGGGATCTGCGAGCCCTAGCTGACCCGGAAGACCCGGCCCGCGGGCAGGCCCTCGACGTCAACGTCGCAGGGCGCGATGGCGGCGGTGCCATGGTAGACGGCGATCGCGTCCGTGATCTGGTCCGCCGGTGCCGCCACGATGGTGGCCCCGGCGATGAGGGCCAGGTCGAGCAGCAGCGTGTAGGCGTCGGGTTCGCCGGACGGCGGCCCGGCCACCACCACGTCCCAGCGGGTCAGGCGCGGCCCTCCGGCCAGGGTGAGCCCGGCCAGGTCGGAGAGCGGGTAGGCGTGGCCGTTCTCCCGCCGCCGATCGGGTTCCGCGGCGTCGAGCAGGGCGTCGAACGGGGTGGTCGCCGGGGCCTCGCCGAACGCGAAGATCTGGCGCACCCAGCTGCGCTCGGCGGCCTCGATGGCGAGTTCGGCTAGCGGGGCCGAGGTGATCAGCAGCCTGGCCCGGCAGGCGTTGAGCTGGGCGGCGATGTCCCCGGTGGTCGCCGCGGGGCGAAGCGGCCAGGCGGCGGCCCCGGCCGCGCGCACGGCGTGGACCGCCACCGCGTGGCTCGCCGCGTCCGCGACGAAGACGCCGACGGTATCGTCGTCCTGCAGGCCGCGCTTGGCGAGCCCCTGAGCGGCTGCGCGCACCGTGTGCGCGAACTGCGGCCAGGTGGTCAGGCTGCCGTCGGCGGCGTCGATGAGGGCGGCCCCGTACCCGGCCCCGTCAGCCAGCCGGAGGATGTGGCCGGTAATCGCCCGGTGCGACCCGTCCGCGCTCGGGCCAGGTGATTCCGCCTCGATGCTCGCCGCGGCACTGACGCCGAACTCCACCAGAACCTCCCGCCTGAGTGCATGACGGACGGGTCCCGGCTTGGAGCCGGGACCCGCCCGGCCGCCGTCGCAAGTGCGGGCTCCCACCCCCCCTTGGGAACCAGCGTGGCGCCGGGCTCGGGACCCAAACGCCGCCATGCGTGAGCGACGTCTGAACGCTATGCGCTAGGGGGTCATGTACACATGCGCCGAACTGTGCATTCCGGTGTGCATCTTCTGGCGCTGGACTATCCATTCAGGACGAGCGGGGCGGCTCGTGGCGCGCGGCCCATGAGGCGACTTGTGCACGCTTGCTGAAGCCGAGCTTGCCGAGGATGTTCGCCACGTGGCGCGCCGCGGTGGCGGGGCTGATCACCAGTTCGTCGGCGATCTCCTTGTTCGACAGGCCCCGGGCGATGAGGAGCACGATCTCGTATTCGCGCGGGGTAAGCGGCGAGGCACCCCGGGTCAGTCGCCCGTCCGCGGCGTGACGCGGCGAGAGTGCGGCGGCCAGCAAGGCCGGGTCGGTCCACGCGGGCTCGCCCGGCTCGGCTAGCCCGGCAAGCCCGGCGGGCCCGGCGGGCCCGGACGGCGCCGCGAGCGGGTGGCCGGGCCGGTTGGCCTGCGGCGCGAGCGCGTAGGCGGCGGCCTGCTCGGCGGTCATCTCGCGCCCGGCCGCGAACAGGGCGGCAGCGGCCGCCGCGCCGAGCCGGCCGCGGGCTAGCTCCAGCACCTCGTCGACCCGCGAGCCGAGGCCGGCCGGGTGTCCCAGGGACTCGCGCAGCTGGCAGGCGGCTCCGGCCAGGCGGGCCGCCCGCTCCGGCTGCTGCCGGGCGGCCGCCAGCGCCGCGAACGCCTCAAGGCCACGGGCGATGCCGAGCCGCTGGCCGGCGGCCTGGTTCAGCCGCAGCGCCTCGGCCAGCCGGTTCTCGGCTAGGTCAAGGTCACCGCGGCTCAGCGCGGTCCAGCCGACCCCGGCCAGGCAGCGGGCTATTTCTGGCTCGGCGTCCAGCTCGCGGAAGATCTCCGCGGCGTCCTCGTAGTGCTGGACCGCCATATCGGCGTCGCCGCGGGCCCGTGCGACGGTGCCCAGCCCGTACTGGACCTGGGCGACGCCCCAGCGGACGTTATCGCTGAGCACCTCGAGGGCGGCCTCGTAGGACCGCTGCGCCGCCTTCAGCTTGCCCTGGCGGACCGCGATCGCGGCCCTGGCGGCCAGGGCGATCCCGGTCTCCCAGTCGTTGTCGGCGGCCTCGGCCGCGGCGACGGCCTCGTCGATGAGCGCGGTGGCGTCGCTCACCCGGCCCGCCCGCAACGCGGCCTGGCCGAGGGTTCGCAGCGCGGTCGGGACCGCGAAGTCATCACCGCTGGCCCGGATCAGCTCAAGACCCTGTTGCGCGCTGCGCAGCAGGACGTCGTACTCCTGCAGGTCGAACGCGATGTCCGCGCGGCCGGCCAGCGCCCGTCCCCGCACCCCGGGAGAAACGTGGTCGCCGTCGGCGGCCAGGAACCGGTCGAACCACGAGGCGGCCTCGCGCTGGTCGCCGTGCGGGACCCAGATGTACCGCAGCCCGGCGCAGAGCCGCAGGCCCTCCTCGATGTGGCCGTGCGCCAGGGACGTGGCCAGCGCGAGCCGGAAGTTGCCGTACTCGGCGAGGCCGCGGCGGAAGATGGCCAGGCGGACCGGCCAGGGTGGTTTACCGCGGCGGAACATCCGGCCGGCCGTGTCCTCGACCAGGGCCAGAACGTAGTCGCGGTGGCGGATGGCGAGCGTGTCCTGCTCGCCTGCGGCGGCTAGCCGCTCGGCCGCGTACTCCCTGATCGTGTCCAGCAGCCGGTACCTGGCGTCCCCGGCCGCCTCGCCGTCCAGGACCACCAGCGACTTGTCGATCAGCGAGATGAGGAGCCCGAGCACCGCGTCGGCCGGGATGATGTCGTCGGAGCACACCTGCTCGGCCATGTCCAGGTTCCAGCCGGAGAACACCGCCAGCCGGCGCAGCAGCGTCTGCTCGGGGCCGTCGAGCAGCTCGTAGCTCCAGTCGACGGTGGCCCGCAGCGTCTGCTGCCGGGGCGGAGCCGTCCTGTCGCCCGAATCCAGCAGCTGGAACCGGTCACGGAGCCGGTCGGCGATCTGCTCGACCGACAGCGCGCGAACGCGGGCCGCCGATAGCTCGATGCCCAGCGGGATGCCGTCCAGCGTCCGGCACAAGCGGGCCACCGGCGCCGCGTTCTCCTCGGTCAGGATGAAGCCGGGCCTGGCGCCCGCCGCCCGCGCCGTGAACAGGCGGACGGCCTCGTGCGCCTTCACGTCCGTGGTGCGGGCGCCTTCCGGCGGCAGGTCGAGCGGAGGCACCCGCCAGACCGTCTCGCCGCGGACCCGGAGCGGCTCGCGGCTGGTAGCGATGATCCGCAGCCACGGGCACCTGGCCAGGAGCAGCTGCACGAGGGTCGCGCAGTCGCTGACCTGGTGCTCACAGGTATCGAGCACGAGCAGCAGGTGCCGTGACCGCAGGGCCTCGGCCAGCGTGTGAGCCAGCGGCACGCCCTGCTCCTCGCGCACGCCGAGCGTGGCGGCGACCCGGTCGGCGGTCGGGCCGTGCCAGTCGGCCAGCTCGACCAGCCACGCCTCGTCAAGCTCAAGCCCGTCGCCGGCGCCCGCCTGGTCGGTCACGTCCCGCGCGAGCCGGACCGCGAGCCGGGTCTTGCCGATGCCGCCGGGGCCGCTCAGCGTCAGCACGCGTACCTCGCCGAGGAGCCTGGCCAGCTCCACGAGGTCCCGCTCGCGCCCGATGAAGCTATTCGGCTCCGCGGGCAAGTTACCGCTGAGCAGAGCGGTGACCGGCTGCATGGCTCCTCTGGGTTCGCACTGTTGAAATGCTTAATAAAGCCGACAACAAACCTACCCTGTTCGCCCGCAGCTTAGGGGTCACTATTCGGCGCGGACGAAGACCGGGACGGCCGGTGTGTACCGGACTCGCCCGTAATACATCACTTTGACCAGCGCCCACCAGTGGGCGCCCGGACGCGCCGTCGCTGGCAGCCGGAGGCCGAAGCGCACCGCCGTGGTCGCCTGCGGCGTCACGCTGAACCCTTGCGTGGCCGGGCCGAGCGCGTCCCACGTGCCGAACGCCGAGATGACCTGGGCCTCGCCGTGCAACTCCGAGGCCAGCCTGCTGGTGATGTTGACCACTATCTCGCCGCGCCCGCCCGGGGCCACGTGCACCTCGGGGGTCAGCACGGCCACGTCTACCTCGCCCGCCGTCGCGGCGTAGTCGGCCTGCATCACCTCGAGCGCCTCTTCGGGAGGCAGGGCCGGGTCGGGCCAGCGGCGCTCGCCGACCGCGACCATGGCCGTGTCCTCCAGGACATGGCCGAGCCCGTCGCGGATCCGCGCCGCGACGAAATAGCGTCCCGCCCCGGTACCCTTTGCGGCTCGCACGGTCAGCTCCCAGGCCTTGTACGCGCCGGGCGCCAGCTCGTACCGGAGATCCTGCTCGGTGCTGACCGTGAGCTCGGCGGGCGTGACCAGCTCCACCGTCCCGGCCGCCGGCTCGGCCCCGCAGCCCACGGTCAGCATCAGCGTGGCGGTGTCGCCCGCGTCCGCCAAGGCCACCCGGGTGGGGGAGAAGTGAGCCGCGACCGGGACGTTCCCGGCCGGCGCCGGGCCCTTCCCGTGCAGCCAGTAGCGGGCGTAGATCGGCTCGACCGGTTCCGCGGACGGCGGGACCGGCCCGCCGTCCGCGCGCGAGCGCGGGCTCGTCCGCGCCACGAGGGTCACGGTCCCGAAAGCCGGCATGTCGACATTGATGCTGCCGTCCCCGGGGTCACCGACCGGCAGGGGCGCTCCGTCCGAGTCCTCGAGCAGGTCGGTGAGGAACGCCTCGGGGACCCCGGCGACCCCGCTGGCGAGCCGCACCCGCGCGGTGGTCGCCCGGCCGCTCGTCTCCCGCAGGCGGATGGCGACCGCCGCGTCACCCGCGTTCGGGATCCGGCCCGAGGCCAGCGGGTTGCCCCGCGGCTTCAGCGCGCTGAGCGTGACCGTGTCCGGTTCTACCGTCAGCAGGTCGGTGTCGGCGGCCAGCGGCGAACCGCCCTCCGGCCGCGAGCCGCCGCCCTCCGGCCGCGAGCCGCCGCCGCCCTCCGGCAGCGAACCGCCGCCGGCCGCCGGCTGTGGATGGCCAGCGACCGCGATCAGGTCGTGGTTGTAGTCCTCGGCGGCGGCGGCAAAGCCGGCGGCCCGCCAGTCGCCCGCGCCCGAGGCCAGCGCGTACTCGAACGTGTGACTCCAGTGCTGCCAGGCGAAGCTGCTGCCGTCTGGCGCGGTCCGGCGGTCGCCGTCGATCCATATCCCGGACGGCCACGCGCTGCAGGAGCGCATCAGCGACATGTGCAGCGTGCCGTCGGGCGTGACCACGCAGCCGGGCGTGCCCCGGTTCAGGATGGCGACCGACCGGTCCGCCAGCGGCGCCGGCGCTACAGCCGGTCCGGCCCCGTCACCCTCCTCGACCTCGACCTGATCACCCGCATCGACCAGGGCGTCCGCCAGGTCCCCGGCCAGGTCCGTGACCGCCGCGGCCAGCTCGCCGGGACCGCTGCCCGCCACGATCAGCACCGGCAGGTCGGTCGCCCCGCGCAGGTCGGGATCCGGCCCGAAGGCATCGTCCCGGCCTCGCCCGGCCGGCACCCACAGCCGGGCCATCCCGCCGCCCGAACTCGCGGACAGCCTCGCCCCCAGCTCCTTCGCGTAGGCCGGCCCGGCACCCGACAGCACCTCGGCGGTGAACGCGTTCGCCTCGGGCCCGCCGACGGCGATCCTGACGTCGGGCACGTTGGAGTCCGCGTCGATCGCCCCGTACCTGGGCCCGTCGGCCTCGCTGACCGTCGCGGTCACCCCGGTGGAGGCCAGCGCGGCCACCAGGTCACGCACCTCGCCGCGCAACCCGTCCGGGTCGTCCGGACAGACGACCTCGGCGATGCCGATGGCCTCGGTCAGCCCGGCGGGGCCGCTGGTGCGGACCCGCGCCACCGAGCTGAGGCCGAACCACTGCTGGGCGGCGCAGTCACGCGTCCACCAGTGGTCGGCCGAATCCACGTCCACCACCCCGAACGACCGGCCGATCACGGCGGTCGCGGCCTGGTACACCGGCAGCCCGCCGGGGACGTCGGCGGGGAAGCGGACGCGGAGGAGCTGGTCATGCCCGTCGAACCCGTCGATGTGGGTACGGAACTCGACCCGGTCCGCGTCATCCCACAGCAGGATCTCCTGCGTGACCTCGAGCGCGCCGAGTGTGCCCGAGACCACCAGCCGTGAGCCGATCGCGCAGCGCTCCGCGCGCACCTGGGCCGGCCCGGACGCCGATCCCTGCCCGGGGCCCTTCGGCGACAGGTGCCACGGCCCCTCGTTGTGCTTGGGATGCTGCGCGTACTCGTCCTGCAGCACCAGTTCGTTGCCCGGCCCGGTCAGCAGGCTCGCGCCGGTGCGCTGGTCCAGGACGGTGACCGTGCCGCCGCGGGCCGGATCGGCGGTGACCACGTACGCGTCGTTCTCGATCGTGGTCCCCTGCTCGGCGGTGACGTCCAGCCAGCCGGTCTCCTGGCCGGGATCGGCGGGGTGCAGGGCGTAGGACCGGAACCCGAGCGCGGGCACGTCCCTGGCCAGGAAGGTGAGGGTCACTTCCGCCAGCGACCCGTCCGGCCGGCGGCGGATCCCTTCGGCCAGCGACGGCAGCTGTTGTCCAGTCTCGTCCCTCAGCTCAAGCCACCGCGTCCCGTCGTCCGGCACCTCCAGCGTGATCCGCGCCACCCCGGTCCGCGGCCGGGCCAGGCCGTTGCAGACGCTGACGGTGCCCTGGTCCGGACCGGCCACGTAGCGCGCGGCGTCGCGCCGCGCGGAAGAGCCGAGGTCCCAGGCCTCGCGCCAGCCACTCAGCAGGTCCAGGTACACCTGGTCGGACTCGACCCCGGTGATGCCGTCGTGATGGGCGCCGTAGGCGAGCAGGCGCCACGCCTTGTCCAGCGCCGCGTGCGGGTACGGAGCCCCGGCCAGCCAGGCCAGGGTGGCCAGCCGCTCGGCCTCGAGGACGGCGGTCTCGATGGCCCGCTGGCCCTGCTTGCCGTCGATGTAGGACACGTCCTTGCCGGTGTACACCGGGTTCATGTCCCTGGACTGCGGGGTGATCCACGCCCCCGCGCGGCCCGGCAGGCCCGCCTCGGCGCGGACGGCGGCGAAGAACTCGCTCGGCACGGCCGTGGTGAACCGGGGCCACACGTACCTGGCGTTCCAGCTCCGGTGGACGTCCGTCACCCAGCGCGCCGGGATGACGTGGTCCACGCCGACCGGCAGCATGACGTTGCGCGTGGCGGCGACCTGCGCCAGGGCGCTGAACTGCCCGTAGGCCTCGCGCTCGGCCGCCTGCAGGTCCGGCAGCGAGTTCAGCCGCCAGCCCGCGCCGTAGTGGTGCGCCATGTAGTGCGTGAGCAGGCTCCCGCCATCCGGCGAGATCCACTCGAACTCGGTCCTGAACTGCATCCGCCGGATTCCGCCGCCGTCGACCCCGCGCGGGCCCCACTGATGGAACGGCCCCCTGGCCCAGGCCGAGGAGGTCAGCCCCGCCGCGGCCATCAGGCCCGGATACCCCGGGTCGTGCCCGAACACGTCGACCATCCACGACGTCTTCGGGTCGCCACCGAACACGTCCCGCTGGAACCCGATCCCGGCGACGGCGTTGCGGATCATGGCCTCGGCGCAGATCAGGGTGGTGCTCGGCTCGTTGTAGTTGCCGCCGACGATCTCCACCCGGCCCTCGGCCATCAGCCGGCGCAGCTCCTGCCGGTCCTGCGGGTACGCGTCGAAGTAGGGCTTGAGGTAGTCGATCTCGGCCAGCACGAACTTGTAATCGCTGTCCTTCCTGGCCTTGTCCAGGTGCGCCCCGACCAGATCGAACGCGGATCTCACGTCGGGCAGGTTGCCGTTCTCGTCGGGCAGGCTGAGCTTCGCCTCGGTGAACTGGCCCTGCGTGTTCCACCACACCGGGTCGTAGTGGAAGTGGCTGACCATCCACATCGTCCAGCCCGGCTCGGCGGCCGTGATGTCCGCCTCGGCCTGGCTGCGCCCCGACTCGGACTCGACCGTCACCGTGACCCGCCGCGTGCTCCCTGGCTGGTAGGGGACCGAGAATTCCACGGGAACCTCGAAGGTCTCCTGGTCCCCCTCGCTCATCCCGCTTATCCGGAACGGACTTTGGTGTCTCACTCCGGGACCTTGCACGTGCACGAAGGCCGACGTGTCGGGTGCGATGGCGGGCCCGTCATTCACCACCGTGACGCGCACGACCTGCAGCGGGCGCTGCGCGGTCCCTACGAACAGGTCAGTCGATTCAACCCCAGCGATCCGCATATTTTCATCGTGGCATACGCAGCCTGCGGGCGAACGACCGCGCCGCGGCGGCGGGGTCGCCGGCTTCGGTGATGGCGCGGACCACCACCACGCGCGTCGCGCCGGCGGCGAGCACCTCGTCAAGCCGGGCCAGGCTGATCCCGCCGATCGCGAACCAGGGGCGGCGCGGTGCAGCCGTCGCGACGTGGGCCAGCAGGCCAGTGCCGGTCGCCGGGCGCCCCGGCTTGGTGGGAGTGGTCCACACGGGCCCGGCGCAGAAATAGTCCACGCCTGGCTCACGGGCGGCCGCGTCGGCCTGGGCGGGGCTGTGACTGCTCCGGCCGATGACCGGGCCCGGACCGAGGATCTGCCGCGCCACCGGGACCGGCAGGTCGTCCTGGCCCAGGTGGAGGACGTCGGCGCCGGCCGCGAGCGCCACGTCGGCCCGGTCGTTCACCGCCAGCAGGCGGCCGTGCCGCCGGCACGCGTCGGCGAACACCTCGAGCAGCGCGAGTTCCTCGCCCGCCTCCAGGCCCTTCTCCCTGAGCTGGACGATGTCCACCCCGGCGCCGAGCACCGCGTCAAGGAACGGCGCCAGGTCACCCTGCGCACGCCGGGCGTCGGTGCACAGGTAAAGCCGCGCGTCCGCCAGTCGCGCCCGCACGTCGCCGGTCATTGCGCCATCCAATCACCTGCCCTGGAGCCATCCTCCAGTCCCACCACCTGCCCGGAGCGGCCTCCCGCCCCACCACCTGCCCGGAAGCATGGCCAGGGTGATATAGGCTAACAACTGACCACGGGAGCCCAAACGGGCTGAGAGGGAGGCTGCGCGCCTCCGACCGTCGTACCTGATCCGGGTAATGCCGGCGAAGGGAGCGCTCTTTGGCCGAGACCGCAGATGTCGTAGTCGCGGGCGGCGGCGTCATCGGAACCGCAATCGCCTGGCGCGCGGCGGCCGCCGGGCTCGACGTCGTCGTCGTCGACCCGGACCTCGGGGACGGCGCGACCCTGGTGGCCGCGGGGATGCTCGCGCCGGTCTCCGAGAGCCTGTTTGGCGAGGGGGCGCTGCTGCGGCTCAACCTGCTGGCGGTCGGGCGGTTCGGATCCTTCGCCGCCGAGCTTGAGGAACTGACCGGTCACCAGGTCGGGCTGCGTCGCGATGGGACGCTGGCCATCGCCTACGACCCGGGCGACCAGGCGGCGCTGGTCCGGCTGACTGCGTTCCGCCGGTCGGCCGGGCTGGACGCCCAGGAGCTCGATAGCCGCGCCTGCCGCGCGCTGGAGCCGTTCCTCTCTCCGGATGTGCGCGGCGGCGTGCTGTTCCCCGGCGACTGGTCGGTCGACAACCGGCGGTACGCGGCCGCGCTGCGCGAGGCGATGCGGATGGTCAAGGCGCGGACCGTCCGGGACCACGTGCTCGAGGTGCGCACCCGCCACGGGCGGGCCGTGGGCGTGCGGCTCGCCGGCGGCGGGGAGGTCGACGCGGCCGAGGTCGTCGTGGCCGCCGGGTGCTGGACCGGCTCCGTCGCCGGGGTACCTGACGCCGTGCGGGCCGCGGTCCGCCCCGTCAAGGGTCAGCTGCTGCGCCTGCGCCACCCCGATGCCCTGCCGCCTGTCCTGACCCACTCGGTCCGCGCCATCGTGCGCGGCATCGAGGTCTACCTGGTGCCTCGCGCCGACGGTGAGCTGGTCGTGGGCGCCACCCAGGAGGAGCGCGGCCCGGACCAGACGGTGACCGCGGGCGCCGTGCACGACCTGCTGCACGACGCGATGAGCGTACTGCCGGTGACCAGCGAGCTGATCCTGGCCGAGACCTGCGCGGGCCTGCGACCCGGAACCCCGGATAACGGGCCGATCGTCGGCCGGTGCGGTCCGGACGGGCTGCTCCTGGCCACCGGCCACTATCGCAACGGCATCCTGATGTCCCCGGTAACCGCGGACGCCGCCGTGGCCTTGCTCACCGGTCAGGCGCCCGCCCCGGAGTGGGCGCCGTTCACCCCCCAGCGGTTCACCGGAGGGGAGGGATCGCGGTGACGGTCGAGGTGAAGCTCAACGGGGACCCGCGCGACCTGCCCGACGGGACGACCGTCGCGCAGGCGGTGGCCGAGCTGACCGCTCTTGGCACCGGCGTCGCGGCCGCCGTCAACGGCGACGTGATCCCTCGCGGCTCGTGGGCCGTCACGCTGCTTCGGGCCGGCGACCAGATCGAGGTCGTGACAGCGGTCCAGGGAGGATGACATGACCGATACGGACGTGCTGACGCAGGCCGCCATCTCGGAGAC
>Ga0187819_10001054_pt1 | contig 14178 bp, 14 predicted proteins | sample NC_wetland_sal_i_15_FD_132411 | JGI IMG/M metagenome (GOLD analysis project Ga0187819, IMG submission 132411) | Wetland sediment microbial communities from Neuse River Estuary, North Carolina, USA - SO4_4 | ecosystem: Environmental > Aquatic > Freshwater > Wetlands > Sediment | place: USA... | reverse complement strand
GGATGTCGAGCAGGTTGACCTTGGTGAAGAACGGCCCGCTCCACACCGACAGCACGATGAACAAGATGATGAACGGGTAGAGGATCCCGGCCCGGAGCAGGCCGCTTCTGAGCGCCTTTGGTGTCATCCGCATTTTTGGGCGGCTCGCGGGCGCCGGCGTCGGTGCCTGGGCGGTGTCTGGCTGGTCCATCACGCACCTCTTCCGCTGCCTAGTTCCGGCGCACCGAACGCCGCCGCGAGGACGGCCGCCTCGGTCATGGCGTCGCCGGTGAGTTCGGCTTTGATCTGGCCTCCGCGCATCACCAGCACGCGGTGTGCGAGCCCGAGGATCTCCTCGGTGTCCTCGGAGATGAACAAGATGCCGAGGCCCTCGGCGGCGAGTTCGGTCAGGAGGTCGTAGATCGCGCGCTTCGCGCCGACGTCCACGCCCCTGGTCGGCTCGTCGGCGACCAGGACCCGCGGCGCGGCCAGCAGCATCCGGGCGAACAGCGCCTTCTGCTGGTTGCCGCCGGACAGCGTGGTGACCGGTGCGCTTTGGGCGGGGACTTTGACGCCGACCTGGCTGAGGACGTTCGCCACGGCGTTCCGTTCTTTGGTGCGCCGGACCAGGCCGAGCTCGCTGAGGCGGCTCAGGCTGGCCAGGCTCACGTTCTCCACGATCGGGCGGCCGAGCAGGAGGCCCTGCTCCTTGCGTGACTCGGGGATCATGGCCAGGCCTTTTCGCAGTGCGGTGCGCGGGGTGCTTCTGCGGCCGGGTCTGGGCCTGGACCGGAGGGGGCCGGCGTCGGCGAGCTGGTCGCCTTGGGTCGCCACCGTCCCTGCGGTGATCCGTTGCGCCTGGCATAGCGCGCGGGCGAGCTCGGTCCGGCCCGAGCCCACCAGGCCGGCGAGGCCGACGATCTCGCCTGCCTTTACCTTTATGGACACGTTGTGCACGCCCGGCGCGGACAGGTTGCGCGCTTCGAGGACCACCTTGGCCTCCGGCATTACCGGGCGGCGGGCGGGGAACGCGGTGCCCAGGGACCGGCCGAGCATGGCGCTCAGCATCGTTTCCACGGTCTCCTGGGCGGCGGGCGCGGTGCGCACGAGGCGCCCGTCGCGCAGGATCGTGACCTCGTCGGCGAGTTCGGCCACCTCGCGGAGGAAGTGCGAGACCAGGACCACGGTGGTGCCGCCGGACGCTAGCCGCCTGATGACCTGGTGCAGCCGCTCGGCGTCGGGCCTGGACAGGGCGGCCGTTGGCTCGTCCATGACGATCAGTTCCGCGTTCCGGCTCAGCGCGCGCAGGATCTCTACCTTCTGCTGGTCGGCGGTCTTCAGGCCGCGGCCCCTCAGGTCACCGGCGAGATCGAATCCAGCCGTGGCGGCGAGATCGGCGTACCTTCTCCGGAGGGCACGGCGTGCGACGAAGCCCGCCCGTTGGGGCTCCGTGCCGAGGAACACGTTCTCCGCGACCGACAGCGCGGGCACCACCGACAGTTCCTGGGCGATCAGGACGATCCCCCTGGTGATGGCCTCCCGTGGGGAGTGGAACGTGACCGGCTCTGTTTCGATCAGCAGCTGGCCCCGGTCCGGGGTGAGGACGCCCGAGATGATCTTCCCGAGGGTCGACTTGCCCGCGCCGTTCTCGCCGACCAGCGCGTGGATCGAGCCCCGGGTGATCTTCAGGCTGACCTCATCCAGGGCACGCACGCCGCCGAAGGACTTGCTGATGTCCACCAGCTCGACGTGCGTGCCCCTGCGATCCGGGGGCTGGGGCACGGTCAGCCCGGCCACTCGGCGGTGAACTGAGACACGTTGGCCTTGGTCACGATGCCGTTGGCGGGGAGTTCGGCCACCGGGTCGATGCCGCCACTGTCCTGGCCCGTGCGCAGCGCCTTGACGAGCGCCTGCACGGCGAGGCGTCCCTCGCTGGCCGGGGCCTGGGCGACGTCGCCGTACCAGGCGCCGGACGCCACGCCCGCCAGTGCCGCGGCGCTCGCCCCGTAGCCGACCAGGATGACCTGGCCCACTCGGTGCTTGGCCGCCACCGCCTGGACGCCGCCCTCGATGCCCTGGTCAGACCCGACGATCAGGTTCAGGTCGGGCTTGGCCGTCAGCATGTCCTGCACCGCCGTCAGCCCGACGGTGGGGCTGAAGAAGCTCTGGCCCTGCGCGACGATCTTCACGCCCGGGTCGGCCGCGATCGCCTTGTCGAACGCGCCAGAGATCGCCACGTCCAGCGCGGATGCCTTGATGTCGTAGAGGTAACCGACGTGGCACGGATTGAGGTTCTTCGACTGGCAGGCCTGGACCACCATGTTGCCGAGCTTGGTGCCGATCTCGGTCGGCACGAACATCACGTTGGCCGCGAGGCCCGCGACCTGGGGCGCGTCGGTGTTGTAGTTCGGGCCCAGGACCTGGTCCATGTTCACGACCTTGATGCCCTTGGCGATCGCCTGCTGGACCAGGGTGATCAGCCCGGTGCCGAAGATCGGCTGCAGGATGATGCCGTCGTACTGGCCCGAGGTGATGACGTCCTGGAGCTGGGAGTACTGCGTCTGCGGGCTGTTGTTCGCGTCGAAGACCTTGAGCGTCGCGTTGTTGTCGCTGGCCACGGCCTGCGCCGCCGCGAGCATCGGCGCGTCGTAGCTGTTCTCGACGGCGAACGAGAGGTAGGCGATGTTCAGGTGCTTGCTGGAGGAGGCGTTCGCCGATTGGGTCGAGGTGCTTGAGGAGCTCGAGGAGCTAGAGCTGCAGGCCGCGAGCATGAGCGCCGCGGTCGCCATGGCTACGCCGCGGCGCCAGTGCCGCGACAGGAATGGGATGGGTGGCACGGCCAGACTCCTTGTCCCTAGGACTGATCCGTGACGGTCCGCCGCGGGGATGTCGGTTCCGGCAGCCGTCGGGTGGTGCGCTTTTGTCAGGTGCGGAGCCAGGGCCGGCCCGTGGTGCCCTTTGTCTGGGCTTCGAGGCGCTGCCACGGTCCGGTCCAGCGGTAGGAATGGCGGCCGGGCGGCTGCGGGGCCTGGGTTTCGATCCAGCGCACCCGCCCGCTGCCGGTGTTGTAGAAGCCGTGCGTCGAGCCGACGCCGGCGAACAGGACATCGCCTGCGCCCAGCTTGTAGGCGATGCCGTCGAGTTCCGCGTCGATCTCCCCCTCGAGGAAGAAGTACGCCTCCTCGAAGGGGTGGTCATGAGCCTGCGCGGCCCCGCCCGGCTCGTAGTCGACCATGAACATCACGAGCAGCTCGGCGCCCAGGCCGCGGTCGACCATCAGCTTGACCGAGATCCCGCTGTAGGCGAGCAGGGCGGTGTCCATGCCGGCCGGCTCCCTGTCCCTGACCCGGCTGTCCACCCGCAGCGCCTCCTGCTGCGGCGGCGTGCCCGCGTAGTGACCGAGGTACCTCTTGAACGGGTTGTTCGGGTTGTTCGAGGCGGGTGGCGCCTCGGTTCCTTGGGCAGCGGGCAGGAAGAAGGTGTCGCCTGGGCGCTGCCCGGGCGGGCGGCGCTGCGGCGTGCTATGGACCAGCAGGCGGGCCTGCTCGCCGGCGGGGTTCGCCCAGCCGTGCGGCATCCCGATGGGCAGCAGCGCGTAATCGCCGGCGCGTAGCTGGTGGTGGTGACCGTCGATGTTGAGTGCCGGAGTGCCGGCCAGGACGTAGACGGCTGACTCGAAGGAGTGCAGGTGCAGGCCGGTCCACCCGCCCGGCTCGAGCTTGCTGACGGAAAGGTCGGTGTGCACCGCGCCGGTGTGGCTGCCGACCAGGACAGAACTCGCGTAGCCCTCCGCGGACCCGGCGTAGCCCGCTGGCGGCTCCGAGAAGGCCCAGTCGACGCGCCCGACATAGTGCATGCCGCATCTCCTCGCGTGATCGACCTGCACACCCAGCCGCCCTGGACGATGAACCCGGTTGAGGCTGGAGTTTTAGTAATACTAAATAAAATGACCAAGATCACTACACATCTGGCGGGACACGGGTAAGTAACGTTTAACTCTCGCGGTGCGAGGCGGGCGTTCGGGCCGGTGCGGGACAGGCGGCTGGGCAGGTGCGGGACGGGCGTCCGGGCAGAGGTCGTCCCGTGCGTCACGGCCTCGCGGAGCCAGCTCTTAGGCTGCCTCGGCACTACCGGCGTGGCGGCTTGGATGCGGGGCGGCTACGTGTGGGAGGGCTCAGCGCGTGCGGTTGATGATGACCCAGATCGCCCGGGCCGGGACGTCTCCCGCGTTCCAGAACCGGTGCGGGATCGTGGAGTCGAACGTCAGCGAGTCGCCGACCTCGAGGACGTAGCGATCGAAGCCGATCTGCGTGGACAGAGCACCCTCGATGATGACCGCGTACTCCTGGCCGGTGTGCTGGATGGCGTGCTCGGCCTCGGGCACGCTCTCCCCGACGCCGTAACACACCTCGAGGAATTCCATGTCTTTCCCGGCGGCGGCGGTGAGCCTCTCCCAGACGACACCGCGCTCCAGCGTGATCCGTGGTCGGGCGTTCCGCCGCAGCACGGGCCGGCCGACCTCGATCTCCTCCGCAGCCGGCTCGTCGTCCCCGGCACCGGCCGGGCCGTCCTGGGCCGGGTCGAACAGCCGGTCCATCGAGATCCGCAGCGCGGTGACCAGCGCCCAGAGCGTACTTACCGAGGGAACGGCCCGGCCTCGCTCCACCTGCGAGATCAGGCTGGGCGAGCAGTCCACCCGCCGGGCGAGCTCGCGCGCCGTCATGCCGAGTTCCAGCCTGCGGTGGCGCAGCCTCGGGCCGATGAGCATGCCGCGATCGAGTGAGGGAGGGTCGGCGTTTCCTTCCGCGAACACTCGTGGGGCCACGCGTGCCATCCTACGGCGTGGGAACCTGTCGCCCTGGCCCGCGGTGGTCGCGCCGGGCAAATATGTTAAGCATTGCTTCACGCTGTGAACGGTTCTGACCGACCCTGGTCGCGGGGCGCGATTACGTGGCATGGTTGCCTGCTCCTGAGCCGGCGCGGTGTAATCAGGTCAGATCGTCGGCTTGGGGAGGACAGCCGTGGGTGGCGATTCCGGCGGCCGCCGCCTGCACGCCTTCCGCTCGCTGGCGGGCAACCGGGTGCTGGTGCGCGTACTGAGCGGGTACGGCCTGTTCATCCTCACCGAATACGCGGTCTGGCTCGCGATGATCATCTACGCCTACAGCCACGGCGGCGCCACGACCGCCGGGCTGGTAGCGGTGGTGCAGCTGGTGCCCGCGGCGGTGCTGGCGCCGGTCGCGGCGGCCGTCGCGGACCGGCGGTCACCGGTGTTCCTGCTCGCCGGGGGGTACCTGGCGCTGGCGGTGGTGGTGGGCGCGATCACCGCCGCAGTCTTGCTGGACGCGCCGTTGGCGGCGTACGGGTGCGCCGCGGTCGCCTTTGTCGCGGTGACCACCACTCGCCCGGCGCAGTCGGCGGTCATCCCGTCGGCGGCCGTGACCGCCGATCAGCTCACGGCGGCCAACGTGGTCGTGAGCTGGCTCGAGGCGGCCGGCCTGGTCGTGGCCGGGCTCCTGACCGGGGTACTGATCTCGCTGGCCGGCGTGGCGAGCGTATTCGCCGTGTGCGCGGGTCTGACCGTGGGCGCCCTCCTCCTAGTCGCCGGGCTGCGGGTGCCGACGCTGGCGGCCGCTCCGGAGGATGGCAGTCCCTCGGTGCTGGCCGGCCTGGCCGAGGGGGTGCGGCTGGCGGTCGGGCGGCCGCGGTTGCGGCTGATGCTGGCGCTGCTGACGGCCGAGGCCATCGTGTCGGGTGCGCTGGACCTGCTGATCGTCATCCTCGCCATCGGAGTCCTGCACCGCTCGCAGGCGTGGGCCGGGTACCTGAACAGCGCGTGGGGCGTGGGCGCACTGCTGGCCGCCACCGCGAGCGCGGTGCTGATCGGCCGCCGGTTGGGGGTGCCGATCCTGGCGGCCGCCCTCATGCTCAGCGTCGTGATGGCGGCCCTCGCATTCGGTCTCGGCCTGGCCGGGACGGTAGCCCTCCTCGCCGTGGCCGGGGCGGCCAGCACCATGCTGAACGTCGCCCTCCGCTCGATGCTGCAGCGTTCGGTTCCGCCGCAGCTGATAGGCCGGATCTTCGGCGTCCTCGAGGGACTCATGTTTGCCGGGTACGCCGTGGGAGCGCTGCTCGTCCCCTTGCTCGTGCACCTGGGCGGCAACCGGCTCGCACTGCTGGGGAGCGCGGTCGTGCTGCCGCTCGCAGCCGCCGTCGGCGGGCGAGCGCTGTTCGCTCTGGACGCGGGGGTTCCGGTGCCGGTGGTGGAGATCGCGCTGCTGCGCTCGCTCCCGTTGTTCGGCGAACTGCCCGCCCCCGCGATCGAAGGCCTCGCCGCGGCCCTGACCGAGGTTCGCCTGCCAGTCGGCGGGGTCCTGATCCAGCAGGGTGACCAGGGGGATGCCTACTACGCCGTCGCCTCCGGTGAGCTCGATGCCCTGCAGGACGGTCATTTCCTGCGACGCGTCGGGCGCGGCGAGGGAGTCGGGGAAATCGCCCTGCTGCGCGCCATCCCGCGCACGGCCAGCGTGGTCGCCCACACGGACGCCACCGTGTACGAGCTGAACCGGGACCTGTTCCTGACCGCGGTGGTGGGCCACGCCGCCACCCAGCGACGGGCGGACGACATCGCTGATACGCGTTTGGCCACTGGCTCCGCTGCTGACGGCGACGGGGGCGCGGGAACCGCCGCGGCGGAGCCGGGCTAGGTCCACCTGGCTCCTGTTCTGCATCCCCCGGCCGACCCGTGATGTCGGTCAGGCGGACGAACTCGGGCCAGCCGACTGATCACAGTCCGGTGACTGCACGCACCCGTCGGCGGACTGTACCCAGGGAACCGGGTAGTGGTAGATCATCTTCTTGCCCTTCAAGGTGACAGCCAGGACGGTGAACCGCCCGTGCCGGACCGCTGACAACGTCAGGGTGGCCGGGTACTTGATCACCGGGCCCTGGACGCAGTTCGGGAGGCACGTCCGGAGATACCATGAGCCACTCCCGGTAGCGCCGGATGCGTTCCAGGATGACCAGGTGATCTGGCGTATCGAGAGGCTGGCGTCGCCGCTGAAGAAGATCTGCGTCGGCTTGATGCCGCAGTACGGAGGCGAGCCTGCTGCGAAGCCGGCATGGCAGAACGTAACGGTCGGCGGGAGTGCGGCTGACCCGGGTGTCGTCGCGGACGAAGAGCTCGCTGGCCCGGCCGAGCATGCGGTTGTCCCCGACACCAGGGCTGCCATGGCCATGGCGGCGACGGTCAGCTTCGCGATCGTGTTCATGAATTCCTCCTCCGGGGACAGCGCGCGACACCCGAGGTTTGAGACGGCCGGGGAGCCAGGCTGGTTGTGCCTGCGTGCGGCTGGGTGCGCGACACGCCTACAGGGAGGCCGGGGAGGGCCAGGACGCACCTAACCAGATGCCGCCGTCATGCGTCTCTAGGGTGAAAGGCGGCCAGGCGCCACCGCGTCGACCGGCAGCACGGTCAGCATCGCCGAGTCCGGCGAGGGCGGCCAGGTGGTCTGGCAGCCCAGTGGTCGGCATATCGCGGGGGGCTGCACCGCGAGCGCGAATGGCTCACCCTACTCGCCACCGGCTTGCGGCGCGCCCGCCGCAGCGGCCTGACCAGTCCCGGAGCCGGTCTGCGCCCCGACTGGCCGTCCCGACCCCGCCGAGCCGGGAACCCGGACAAGCCGCAGAACACGCGAGTGGCGGCACGGCCACGCCCAGACTCACCTGAGGAACTCCTGTGCGCGAATCAAGCCCGAAAGCGGTTTACCGGGAACCGGTCGGCGGATTCAGGCTAAGCAGTCTTCGCGTAGTTCAATGTGTGACATTGCAGTCACGGATTGTCTTACGGACTTCTGACATCCCGAACTGCGCGCCCGGCGGAGCCGTTGCGATGGGTGCCAGCAACGGCAGCGCGAGCACGCGGTGCCCGTGCGCGAGCCCAGCGGAAAGGGAAGGCTTGTGCCGAACGTCAATGTCATCTACGAGGAGATGCAGGCCGCTGCGCGGCGGCTGCAGGTACCGGTAATCAGGCTGAGAGTGGCGACAGCGATGGGGGCGGCCGTTGTGGTCGCGCTGTCGTGTGTTCTATCCGGCACCGATGGCCGCAACGGCACCAGCGCGTGTTGGCCCCATGCCGGTTACGACGGGGGCCAGCGCGTGGTATGTCGCGTCCGCTCCCGTCATCGCGGCTGCCCCCGGCTGCGGGAAGGGCGCCGACGTCCGCAAGGTCGTCGCCACGTAAAAGGCCAGGAAGTACGATACCGGTGGAGCGTCAGATGACTCGTCAGCTCGCTTCCATCAAGTTCTTCGAGAAGACTATCGGATGGGTGGCGATTATTATCGTCATGCTTTTTCTCATAAGTTCTTCGACGGCAATCTCAGCAACCGCAGAGGCTTTCCATGGAAGCTTCAGCACGGTTCAATACGGTCAGGTCCAGATCTCTGTAGGACGCGCCGGATCTTCCTGTCCGCTATATTACAGGAACCATCTATGTTACCAGATTCCTACGGAGGTGGTTCTCGCAAGGCTTCTTCCTCCTGCGAAGGAGGTGTGGAAGCTTGATCTGTACTTGGGGATTTTCCTGTCCTCAAGTTCGACAAACATCGGTCTCAGTCTCTCGGTTTCCGACATTCATTCGTCGGGATCGTCGCTCGGCATCCCGAATCTTCGGATTTCGGGCGGTTGCTCGACCTGCAGTCCTTCTTCGCAAGTCATAGCGAATGCTTCAATTACCGCTATCGCCGGCACAGCTACCACTTTCGTGCCAGTATCGTTCAATCAGGTCGTCCACCCCGACCTACAATTGCACACCACTTCATATCTCTCGGGGTTTTCTGTTCCTGGCTCGACTTCAGTGTCGCTTCCAATGGCGGTTCGGTGTGACCATCTATCTCAGCTAGGCAACTATCCAGGATGTGTTATTCCATCATTTATCCCCGAGGTCGACCTGTCAGGGTTGCCGACCATTAGCAAGAATATCGCCCAAGTGCAGAACCGGGGTAGTCACCTCGGGCAGCCGGGGTCAGGAAATCCCCTGTACCGGAATTCTGGCGGTGCCGAGAAGGATTACAATCGTCAGATCTCATGTCCCAAGGCGCTTAAGCGCCCGACTGGCTATGAGTGCGACGAGTATCCATTCGCCTCGACAACGATGGGCGGCGGAAAAGCGGCGCCTGCTGACCGATATGTCGGTTGGGTTCCGGCTGCAGAAAACCACCTGCAAGGAGGTCTTCTGTCGACGTTCTTCTCAACCGACAGAGTTTTCCCAGCATTCACGTACGGCGGGCAAGGGGATCCCTTCTATGTCTATGTATGAAGGTTTCAAATGGATGGACCCCTGGGTGTCGCAGCATCTTACAGGTTCATTTACGTGCGTAGTCACATCGATCACGGACACATCCAAGATCTTCGAGGTTCTTGGTGTAGAGCCGGACCTCGATCGTCTACACGGCGTTGCCGAGCTTCAAGATGGAACCTCTTCGGAAGAAGCTCTCGTCGGCGTCAATATAACCTCGGGATCTGCCTGGTGTTTCCTGGCCGATGTCATGGGTATTGGTCTTGCCCGCGTTTCAGAGCTATCTCAAGGCGGGATGGCAGTGTGTATGTCAGGAAACGAGAACAGCGGCGTCTGGTTTACAGTCGTCCGCTCAAGGGTTATCCTTGCCGAGTGTAGTTTGTCTGATGGTGGCGGGGTCAGTGGAGAATCTCCAGAACTTCTCACGCAGGGCATCCACGAAGTCGGGCTCGGTCCTGCGGAGCTTGAAGATGGATCCAACCACCCATTCGCCACCGCTGCCGCGCTCGTTCATCTGTTTACGGGCGTGGCAATCACCCGGATCCTTCTCACCGATACGGACTTCCTCGTAGGCTGTATCCCCCGAGCAGCCTGGCTGTAACAAGGAGCCATGGTTCTTGTTACGCGGCAGCGCCTGGAGCGAAGCCTCCTCAGATACACCGTTTTATATACCTCGTCTTGAAGGTATACCTTTGATACCCGTCGCTTTTGCGAGAGGAAGAGAGTCAATGAGGCTTGCCCATAATATGATTTACGTGCTTAGGCACAGCCGCGCCAGACGCAGGAAGGAGCTTCGTGGGACGCATGGAATTCGGGTCAAGTGTGGTGCCCGAGTTGCGGGAGATCTTGCTCTCAACGGGCGAAGGGAAGTTTTTCGGTCCTGACGGCAGGCTGACTGCGGTCCGGGAGGTGCCATTCCTGGAGAAATGGCACCTGACCTAGCCGGACTTCGACTCGAACCTCGGCCGGAGCAGGGCCGTCTGCGTCCTTACCGGGGCAGGCAAGACAGTGACCGCGACCATCAATGCCGGAGACTTCGCCGACTTGTGCGACAACACGTCGACAAGCGAATATAGCGGCTCCGCCTACCACGACCTCGCGGTACTGCTGTCGGTGCTGATCCAGGAGCAAATCCTGACGTGGGATCCTGCCGATATCCGCTCCGATGAGATACGCATCCGTATCCCCGCGGACCGCGGTAAGCCCTAGGCACGTCAGCGGGCGTCGTCGTGGCTGATCATCAGGTAGCCTCCGGCTCTTACGGCAACCCACGGAAAGCTCTTGACAGCTCGGCAACGCCGAACCTATCCGCATCTAATGTGTGTGTTTAGAGGAAGTATCCGCCGGGGAACTGGCACCTCTGATCCCGCAGCGCCACCAGGCGGCGCAGGTGGACCGGGATGTCGTCGGTCTGGCCGACGTCCAGCGGGAGGGAAGGGCCGTCCAGGCCCTTACCGAGGAGATTGCGGCGCAGGAAGGAGGCGACGCCGCCGGGGCCGGAGACGATCTGCAGGACGGTGGCGAGGATCTGGTGCTCCAGCATGGCCAGCACCAGCACCGCCCGGGCGGCCTGTGCGGTGGGGGTGTCGGCCGATCCGGCTGGGGTGACGGTGCTGTCCCCGGCCGCGGCCGGGGCGGGGTGCGGGCCCCGCCGGGATGCGGCGTGGCTGCGGAGGCGGTCGTACTGCATCCATTATGCCGACCTCAGGATTATGCCGACCTCGGGTGAAGAATCGCTGGTCAGCGCCGAAAGAGTGGACGTTGAGATCGGCATAATAGCGGCGCATCCGAGGGCGGCTGGTCACGCTGGTGGGTGCATCCGCTCTGTGCGGAGTGCTGTGAGCCGGTGACATGACCTGCGGAGATGCGATATGGCTTCCCGGAGTCGGTGTGTATGCCTCGTCCGGCCAAAGCCGCTCCGGTATCTGGACTATGCCGACTTCGTGAGCGTCCTCAGCTGCGGCATAATCCGCAGGTCGGCATAATGCACCAGCCAGGTCCGCAGCGTCTTCTGCCCGTCGGCCTGGTGCCCGTTCTTCGCGTCGAACGCTGCCAGCACCCGGGCCCACGCCACCGCGGCCACCGCATCGGCCTGCTCCATCCGCAGCAGGCAGGCGGCCAGCGCCTCGGCCGGCATACTCGCCGCGTCCAGGTCGGCCAGGTAGCCGACCAAGGTCTGCAGCTTCTCAAGCGCTTCGGCCGCGCTGGCCGGGACCGCCTCGGTGCACATCTTCCGTCTCACCTCCCCCGAGGTGCGGACCGGCGGGGGCTTCGAAGATGAGGTGGTTGGCGGCGGTGGTGGCCTGGTTCTCGATGACCAGGGCGCCGGCCAGGGTGTCGATGTCCTGGTTGAGGGTGACCTGGGCCTGCCCGCCGGGGCTGGTGAGCCAGCGCAGCGACGGGTCGGCGGCTAGGGCGTGGGCCGGGGCGGCGGCGGTGCGGGCGGCCGGGGTTTGAGGGGCGGGGCCGGAACAGCGAGACGGCTGATGAGGGGCGGGGCGAGGATCTGGCGGGCAGGAGTCACCGCGGTTAGCCGATTGGCAGCGAGGTCCGGTGCTGATGAGGACATGGCCCCGGGTCGGTAATGGGGGGCCTAGGTCGGGTGTTTGGGGCCAGGTCGGGTGTTCGGGGCTGGGTCAGGTCTCGTCCGGATCTGGCCGACCGGGGCGCGGGGCCTGTTGCTTGCGTCGCTTGCGCATGATTCCGAGGGCCAGTTTTACGTGCTTGACCGCGGAGCCGGGCAGGGCATCGCGATCGGCCTCGGATAGGGCCACCACGCGTTCCAGAAGCGCTATGGCCTGCTCCTCGGCCGTGTCCTTGCGGTGCGTCACTCCTGGGCCAACCGGAACGACCCGCCGATGCAGGTCCCGCGCATTCGCAGCAGGGGCTCCTTGGGATTGCCTTCGCGGTCGGCCATCGCTTGCCGGTTGCCGGCCACCAGCACCTGGTTGTTCACCCGCCAATGCGCAGGCACGGTGATCGCGATCCGCGCGGCCAGGCCCCACACCGTCAGAGTGATCTCGTCCTGGCTGGGCACGGCCGCCCGCAGGTCCAGCTCGAAGCTGCCGAAGGCCGCGGTCAGCGAGCAGAACCGCCCGATGGCAAAGCGGCCGGCTCGCTGGGCGGACCCGCCGATCACTACGCAGCGGTACGGGTCCACGGCCCGGTAGAGCGCGCCGCGCCGGACCGGGAGCACGGGTAGGTCGACGGTCACGGCGGCCACCTGTTCCTGCGTGCGGGCCGCGAACAGGGCGTCGAGCCTGGCGTTGTGGTCGGCCAACGACATCCGACCGGAAGCCACGGCGTCGGCAAGTGCGCTGGCGGCCTCGTCCCGGTCGGCGTCGGAGGCCAGGATGCCCTCAGGCGACTCTGTCATCGCGATCGCGGCGTGGAGATCCCGGCCATTAGGTCAGGAAGGAAACGCCGCTTCACCTCCCCAGAAATGTCGGTGGTACTCGATAGTGTGTTCGTATGTCTCGGTATCGTCTGCTCCCCTCGCCTGCCCAGGAGGCAGTCCTGCGGGACCACTGCGGCCACGCCCGGTTTGTGTGGAACCTGGCGGTCGAGCAGCACCGGCACTGGCGCCCGGGCCGGGCGAGCGCGCCGGGCTACCTGGAGCAGTGCCGACAGCTCACTACCGCCCGCTCGGAGTACCCGTGGCTGGCCGCAGGCTCCCAGATGGTGCAGCAGCAGGCGCTGCGCGATTTCGCCCAAGCGATGGCGAACTACTTCGGCGGCTCGCATGGACGCCCGTCGTGGCGGAAGGCCGACCGGGACGAAGGGTTCCGGGTCGTTGCCGTCAAGCCGGGCCAGGTGCGCCGCCTTTCCCGCAACGTCGGGCAGGTACGTGTACCGAAGGCCGGATGGGTACGGTTCCGTTGGTCTCGCGCGGTGCCAGCGGAAGTGAAGTCCTACCGGGTGACCATGGACCGGGCCGGACGCTGGCACGTCGCCTTCACGGCGGTCCCTGAGCCGATCCCCGCGCCCGGCAACGGCCAGGCGGTGGGCATCGACCGCGGCGTGGCGGTGTCCGCGGCCCTGTCCACCGGCGAACTCCTGCGCGCTCCTGGGCTGCGCGTCGCGGAACGCACGCGCATGCTGCGCCTTGAGCGGAAGCTCGCCCGCGCCCGGCGCGGCTCGAACCGCTACAAGCGGGTGAAGTACGCGATTGCTCGGCTGAAGGCCCGCCAGACAGACAGACGCAAGGACTGGGCCGAGAAGGCCAGCACCCGGCTGGCTCGCGAGTTCGACGTAATCTGCGTCGAGAACCTGGCCATCATGAGTATGACTCGGTCCGCCAGGGGAACCGCTGACAAGCCGGGCCGGAACGTGAGCCAGAAGTCCGGCCTCAACCGGGCGATCCTCGCCCAGGGATGGGGCCTGCTGGTTCGCCGCCTGCAAGAGAAGGCCCCCGGCCGGGTGGAGAAGGTCAAGCCGCATTTCACGAGCCAGCGGTGCTCGGCGTGCGGGCACGTGGACCCGGAGTCGCGTGAGAGTCAAGCGCGCTTTGTGTGCACGGCCTGCGGTTTCGCCGACCACGCTGATGTGAACGCGGCCCGGAACATTGCGGCGGGGCACGCCGTGACTGCGCGGGGAGGCGACGGGGTAGCCCGGCCCGTGAACCGCGAACCTCAACTGCTGCTCCAATCGGCGTAGTAGTTGGAATCTCCTGCCTTCAGGCGGGAGAAGATGTCAAGGTGATCCTCTTCCTGCCTGCGGGTCCAGAACGGTCAGCCGCCTACTCCGCCAGCAGCTCGGCGATGCGGTCGGCCCACTGCGCGTCGTGCGGGACTTGGGCGATTAGCGCCGACGTCAGCGCGGTCGGGAGGGCGACCGGCCGGGGCGGGGCGGCCAGGCCTGCGGCGTGGAGGGCCGCGACCTGGAACCCGGCGTCGTCGAGGGC
>Ga0187819_10001053_pt1 | contig 14187 bp, 10 predicted proteins | sample NC_wetland_sal_i_15_FD_132411 | JGI IMG/M metagenome (GOLD analysis project Ga0187819, IMG submission 132411) | Wetland sediment microbial communities from Neuse River Estuary, North Carolina, USA - SO4_4 | ecosystem: Environmental > Aquatic > Freshwater > Wetlands > Sediment | place: USA... | reverse complement strand
GCGATAGCGGACAGCCCAGCTCTTTCGCCCGGTGGGCTGTGTGATGAGCGTGAGGCCGCCGGGCTCTGTTAGCTCTACCCTCTTTGTCCCAACTCTAACTTTGTCGATTCCTAGCGCCGTGAATTTCGTGCCCATCGTGCACATCTCCTTTCATCACGCGCTGACGGGGTATCATTTGGGTAACAAAATGAGTCTGTCTAGGGGTGTCAGACCCTGTCCGCGACATATTTGTGTAAATGGCGGATTACAGCCGAATTTAGCCGCTTTTTCGCGGGCTGTCTGTCGTGGGTTGTCCGGCGCTGACAAACCCATTTACGATCTTTGAGAACACGTAATCTGCCGGCCGTTGGCGATCGAGCGGAATGTCGGGCGCCATCGGTCCCTCGGTCTTGATCCCAGCCAGGGCGAGCTTGGCGAGCTTCCACGGCCTGGTTACGGAATCCATGACCGCCGTGGCCTCGTAGCCGCTATGCACCATGCAATCGGCGCACTTCTCGTAATTGCCGGTGCCGTATTTGTCCCACTCGGTCTCCTGCATCAGCTCTTTGAAGGTTCTGGCGTAGCCTTCGCCAAGCAGGTAGCAGGGGCGCTGCCAGCCGAACACGGTGCGGGTCGGATTGCCCCAGGGGGTGCAGTGATAGCTCTGATTGCCGGCGAGGAAATCGAGGAACAGCCCCGATTGAAACAGCGACCAGCGACGCTTTCGCTCTTGACGGCGGAAGATGTCTCGGAACAGCTGCTTCGTCCTTGTGCGATTGAGGAAATGCCGCTGGTCCGGTGCGCGCTCATAGGCGTAGCCCGGCGAGACCGTGATGCCGTCGACTCCGAGCGTCACGACATCATCGAAGAAGCGCGCCACACGCTCGGGGACGGCATCGCTGAACAGCGTGCAATTGATATTCACCCGGAAGCCTTTGGCCTTGGCTGCGCCAATCGCGGAAACGGCACGGTCGTAAACCCCCGCCCTGCACACGGACCGGTCATGCATCTCCCTGTCACCATCGAGATGCACGGACCAATTGAAGTGGCGGTGGGGCTGATACTGGTCCAGCTTCTTGTCCATCAACAATGCGTTGGTGCAGACGGTGACGTACTTGCCCTTGCCAAGAGCGCCGCTCACAATTTCAGGGAGCTCCCGGTGCAAGAGCGGCTCGCCACCGGCGAGTACGACCACCGGCGCGCCGCATTCATCGATGGCGTGCATGCAGTCGGCGACCGATAGACGCTGGTCCAGGATCTTATCGGGATAATCGATCTTGCCGCAGCCCGCGCAGGCGAGGTTGCAGCGAAACAGCGGCTCAAGCATCAACACCAGCGGATAGCGCTTCCGGCCGCTCAAATGCTGCCGAACGACATACGCACCAACTGCAAGCGCCTGACCGAGCGGAATTCCCATGAAGGGCTCCATGGCGGTGGTCGCGCAGCGACCTCCGGAAACCGGTTTATGCTCCCACGAGTTCGCGCGGAAGCCGGAAGTGAATCTTTTCCTCGACGTCTCCGAGCGTCGATACCTCGACGGGTCCCAAGCGCCGGAGAGTATGGATGACGTCGTCGACCAGCCGTTCGGGCGCTGACGCACCGGCGGTGATGCCAACCGCGCTCTTACCGGCAAACCACGCGTCCTTCAGCTCGGTGCTATCGGCGACGAGGTAGCTTGGGACGCCCGCCTCCGACCCGATTTCGCGCAGCCGGTTTGAATTCGAGCTGTTGCTGGCGCCGACGACGAGGATCAGCTCCACCACTTTGGCGAGCTCGCGCAGGGCCGTTTGTCGGTTCTGAGTAGCGTAGCAGATGTCACGAGTCTCGGGGCCAATGACATCCTTGAACCTCTTCTTGACGGCCGCGATAGTGGCCCGAGTATCGTCCACGCTCAGCGTCGTCTGGGTGACATAGGCGACAGGTGCTTCGGGAGAGATCGCGAGCCGGTCCACGTCGTCCATGGTTTGGACAAGATGCACCTCACCCTTGAGCTGACCCATGGTGCCCTCGATTTCGGGGTGCCCGGCATGACCAATGAGGATCACGATGCGGCCTTCATCGATATAGCGTTGGCCCTCAAGGTGCACCCTTGCAACAAGAGGACAGACCGCGTCCAGGACCGACAAGCCCCGCGCCTCGGCGTCATCCTCGACGGCGCGGGAGACTCCATGCGCGCTGAAGATCGTTACGGCGCCTGAAGGAACTTCGGACAGGTCCTCCACGAAGCGCGCTCCCTTGGCTTTGAGGCTCTCGACGACGTGCCGGTTATGGACTATCTCGTGGCGGACATAAACGGGCGGACCGAATTTCTCTAGCGCTCGCTCTACAATCTCAATCGCCCGGACCACGCCGGCACAGAATCCCCTCGGTTGCGCCAAGATAACCTTCATGAGCCGAACCGCTTTGAGACCGTTTGCCCCGAGCCAATGCGCGGATTAACCCGCTACAGCGGGACGCGGTCAAGACACTTCTACGGACTGCGCCCTGCACGCAACCTCAAAACGACTGCACCATGCTTGAGACCATAATCGTCAACGTTATTAGGGCCTGCTACCGGCGTCCGGCCTTGACAGTTATTGTTGCCTCGACAATGGCTGTCGGCGCCGGCCTCTACACCTACGAAAACTTCGCGATTCATACCGACACCGGCCAGCTCATCTCGCAGAAGCTCCCCTGGCGGCAGCGCGAATTGCAGCTCGATGCGGCATTTCCGCAACAGGTGGACACGATTCTCGTGGTGGTGGACGGCGCCACGCCCGAACTGGCCAGGGTTGGCGCAAGCCGCTTGGCCGCCAAGCTTGCCGAGGATGAGCCCAACTTCCAGGCGGTGCAGGAAGTTGAAGGCGGCGCATTCTTTGAGAAGAATGGCCTCCTTTTCCTGCCGCCCGAGGAAGTGCGGCGCACAACCGACCAGCTCATCCGCGCGCAGCCTTTCTTGGGCACGCTTGCGGCCGATCCGAGCTTACACGGGCTGGCGGAAGCGCTCGCCTTCATTCCAAAAGGTATGCAGGCAGGGGCCACCGAGCTCAAGGATTTCGCCAAGCCTCTTACGCTCCTCTCGAGCACCGTCGATACGGCGCTGCAGGGCCATCCCGCTTCCTTCTCCTGGACTGGGCTGATGACGGGCGAAGCGCCCGCCGCAACAGACCTCCGCCGCTTCATCCGCGTGAAGCCGGTACTCGATTTCAGCGCGCTGCAGCCGGGCGCCGCGGCCTCCGACCGGATTCGCGGCGCTGCGGCCGCCCTTGGTCTCGTGCCGAACGAAGGCTTTAACGTCCGCCTGACCGGACCTGTTGCCATGGCGGACGAAGAGTTCGGGACCCTGGCCGAGGGTGCACTCCTTAACGGCGTTCTGACGGCGGCGGCGGTGCTGCTCATTCTCTGGTTCGCACTCCGCTCATTCCGGGTCATTCTTGCCGTTCTACTGAGCCTCTTCGTCGGCTTAGCCATCACGGCAGCCATCGGCCTTGCGCTCGTCGGTGCGTTGAACCCGATCTCGATGGCCTTCGCCGTTCTATTCGTCGGCATTGGCGTAGATTTTGGAATCCAGGTGGCAGTGCGCTACCGGCGAGAGCGCCACGTCAAAGATAAGCTCGAACCTGCGCTCGACACCGCGGCCGCCGCGATTGCAAAACCGCTTACGCTGGCCGCCGCCGCCACGGCTGCGGGCTTCTACAGCTTCCTGCCCACCGACTATCGGGGCGTCTCCGAGCTTGGACTGATTGCCGGCAACGGCATGCTCATCGCCTTTCTCACCAGCATCACGTTGCTGCCTGCGCTTCTGATGCTGCTCCGGCCACCGCCGGAGCCCGACGCGATCGGCTACCGCGGCCTTGCGCCTATGGATCGGTTCATGGGGCGCCACCGCATGCCGATCCTCATCCTGGCGGCCGTGACCGTGATCGCCGGGCTTCCGCTGTTCCAGTATCTGAGCTTCGATTTCAACCCGCTCAACCTGCGCAGCGCCAAGGTGGAGTCGGTCTCAACCCTGCTTCAGCTGATGCAGGATCCCGCGACGACACCCACGGCGATAAATGTGCTCGCGCCGTCGCTTGGCGCGGCGGATTCGCTCGCGCGACGCCTCGACCGGCTGCCAGAGGTCTCCGGCACGCTCACGCTGAAAAGCTTCGTGCCGGATAACCAGGAAGAGAAGCTGGCCACTATCGCCGACACCGCGGCTTTGCTTGGGCCGACCCTCGATGCGCCGGAGGCCGATCCAGCGCCAAGCGATGCCGAGACACAGTCGGCGCTCAATGAGGCCGCCGACGCCTTCCTCGCCTTGCCAGATCAGCCGGCAGACACCGCGAGCCGTAAGATCGCGAATTCCTTGAGGGCCTTGGCCCAGGCCGATTTCGCGCAGCGCACGGCTGTTGCGAACACGCTGCTTAGCGGGCTCAAATTTCACCTCGAGGAGATCCGCGCAAGTCTCCACCCCGAGCGCATTGCGCTCGACACGCTGCCGGAGGACCTGCGCCACGACTGGATCGCGGCGGACGGCCGTGCCCGCATCGAGGTGCGGCCCAAAGGCGACCAGAACGACAATGCGTCGATGCGCCGCTTCGCGGCCACGGTACTAACCGTTGCGCCGGAGGCGACCGGCACGCCCATTCTCATCCAGGAATCGGCGAGGACCATCGTAAGCGCCTTCCTCCAGGCGGCCGCGCTCGCGCTCATATCAATTACGCTGATTCTGTTCTTGGCCTTGCGGCGCGTGAGCGACGTTTTGGTCACGCTCGTGCCCCTGCTGCTTGCGGGCGTGGTCACGCTCGAGCTCACGGTGCTGTTCGGGCTGCCGCTCAATTTCGCCAATATCATCGCGCTGCCGCTTCTGCTCGGCGTGGGCGTGGCGTTCAAAATCTATTACGTGCTCGCCTGGCGGGAGGGCGAAACGAGCCTCCTCGCCTCTTCGCTTACGCGCGCTGTCCTGTTCAGCGCCATGACGACCGCGACAGCGTTTGCGAGTCTTTGGCTCTCGCACCACCCAGGGACGTCGAGCATGGGCAAGCTGTTGAGCCTGTCCCTCGTCACCACCCTTGCCGCGGCCGTGCTTTTCCAACCTATTCTGATGGGGCCGCCCCGTGAGGTGAGGGAGCCAACCCGTTCGCCTGAAGCCAGGCTGATGCCTGCCGTTCCGGAAAGGCAGACGAAGAGGGCGCGGCGGGTAAGGAAGCGCTCAGGCGGCTAGGTCGCGCCGCTCGCGGAGGAAGCGGAAGAATTCGAGCCCCTCCCGCAGTCGCCGCTTCATCATCTCGGGGCTGCGCACCATCTCGCCCACAATCGCGGCGATCTTCGGCGCGCGGAAATAAAACCGCTTATAGAAGGCCTCGACCGAGTCGAAGATCTCGGTGTGGCTAAGATGCGGGTATGACAGCGGAGCGATCTGCGTTCCGAGCTCCGTCAGGAGCTCTTCATCCTCGTAGTGCAGCCAATTGTTCTCGCGCGCCTGTTTGTGGAGGAACGTGCCGGGATAGGGTGCTGCGAGCGACACCTGGATCGTGTGCGGGTTAACCTCCTTGGCGAAACGGATCGTCTCCTCGATGGTCTCCTTGGTCTCGCCGGGCAGTCCCAGGATGAAGGTGCCGTGGATGACAATGCCGAGCTCGTGGCAGTCCTTGGTGAAGCGGCGGGCGACATCGACCCGCATGCCCTTCTTGATGTTGTGCAGGATCTGCTGATTGCCGGACTCATAGCCGACGAGCAACAGCCGCAGACCGTTGTCCTTCATAACCTTCAAAGTTTGGTAGGGGACGTTGGCCTTGGCGTTGCATGACCAGGTGAGACCGAGCTTGCCGATTTCCTTGGCCAGCGCTTCGACCCGCCGCAGGTTGTCGGTGAGCGTATCGTCGTCGAAGAAGAATTCCTTCACCTGCGGGAAAGCGGCGGCGGCCCATTTTAGTTCGTCTATGACATTGCCTACACTGCGCACGCGATAACGATGGCCGCCGACCGTCTGCGGCCAAAGACAGAAGGTGCAGCGCGATTTGCAACCGCGGCCCGTATAGAAGGAAATGTAAGGGTGCTTGAGGTACCCGCCGAAATAGTTCTCGATTGCGAGGTCGCGCTTATAGACGGGCGTTACGAAGGGCAGCGCGTCCATGTCCTCGAGGACCGGGCGATCCTCATTGTGAACGATGATCCCGTCGGCATTGCGGTAAGAGAGGCCCAGGATCTTGCTCCAGCCGCGCCCTTCAGCCACCTCCTTGATGGTGTAATCGAACTCGTTGCGCGCGACGAAATCAATCGCGCATGACGCTTCCAGGCTCTCCTTCGGCTCGACGGCAACCTTGGCGCCGATGAAGCCGATCTTGAGGTTCGGATTGAGCTCCTTCATCGCCGCGGCCACCCTCACGTCGCTCAAGAAGGACGGCGATGAAGTGTGGAGCACGAGCAGCTGATACTGTCGCGCATAGGGCGCAATGTCGGCGAAGCCCAAGCGATGCGGCGGGGCGTCGATTAGCTTCGAATCTGGAACGAGAGCAGCCGGCTGGGCGAGCCAAGTCGGATACCAGAAGGAGCGCACCTCGCGCCTCATCTGATAGCGCGCGCCGGCACCGCCATCGAAGCCGTCGTAGGACGGGGCTTGCAAAAAAAGAGTCCGCATTCGGTCCCTCAGGTTTGCCGCAGCGTGCCGTCAGAGCGAAGCACGTAGCGGCTGCCCCGCCAGCTTAAGCGTCCCGGCAGGAAGCTCGCCAAGAACACCGCAAAGCTCAGTAGGTCCCGCATGGGAGATAGCCAAGGCAAAGCATCCCTCCCGCCGGGCAGCGACTTCAGTTGTACCGGAATGGAAAGTCGGCAGGCAAGCGCGAGCGCAATTGTGCCCCAGCCGACCGCCCCGAATCCTCCAAGGCCTGCGGCGATGAGCGCCAAGGGCAGCGCGTGGGTCAGCACCAGTCCTGCATAGCCCCAAGGTGCAAGCAGGCGTAAGGTGCGGGCCCAGCGCAACTCGTGATACATGAGCTCGCTGAAGCTTGCTTCCGCGCAGCCATGGCCGACAAGTATGGGCGCGACCGCAACTTTCAATCCGAGGCCCCGAACCGCCTTCCCCATTGCATAGTCGTCGGCGAGCTGATCGGCAAAGGCCTCAAAGCCGCCGATGCGGCGGAGGGTCTCGGCCCGCAGCGCGATGGTGGCGCCGAAACATGGGCGGGCGAGCCCAAGCTTCAGCCCCACCAAGGCGCTCGGCAGAAAATGCTCGTTGATGGCCGCCGCGGAGAGGCGCGACCAAAGGCCGCGAAGGGAAAATCCGTAATAGAGGCAGGTCGCCAACCCCACACCTGGCGCGAGCAGCCCCGAGACCAAGCTCTGCAGGTATGGCGGCTCGACGCGGATGTCACTGTCTGACAGCACGACGATCTCATGCTTCGTTTGTGCCGACATGTTGATAAGGTTTGAAATTTTCCCGTTGGCGCCGTGCCGCCGGGAATCAATCACAAGCGCTATGTCGCAATCTGGAAAGCGCTCCTTCAGGCGTTTGGCGACGGCGCGGGCCGGATCGGCTGGGTCTTGGATACCGATGACGAGTTGAACGGGGCCGCTATAGTCTTGATTGCAAAAGGAAATGAGTTTCTGCTCAAGTTCGAGCTCCGCCCCACAAAGGGGCTTCAGCAGCGTAAGCCCCGGCGCCGATGGGGCCACGATGGGCGATTTTTGAGCAAATTCCCGCAAAAGAAGCGCCGCAAAAATGGCGTAAGCGCAGCCTGAAATGGCGGCAAGGGTAAAAAAGAGCCAGAGCCAGGCGCCCATTTTTAGAGTAAACTCATCTCTGCGCGTGAGGGGACCTTAGGTTTCATTCCACTCTAAGCGGCATCTGAAGCAGGGATAAGACGAGAATTATAAGCCCCAAAATGGGGTGGGGTTGATGAGGGTCGTGCTTTCCATTGTCGGACGGGCAGTGGCGCTTACGCTTGCGGCGATGCTTTCCGCTTGCGCGGTTAGTGGGCCATCGGTCCCTTCAGCCGAGTTCGTCGGCTCGCGGAGCATGGCCGACGAGCCGAAGAGCCAGGCATCAGTCGCGGCCCCGACCGATGTCGCAAGTCTTCCAGGCGACGGGAAAGAGGTGTCCGATCCCTTCGAGAAAACGAACCGCTCCATGCTCGAGCGGAACCAGCGCTTCAATCACACGGTGATCTATCCCGTCGCCAAAGCCTATCGCAACAACGTCCCGGAGGGAGTTCGCAACTCGATCGAGAATTTCGCATCGAACCTTGGGGAGCCGTTCGTCTTTGCCAATGACGTCCTGCAGCTGCGCTTGGGCGCGGCCGCGACGACCGCTGGCCGCTTTGCCGCCAACTCCACGGTTGGCGTCGGTGGCCTGTTCGACGTGGCAACGAAGGAGAAATTTGAGAAGCAGTCTGGCGATTTCGGCCAGACGCTCTACGTTTGGGGCATGCGCAATAGTCCCTATCTGGTTCTGCCGGTGATCGGGCCGACCAATGTGCGCGATCTGATCGGAACGATGGTTGAATTCGCTGCCGCCATCCCCGCCGGCGAACTGCTGCCGACCCAGATTGTTTCCACCGCCAATAACCTGACGGTGGCGGGGTCGGTCGCGAGCCCGTTCACCAAATTGGGACAGGCGGATCAGATGGCGGAGCTTGAGGACAGCTCGATCGATTTCTATTCCATGTTGCGCAGCGTCGTGGATCAGAAGCGGCAGGCGGAGCTGGACGAGGCGCTTCAAACAAGCGGCTGGACAGCTCATTATCCTGCTAATCCCAGCGGAGCAGCGGCGACGGACCCGATCCTCGCATCCGGTTGGCAGGTAACAATTCCGAATGACTTCCAGCAGGAACTTATGGCCAACGCGTTCCAACGCCCTAATGAGTAGATCGTCATCGTTCAGCTCCTGGCGTGCAAGCATTGCTGTTTGCCTCGCGCTCGCGCTGTCGCTCTTCCTTCCTGTCGCTCTGCATAGCGAAGGCGCAGATCCTGCCGCCGCACGCGTCAATATTCTTTATGACGCGCTGCTTCAGACGATGAAGCAGGCAAAGCAGCTCGGGCTCAGGGGACGCTACGACAAGCTCGCCCCGGTGCTGGCCAAAACCTATGACCTGCCGCTGATGTCGAGGATCGCCGTCGGTCAAAGCTGGGAGGCACTCGCCGCCCCGCAGCGGCAAAGCATCGTCAACGCTTTCACCAGAATGACGACGGCAACCTATGCCACCCGTTTCGACGACTTCTCCGGCGAAACGTTTGAAGTGTTGCAGACCATCGACCAGCCCAATGGCGACAAGCTGGTCAAGACGCGCATCGTGCAGTCGGATGGCAAGCCCGTCGCGCTCAACTATCTCGTGCGCGATACAGGCAGCGACTGGAGGGTCATCGACATCTATCTAAACGGCACCATCAGCGAGCTGGCCAGCCGGCGCGCCGAATTCGGGGCGATCCTTAAGTCTGGAGGCCCTGACGCGCTGATCGCCTCGCTGAACAAGCAGGGTGATAAGCTTTTGGCGGGAAGCTGACGACTACAAGTGGCCCGTCGCACGTCATCGGCGGGCTTAAGTGAAAGTGGGCGGGGGGACTCCATGAACGATGTGCCATCGAACACACCACTCCTCGATCGAGCGCAGAGGCCTGAGGATTTGCGCAAAATCGGCGAGGCCGAGTTGCCGCAGCTCGCTGCCGAACTCAGGCAAGAGACCATCGACGCAGTGTCGATCACTGGGGGTCACCTCGGGGCCGGTCTCGGCGTCGTCGAGCTCACTGTAGCGCTGCATTACGTCTTCGACACGCCGCGCGATAGGCTGATTTGGGACGTCAGCCACCAGGCCTATCCGCACAAGATCCTGACGGGACGGAGAGGGCAGATCCGCACGCTGCGCCAGCCTGGCGGCCTGTCGGGTTTTACCAGGCGCGTCGAGAGCGAATACGATCCGTTCGGCGCGGCCCACTCCTCGACCTCGATCTCGGCGGGCCTCGGCATGGCCATGGCGCGAGACTTTCAGGGTGGGAGCAACCGCGTCATTTGTGTGATCGGTGACGGCGCCATGAGCGCGGGCATGGCCTATGAGGCGATCAACAATGCCGGAGCACTCGATGCGCGCCTAATCGTCGTGCTGAACGACAACAACATGTCCATCGCGCCGCCGACCGGCGCCATGTCGGCCTATCTTGCCCGCATCACTTCGAGCCGCTCGTATCTCTTTTGGCGCAACTGGGCCAAGCGCATTGCTAAGTGCTTCCCGAAGAGGTGGGAACGCCGCATGGCCCGCTTCGAGGAATATGCCCGCCACCTCTGGCAAGGCGGGGTGTGGTTCGAGGAGCTCGGCTTCTACTATATCGGCCCGATCGACGGACACGATTTGCATCAGCTGTTGCCGGTGCTGAAGAATGTCCGTGATGCCGCCCAAGGGCCGATCCTTGTCCATGTAGTCACCAAAAAGGGCAAAGGCTACGCGCCTGCCGAATCTTCGGCGGACAAATATCACGGCGTTGCCAAGTTCAACGTGCTGACCGGTGCCCAGGTCAAATCTGACTCCAAAGCGCCGACCTATACGCGAGTCTTCGCCGACAGCCTTATTGCCGAGGCACGCAAGGATGAGAAGATCGTTGCCATTACCGCCGCAATGCCTGACGGCACTGGGCTCGATCGGTTTGCCAAGGAGTTTCCGAAGCGGTGCTTTGACGTCGGCATCGCTGAGCAACATGCGGTGACCTTCGCGGCAGGGCTCGCCTGCGAGGGCATGAAGCCATTCGCCGCGATCTACTCCACCTTCCTGCAGCGCGCCTATGACCAGGTCGTGCACGATGTGGCGATACAGAAGCTACCGGTGCGGTTTGCGCTCGACCGTGCAGGTCTCGTCGGTGCCGACGGGCCCACCCATGCCGGGTCCTTCGACCTTGCCTATCTCGGCTGCCTGCCCGATTTCGTGATCATGGCTGCCGCAGATGAGGCGGAGCTGAGGCACATGGTTGCGACGCAGGTCGCGATCGACGACCGACCGTCGGCTTTGCGCTATCCACGCGGCGAAGGCACCGGCGTCCAGCTTCCGGCGGAAGGCTCCGTGCTGCCGATCGGCAAGGGGCGCATCCTTCGCGAGGGCACCTCAGTTGCCATCCTGTCGCTCGGCACGCGCTTGGCCGAAGCCTTGAAGGCGGCGGAGCAGCTTGCAAGTTTCGGGGTCCCGGCGACGGTTGCCGATGCGCGATACATGAAGCCGCTGGACCGCCAGCTCATCCACGATCTCGCGCGCGAGCACGAAGTGCTGGTCACGGTCGAGGAGGGCGCGGTCGGCGGGTTCGGCAGCCATGTACTCCAATTTCTGGCCGAAGCTGGACTCCTCGACGCGCGCCTCAAGGTCCGGGCCATGGTCCTGCCTGACGCCTTCATCGACCACGGTCATCCGCACAAAATGTACGAGCTTGCAGGGCTGAACGCGTCAAGCATCGCTAAGGCCGCCCTTGCCGCGCTCGGTGATGAACTTAAGCCGCGGTATCGAGTCGTCTCGACTCTATCAGCCTGAAGCCTTCACCTTAGCAGTTTGACGGCAGCCCCCACTAGAGCCGCCGCGCCTCCACGCCTTGCAGATTGATTTCGCGGACCCGCTTGAGCCGCGCGCTTTCGTTATTCTGACTTCTCGGCACCCGGCTGTGGGTTTAAAGTTCAGCGTTACTGGTGGTAACTAAGCGAGCGGTGAGTGGGGCGGCTTGCCCGCCCAACAGCTACGAATAGCCACCGCCAATGCCGCCATCTCGGCGACCGATCCGCATAAAGAGGGCGTCCTTGCCTCCGTCACCCGGGGGCAGTTCCGCGCGGTGCAAGCTCGCCTTTGATCTCGCAGTCGACCCCAATACGAGCTTCCCGCCGCTTTCCGATCAGCTCAAGCGGCTTGCCACCGCAAGCGCGTTCGGCGAGACCAGTGCCAATGTGGGCTTGAGCTTCGTGGCCAGCCCTGCCGGCATCGCCATCAGCGTGGCCGCACGAGCAACGCGTTACGTGAGGCGCTCCGCGATGAGACTGCGGCGGAGCTTGAGAAGGATGGGCGCCAGACGCTCGCCGCGATGGGCGTTTCGCGAGCCACCATCGACACCTTCTACGCACGCGATGCTCGCCCCCCACCGACAAGGCGATTATCGTCGAAGCGCTGCAAAGTTTAGGCGGCGAGAGCGCCCCGCACCGAGATGCGCTACTTCTACGCCAGCAGGCGGAGCTGATTGCGGCCTACAGCAAGCAGGTGGCGCCAGTGCTCAGCTTCCTGCGGCTTGTTGGCGCGCCCATGCTACAAACTTCGAAGGGCACGGTGAGCCTCTTGCCCGTGGACTATCTAATCTGGACGCCGCTGCTGGCCGAGCTTGCTGCGGATGCCAGTCGCGATCGCGGCGGCAAAGACCTGCGGATTCTGGATTACGGGCAGGGCGAGCCGAGCTGCAATGGCCAAACTAAAGGAGCTCTGCTGGAAGGAGATGCCGAAGGCGGGTGTCCCGTTTGGCCAATGACGGTGCAAATCAGATTGCACGGACTCTCCATGCGCCGGCGGACAGAGGGCTCCTCATCTGCGGATATCGAACCTTGCCCTATGCCATGGAGCCTACGTCGTAGCCGTCAGCGTGAAGAACGACAAGAGTGGCATCGAGCTCGTCGAGGTTATTTGAGCGGCGGATGCGCGGGCGGCGGCAAGGGCTCTGAGTAAGCCGCCGCGTTGTGATGGAAGCAGCCACCCAGCATGGCAGAGGCAAGGATGATGGCGACAGCAAAAACGACACGCATGGCAGACCCCCAAATACGAGAAAGTTGCTTCCCTGTTGAACCCGAGGAAACGACTAGGTAATGGCGATTTTGAGGCCAGGACCCCAAAACGCTCCTTTATTGACGCTGGCGAGCCTATATTTATGGACGCGCCTGGCGGGGTTTCTAGAGAGGAGGGGATCGGTTAGCCCCACTGCCAAAATCCACCTCCGGCTCTCACGAGAGCCGCTTTATACCTTAGGGTTGGGATGAAGATTTGAGACGTGCTCGTCGGTCGCCTTCGACCTGGAATGAGGTCGATGTCGCTGAGACGGAGCCTGCATCCGTCGGCAGCACAATCCGATAGGGCACATACATTGCGGTCCCAGGCAGAGAAACGAGCCAGACCTCTATTGCATCGGTGTGGGACATGACCCTGATGTTGGGATCGTCGGGCCGATATCCCGAGATCGGGTTGAATCTCACTCGGCAAACCGCCGCATAACCCGAATATCCGCTCGGCGCTTCCTTCTGCACCCGCGCCTTCCGCTTGGGCGTGAGCACAAGGTTAAAGCGCCACTCGCCGTCGAACACAGGTATCGTTTGATCGCACACCTTCAGATCGCCATCGGAATTGTCAGAATGAGCGCGAAGAAAGGCCGCGGTCATCGGATCGAGTACGCCTACAAGCTGCTCCTTTGTAACTGGAATATCGCGAGGGGTTGATTTCTTTTCTGGAGCCGTCGAGAGCCGTGTGACGGCACCGCCGTCAAAGAACATGCGGAGTTGCCCGCTCTCTCCCCCGCCTCCATAGCTAAATGCGTACATCGTCGGCTCAGGGCCGGAGCTAGTAACTTTGCCCGAGCTTGTCGTAGTGGCCCGCCAATCGTAAAGAAGGCCCCCCAGCATGGAGAAGCGCCCCTCACCCCTCATCTGGTAATCGGAGCCGTTTAAGAGCGTCGTGAAACGAAAGCTGCCAAGATTGAAGTCGGCCAGATCGACACGATAGTCTGCAACGATCCGCGTCGCTGCCGCAGGAGGCTCCTCTGCGAAGACGCCACCACGCAACGAGCCACACAACAAGATCAGAATGCCGATAGAGACTAAGGCGTACCGCCTCGACCTCATCCCCGTAATTCTCATTGTGACACTCCCATCATCCTTATCGTAAGGCCAAAATACGTTGCTTGTGTGCCAAGGCGTGCAAAGAATTCGCGAAGCCTACTATCGCACCCCCACGGCCCTCAATCGGGAGCGAGGCGTTTGCAACATGGAGATGTTTCGGTGCCCTACAATGCCTTCGAGGGTAAGACAGAGGACGGCAACAGATAATCTCGTTATGGACACCACAAAAGAAGCGCTGTAAGGCGCCCCCCCGGCTACACCTATGACCGAAATCTTCGGCAATGGGTGCCCGCGTTCAGGCGGCCGAGCTAGCCACTAAAAGAAATTGCAGAAGGGCCGATTTTATCGGCCCTTCTGTTGTATCCAGCGATGCACCTGAACTCTTGATGCGTGACGAACGCGTCATTCGTGCGTGGACT
>Ga0187819_10001050_pt1 | contig 14207 bp, 13 predicted proteins | sample NC_wetland_sal_i_15_FD_132411 | JGI IMG/M metagenome (GOLD analysis project Ga0187819, IMG submission 132411) | Wetland sediment microbial communities from Neuse River Estuary, North Carolina, USA - SO4_4 | ecosystem: Environmental > Aquatic > Freshwater > Wetlands > Sediment | place: USA... | reverse complement strand
GAAGGGAAACAAGGTTGAGCCTGCGCACTATGGAATAGAACATGAGGCCATAGACGATGCGCACGACGTGGTTATTTTTGAGGATTTTGGAAACGGCCAGACGAAACTCACCTTCATTGGAAACGAAACCATGGAGAACGCAAAAAACAGCGGGCAACTAGAGGGCTGGAGTCAGATACTCGATAAAGTTGCCGCAGTTGTTGCGGGGCTAGCGCAGGCGAAATAAGAAGTTGAAGTTTTGATGATCGTCATGCGCGAGATACAACTAAGGCTGGCGGAGGCTTAGTTAGAACGGGCTTCTCGTCGCTTGAGCTTTTCCTGATGAAGGGTGGAAAGCATCACGGGTTGTATGGTGAAAAATCGAGCACCGTCTCACTGACATTTGCCGGCAGCGTGTTTTCGCGCCATTCGTCCACGTGGTATTCGACGAAGCGGTTCGTGCCGCCGGTGCGTTGTTCCTTGTCGCTACCCGACCACGTGACTTTTGCAGTGCCTGTCAATTGCAGCATTCTTCCGGAGTGAAAATTGGGAATCAGAATGCCGTAACGTGGATCAACCAGCAGATTCCCGAGGGTGTTGAACAGGCTGTTCCCGGAGTAGTCCGGGATGAGTAACGTGTTTGCATCCACGACCTCTACGAAGCCGGGGTTTCCGCCGCGATGAGAAGCGTCTGCCCCACGCTGAGGATGACCGGTGGCCAGGAACAACACGTCGGTTGCGGCGAGCATCGAAATTTGTGACTTGCCAAGCCTGTGACCCTGCAAAACGCGCTCTTCTTTTGCAATCTGCTCCCCCGGCTCAATCTTGATTTCTCTGCGAGTTATGTATTTCGGGCAGTTACCGAAAGACTCTTCGACCGTGACCGTGAGCGCGTCTTTGGCTCGAACCGCGGGCCCGTTGACCCGCAGCCTGTGCCTGCTGGCAAGTTCGATGATGAGCACGCCGATATGCACGTCAGCCTTCAGGTTTTCCCACAGCGGGTCCGATGCGTCATTTTCGGCGGGATCAATGGCCATCGTTAGGGACCTTCGGTCGCTGCTGGGTTCGAGGAATCCTGCTTTGCCCAAAACTACAGAGGCCCATCGGCGACCAGATGTATCACGGCTGCTGACTACCGCCATTTTCTGCGCGCGGATGAAATTCACGGCGCCACTCATGATTTTGTTCCCAATCATGGCGCCGTTGGATTTGCCCTGTTCCTGCTCGCCTGCCAGCTCTTGCGCTCTCATTTCGCCTTCGTGAAACGGATTTTCCCAGCTCATGGCATCCTTTCTGCCGGCCGATGCGGTCATCCACTGCGGCCGCGTCATTTACTGGCCACGTGAATCGACTCTTTAGCGAACGTTTTTTGCGAGGAATGAGCGGATAAGTTGAGCGATTTCCGCGCCGTCTTCCTCCAGTGCAAAATGACCTGTGTCCAGCAAGTGCAGCTCTGCCTGTGGAACATCTTGCAGGAATGCTTGCGCCCCGGCGGCCGCAAAAACCGGATCGTTTTTACCCCAGACCACCAGGACTGGAGGCTTTTTCTCGCGCAGATACTTGTGCCAGGCCGGATAAAGAGGCGGATTGTTGCGGTAATCGTAGAACAATGCCAGTTGAATCTTGTCGTTGCCGGGGCGGTCGAGAGTCATCTGATCAAATGTATAGGCATCGGGACTCACGTCTTCCGGATTACGGAAGCCCTGCAGGTACTGGAATTTCGTCGTTTCGAGGGTGAGCAGTTGGCGCACTTTGGCCTCGTTGGTTGGATTGGGATCTTTCCAGTAAGGGTACAGAAACTCTGCCCAGAAGGGAGCCAGGCCTTCATCGTAGGCGTTCCCATTTTGCGTGATGATGGCTTGAATGCGTTCCGGATGACGGGTGGCCAGCCGAAAGCCAACGGGGGACCCGTAGTCCTGAATGTAGATGGAGTATCTAGTAATTCCTTGCTGGTCGAGGAAGTGGTCAACGACATCGGCAAGGTGGTCGAACGTGTAGACGAACTGATCGGTAGCCGGGGCGTCACTGTAGCCGTAGCCGGGATAGTCTGGAGCGACCACGTGGTACTTGTCACTCAAGCGCGGAATCAATTCACGAAACATGTGCGAAGAGCTGGGAAAGCCGTGCAGCAACACGAGGGTAGGTGAATTTTTCGGACCCGCTTCGCGGTAGAAGATCTTCAGCCCATCGACCTGCGTGGTGCGGTACGTCACTCGAGAAGGATCTGACTGCGAGGCATCCTTCATCTGCGCTTTTGTGGTGACCGCGTGCGTGATCAATCCAACCAAGACAAGTGCGATTTGCCAGAACTTGCGATTCATGTGTGTTTCTCCTCTGCTCCGATTTTGTGTTAGACCAATCGGTCTACATGCCCAATGGGATGCCGGGGCAGGCTAAAGGTTTCAGGAATTTTTGCCGTCAGATAGAATTGTTCTGACAATTAGACCGTACGGTCCAACCATTGGACTTTGTCGTCCATCCAAGAGGGTAGAGAAACACTATGAGACCGGCAAAGGTTACAGACGCGCAGCTTTACGAGGATTTGGCGGGGGTTTTCCGGCGCAAAGGCTACGCCGGGACGTCCTATTCGGACATCAGGGAGGCCACAGGGTTGGTAAAGGCCAGCCTGTACCACCGCTTCCCGGGCGGCAAGGATGAGATGGTGAATGCCATCCTGCGCCGGGTGGACAAACAGTTCGTGGACTATGTATTGGCGCCGGCATTGGCCGAGGGCAATGCTCGGGAGCGGGCGGAGCAGGTTGCCGAGCGACTCGAGGAGTTCTATGCGGGCGGCAAGCGATGGTGCCTGCTGGATACACTGACATTGACCGAGAGCAAAGAGACGATGTCCCATGCGCGGAGCTCTATGGAATTTTGGGTGCAAGCATTCGCGCGGATCGGCCGCGATGCCGGAGTGCCGCGCGCGGAAGCAAAGAGGCGAGCCGAGGACGCCGTTGCCGCCATCGAAGGAGGTTTGGTCGCGTCGCGCGTGCTGCAGAACCAGGGACCATTCCTGCGTATGGTGGCGGGGTTGGCGGAGCGGCTGACGGGGAACTAGGGCGAGAAGGAGCTGGTGCGCACCGCCTATGGCGAGATGGGACGTGAAGTGCTACTCCTCGATATGAATTTGGCGAAACTAGCCAAAAGTACGGTTGTAGGGAGCCTAACCAGATTGGTACCGAGAAACGCGCTTGTGGTCATTGACGGACCGACGCCCGGATTGCGGGCGAGCCGGAATTAATCCGCTTCATCCGTCACGCGGCGCGCTGGCGGGGATTCTTCCGCTGTTCCCTCGCCGGCTCCATCTTCCGGTTAGCTCGTCGCCCGCCAGCAATCGGTGGCAAACGCCACTGGAGATTTCAGCTTCCCACGGGCGTACTTTTGGAGAGTCAGGAAGATTTCACATGTCCGAGCAGCTCATGAGATGGACAAATGATTGTGAATTGGCTCAGATACCGCCGTACCAGGAGTAGCCAATCCCTGGCCCTGAAGAGCCCAGGCCGTCGCGGACGTTTTTCAGCGTGTCCGTTACGGTAATTTGCCTGAGGTGCTTCACGCTTTTGAACCCGAGCTGCCGGGCCACGCGCATGCGAACCGGAGCGCCATGGTCTGTGGGAAGCTCCCGGCCGTTCATGCCATAGGCGAGAAACGTCTGCGGATGCAGCGCGTCGGGCATGTCAAGACTGTCCCACCATGATTCGTCGAGAGAAAAGTACGCTACGTACTTTGCCTCCGGCCGGACTCCCACGAAGTTCAAAACCGTGGAAAGCTGCACGCCTGTCCATTCCGCGATGAACGACCAGCCTTCTTCACACGCTTGATGCGTTATCTGAGTTCGTGAGGGAAAACGCTTCAGTTCCGCGAGAGAGAAGGAAGCTGGGCGCGCGACCAGGCCGTCCACGGTGAGGCGCCAGTCCTGGAAACCTCCCGCCAGGAGGCGTTGGTAGGTTTCGTTCTCGGGGGGCTTGCCATTGATGGGGGCAACTTTTGAGATTTCGCTGCGGTTGAATTCGCGGGCGAGCGAATGGCGCGACATCAAGAGGCGTTGCGCAGCATAGGTCATGGTTTCGCCCACGCCGAAGATGCCGCCGTGATCGGGGGGGATGAGCCCGAAGCGTTCGGCGAGGAGGGCGGCGACCCCCAAGCCGGAGACCCCAGCCGCAGCCGCCAGGCCGGTTGTAATCAGCTTTCTGCGGGAGAGTGCGTGGCTCATTAGGGCTGCCTTGTGCGGACGCTTTGGCCGGTGATCATAGCGCGCACGCGCCTCGTGAAGCCCGCGAGAGAGACCATGGCGATGTGCACGAGAAGGAAGAGGACGAGGAAATCCGCGACAAAAAAGTGGATGGTGCGCGCGGATTGCTGACCATGGAGGGCTGTTACGAGGATGGGGAAAACCGAAGTGGCAGAGGGAGACATGGCAAGGCCAGTCCAGATCATCAACGGAAAAAAGAGAAAAACTACGGTGAGGTAGGCCAGCCGCTGGAGGAGATTATACGCGAGGGACTCTTCTTCACTGGGCCGCTTCATGCGCAAATGATCGGAAACAGTGCGAGAGATTGATCTCGCGGAGAGCTGGCTCCTCATGGGCAACAGATTCCTGCGAAAGTGCTGTGAGAGCAGGCCAGAGATTACGTACAGCAGGCCGGTCAACACGCAAATCCATGCGGAGAGAAAATGCAGGCTTCTCCCCCAGCTCGATGGACCCACGTAAGTCGGAGTCGTGTCCAGAAACGGAAGCGGCAAATCAAACAGAGAGGGCGTCCCTAGGGCCCCCGTTTCGCCCCAATAGAAACGCGGATGAGCCAGGAGGATGCCGATTCCGCTGACAACGAGCGCAAAAAAGCTGAGGGTGTGGATCCAGTGGGTGACGCGGACCAGGGTAGAGTGCCGGGGAGAATCCAGAACCTCCGGGTTTTGGAGTGCGAGCCCTGCGACGTGAGCGGACTCCGCCATTGCCAGTGCGCAGAGAGTAACACACTTTTCTGTCCCCTGCTGATTCCCGGCGAGCACGTCCTTTGGCGTGATGTAGCCGAGGGCGCTGTTCAACGGGTGAACGCTTTCTCGATTTGCAGCTGAGGCAGGCCAAAAGAGCGAAAAAAAAGGGGAGCCTCCGAAGAGGCTCCCCTTGGTGAACTGTTGAATGGTTTCTACGGTTTAGTTGCCGGCGTCGTCGCAGAATTCAGGCAGCCTCAGGAGCCACGCTCCCTGACCATGGGAGGCGGCGTAGAGCCTGTGAGCCTTCTGCACGAGGGTGAGTCCGGCGACTTCGATGTTGGGCATTCCCGGCGCGGCCAGTCTCCAGGTCTTTTCCCTGTGGCTCAGGCGATAGACGCCGAAATCGCTGGACGCGAAGATGTCGTGCGTCGTCTCATCCCGCGCGACGCCCGTGATTGGAATGTCCGGCAGGTCGTAGCTGAGGTCGCGCCATACCGCGGTGCCCTTCTCGGGATGGTAGGTGACCTCAAATACGTGGCCTGGAGTGGATGGCGTAGAGGCGTTGAATCCGCTGTAGGAGATCCAAGCTCTGTTGCCATTGTTGGGGTCAACGAAAATGGTGCTGATGAAGCGGCCCGGGCTGTTTTCGGCCAGCGAGTCCAACCGCGTAAACACGACTGAGGTCGGCGGATTGACGTCCGCGTTCTTGCTGATGAAGACGCGTCCCGCGGCCGTGGCTGCCCATAGCGTGCCCGAGTCCTTCTCGTACCGAGCGACCGCCGCGACGTCGATGCCTGAGCGGTCGGTGCCGTAAACGGAGCCGGTCAAGTCACCGCCGAGCGCCACCCAATCGCCGCAGGTGCCGTCGGGATCAACGCCAACGAACTCGTTGCAGTTTGCGCGGAAGGCGGCCAGCGACCGTGCTCCCACGCCTTGCGTCTGCGTCCGGTAAACGTGTTGCATGCCGGCAAACATCGTGGCGTGGACGAACGGGTCGCTGATGATCGAGAAGTAAAACTCTGAGGCCTCACCGACTTCGAAGAAAGTGTCGCCGATGAAGTTCCAGTCCGAGGTCGCGCCGCCGGAGAAGTTGTTGTCAGGTTCGGGGCCGGCGTAGGTGTGGAACCGGAACTGGGGATTGGCGAAGTCGAAACCAGACTGGCCGCCATCGCCGAAGATGGTCTGATCCCACTGGGAATGGTTGGTATCGGAAATGGTTTCCCATGTGCCGTTGTCCTGCGTTCCACCCTGAACGTCGTTGGGGTCGGACGGATTCACGGAGAGGCTCTGGAATTGCAGGGTTGTGAGCCCCTTGTTGATTGGCGTCAGGACGGTAGGCACGCGCGAAAGCAATTGCTGGCAGCGAGCGAGCAAAACGCTCGGCAAGCCACGCGAGCTGCAATTCGCGGAAATGTCCGTGACGGCACCGCTCGAGCGCATCATGCCGCCATCCGAGGACTCCCAGTATTGCAAGGGGTTCGCCGGATTGAAGACCATGTAGTGCTGATCCGGGTGAGTTCCATTCGGATTCACCGGATCGGTGGCATCCATGGTCATGTCCGTGAAGGAGACGCCCGCGTCGGTGGAAAGCGTGACGGCACGGCCGTTGGAAATGTTGCCGGTCTCGCCGTAGGAATAGGAGCCGCCCAGATAGACCATATCGGGATTGCCGGGCGGGGTGAAGATGAAGTTGTCGTACCAGCACTGGCCGCCACAGTAGTTGGAGGAGCCGTAGCCGATGTCAGCGGGATTGGTGCTGGTGAGAGAGAGGAACGTGGGGGCGGCCGTGGTCACGTCGTCGCTGCGGAAAACCTGGGCAAAATCCGCTGCGGGCGGCGGGCCTGAGGCGCCTTCCGCCACGTACATGCGCGTCTTGCCATTCGACAAAGTGGTGACGGCAATTTCCGGCCGCATGGCTGTGTTGGTCGAGTCCAGCGAAGGCTTGATCTGAACCCACGTGTTACCGGCATCCATGGAGCGCCAAACACCGCGGGCATAGGAACTGGCATAGACGATATCCGGATTCGAGGGATCGAGTTTCACGCGCCGAACGCCAAAGGGCGAGCACGGATCGTTATTGTTGGCTTCATTCAAATCGCCGGTGCAGACCGACACATCCGTTGAACCATTGTGGATGAACGTCCAGGAATGCCCGCCATCGGTGGACTTGTACAAGCCCCACTTGGGAGCGCCGGGAATCAAATCCACAGTGCCGTTGCAGCACACCGAGGACTGGCCGCGAAGACCCTGAGTCGTGGCCGCGTAAATCGTTTGGCGATCTCCGGGCTTGATGGCGATGGAGCCGATGGCGCGTTCATTGAACACCGACTGGCCAAGAGGCCCGAACCAATGATCACCACCGTCATGGGAGACGTAGAGGCCGACGCCCGCTTCGCAGCCGCTGCCGCAAGCATTGGCCTCGCCGGTGCCGGCATAAATCGTTTCCCCAGTGGGATCGTTCTCATCGAGTTGAAGAGAACCGATGGAATTGATGATGAAGGAACCGGAGAGGTACTCCCATTGGGGATTGTCGTCGAATGGATCCCGTGTCCGCCATACTCCACCGCCAGCGGGCCCGGCCCAAAGCGTGCAGTGCCCGGGCGTACAATTCGGAGAGAGGGCCAACGAGGTGGTGCGGCTAGCCGCCGGGTAGGCATTGGGGACGTAATTCGTGAAGTTGCGGAAAGGGCTGAAGGGGTAGAGCGCGAAGCTAGGACCGTAGGATTCCCACGGGCCGAGCCCATCGTTGCCGAAATTCCGGCCGACGATATTGGCATGCCCCGTACGCGCCCCGTCGATTCGCTCCATGGGAATGTTGGTATCGGGGTAGGCGCGATGCAGGAATTCCTGGTGAGCCAAGCCCCCCGGATTGCTGAGGCCGCCATTGGGCGGAACGGCCTGAGAAAGCTTCTTCAGGCGCTCGGTGATGAGCGGAGGCAATGTGTCGTGCTCTGCCTCGCCCGCGACCTCTTTCTCTTCATTCAATTGCTTGCGATTCTTCTTCTTGGAAACGGATTTCTTCACCGGCTTGGGCGCGGTGACGGACTTCGAATCCGGCTGAGTGCTGCTGGGCTGCTGTTGCGCGAATGCGCCGGCAGCCATCAGCAAAAAGCACAGAAGCAGTGCGTAAATTGTCTTCATTTCTTTTTGTCCTCCTCGCAGGATGGGGTTATTTTCTGACCGAGTTAGTCGATTAAGGGACTTGAAACAATGGGGGGCCAAAACATATTCGGGCGGTCTGATTTTCGAGAACTCGAGCACGCGTTGCGAACCTCTGAATTTGGAAGCGGAGACCGCCCTGAGCGACTAGGTCAACCTCACAAAGGAAAAGTGATGCAAACCAATGCGAGGAAGATACTACCCCCGGTAGTTTTGTCAAGGCCCGCAAGAGCATTTATTTTTTCTTCGCTTTGAATTCGGTTCCGCGACTACTAGGACTGCCTTAACTCTGCGAGCGGGGCCAGTATTTGCATAATCTTTGCCCTGACAGACCGTTTACTTTGGAGAAAAAATACCGCCAGCTTCACCCGGTGCCCGAACACAGTTCCGTCCAAAGCAGGTCCGCCGCACCGAGATCCGCTCAATTCTCGTTGGAACAGGCTCATTTCTAAAGTGATGGGTGTGGCAGTTGGATGATCTCAAGTCAAACCAATCTAAACGGATGCCGGCCCGGTGTGCTTGCCGACGTCATCCAGCGGCGGGCAGCGCAGCTTCATTCGGGCGATCGGCCAAAAGTTGCTTCGAGTGTCCACTAACGCAAGGCAAGTGACTGCGGGCCGCCGAAGCTGGCGGCCCGCAGTTTTTTTCACGGCTGGCGGATGATTGCCAGGGGTGCATCAGACTGCCAGTGGGCTAAGGTCATCCATTTGAGGGTGTTGGAGCCCCGTACCCGGGTACTATCGCCGGGCTGCACGGGGGTACCGGGAGAATGTGACTTTCACTCTACTGTTTATGCACGAGGGCTTTGCTATTTTCTACTTGATGCAAGGAATATCGAACAGGGGACCCCTACGGCATGAGTGACGCAATGAATTTCCCTCTCTCAGATTCAAATCCAGATTCCAATTTCCCGGCCGACATGATTGGTGGATCGTGCGCCAAGGAAAAAGGCGAAACTGCCGGGCAGCCGGCTCCACGGCCAGCGGAGTCGAACGATGCCCCTGCGGCGTCGTCCATTTGCGATGCGGCCGCGGAAGCCGCGCGGGCGCTGGGATCCGATTCTCTCGCAGGCGGGCTGGATGAATCCGGGGCTGAGGCTGGTGCTGCGCCGGTGGAACGACGTCGGCGACGGCGCGCGCTTATTTCAGCGCCTGTGCGGGTGCGCAGTGTGGATATTACGGACAACGGCCCGGATGAAATTTCGACTACGATGGACGTCTCGCGGAATGGGCTGCTCTTCATCACCGCGAATCCTTATTTTCATCGCGACATGGATGTTGCCGTCACCTTCCCTTATTGCAAGACGCCGGGAGCGATGCAGGCCGAACAGGAAGGGCGCGTCGCGCGCGTGCATGAACTCTCTGATGGGCGCTTCAGTGTGGCCGTCGCGATTGGCGCGGGAGCGGGCGTGGACCTGGTAGACGCGTGCGGGCGGAAACTGGACAACGATGCGGCGCGGGTTTCCGATGCGCAAGTGGCTGGACCGAAGAAGCCGATGGTGCTCGCCATGGATGCGGACAATCTTGTGCGCGAGATGATAAGAAATTATCTGACGAATGAAGGGTACGATGTGATTGCCGTCAGCACCGGGGCGCAGGCGCGCGAGGTGCTCGAGAAGTTTGTGCCGGCGCTGCTGATCGCGGAGGTCGAAGGCGATGGGTTGCCGGGATTTGATTTGTGCGCGCACGTGAAATCGAGTGACAAATTGAAGCATATTCCGGTGCTGCTGACCACGCGCTCCGGAAACCCCAGCGATTATTCGAATGCGCACTCGCTTGGGGCGGTCGTGTGCATGGCCAAGCCTTACAAGCAGGACCGGCTAGGGCATGTCGTGCGGTTGCTGGCGCCGCCGCCGCATCTGTGCGCACAGACGTCGCCGGCGCGTCCTGCTGATCCGAGCCGGCGGACTTGCAACGGCAATGGGGCGAAATCCGCCGGACTGGGCGCGAGCGGAAGCAACGCTTCGCGGCGCTTCCGATTTCCTTCGTTTCGGCCGTAAGCCTGTGAGAGCCGCCAACCTGCGTAGCAGCTGAACGCCGCACAGGTCCCCTTTTCTGGCGGCTTTCGCTGTCCTTCCGGACAGTGTTGACGACGTGAGCGCACCCTGCTTGCGTGTTTCAAGCGCACACGAGCGGTACCCGGTAAAATTTCAGCATGAGCGAACGGCCTCCCGGTAACCCGGCCAAGGGTTCGCCTGGGCTTGGGCATGGGCTTGAAGCCCCTGCGGCTCGTGCGACGATTCCTTGCCCGAAGTGTGGCACGGCCGTCCGCGATATCGCCCGTTTCTGCACACGCTGCCACGCCACGCTGCGGTACCAGTGCCCGTCCTGCGCTCACGAACAGCGCCACGGCGGCACCTGCGAAAAATGTGGCGTCGATTTTCTAAAGTATATCGCCTCGGTTCTGGCCGCCAAGAAGGCCGAGGCAGACGTGATTCATGAGCGGCTTGAGCGGCGGTCCACGCTGCTCAAGAATGTCCTCACGGTTCCCTTCACGCTCGGCATCCCGCTGATTCGCTCGTTTTTTATTTCACGCGACAGCAAAAAATAGCGCTTGGTCTATGCGGCTTATGCATGAAAATACCGCGACGGCGGAAACAGTCGCGTGCGCGAGCACTCGCGCCCCACGGCCTTCTTTACTTCGCCCATCCAGTAATCAAAAGTTCCCGGGGCGACACCGACGAGTGAGATGGCCGGGCGGTACTCCACACCTTGCAAGTAATAAATCTCGAACAACTTAAGCCTTCCCTTCCATTCCGGCCGGCGCAGCGCCTGGCGACCGATTCGTTCGAAGTCCGCGACATACTCGGAAGCGCGCCCTCGGGCAGGCCTCCACTGATAGCCGCCCGAGGGCGTGTCCAATACCAGTGCCCGCACCTGCCCCGTCGAATCCGCGAGCCACTCGCGCAAACCGCAATACCGTGCGTGGCAAATCTCAAAAATCTCGGAAGCTTTCATGGCGTCTATTCACACCTCCGTGGACTTCGCTAGACACACACCCCGGCGACTTCCGCATTTGTCCTCAGAGAATGCCGAGCGCTAATTCTTGGCCTTCGATTTCGGAGGAAGAGCCAGCCACGACGAAACGTCGAATGCCTCGTCCACCCGGGCGATCTCCTCCTCCACCGCCTCGAGGCAGACTTGAAAGCACTCGCGCCACCCTGCCAGGTACCCCCGCCCGTACTCCTCCGCCAGCCGCTGCCGCTCCCGATGCGTCCGCTGCATCTCGAAGACCTGCGCCTGCTCGATCCTCGGAGCCCGCAGGGCGATGCGCAGCCGGTAGCTGAATTCGCGCAGCCCGCGCACCACCCAATTCAGCGGCGCCGGGTAATACACACCGATCCGCCGCTTCGGCTCGTACCACGCCATTTGATATCCGCGCGGCACGATTCCCCCATGACCCACTTCCCTGCGCAAACCATTCAAAAGTTTCATGATCGTCTTACCTCCGGGCCTGTGCCCACCGCGAGTTCGCGCCGCACCGCCTCCTCCCGTTCTGCCCGGAGCAGGTTGTGGCGCCTTCGCGTTTCATAAAAGAATTGTTGTTGTTGGTTTTGCTGCCAGTCTTGTGGTGGGTTGGCCTTCCAGTTTTCGTCTTTCCCTAAACCGGAGGGGTTTGCGCTTTTCTCTTCCATCTGCTTCCGGACTTCGCTGCAAATCGCGGCGAGCAGTTCTTTATCGTTTAGTCTTGCTACCGATGAACTACCTATCCCGTCCAGAGGTTGTTGTTTCCAAACGACTTCATTGCTCTTGCCTCCGCGAAATTGGGGCCGGCTCTCCGCGGAATTGCGGCCACCCTCCGCATTTTTGAGGCGGGGGCGGGCAAATTTTTTTGCTTTGGTGATTCGAATCGTGATGCCGCGCTGGGTCCCTTCCGTTTCGATGTACCCCTCGACTCGCAGGGTCCGCATCCATCGCTCCAGCGCCTTGCGCCCGAAACCCGTTTCCTCCTCGATCTCGCGATAGCTGATCGGCGTCCCCCCCAGCACCCACCCGACCGTCCCCGATTGATGCGTTTGCCGCAGGACGAGCCAGCCGTACAGCCAGATGGCCGACCCCATGCGCTCATAGTGGCGCTGCTCGAAAAGCACCCCGCGCAACCCAGTGTTGAAATTTTTCTCACGCATCACAGCCCCGCTCCGCCCATCCGCTACTCTCGCGCCGCCGCTCCTCCCGCAGCCCTTGTTTCGCGCAGTTCCGGCTTCTGGCGCACCGCAACCTCTTCAACACTCTCCGCAGCATGGAATCAGCGCCCTTACGTATCCACTCCTTGCCGCTTCGGAGATCCGCAGCCGCTCCGCCATGCGTACTGGCGGGCGGCGCCAGCAGAATCCGCAAACCGCCTGCCCGCAACCGTTGATGTAGAGGCGCCGTTCACTCGTCGCGCGCCGCAACTTTTGCTTCCAGTAGGCCCGCATGCGTGACTCGACCTCGCGCTGGCGGTGGCGCGGGTCCCCTCTCCAACGCCGCATGTACTCCCTGTTGTACCGGCGGCGCGCTTCGGTTCTCTTACCTATCCGGGCTCCGAGTGAATTCAATCCGGCGATTCTTCGTTTTGCAAACATGGCCACCTCTCAATGAGAATTTCCCTATACATTCCGGAAACCACCTGATTCCCTGCCGCCCGCTTCCTTGTTTCTACGGTCCTCCCCCCGTTCTTCCCCTCCGAATGTTCGGAGATTGCGCACACCCGTGCGCTCGATTGCGGTCGTGCGCCTCCGCATCTCCGCAACTCTCGCTTGCGACGCATTTATTCCGGGTACTGCTACTCGGGTACTATTGTGTTACGTGTTGTGTATGTTACACTTGGTGCGCTCGCTTTTCTCCTGCCTTTCGAGGGGTCGAAAGCCAGGGAGGTCTTGTCATGGGCTCGACTCATCCGCCGTTGGACTATTTGGTTTCGTCTTCAGAGTCCTCTCTCGAGTCGTTTGAATTGGCGCGCCTGAACGCTGTTGCCAATCTCCGAAAAGAGCTCCGCCAGATCGTGGACGAATGGATCGAGGCGGAAATCGAAGCGCGCATGGCCCGGTGGATCCTGGATCGCCGGCGACTGGAACCCTCGGATTCTCAGGCCGCGTTGGCAGTACTCTCGCGCCCCGCGACGCCTCTGGAGTCTGCAGTGGGAGACCTTCCGCCTCAGAGACAGGCCGGCGACTCCCAAACACCTGATTCGAAAATGTCTCTAGTAAAGCGTCGGCCAACCCCTCAACGGCCTGGACGTTCGAGCCGGAAATCTTCGCAAAGGATGCCATTGTCCCGGAATCGTGAACTCCCATTCGACGACCGAGCAAACCTGGCACCCGGCGCTTGCGACCCGAGCCTTTTGCCGCTTGGACACGCAATCGAAGCCGATCCAAATTTGTCGGCTGCTGTGGCCGCGCTGCAAGGCCTCGAACGAGTCGCACACTCTGGCGCACGGGGCCTCCCCGATGAATTGGAAGCGCCAGGAAAGCTGCACCCCGCCGAATCGCAGGATGAATCGGCACAGTTGTCCTTGTCACGTCCTTTGACGTGCCCCGCCAAAGTGTCCCATTCAATTCCTCCGCCGACAGGGAATGTCCCTCAGCTCGCGAGAAATTGGCAGGCCAGTCGCGTGCTTTCCGCTCTTGTAGCATCCGCTCAAAAGCACGAGTTAGCGGATGGAGACGGTGCGCGGCATGCCCCTCCCCCAGGGCCGTGCCCCGCGCAAGAATTGCACACGCCTTTTGGCCCGATTCCCCACTGCCTTCACCGCATCGCCGCGGCGTCATAGGATGATATGTAGATGACTTTGAGACCCCCTCTCCCCTTTCGCACCTTTCTCGAATATTCCCGCCCGCGATCCTCGTTCGCATTTCAATCTTCCCTCCCGTCCCCTGTCTGCAATCTCAGCTTCTTGACTCTCCCCCACACCTCTCGCCGGGTTTGACTACCCCATGCTTCTTAGATCGCTATTCCTTTTATGATTCCGCCGTCAAAGGTTCCGATTCCCGCAGGCTCTGTGGGGGCTGTAATCGTCAACGCCTGCGTTCCACCCATGCCGAGTAACTTCTCCTTGCGCGGTCCGGCCAGTGCTAAGTGCTTTTGGCTCGGACCTCGCTTCTAGGTTCGCCTCCGCGATCGTGAGCTGGACTTCCTCAGCCCTGCCATGCGTGG
>Ga0187819_10001048_pt1 | contig 14208 bp, 16 predicted proteins | sample NC_wetland_sal_i_15_FD_132411 | JGI IMG/M metagenome (GOLD analysis project Ga0187819, IMG submission 132411) | Wetland sediment microbial communities from Neuse River Estuary, North Carolina, USA - SO4_4 | ecosystem: Environmental > Aquatic > Freshwater > Wetlands > Sediment | place: USA... | reverse complement strand
GGGAGCGGACTCTGCCAGGGCGGCTCGGCGGCCGGCCGCAGCCGCGCTAGGTAGGGCACTACTCAGCCGGCCGGAGGCAAGTCCTCGACCTGCTTCTTGGTGAGATTGAGCTGGATTCCCGCCCCGGCTCCGGTCACGGCACCGATCGGGATGGCGACCTGTTTGCGCCCCCACAGGTGCCCCACCCGTAGCAGCACGTGGGTCACGCGGCCGTCGTCCGGATGGACGAGGAAGCCCTGCACCTGCCCGATCTCACCATCGAGCGCGTGGACCGGGTCACCGGGGCTCACCTCCGTCTCACCGACCGGAATAGCGTCCTCGACGACGACCGGCGTAGGCACCGGTATTCCCAGCGGAGGCCCGCCGGCCAGGGTGCTGATCCCCAGGCCGCGCCCTTCCACCAGTCGCGCCTCCTCGGCCGGCTCCAGCTGGTCGAACTCGGCGATCGTGCAGTGCAGCCTGATCTCGCCGGTCGTGCTGTCGACTAGGTCCACGGGTACCAGCCGACCCGGCTGCAGCCGGTGCCTCGGCTCTATGACCAGGTGCGTTACCGTCCGATTGTCCGGATCGATGATGATGCGCCTGACCACGCCGCATACGCCGTCCGAGCAACTGGCGCTTGCCCCGATCACGAAGGCGGATTCCTCTGCCATGACTGTTTCCCTTCGGTTGGCGTCGGCGGTCGTGTACCCCGAGCGTAGCCCTGGCGAGCCATCGCGGAACTGCGGAAGTCGAGGCGTGAACCGAGCCATGGGATACATGGCCTCAAGAAGCGATGCGGCCTGCCTGTCTGGAATCCACTCGATCAACCACGAAGCCCGATCAACCGCACAAACCCAAAGCCACCCTGCGCCCCCCCAAAAACTCCACGAAGCCCGAAACCTCCACCCAATTCGGGCTAGAACCGGATCGCTGCCTCGACGGTCAGCTCCAGTAGATATGCAACCCATTTGCATATCGCTAGCATGGTGTGTTGTGGCAGAGACGTCAGGCCCTCCGTACCTGTTCGGCGACCTGCTCGCGCTGGCCCGCCTCAGCTGGGTACGGCAGATGGCGGACCGGCTCGGCCGGCTCGGCTATGCCGACTACCGCCGCAGTGACGCCGGTGCGCTGCGGATGCTCTACCGCGCGCCGGTCTCGGTGGGGCGCCTCGGAACCGAACTCGGCGTGACCCGGCAGGCCGCCCGCAAGGTCATCGACGGTCTCGAACAGCGGGGCTTCGTCCGCACCGAACGCGACGCCCAGGACTCCCGGGTCCTCAACGTCATCCTCACCCCCGTCGGCACCGCCTACGCGCGGGCCGTCTTCGAGGTGATCTACGCCCTCAACCGCGAGTTCTGCGAGCGGGTCGACCCTGCCCACCTCGCCACGGCCGACACCGTCCTGAGAGCGGTCATCGAAGGCGACAGCGCGCTAGAGGCCATGGCCGCCCGGATCCGCCGACCGGGATTTTTGGGGGAGGATTCGGGCTTGGGGGAGGATCCGGGGGACTGGGATGCACCTAATCCTCCCCGAAGCCCGGATCCTCCCCGATAATTTCGCAGCTGGACGCACCACCGTGCGCACCCGTCTCGTCACCCGCTCACGACCCATCCTGCGGGAGCCGAAGGCAGCGCTGAAACTGGAACTCACCGGCAGGCAACCTTAGAGGAAAGACCTCAGGACTCGTCCTCGTCACCAGGAGCCATCGCAGCCGCGCCACCCGAACCCTCCGAGGAACCCGAGGAACCCGAGGAACCCGACGCACCCGACTCGATCGCGTGCCCCTCACCGTGCCCGGAAAGCCCGGCACCCTCACCGGCCCCGACGGCAGCCACCTCGTGACCATCAGCCCCGTGACCGTTAGGCCCGTGACCATTCCCGTGCCCGTTGCCGGCCACGATGGTCTCCGCGAAGGCACGGTTGGCGACGCCCCTCGCCCAGCCCATGGCGCCGCGGGAGGCAGGCGATGGCACGCCGTTCTCGTCCTCCGATCCGGGCGCAGGCAGGAGCGCGGGCACCTTCTTGGCCTCGAGCACGGCCCGGGACTCCTCGGAGACCGGCCGGTGCACCTCGATGAACTCGCCGTCCGGCATCTGCCTGATGATGCCGGTCTCGAGACCGTGCTCGAGCAGCTCCTTGTCCTTACGCTGCAGACCCAGGCAGATACGTCTAGTAGCGACAAACGCGACCGCGGGTCCCACGAAGGTGAGCACTCGTGCGATCCACGTAACCGTGTAGAGCGGGATCTGCAGCTTGTCGGCGATGACATCGTTGGCGCCCTCGGCCCACAGGACCCCGTAGAACACGATAGCCGCCACGCCGGTGGCGGTGCGGATGGGCGCGTTTCGCGGCCGGTCGTTGACGTTGTGGTACGACTTGTCGCCGGTGGCCCAGCGTTCGAAGAACGGCCAGACCGCCGCTCCGCCCAGGATCACCCCCAGCGGCAACGCGAACGGGATCAGCACGCTCAGCGAGAGCGTGTGCCCGAGGAAGTTGTACTCCCACGCAGGCATCTCCCGCAGAGCGCCCTCCAGGATCCACATGTAGAAGTCGGGCTGGGAGGCCGACGAGATCGCCACCGGCGTGTACGGCCCGTATATCCAGATCGGGTTGATCTGCGCGAACGTCGCGAGCATCGCGATCGCCGCGAAGATGAAGAAGAACCAGGCGCCGCCCTTGGCCATGAAGTAAGGGAAGAACGGCTGGCCGACCACGTTCTTCTCGGTGTTCCCCTTGGCCGGCATCTGGGTGTGCTTCTGATGGACCATGATGAACAGGTGGGCGGTGATCAGCGCCAGGATCAGCCCAGGGATCAGCAGCACGTGCATGACGTACATTCTCGGGATGATGTCGCTGCCGGGGAACGGGCCACCGAACAGGAAGAACGCCAGGTAGGTGCCGACGATCGGGATGCCCTGCAGCACGCCTTCGAAGATCCGCAGGCCCGCGCCGGACAGCTGGTCGTCGGGCAGCGAGTAGCCGAACAGCCCCTCGACCAGCCCCAGCGAGAACAGCACGATCCCGATCAGCCAGTTGACCTCGCGGGGCTTGCGGTAGGCGCCGGTAAAGAACACCCGCAACATGTGAAGCATGAGCGCGGCCATGAACAGGTCGGCAGCCCAGTGGTGGATCTGCCTCATCAGCAGCCCGGCCCGGACGTCGAAGCTGATGTTCAGTGTCGACTGGTAGGCCTCGCTCATCGAGATGCCGTCCAGCTTGACGTACGAGCCGTGGTAGACGACCGGGGCCGCGGACGGGACGAAGAACAGCGCCAGGAAGGTCCCGGTCAGCAGCAGGATGACGAACGACCACAGCGCGATCTCGCCGAGCATGAACGACCAGTGGTCGGGAAACACCTTCCGCATGAAGACGCGCAGCCCGCGCGCCCCGTGGAACCTGTCATCCAGCCACGAGCCAGTCCCGCTCAGCGCCTTGGGGATATTGACGTCGGTGCTCATCCGCGCTCCCAGAAACTCGGGCCGACGGGCTGGGTGAAGTCGCTGGCCGCCACCAGGTAACCGGAGGAGTCGACGGCCAGCGGCAGCTGCGGTAGCGGCCGCGGCGCCGGGCCGAAGATCACCGTCGCGCCGGTCGTCGCGTCGAACGTGGACTGGTGGCAGGGGCACAGGATGTGGTGCGTGGTCTGCTCGTACAGGGCCACCGGGCAGCCCACGTGGGTGCAGATCTTGGAGTAGGCGACGATGTTGTCGACCGTCCAGTTCGGCGTGCCGATCAGCGTGCCGCCGGCGTACCGCGTCGGGATCTGCATTTCGCCGGGGCGGAACTTGATGATGATGACGGCCGCCTTGGCCAGCGCGTCCGGGTCGTCCTGGTAACCGTCGGGCACGATCGTGATCATGCTGCCCCCCGCGCTGAACTCGGCCGGGGAGATCGGCTGGTTGGTGCCGTAGACGAGCAGCCGCCGACCCGGGCTCCACACGGTGTGCCGCAGGCTGGTCCCCGGCAGCGGGCCCGTGTCGCGGAGCAGCACAATCGGGGCGACGGCCAGCGGCAGCGTGGCCAGCATCAGCGTGCGCCGGACCATCGGCCGCCTGACGAACTGGCTGGCCGCCGTGCCCTCCTTGAAGTAGTCGTCGAAGGCCGCGCGCTCGGCGTCGGTCGAGCGCAGGTCGTGCCGTTCCTCGACCATCTCCACGTCGGGCATCAGGTGCCGGACCCATATCAGCGCGCCCATGCCGAGGCTGAACAGCGTGATCGACAGGGAGAGGCCCAGGGCCAGGTTGGACCGGAAGACCTTGTCGACCGAGTAGACGCCGATACCGATGTAGGCGGCGATGAACCCGCACCCCGCGAAGAACGCGAGCAGGAAGAAGAACACGACCAGCCGTTCGGCGTTCCTGGCGTGCGCCGGGTAGTCCGCCTCACTCGGCATCCGTTCCTCGCCGTGCCCGCCGCCCTCGAGGGGACTGCCCTGGGCCGGAACCAGGCCGGAGCCAGGTCCCCCGTGGCCAGCGGACCCGCCGGACCCACCCAGCAGGCTCGGGGTGGGCGGAGGAGTCCCGATCACCCGGTGCGGCGCGCCCGGGCCACCAGGACCCTCAAAAACCTCAGGACCCTCAAGAACCTCAGAGCCCTCAAGGTCCCCAAAGTCCTCAGAACCCCCGGGCCCTCTCGACTCCATGTCGCTCATCAGTGCTCCGTCCAAGCATCGCCCGGCGCGTCCGGCCCGTACCCGGAATCTGGCCCAGTAGGCTGCGCCGCGTCCCAGGGCTCACGCCGCTTGGCCGTGATCCACATTGCGATCAGCACCAGGAAGCCCATCCCGCCCAGGAAGATCACGAGGCCCTCGGTGACGGGGCCCATCCGGCCGAGCGTCAGCCCGCCGGGGCTGGGCTCGGACCGGGTCTCGAGTATGTAGGCGATGATGTCGCGCTTGGCCTGCGGGCCGACCGCGCCGTCGGCGAAGACGGGCATGGCCTCGGGCCCGGTCAGCATGGCCTCGTAAATCTGCGTCGCGGTGGCCTGGGTCAGCGGCGGCGCGTCCTTGCCGTAGGTCAGCGCCCCGCCGGACAGCCCCGCGTTGTGGCACTGCGCGCAGTTGGCGCTGAACAGTTCCTCGCCGAGCGCGGTGTCCGCGCCCACGCTTGAGACCTGCTGGGCGTCGGGGATCGTCGGCCCGCCGCCGAGCGACTGGACGTAATCGGCGATCTCGTAGATCTGCTGCCGGGTGAACGTGGTCGGCTTGCGCTCGTTCTCCGCGCCGACCTCCTTGGCCGGCATGCGCCCGGTGGACATCTGGAAGTCCACCGCGGCCGCGCCCGCGCCGATCAGGCTCGGCGCGACGCCGGCCTTGCCCGCCCCGCCGAACCCATGGCAGCTCGAGCAGGTCGCGTTGAACAGGGTCTCGCCCGCGTTGATGTCTGACTGCGGGGAAGACGGCTGGGCCTGCGCGCCGCCGCCGCCCGTGCCAGCCACGGCCCCGTAGACCAGCGTGACCATGACGAGCCCGAGCAACAGAGCCGCGTAGCCGGCGACCGGGCGCCTGCGCCTGGCTTTGATCCAGCTCACTCGCTGTCCCCTGACTAGTGGATGAGGTAGATGGTGGTGAACAGGGCGATCCAGACGACGTCGACGAAGTGCCAGTAGTACGACACGACGATGGCGCTGACCTGCTGTTCATGGGTGAAGCGCTTGGCGGCGTAGGTTCGGCCGAGCAGGAAGATGAACGCGATCAGGCCGCCGGTCACGTGCAGCCCGTGGAACCCGGTGGTCAGGTAGAACACCGACCCGTACGCGCTGGACGACAGCGTGAGGCCCTGGGCCCTGATCAGGTCCAGGTACTCATACCCCTGGCCGCAGACGAAGTACAGGCCCATCAGGAGGGATAGCACGTACCACTCGCGCAGCCCCCAGCTCAGCGGGTGGAAGATCGACCTGGTGCGCTTGATCTGGCCGCGCTCGACCGCGAACACGCCCATCTGGCAGGTGACGCTCGACAGCAGCAGCACGGTGGTGTTCACCGATCCCAGCGCGATGTCGAGGTGCGCTCCCGGCCAGGTCAGGCCCTGTCCCTTGTCGACCGACCTGATCGTGAAGTACATCGCGAACAGCGCCGCGAAGAACATCAGCTCGGAGGAGAGCCAGACGATGGTGCCCACGCTGACCAGGTTGGGTCTGCTGGCCGGCGAGCGGGGGGTCGTCTGAGCGGTTGCTGTCGCCACGAGGCCATTATTACGACAACCTGTAGGCGATCGCTACGCGACCCCCGGCTTGGTGATGGTACCGATAGCATGCGAGTCATGAAGGTCGTTGTGTACAGCCACGACGCGGACGTGCGGGCCCAGATGAGGCTGGCCATCGGGCGTCGCCCCGCGATGGACGTGCCGGAAGCCGAGATCATCGACGTGGCCACCGCGCCGGCCCTGTTCCGGCTGCTCGACGCGCACGGCGCCGACGTGATGGTGCTCGACGGGGAGGCCCAGCCCGCCGGCGGGATGGGCGTGTGCCGCCAGGCCAAGGACGAGATCTACGACTGCCCGCCGGTCCTGCTCGTCATCGGCCGCCCCGACGACGGCTGGCTCGCCACCTGGTCGCGGGCCGACGCCGTGATCAGCCACCCCATCGACCCGGTCGCGCTGGCCCAGGCGCTGGCCGCCCTGATGCGCGAGCGCGCCGCCGTATCCGGCTGACCCGCCGCGCCCCATACTCTATTTCTTTATCCCGAACGACGCTGGTTCCTCCTTCCGATCCCCGGGAGCTCGCATGGGTGACGCCCGCACGACGTGGCCTGCGCTGCTCGGCGCGCTGATCCGTGGCGATTCGCTGACCGAGCAGGAGAGCGAATGGGCCATGAACGAGATCATGGAAGGCGCGGCGTCGCCGGCCAGGATCGCGGCCTTCGGCGTCGCCCTGCGGATCAAGGGCACCTCGGTGCCCGAGATGACCGGGCTGGCCCGGGCGATGCTCGCGCACGCCACGCCGATCCACCTGACCGGCGAGGTGACCGACCTGGTCGGCACGGGCGGTGACGGGGCGCGCACGGTCAACGTGTCGACCATGGGCACGATCGTGGCCGCCGCCGCGGGCGCGCGGATGGTCAAGCACGGCAACCGGGCCGCCTCGTCGGCCTGCGGGGCCGCCGACGTGCTCGAGGCGCTGGGCGTGGTGATCGACCTGCCGCCCGCGGCGACCGCCCAGCTAGCGGACACCGTCGGCGTGGCCTTCCTGTTCGCGCCGCTCTACCACCCGGCGCTGCGGCACGCGGGCCCGACCAGGAGCGAGCTCGGCGTGCCGACCGTGTTCAACTTCCTCGGCCCGGTCGCCAACCCGGCCCGGCCCTCGGCGCAGGCGGTCGGCGTCTTCGACCCGGCCATGGGCGGGATCATCGCCGGCGTGCTGGCCGGGCGCGGCTGCTCGGCCCTGGTCTTCCACGGCTCCGACGGGCTGGACGAGCTGACCACGACCGGCCCGTCCTCGGTCTGGGTGGTGCACGACGGCCAGGTGGCGAAGACGGAGTTCTCGCCCGCCGCGCTCGGGCTGTCCCAGGCCTCCCTCGCCGAACTCCGCGGCGCTGACGCCCCCCACAACGCCGCCGTGGCCCGCGCGGTGCTGGCCGGAGAGCCGGGCCCGGTGCGCGACATCGTCCTGCTGAACGCCGCCGCCGCGCTGGCCGCGGCCGCCGGCGTCCCGGGCCCGGACGCGCTCGTCCCGGCGCTGGCCGACGGCTACGCGCGCGCCGCGCGCGCCGTGGACTCAGGCGCCGCCGCCGCCCTGCTGGACCGCTGGGTCGAGGAAAGCCACCGCCTGGACCCGAAGGGAACCGGGAACCGCTGACCGTCAGGAGCCGTCGGCCAGGCCCAGGGAGAAGGCGGCCTCGAGGTCGTGCCTGGAGTAGGTCCGGAACGCGATGTGCGTCTCGGTGTGCACCACGCCGAGGACCTTGTTCAGCCGTCCGGGGATGACGTCGGCGAGTTCCTCGTGAACCCGGACCCGAACCATCGCCACCAGGTCGAACTCGCCGGTGACCGAGTACACCTCGCTGACCTCGGGGATCTGGGAGATCATCTCGGCGACCTCGGGGATGCGCTGGATCTCGGCCCGCACCAAGACGATCGCGGTGACCACTGAATGCCTCCCGGGGTGTCGTGGCCAGCCAGACTGAGCTGGCCGGGCCGTTCTCGGCTGGCGCTTACGCTACTACGTCCCGCCACTCGGCGAGCTGACCCAGGGTCCGCACGCCCCGGTGGGCCAGGCGCCTGATCAGCCAGCCGAGGACGTCGGCGGTCGCCCGGGCGTCGGCCAGGGCGCGGTGGCAGGGCGACGTCCCGGCCCGGAAGAAACCGGCCAGCGTGCCCAGCTTGCAGTCGGGCACCTCGTCCGGGTCCATCACGTACCTGGCCAGCATGACGGTGTCGAGCACGGTGAAGCCCGGCCAGGCTAGGCCGCACGCCGTGCAGGCGGCCACCAGGAACCCGACGTCGAACGGCGCGTTGTGCGCGACCAGGACGCAACCCTCGGCGAATCTCAGGAGCCCCGGCAGGACCGCGGCGACCCCCGGTGCCGCCGCCAGCATCCAGTCGCTGATCCCGGTCAGGTCCTCGATGCCGGGCGGGACGGGCACCCCCGGGTTGACCAGCGAGGCGAACTCCCCGCGGCGGGCGCCGCCGCGCACCCGGACCGCCGCGATCTCGGTGATCGCGGCCACCTCCGGCGACCAGCCCGTGGTCTCCAGGTCGATCACCGCGAACTCCAGCTCGGCGAGCCCTACCTCGGCGAACCCCAGCTCGGCGAGCCCGAGCCCAGCCGGCCCGAGCCCAGCCGGCCCGAGCCCAGCCGGCCCGAGCCCAGCCGCCCCGGGCCCAGCCGGCCCGAGCCCGGCCGCCCCGGGCCCAGCCGGTTCCGGCCGGGTCCGGGGCACACCCGGGTAACCGCTGGATGTCCGCGTGATCACGGCTGACCTCACCACGGACACCACCGTAATTCCGCCCACCGACATTTCCGCCGCAGGCACGCCGCGCCGGGTCCCGCACCCGCCGGCTCAGTCGAGCAGGGCGGTGACCGTACCCGCGCCGACGGTGCGGCCGCCCTCGCGGATCGCGAAGGTCTGGCCGGCGTCGAGCGCGACCGGCTTGCCCAGCGCAACGGTCACCTGCACCGTCTGCCCCGGCCTGGCCGAGGCCACGACGCCACCGCTGCTGCCGCCCGTGTCGCCGAGATCCAGCACGCCGGGCACGTCCGTGGTGCGGACGTAGAACTGCGGGCTGTACCCCGAGCGCACCGGGGTGCGCCGGCCGCCCTCGGCCGCCGACAGGAGATGCAGGGTAGCCGTGAAGCGCTGGTACGCGCGCAGGCTGCCCGGCGCGGCGAGCACCTGGCCGCGCCGCACCTGGTGACGGCCGACGCCGCGCAGCAGCAGCGCCGCGTTGTCGCCGGCCTGAGCGGCCTCCATCGTCTTGCCGAACGTCTCGACGCTGGTGACGACGGACCTGGCCGTCGCGCCCAGCCCGACGAGCTCCACCGGATCGCCGATCCGTACCCGGCCCCGCTCGATCGCGCCGGTGACGACCGTGCCGCGTCCGGTAATGGTCAGGGAGTTCTCCACGGCCATCAGGAACGGCGCGTCGACGTACCGCTCCGGTACCGGCACGTAGGCGTCAATCGCGTCGAGCAGATCCAGGATCGACGCGACCCCGCGCTCCTCACCCGCGAGCGCCGCCAGCCCGGAGACCCGCACGACGGGCACCTCGTCACCGGGGTACCCGTAGGCGGACAGCAGCTCGCGGACCTCGAGCTCCACGAGCTCCGCGATCTCCCCGTCGGCCGCGTCGGCCTTGCTGAGCGCGACGACCACGTGCGCCACCCCCACCTGCCGGGCGAGCACAACGTGCTCCCGGGTCTGGGGCATCACGCCCTCGAGCGCCGAGACCACCAGGACCGCGCCGTCGACCTGCGCCGCGCCGGTGATCATGTTCTTCACGTAGTCCGCGTGGCCGGGCATGTCGACGTGCGCGTAGTGCCTGGTCGTGGTCTGGTATTCGACGTGCGCGATGTTGATGGTGATACCCCGCGCGGCCTCCTCGGGCGCCCGGTCGATCTGCCCGAACGGCACGTAACTGCTCATGCCCCGGTCCGCCAGGACCTTCGTGATGGCGGCGGTCAAGGTGGTCTTCCCGTGGTCGACGTGCCCCATCGTGCCGATGTTGAGGTGCGGCTTGTCGCGGACGTACGCCTGCTTGATCATGACTGATTGCTCCTGGTTCCTCCTGCTGCACTCGCTGACCCGCGCGCGCTGACAGAACCCGCGCGATGCGCCACCCTTCCCCGCTGGGTCACCGAAGCGAACGGGGAAGGGTCAGCGTCGACCGCCGGCCAGGACCAGCAGGCCCGCCGGCGACCGCAGTACGCGGGCAGCCGTCATCGCCGCGCGGCTGGGCGCGCAGGCGGCGAAGACGGCGAACCGGAACACGTCAGCCAGCGTGCGGCATCAGTCGCCCCGGCGCAAAGGGTTTTCGGAGCCGTCGGCCAGCCAGAGGAATTCGTTGATCCCGATGAGCCGCAACGCGAGCCGCTCGTACCGGGGATACGCCGGTCCCGCCGTGACGCGATCCACCACCACCGGCCCGGCCGCGGTGTGGTCCTCGCCCAGGTAGGTGATGACGCACCCTCCCGCGGCCAGGATGTTCTGATACCACTGCGACGCCTCACTGAAGGTCAGCGGGATCACGAACCCGCCACCGGCGGCGGGCCGCACGCCCAGTGGCGTGGCGTACGAGCGCCCGGTCTTGCGGCCGCGATGACGCACGACGCCGACGATCGGCATGTGCCTGCGCCCGGCTATCCGCAGCACCAGCGGGTTGACCAGCCGCGCGACCGCCCTGATCAGGCGCCTGGCGCGTGGCCCCAGGCTGATCGCGTTCCTGGGTTGGCGTGCCGGCACCGCCGGCGCCGGCGATACGTCCGGCCGGTTCCCGGCCCGGGCCACGGCTTCCTGCCGCTCTGGCCCACTCCCAGCCCGGGCCACGGCTCCCTGCCGCTCCTCGTTGATAGACACCTTCGGCACCTCCTTGCCTGTGAGGGGACGGGTCAGCGGTAGGCGTCCGCGTGCTGGGCGGCCCACTGCGCGTAGGTGGTAACCGGGCGCCCGATGATCTTTTCCAGATCGGGCGCGATGAAAGCGGTCTGCCCGACGGACTGGGCCCAGTTCCGCAGCAGATCCTCCACGACCGGCGCGGGGAACCGCTGGGTGGCGAATTGCCGGAACGTCTCCGGGGACAGTTCCTCGAAGCGGACCGGGCGGCCGATGGCCGCCGCGATCGCCGCCGCCTGCTGAATCTGGGTGAGCGACTCCTGGCCGGTCAGGTAGTAGGTCTCGTCGGCGTGACCGGGGTCGAGCAGGGTCCGGACCGCGGCCGCGGCGATGTCCTGCTCGGCCATCAGCGCCATGGCCGCCTGCCCGTAGGCGGTACGGACCACCCCGTCGGCGCGGATGGAGTCGGCCCAGCCCAGGGTGTTGGTGGCGAACCCGCCGCAGCGCAGGACCGTCCAGGCGATGCCGGTGGCCTTGACGGCATCCTCGGCCGCCCGGTGCTGCACGCCGAGCGCATACTCCTGCTCGCCGTCGTCCCGGACGGTGACCGAGGAGAGCATGACGATCTTGCTCACCCCCGCGTCCCGGGCGGCGGCCAGCAGGTCACCCAGGCCGGCGCGGATTGCTCCGATGTTGACGAACACCGCGTCCGCCCCGCCCACCGCCTCGGCGAGGACGCCCGGCGCGGCGTAGTCGCCACCGGTCACCTCCACCTGCGGTGGAAGGCCAGCCCCGGCGGGGTTGCGGGTCAGCGCCCGGACGCGGGCGCCCTCGGCCAGCAGGCCGTCGACGAGGGGACGGCCGACGTTGCCGGTAGCCCCGGTGACCAGGATCGTGAGCTGGTTCATGACAGTTAGCCCTTTCTCCTTCAGATGCGTGACACTGTCATGTGATTAGGACGGCCTCCCGTCGATTTAAGTGACATCATCAAGCAAAATGCATGACTACATCACCTACCTGGGTAGGCTCGAAGCATGGCTGAGCAGCAAGTACAGATCCCCGACCCCGCGGACGCGGTAGCCTCCAGGCTGGTCAGGCTGATGCTGTCCATGGAGGCGCTTTACACCCGGCAGAGCCGCAAGGCGGGCCTCACGGCCCAGCAGGCGCGGTTGCTCTGCTCCGCCGCCCGCCGCCGGGCCGGCCTGGGCGAGATCGCCGATGCGCTGCACTGCGACCGGTCCAACGTCAGCCGCCTGCTGGACCGGGTGACCCGTCGTGGCCTGGCCTACCGGGCGCCCGACAGCCGCGACGGCCGCGTCTCGGTGCTCGAACTCAGCCCGGACGGCCAGGCGCTCGTCAGCAGCTTCGAGGCCGACCTTGCGGCCCGGCTCGGCCGACTGATAGCGGACTGGCCAGCCAAGAAGCGTCAGGCCGCCGCGGCCACCCTGGCCGCCTTGATCGACGCGATCACCCGGGACCTGGCCGAAGAAGACCCACCTACACCCTGAGGCGTACCCCGCCGCGATCGGCCACCCCATCACACGCAGAAATGTCAGAGGTGGCAGTTAACGTGTGTCCGTCCATTCACGGAATGCTAGGAGGCGTCATGATAATTGATTGCGGTCGATGCGAGACGCGCGGTAACGGATGCCGAGATTGCGTCATTACCGTCCTTGGGCCGCCAAACGTGGCAGGCTACCTAGGGGAGGCCGAGGTGCGGGCGCTCGGCGTTCTCGCGGACGCCGGCCTGGTGCCGCCACTACGGCTCAGCGTGGTCGATGCAGGCCCCCGGACCTGGGCTGGGACGGCCTTTCCCGCCGCGAAAGCGTCGTGATCATAGCGCGAAGATGTCGTTCCCACCGGTGAATCACGACATCGTAATGGAGTAGTTGGAATTAGCTGAATCGGTTGTATCGCTCTTTTGCCTTCACTACGCTTGCCGAGCAGTTGCCTGGCCAGTAACCGAACGCAAACGACCCGTGCGAACACGCAGGGTATGCGAAGACAGGAGCGTGGAAGCCACGTGCGTACGCGGCTAGCGGGCAGCAGGTCCCGCTTGCTCCGCGCCGGCGCGATCGCTACCGTTCTCGCGACGGTCAGCGGGCTCGCGGTGTTCACCGTTGGCGCCCTCGCCACTCCCCAGCCGACCGTGGCCCAGGTTCAGGCCAAGGTAAACGAGCTCACCACGGAATTCGACAAGGTCACCGAGCAGCTCGACCAGGTCAGCCAGCAGCTTTCCGCCGCCCAGACCAGGCTGGCCCAGGTGCGCGCGAACGTCCGCCACGCCGACGCCGAGTTCAGGGCGGCGCAGACGGAAGTGGCCCAGATCGCGGCCGCCACGTTCGAGGACACCGGTGCGACGTCGATCGCGGGCGTGCTGACGTCGGGTGATCCCTCCGTCGTCCTGCAGCAGGGCTCGCTCCTCGTCGAGCTGTCGGGCAATCAGGACGCCGAGGCGCAGCAACTGCTCATCGACGCCAGCACGTTGTCCGGCGTGGAGCAGGAACAGCAGCGCACCGAGGACGGGATCGCCTCGCTCAAGTCCCAGCTTTCGCACCACAAGAACTCCCTGGGCAGGCTGATCGCCACCGAGCAGGCCACGCTGGCCAGCCTGACGGTGCCGCAGCAGCGGCAGGTGGAGAACAACTCGATCGGCGCGAACGGCAGCTCCAAGCCGCAGACGTACGCCGGGCCAACCTCGACCGAGGCGGAGAAGGCCGTCGAGTTCGCCTATAACCAGCTCGGCTGCCCGTACGTCTACGGCGGCACCGGCCCGTGCAACCTCGGCTACGACTGCTCTGGGCTGGCGCAGGCATCGTGGGCGTTCGCCGGCGTAGCGATCCCGCGAGACAGCTACGAGCAGTGGGCCGAGCTGCCGCACATCGCCCTGTCCGCCATCGAACCTGGCGACCTGCTGATCTACAACGGCGAGGGGCACGTCGCCGTCTACGTGGGCGGCGGGTACATCATCGACGCGCCGCAAACGGGAATGGACGTGGAGAAGATCCCTATGACCACGCCATGGTACGCCGACAGCCTCGACGGAGCGGTCCGGCCCTAGGAGTCGAAGGTCGGGCCGTACCACGGGATACCCGACGCCTCGCACGCTCGGGCGACGCTGTCCCGCACCGCGTCGTTGCTGACCACGAACACCGCCTCGAAACGGTGCGCCATGTCGGCGACGTACGCGCCTACGTCGGGCCGCCCCTGCGAGGTGTCGATGAGGGTGACCGACCCGC
>Ga0187819_10001045_pt1 | contig 14240 bp, 14 predicted proteins | sample NC_wetland_sal_i_15_FD_132411 | JGI IMG/M metagenome (GOLD analysis project Ga0187819, IMG submission 132411) | Wetland sediment microbial communities from Neuse River Estuary, North Carolina, USA - SO4_4 | ecosystem: Environmental > Aquatic > Freshwater > Wetlands > Sediment | place: USA... | reverse complement strand
CTTACGAGCAGCGGGTCCTTGGCGTCACCAAGTTTCTTCTTCGTGAGGCGTTCGAGGTGGGCGAGGGATTTGGCGACCTGCGCGCGAAGCTCCTTGGGATATTTGCGGCCGTGCTCGAAAAAGTAGTCGCATGCTTTGGTGGTGATGGTAAAGCCGGCGGGAACGGGGAGGCCGATGCGCGTCATTTCGGCCAGGCCTGCGCCCTTCCCTCCGAGGAGTTCTTTCATGTCGCCGGTGCCGTCGGCTTTACCGGCGCCGAAAAAATAGACGTATTTCATTTGAGTCCTCGATTCCTAAATTGTGGTATCGAACTGCTGGCCCAGAATTTGTCGGCGCGCCGATAATTCAAGTAAGACTTCGTCGCGGCGCGTGGTTTAAAGTTATGCCTTCGCTGCCGCGCGCACCGGTTCCTTTGATTCCTCGCCGCCCAGCTCCGAAAAATCCGCGATGGTGGAAAATTCCCGCAGCAAGGTTCCGAGGAGCGCGATGCGGTTGCGCCGGAGATCCTCCTCTTCAACCATCACTAGAACTTTATCGAAGAAGCGATCGACCGCCGGGCGCAGGTCCGAAATCGTTTCGAGGGCCTGGCGGTATTTGCGCTCGCGCTTCTGGCGCAGGGCTTCGTCGCGAATTTTCTGAGCGGCGGCGAAAAGATCACGTTCCGCGGGCTCACGCAGCAATTCCGGCTTCACGCTGAGCTGGCCCTTGTCTCCGGCGCCGGCGGACTTTTCGAGAATGTTGCGGATGCGCTTAAATGAGGCTGCCAGGGGCGCGAAATTTTTCGTGTGCCGGATGGCCTGCACGGCCGCCACACGCTCGACGGCATCCACCAAGTCGTCACCGCCCGCGGCGAAGGCAGCGTTGATTTCGTCGTAAGCGAAGCCGCGGCGGTCGCGCAGGATAAAGCGCGCGCGTTCGAGGAGAAAATCGAGCACCTGCCGCTCGACGGCCTCCGAGGCGGCGATATGCGGCGCGTGCTCCTTCAACGCCTTGGCAGCGGCTGAAACAGCCGCCGAAATAGACATCGGCAAATTGCGCTCGAGAATTATCTTGATGATGCCCAGTGCGGCGCGTCGTAGAGCGAAAGGATCGCTCGAGCCGGTGGGAATAGCGCCCACCGCGAAACAGGCAACGACGGAATCGAGCTTATCGGCGAGCGCTACGGCGCAGCCGGTGAGGTTTCGAGGAATGGGATCGTCGAGGCCGAGCGGCTTGTAATGGTCGTAGACGGCGTAGGCAATGGCTTCGGGCTCTCCCTGCGCCCGCGCGTACAGGCCGCCCACGATGCCTTGCAGCTCGGTAAATTCGCGGACCATTTCCGTGACGAGGTCGCATTTGGCGAGTTCGGCGGCGCGGTCGGATCCAGCCACATCGGCCTCAGCCACTCCGCCCGAAAACCATTGCTCCGCGAGCCACCGCGCAATGGCGCGCATGCGCTCCACTTTGGCAGCGTAACTTCCGAGCCGGGATTCGTACGTGACGGCGGCGAGCTTGGGGAGATACTCGGCGAGTTTCGATTTCTGGTCCGTCTGCCAGAAAAATTGCGCGTCCGCAAAACGGGCGCGCAAGACGCGCTCGTGCCCAGCTCTGACGTGGCCCTCGGTATCGTGGGCGAGATTGATGACAGCGAGAAAATGCGGCGCCAATTCCCCGCTGCGCGATTCGAGGCCGAAATATTTCTGATGGTCGCGCATGACGGTAATCAGAATCTCCTCGGGAAGCGCGAGGAAAGCGGGATCGAAATCGCCGGATATCACGGTTGGGAATTCGTTGAGGTAGGTGACGAGTTCAAGTAACGCTTTATCTTCGAGGGCATGCAAGCCCCTGCGCTTTTCGAAGGCGCGAATCTCCGACTCGATTTTCGGGCGGCGGGTTTCCGGGCGGCAAAGGACGTAATTCCTCTTGAGTTTGGCTTCGTAATCTCCCGGGCTCACGACCGCGATGTTTTTCTTCCCGAGAAAGCGATGGCCTTCCGTTCGATTGCCTGCCTTGACGCCTGCGAATGAAAACGGAACGGCCTTGCCGTCGAGCAGCGCGACAATCCAGCGAATCGGGCGGATGAAACGCGGGCCGTGCGCGCCGGTCCAAACCATGGAGCGCGGCCAGGAGATTTCGTGAATTACCTGGGGCAAAATTTCCGCGAGAATCCGCGAAGCGGGCTGGCCTCTGATCACTTGCTTTGCCGCGAGGTACTCGCCTTTGGGAGTGTTCACGACGGTGAGTTTCGAGACCGGGACGCCCTGCTTCTCCGCGAAACTCATAGCCGCTCTCGTCGGCTCGCCGACATTATCGTACGCGACGGATTTGGGCGGGCCGGTGATTTCGCGCGTGACATCTTCCTGCTTCAGCAAAATATTTCTTGCGATGGCCGTGAGGCGGCGCGGGGCGCCGAGAGCTTCGACGGAGTCGGCGGTAGATGTGTCGTCTAGCAAGCGATTTGTGGAAAGATACTTTTCAAGGATTGCTTTAAGTTCCAGCGAGGCTTTCGCGATCATTCCGGCGGGAATTTCCTCGCAGCCGATCTCGAAAAGGAAATCGCCGGTAAGTTTCTTTGCGCTCGAATTCGCGCGCGGCTTCATGCGCTCACCCCAGCCGGGGCCGCACTCGCGCCCGGCGCTTCCGCGGATGCGTCCGCGGTCTGCTCGACCCAGGCTGCCGCGACGCGCGTGGCCAATTTGCGGACGCGGCCGATCATGGCGGCGCGCTCGGTGACGGAAATGGCTCCGCGCGCGTCGAGAATATTGAAGAGATGAGAGCACTTAAGACACAGGTCGTAAACCTGGAGGATCGGGAACCGATGCCGCGCCTCCCCTTTGAGAATCGCATAGGCCGTGAGCAGGCGCGCGGCTTCTGCTTCATGCAAATCGAATTGCTTGCGCGTGGAGGCGGCGTCGGCCAACTCGAAATTGTAAGCGGAGAATTGCTGCTCCTCGGCAAGGCGCACCTGGCGGTAGGTCATGGTGGCAGACCAACGTACGTCGAAGACATTGTCCACGCCTTGCAGGTAAGCAGCGATGCGATCGAGGCCGTAGGTGATCTCGATTGATATCGGATCAAGATCAATCCCGCCGCACTGCTGAAAATAAGTGAACTGGGTAATCTCGAGACCGTCAAGCATCACCTGCCAGCCAATGCCCCAGGCGCCGAGCGTGGGGGATTCCCAATTGTCTTCCTCGAATTTGATATCGTGTTCCTTGAGATTGATTCCAACGGCGGCGAGGCTCGCGAGATAGAGGTCCTGCACATTGGCGGGCGCCGGTTTAAGTATTACTTGAAGCTGCGTGTGCTTGTAGAGACGGTTCGGATTTTCGCCGTAGCGGCCGTCGGCAGGGCGGCGGCTGGGCTGCGCGTACACTACGCGATAGGGCTGGGGCCCTAGGACGCGCAGAAAAGTTTCCGGGTGCATCGTGCCCGCGCCGACTTCCACGTCGTAAGGCTGCTGGAGAATACAATCGCGGCGCGTCCAATACTCTTCGAGTCTGAGGAGAAGATCCTGGAACGAGAGGCCTTCCGGCTTGGCGTGATGCTTCGTGGCTCTCGGGGCGTTGCGAGGGACTGTGGAATTATTCTTCACGCTGGGGACTCCAAAAGTTCCCGCGAGACGAGCTTGCGGTCAATCTGATGTTCAATCACATCGAGCATAACACCGGAAAGCTCCTGCGCGGCACGCGGGGGAACGATAACTTCGGTCAAGCGGTCCAGGCGCTCGGCCAGCATCACGCGGGCAGCCGCGAGCGCGGCTGGGGAAATCACGCGCATCCCGGGAGCGCGGCATTTTCCGCAGACGAGCGCGGAAGCGCCTCGGGAGAAATAGGCCGGGTCGGCCGGCGCCAGTTCCCTGCCGCAGCGCGAACAGGCGTTGAGCGGCGGGAGCCATCCGCCGAGCTTTACCGTCCAGAGCGTGAAATAGGCGAGAGGGAGTTCGGATTTTTTGGTGCGCTTGATGGTTTGCGCGGCGAGAAGCAGGAGGCGGAAATTCGTGTCGGAGGCTTCGTGATCCGGGAGCACGGCTTCGGTGATCTCGCTGAGAAGCGAGAGCGCGGTGCTCGAGCCATAATCGCCGAAAGCGCCGAGGAAGGATTCGATCAGCTCGCACTGGTTGATGCGCACGAGCTCGCGATTTTCGCGCTCGAAGAACCAGATGCGGATGTGCGAGAGGCGCTCGAGCGTGGAGCCGAAGCGGCTCTTGGTGCGCCGGGCGCCGGCGGCCACGCCGCGGACGCGGCCCGTGGTGCGCGAAAGAAAACTAACGATACGGTCGGCTTCACCGAGCGGGTAGCTTTGCAGAACGATGGCTTCCGATTCGTGGAGTGGCATCAGCGTGTCGGCGCGCCGACGGGCGCAAACGCCGAACAAAAATTTTTATCACAGCGAACGGCGCGGCGCAATTATTAAACGCGCGCGGCGACGAGGGCTTTGAAAATTCAGCCGGGTTGGCTAGAGTGTTCGCGCGCGAATCAAGACGCAAAAGGGCGGCTTTCAAGCCGGCGCTACTGATGAAGGATCACCAGCGGAAAATGAGATCGCGAGCGATTGACGTCGTGGGAGTGGGCATCAATGCGACGGATATGATTATCCGTCTGCCTTACTTCCCCGCCCATGACTCGAAGGTAGAAATTCTTGCGGCGGATGTGAGGGCTGGCGGGCAAGTGGCGAGCGCGATGGTGGCGTGCCAGCGATGGGGCTTGCGCGCGCGATACGTCGGGAAAATTGGCGACGATGCCGCGGGAAAATTTCAAGTGGAGGAGATGGCGCGGGAAGGCGTCGAGGCGCATTGGATCACCGCGCGGGGGTGCATGAGCCAGTCGGCTTATATTTTGGTGGACGAGCAGACCGGCGAGAGAACGGTCCTCTGGAAGCGCGACCCGAAAATAGCGCTCCGGCCCTCCGACCTCCGCCGGGAATGGATTTCGGGCGCGCGGACATTGCTTGTTGACGGGCACGATACGGCGGCTGCGGCACAGGCGGCGCGCTGGGCGCGGAAAGCAAGGATTCCTGTGGTGGGAGATTTTGACAATCGTTATCCGGGAGTTGAAGCATTACTTGAATATGTGGATTTCCCTGTTACTTCTAAAGATTTTTGTGAAAGGTTGACGGGCGAGAAGGAATTGCTCAAGTCGCTGCCGAAGATTTTCCCGAAGTTCAAGTGTTGCTTGATAGCCGCGACGCTTGGCCGACTAGGTGTGATTGCCTGGGATGGCGCGCGATTTATTCTCTGCCCTGGCTTCGCGGTCAAGGCTGTCGACACAACTGGTGCGGGAGATATTTTTCACGGGGCGTTCGTGTATGGTCTGGCCCGCGGTTGGGGTATTCAAGAGATACTCGGATTCAGTTGCGCGGCTGCGGCGATGAACTGCCTTGCGGCGGGAGCGCGTGGCGGGATCGCGACGCTCGGGGAAATTGACAAATTTCGTCGCTCCGCAGATCGTTCTGAGGCTGCGTACGCATCTGAAGTGTTGCTTGAAGCAGCGCAGGTTGCGAAAGAGGCCAGCCTAAAGGTTTCCGCTACAAAACGGAAGGCGAAGCGGCCAGCCGAGTAGGATGAACGAGGCCGAGTAAGACAGGCGAGGCAGGAAGTCGAAATGATTCCACTGAAGGATATGAGCGCGCGGCGGTCGGTGCCGGTGGTGACGCTGCTTCTGATCGCCGTGAACGTGGTGGTCTTCCTCCACCAGGTGTCGCTCTCTCCTCATGCCGCGGATGCGTTCATCAACACGTACGGCCTGGTGCCATGGAAAATTTCCGCGGCACTGGCAGGCAACCACCGGGTGACTCTTGCGGACGGACTGATTCCGCTCTTCACATGCATGTTCTTGCACGGCGGGTGGCTGCACATCATCGGGAACATGTGGTTCCTGTGGGTCTTCGGCGGGAATGTGGAAGACCGGCTGGGGCCGGTTGCCTACTTGCTTTTCTATCTGGTGTGCGGGATTGGATCCGGGGTGGCGCAGACGCTCTTCAGTTGGGGGTCTCACATCCCTTCGATTGGAGCGAGCGGAGCGATTTCCGGGATTCTTGGTGCGTATATTGTGCTCCTGCCTTCTTCGCGGATTCTGACGCTTGTGCCACTGTTTTTCTTCTTTTTCACGGCGCGGATTCCGGCGCTAGTGTTCATCGGGCTTTGGTTTCTGGTGCAGTTTTTCAGCGGCGTCACCTCGCTGGGCGCATCCGCCACAGGAGGAGTGGCCTGGTGGGCGCACATCGGTGGGTTCCTGCTGGGCGTATTTCTGGCGCGGGTGGTGCGCGGAAGTCGCCCTGCCGACAATTGGAGTGTCAGTTGAAGGTTGGGGCGGGCGAGAACGGTCTGCGGATGTGCGGCTTGCATCGCATCTACTAAACCAATCCTTAAGGAATGGGCCGCTGCCGCCGCTTAGGTGTTGCCGGCGTGCTTCTCCTGAAACCGATGGGTCGCGGCATCTTCAACGAGCGCCTCGAAGGCTGCGATCGAGGCCTCGCGAATTTCGTGTGCCACGCCATCCTCGATGCCCTTGGTGAGAAGCACCATCGCCGTCCCATGCACGAGAGCCGCCAAGGCGAGCGCAAGCCGCACGTGTTGAGCTGGCAAGCTCCCCAACCGGTCGGCAAGCCTTTCTTTGAGGAGATCGAAGGAAAGCTGGCGGCCGTCGCGCGCAAAACGAACTGCCCAATCGGTGTGGACCAGGGCGTATTCATTGGGGTGTGCGACGGCGAAATCGAAGTACCGGTGGCAGAGCTCAGCGAGCTTGCGGGATGGCCGGATTGCATCGAAAAGGTCTTGTTGGGCGCGGGCGCGCAAAGATTGGAGGATTTCGTCCCTGTCGCGGAAGCGCTCGTAAACGGTGGGAGTGGTGGTTCCGGCGGCACGTGCGATGGCTCTCATGGTAAGAGCTTTTTCACCGCCCCTGCTCCATAAACGATAGGCAGCGTCGAGGATGTGCCCTTCGAGTTGCGCGTCAGGATGTCGAGGCATGCATGGGCCTCCCGGGCCGAGACAGTTCGGGGAAAAATAACATTGACAGTGTATAACAAACAGCGTTAAACTAACAGCGATTCATCAATCCCTCCCGCACGGTTCCGGGAAAACAAATTCTGGATGGATCCTGAGGAGAACTATGTTTCGTTTCCAGTATCAAGTCGTGACCAAGGCCAGCGCCCAGGATGCCTGGGACATTTTTTCAGATTGGAGCAAATGGAAGAATTTCGCCAATATCTACGGTGGATTGCAATGGACGGAAGGGGCTCCCTGGAGGATTGGCAGCCGGATGGAAATCGAGGTGTTGCGGCCGGTGGAAGTGGTCATCGACCACCTGATCATCTGCTGCGAGCCAGCGAGAGAGGTCGGCTGGGTTGACAGGGCGCTGGGCATCACTATCGGGCAATGGGTGGAATTCGAAAAGCAGGGAGAGCTTGAGACGCGCATCACCACCTGGGGTGAGATCGCTCCATCCGGGGCGACGGTCGGCGGGCGCAAAGTGGAGCAGTTGGTGTCCAGCTTTATCGAAACTTGGTATGAAAACTTCCGGCAGGCCTGCGACCAAACCGCCTCGTCGAGGAACTGACTCCCCCGTTTTGGATCTGGTACTTTACCCGAACGCTGTGTCTGGTCCGACGCTCGTGTGGCGCGCCCGGAAATCTCAGGCGGAATGAGGCACGCCGGATTTGGAGACAGCGTCGGCCAGCCAATCGCCGATCGCGCGCGTGCCGAGCGAGCCGCCGAGTTCGGCAGGAGTCTTCCCTTCCCGGACGGCTGCGCGGACGGCATCCTGGATGGCCTGCGCTTCGGCGGTCCAGCCCAGATAGGCGAACATCATGCCGGCGGCGAGAACGGCGCCCATAGGGTTCGCGATGTTTTTTCCTGCGATATCCGGCGCGGAGCCATGAACGGGCTCGAAGAGCGAGACCAGGCCGGGATGGATGTTGCCGGAGGGAGCCAATCCCAGGCCGCCGGCGAGTGCGGCGCCCAGGTCGCTGGCGATGTCGCCGAGGAGATTGCTGGTGACGATGACATCGAATTGCGAGGGATCGCGCACCATCTGCATGAGCAGATTATCAATGTACTGGTGCGTGGCTGTGATTTCGGGGTATTCGGTGCGGACTTGCTTGAAGACGCGCTGCCAAAGGTCGTGACCGAAGGCGAGCGCGTTTGACTTGTCGCTCATGCACAAGCGCTTCTTGCCGTACCGGCGCGCGAAATCGAAGGCGTAGCGGATGATGCGCTCGACGCCCTTGCGCGAGTTCACGTCTTCCTGCGTGGCGATCTCGTCCGGCGTGCCCTTCTTGAAGAAGCCTCCCATCCCCACGTAGAGGCCCTCGGTATTCTCCCGGAAGACGACGAAATTGACGTCCTTTTCAGTGCGATCTTTGAGCGGCGTGAGGCGCTTATCGAAGAGGACGCAGGGGCGCGCGTTGACATAGAGATCGAGCTTGAAGCGCAGGCCGAGCAGAATGTCGGCGGCGTGGATGTTGGTGGGCACGCGCGGGTCGCCCATGGCGCCGAGGATGATGGCGTCGAAATCGCGGTGAAACATTTCGACTGCGTCGGGAGGGAGCGTGGTGCCGTCGCGGAGGTAGCGATCGGCGCCCCAATCGAATTCGGTGAGCGCGACTTCCCTGCCCCCCACCGCCGCGGCGGCTTTCAAGACTTTTACGGCTTCGGGGATGACTTCCTTGCCGATTCCGTCGCCGGGGATGACGGCGATGCGTTTTCGCGGGGAATTTAAAGCGCTGCTTTCATTCATGGCCGAGGCGGAAGCTAACACGGCGAGCGCCGCGGATGCAACCCCGCCACAAGGATTATCAAATCGAGTGCTTTCAGAGATATTTAGAGTGCGATTTGAGTGTGATTTGAGGCGCATAAGGGCACCATCGTATCCACTGCCTGCGCGAAATGCGGCACATTCAGAAGTGGGTCGAATCCGTGATTGGAGCCGCGCCGCACACGGTGCTTACCTCCTGTACTGACGGCGGATGTGCGCAAGTACTATTGCTGGAATCATAGGGCAGGATTATCCTGCCCGGGATGACGCGAGAAGCGGGATTGGGCGCGCTGGGCGAAAGAAAAAGACGAAGTAAGCGGCTGGCACTGAGTATTCCCGTGCGCGTTTATGGCCGCTCGCCAGACGATCAGCCCTTTCGCGATATCACGGCGACAATGATGGTTAGCGCCCATGGCGGACTGCTGCAAATGACGCCCAAGGTCAAGCGCGGCCAGACGCTCTTGTTGGTTAATTGTGTGACTGATGAGGAGCGGAAATGCCGCGTGGTGTACGTCGAATCGAAGCGCCGGACGAAAAAGGTGGGCGTTGAATTCACGGATTTGAAGGGCGATTTCTGGCATGTGTATACTCCGATCGTAGAAACGAAAGCCCCGGCAGCCAGCGAAAACACACAGGAAGAATCGAAGCTCCGCTCGTAAGTGTCTCGCTGTTTCAGGTAGCACTCTCAGTAACAATTTAAACAGGCAGGCGATGACGAATTATTTGGCTTGAAGGGCCGGCAATCCTTTGCTGGTTTGCTTATTGAGATATAGCGCTTTATCGGCTTCATTCATCATGTCCTGAAGCGATTTATCCCACTCGTATTCTTTCCAGCCGACGGAGAAGCCGACCGGTATCCGCTGCCCGTCCACGTTCACTTCGATGGATTCGAGGCGCTCGAGGACCGATGGGACTTGCGACGAATCGCACTCGGTGAGCAAAAGCATGAATTCATCGCCGCCAAGGCGCGCGGCTGTGTCTGCTTCTCGGACTGCCTTCGTGAGGCGATCGGCAAATTCTTTCAAGACCAAGTCGCCGGCGGCGTGGCCGAAGCGGTCGTTGATCTGCTTGAAATTGTCCAGGTCAAACAAGACCAGTGTAAGGGCATAGCCTTTTCGCTGGGCCCGGCCAATTTCCGCTTTCAGCGTACGCTCGGCAAATCGCCTGTTATAGAGGCCCGTGAGCGGGTCCACGAGCGCGAGATTGCGCCAGAGCACTGATTTTGTCTGCCTTTCGGCAAGATCGAGGCGAAGCCTGTTAATCAACAATTTTTCGTAGCTCAGATAGCAGGCGAAAAGCAGGATGAGAGAAATCAGCCCGGAGACTGCCTGGAGTATCTCGGATCCAAAACCGGCTCTTCTTTCTTGCAAAATGGCGGGGAGGGCCAGGGAAGCGATGGCGCCCGTGAGGAGGAGCATGACGAAAACGGAGAAGCCCCAAGTCCACCACTCGCGCCGCTGCAAGTCGCGAAGGCGGGCGAGATACTCCGCGGGACTCGCGTTCGTTGTCACATTGCCAGGTTGTGGCTGACTGGCGTTCATGAATTTCAAATGGGGCTGCTTTCGAGCCTGACCTTCCGCAAGGTTAGCTTTGTTCTCTTAGTTCCGTCAATTGGGGCTGTTCGGCGAGTTCTTAATTGATACTGATAGCTGGCATGGACTTGGAGCGAATTTTTGGGGCGAGTGCAGGTCGAGTTGCTGGAACCTGTTGTGAGAACAGCACTTAACCAGGGTACGTGCGTGGTTTGGGGAGTACTACTGCTCTATTGTGGGAAACAATGCGCTGTACCAAACTTGTAGCCATGGAGCGGAAATGATCGCCGCACTCATTCTCGTGATGTCAGTGGCAGCCATCGCGCAATTTGCCGTGGCGCAATGGAGATCCATGTGGGTTACGGTAGCAGCGCAACCCCTTTCGAACTCCGTGCTGGCGGCCACAGGGATTGCGGGCAATGCGATCGGGGCGCACGACTTCGAGCTCCTGGTTCAAACCTCCGAACAATTGTGTCCTTCGGCAGGGGAGCGAAATGTGTGGTTGCGCGAGGTGCGAATTTATTATCGAATGATTCGGGCACTCGATAGCATGTGTGCCAAGCAACTCACCGGGTTGTCTTCCTGGGCGCAACGCGAAATGAAGACATGTTCCAGATACGCTGCCGCAGTTTTGGATCAGCGCTTGAATTCCAATATGGCCTACGCTTCGGAAGTTCGCAGCTTCTAGTAATCCTCTCCCGCATCTCCGCCGCTTGAAAATCCCTCTCACTCGTTCGCTTTGGCGTCCGAAATCCCGATTGCTGCGGAATGCTACCCTCTGCCGCGCTCGGCGAGATATACGCCGAGCAGGATGAGGGCGCCTCCCGCAAGAAGTTGGCGTGTGGGAACTTCAGCAAGGAACGCGCGGGCTACCAGCAGCGCGCCGATGGGCTGAAGGTAATTCACGGCGGCGACGCGCGAAGCCTCCATAAAGCGCAGAACCCAATAGAAGAGGGTATAGGCGGCGACGGAACTGATCGCCGCCATGTAAAACAACCCGACCCAGCCCATCCAGCTCACGCTTCCCCAGTCCAAATGAATGGCCTGGCGAATCGTGAATGGGAGGAGCAAGAGCGAACTGGCAACGAGATTCACCGTGTTCATGGAGATGGAGTCGTATTGCCGCGCGACTCTTTTGCCGAGAACCACGTAACACGCGAAGGAAGTGGTGGCGAGGAGCGTGAGAAGGTCTCCGGCGAGGGTTGCCGAATGGCGGATATCCAGTCCCTGCTCGGTGGCTAGGATGGAGACGCCTGCGCAGGCGATCGTCATGCCCGAAATTTTCGCCGCCGTAAGAGATTCGAGTTTCAAGAAGTGCGCGAAAACGAGAACGATAATGGGGCCCATGGCGAGAATCATGGCCGAATGCCCGGAAGTGGTGAAGCTGAGGCCAATGGTGAAGAAAAGCTGATTCAGGCACAGAAAAAAACCAAGGTAAGAAAGAGTCCAGAGGTCGCGAGCCCGCAGCGGAGCGCGGCTCCGATTGAGGAAATAGAAAGGGAGAATAATGAGGGCGGCGAGCTGAATTCGAAAGGTGCCCAGCGTCAGGCCGTCCATGAAGCGGAGGGCTGTTTTTCCGGCGACATAATTGAAGGACCACATTGAGAGAAGGCCCGCGAACGCCAGAAAAATAATGAAAAGGCCGGGGCGACGGGAAGCGGTGGTTGAATTTGGATGGGAGGCGGAATTCAAGTTTTACTCGAGGACCTCGCGGCGGCGAGTGAGGGATTCGATGCGGTCGATGCACGGCATGTAGCCGATGCCGGGCGCAGAGGGGACGCGAATCGTTCCCTGTCTCGAAACCTCCACTTCCGGTTGAATAATGTCCGCTCGCCAGTAGCGACGGCTGGCCGACACGTCGCCGGGCAGCGAAAAATTCTCGAGCGTGGACATGGCGATATTGTGAGCGCGGCCGACGCCCGATTCGAGCATGCCGCCGCACCAGACGGGGACCGCCTTTGACTGGCAGAGATCGTGAATGCGGCGCGCCGGCGTGTGGCCTCCGACGCGGCCAAGCTTGATATTGATAATGCGGCAGGCGCCGGTCTCGATGGCGGCGCGGGCATGCTCGACACCGTGAATGCACTCATCGAGACAGATGGGGGTATCGAGCTGGCGCTGAAGCTGGACGTGGGAGTAGATGTCGTCCCAGCCGAGCGGCTGCTCGATCATGATGAGATAGAAAGCGTCGAGCTGCTTGAGATGCGCAGCGTCGGCGAGCGTGTAAGCGGAATTCGCGTCCACCATCAGCCGGATGCGGGGAAACCGTTCGCGCAGGGCGCGGACCGGCTCTATGTCCCAACCGGGCTTGATTTTGATTTTGATGCGCTGATAGCCGGCAGCCAGCTCGATTTCGACTTTGGCGACCAGCTCGGCGATCGTGGACTGGATGCCGATCGAGACGCCGCAAGAAATTTCCTCCCGTGTGCCGCCCAGGTGCTTTGCGAGAGGCAGATTCTTTTGCTTGGCTTCGGCATCCCAGAGAGCGATTTCGAGACCGGCCTTGGCCATATTGTGGCCGCGGACGCGCGCGAGCAGATCCCAGACCTGGGCTGCGGAGGAGATTTCACTCCCCTGAAGCATGGGCCACAGGTAGTCGCGGAGAATGTGCCAGGCCGTTTCGACGGTTTCATAGCAGTAGTAAGGGTCCTCGCCGGCCGTGGATTCGCCCCAGCCTATGACGCCGTCCACGTCCGCCTCGAGGAGGAGGATGCGGCGGAGCGTGGTGGTATCGAAGCTGGTTTGGAAGGGGTGAACCAGCGGAAGGTGAATTTCGCGCAGCGTCAGTTTGCGAAGGCGCATGGGGACCGTCTGGCTTTCACTCCTCCCGGAAAACTTCGAGACGCAGGCCCGCGATCGATTCGCGTGGCTCGAGAATGTATTGGCTCGAATCGCCTTGCGTTTCGATCCCCGTGGCGACGTAGCCTTTTTGGAACCACCGCTGAAATTCCTCACGCGCAGACGATTGGATGCGCAGGCCGGCGGTGCGGTCTTTCTTTTTGAGCTCCGCCAAATTTGACGGAAAGGAGATGCGTGCAGCCGCGGCATTGGGCGGGGGCGCATTGTCCGCCAGCACGCTTTTCACGCGCTCGGAATCGAGCCACCATTCGGCGACCAGGCGGTCCGTGGGCAACCCATCGTGCAGGGGGCTATTCGTGAGGCCATAGCAATCCGGCAAGTAGCGGCGGACGACGGCGCCCAGGCGCGAGAGATTGAAGCGCGCATTTTTCAGCTCGAGCGGATCGAAGGTCCATTCCACAAGTGGGATACCGCGCTTGAGAGCATCGTGGCGCTGAAAGAGTTTCAGGCGCCGGGCCACGCCGCGATTCTGAAATTCAGGGAGCACGGCGGTCATATGGGAATGAAGGAAGCGCTGCGCATCGCGCAGACCGGCGAGCGCCAGGGTGAAACCGACCATGCGTCCTGCGTCAAAAGCGCCAAGCACCTGCCCGCCTGAGTGGCGGGCCACCACGAAAATCGCAGCGGGGACGGTGATGTCTTCGCCCCAGGTGAGCCGCTCGAGGCGGACACACTCGTCATACTCTGCAAGCGAGTAGCAATGGCGGACTTCGATCTCAGCGGCCACGGTGTGCACCTAGCGGGCTCCGGCGGCATTTGCGGATTTCGACTCGTTCCATAATTCTTCCATGCGCGCGCGGGGCAAATCGGCGAGGCGATGGCCCTCGCGCGCAGCGGCGGCTTCCATGTAGTGGAAGCGCCGCTTGAATTTGCGATTGGCTTTCTTCAGCGCGATTTCGGGATCGACGCCGAGAAAGCGCGCGATATTCACGGCGACGAAAAGCAGGTCGCCGGTTTCCTCTTCGAGGTGATGCAAGGCGGCGGGCGCTTCAGTTCCGGCAGGGCTTGCGCCTGCCGCCGGGAGAGCCTTGAGCAGCTCCTGCTTTTCTTCGTCAAGCTTCTCAAGGATGCTTGAGAGATGATTCCAATCGAAGCCGATGCGGGAGGCGCGGCT
>Ga0187819_10001044_pt1 | contig 14242 bp, 10 predicted proteins | sample NC_wetland_sal_i_15_FD_132411 | JGI IMG/M metagenome (GOLD analysis project Ga0187819, IMG submission 132411) | Wetland sediment microbial communities from Neuse River Estuary, North Carolina, USA - SO4_4 | ecosystem: Environmental > Aquatic > Freshwater > Wetlands > Sediment | place: USA... | reverse complement strand
CGAAGAAATCGATATCGATCGTGTCTTCGAGAGCTTCCGCGGCGTGCGGCACGTGCGCGGGAATCACGAGCACCTCGCCGGGGCGCACGACCAGTTCCCCGTCATCAAAAACGAACTTCAGCGCGCCAGCGAGAATCATCGTGTACTGTTCGCTGCGATGCGAGTGGCGAGGCACGATCCCTCCGCGCTTGATCAACACGCGAGCGAGTGTTCCCTCCTCTCCGCTCACCATGTTGCGCGCGATGACCTCACTCAGCTCTTCGGTTTCCAGCTTTTCCCAGCTCTGAGCTGCCAGCATCTTCGACTCACCTCCGCAACCTGATCGAAAATCCCGCCGCATTCAATCGCACGATGCTCCCCCGAAAAGCAGGAATCGTCAATGCCTGTGGCGAACCGCGGCAGGTCTTAGGAGAAGTATCCAAAAAATATTGTCGCTCCAGTTCCCGTTCGACTAAGATGCGCCCGATGAGTTCCCCGGGCCAAGCTGCACGAACCCTCCCGTATGCGGAACAGTGTCGCTCGGGGTTCGTTTGAGGAGGTGCCTATGAATCGCGGTTTGATTCTTCTCGCGCTTGCTCTTGTTCTGGCGTCTTCCGCAGCTGCGCAAATCGGGAAGAATGTTGTTGTGGCAGCAGGATCGGATGAGGATAAAGCTCTCGCGCCGATCTATGCCGCGCCCGACGGTCCCGACAAAATCGCCCTTATCGATAAATTTATGGCCAGCTACGGCAAAGGTGATTTTGAGCTGCTAGGCGACCAGCTTTACGTCCAGAGCTATCTCGCCCAGAAAAATTTTCCCAAGGTCCTCGAATACGCTGACAAGGCCCTCGCTCTGGATCCCGACAACCTTTCTGCCGCAGTAGCCATGGCCCGCGCCGCCGACGAAACGGGCGATGCACAACGGCTCTACTCGACGGGCGAGAAGGTCTCGCAAATCATCTCCCGTTACAAAGCGAAGCCTGCGCCCGAAGGCACCAGCGCCGAGCAGTGGTCCTACGCTAAAGAGGGGGCGCTTAAGAATGCGGAAGGCGACATCAGTTACGTCCAATACGCCATGACGCAAGCCGCGTACAAGACCACGGATCCTGCTGCGCGCGCGGCTTTTTTCGAACGCTACGTCGCGATTTTTCCTGGTTCTTCGTACGCAGCCAATAATCGCGATCAAATCGCTCTCTCATATCAGCAAGCCCAGAACACCGCGAAAATGACCGAGAGCGCTGATGCCGCGCTCACCGCCGATCCGAACGACGTGACCATGCTTCTTCTGCTCGCTGACTACTGGAGCGAAAGCGGTCAACCGCAGCAATTAGACAAAGCGGCCGCGGATGCCCAAAAGGCGCTCGACGTGCTGAAGGATGCGAAAAAGCCGGAAAACACGACCGACGAACAATGGCAGCAGCAGGTCTCGCTGGAAAAGGGGATCGCCTATTCGTCGCTGGGCGAAGTGTACGTAGTGAAGGGCCGCAATGCGGCTGCGGTCGACGCCTTCAAGCAGGCCAATCTGCTGCTTAAATCGAACGCCTTCTACTACGGACGAAATCTCTACCGGCTCGGCTTCACGCTCGCGAAGATGCAACGCATCCCCGAAGCGCGCACGGTGCTGACGGAAGCAGTGTCCGTCAACAGCCCTTACAAATCACGCGCGCAGGAGACGCTCAACAAAATCGGCGGCGCCGCAGCCCATACGCACAAACCCTCATAGCTTCGCGCCCGATGATGATCCATTCGCCGTGCCACGCAAACGCTCGACCTCTGCGCGCAGTTCGCGCAGCTCCCGTTGCAGTTCGGGCAAGCGATTAAAGACCGCGACTGATTTCCGCCAGGCTAGGTTCGGCATGGCCGGGTAGCCGGAATAGATCGCACCAGCCGGGACATCCGTAGGAACGCCGCTCTGAGCAGTGAGCGTCGCGCCATCTCCAACCGTCAAATGCCCAGCGCATCCGACCTGTCCTGCCAGAATGCACTTGTTGCCCACGCGCGTCGTGCCCGCAAGCCCCACTTGCCCGCACAACAACGTATCCTCACCAACTTTGCACGCATGGCCCACTTGAACCAGATTATCGATCTTGGTGCCGCGGCCGATGCGCGTCTCGCCGATAGTCGCGCGATCGATGGCCGCATGCGCCTGAATTTCCACATCATCCTCGATGACGGCAGGGCCGGCTTGCCGCATCTTGTACCAACGACCGGTGGCCTCGCGCGCGAATCCGAATCCGTCGCTGCCCACCACCACGCCATTCTGCAGCAGCACGCGATTCCCGATCACGCAGCCTTCGCGCACGCACGAATGCGAGTGCGCGAAGAAATCGTCGCCGATGCGCGCCCCGCGATAAATGGTCACAAAGCTGTGCAGCACCGCATTCCTTCCGATCTCCACGTCTTCGTCGACGAAGCAGTGCGGCCCCACGTGTGCACCGGCTCCGAGCTTGGCTGACTTCGCCACGACGGCACTCGCATGAATTCCCGGCGCGTATTGCGGCTGGTCATGGAAGAATTCGATGGCACGCGCAAAATCCAGATACGGATTCGCCGAGCGCAAAGACGCCATCGGCACAGGCGGTTCTTCGCGCGACACGAGGATGGCTGAGGCGCGCGTCGCTGAAACCGCGGAACGGTATTTTCGGTTGACCAAAAACGTCAACTCGCCTTTCCTGGCCTCCTCGATTCCCGCGACGCCCGTGATCTCCAGCGCCGCGTCCCCTTCGATTTCGCAGCCCAGCCTTTTCGCGATCTCTCCCAGCTTCATAAGCGATCTCCTAAGGCAACCACTCCCGCCCCCAACAAGCAGGCCACTGTACATCATTCCCGCTAAACAGCGGAACGCTCGTGCCTCGGAAAACAAAACCTGCGCACGTCTGCGCCGGGAGAAATTGTCGCTGTTTTTCGGTCGGGCGGGTTATTCTCCGAAGAGTTTCGATTGCGCGGCTAACGCAGCGGCTGCGCTTGCGTCAGCAGGCATGCGCCGCCCCCGGCGTCCCACGCCAACCACGCCAAGCACCTTCATTTCGAGAAGAGCGGAGCGAGGAACAAACAGATGCAGCGTGTTGCCATGCATGTCTGGCGGAGTAAGTTGCACGCCCGAATTCAGCAGGTCGAGCAAGTCGCTCGAGATGATGCCTTCCATGACATCATCGTCGCGAAATCGCAGACGCACCCACAGCCCTTCGAGCTTCGGCCGGCTTAGAAAAGTCTTGCGCTCGAGCTGGAAGTCTGCCTCAAACTCGCGAACGAAATAAACTGATTTGACTTCGTCGATTGCGATCGAACGGTGTTCCCCATCAGGCGTGAGAAGATCTATGGTTTCCGCGTGGCCTAGCGAACTGGGGTTCAAATACCCCTTCACCGGTGTGTGGTCGAGGAGCAAAACCACTACGCGCTTGTGGGTCGAGGCTGAGGCTGGGCTTTTCACATGCACATCCGAAGGGCCAAGTGCTGAAGCCCATCGTACTAATCGTATCGCGCCGCCGGGTTCGCGCGAACCGCTTCGTTGCGAAAAGTGACCGATTGTGAAGGGCTACGCTAGCGGCGGGACTTCTTGGCCCGACGACTCTTGGCCTTCGACGGCGACTGCGCCGCTCCGGGGCGTTTACGCGTCGCGCCACGCGAGCCGCGCCTCGTGAAGTTTTCCGCCGATGCCTTCCCATGTTGCCCAGCGCCTCCACTCCCCTCCGCAGCAGAATCAGCGGCGGACGCCTCACTCTTCGATCCGCGCTTCGTCTTCTCGTGCTCCGCCTCCTGCGATTGCGGTTCGCCGTGCTTCGCCGGGGTCTTCCCCGCCGTCTCCTTTCCCTTGCGCTTCTTTTTCTCCTTCTCCGTTTTTTTCGGCTCCTCTTTAATGCCGGCAAGCTGCCGCAGGAGCTTCGCGCGAGATTCGGGATCGCGGCCCCGGCCGCGAAGCTGCGCTTCGAAGAGATCCTCTAGGACCTTATCGAATTTTGCCCCACGCGGCACTCCAAGCGTGTCGAGTTCGGCCACCGGCAGAGCAAGCCTCATCGGACGCCATTTCTGCACATACGCGCGGATCCTCGACATGGCCGCCGCGTTCGGCATTTCCACCTCGATGAACGCAATCATTTCCGGCGGCACGGACGCGATGTAAAAGTAGGCGTCCTTCGGCGTGCGAGTTTTGCCGCTCTTGAGCATTTTCACGATTTTCTGCGCTTCGGGAACCAGTTTGGAGATGGCCTCGACTTCGCTCGACCGGAATTCCATTTCTCGCATCGCGCTTGCCGCCTCGCGCGGTTTCAGGCGCCCGAGAACGTAATACGTGACGGGAACTTGAAGCCTGGGACGTAGCCCCGCCATAAACAGATTCGCGCGAACTTTGGCCAATTTATTCAGACTGTCGTAGTCGGGCTTGCGGCGCTGCAGTTGCGGATGAATAGCGGCAAGAAGGCCGTGCGATTCCCACTGCTTGAGGACCGGAACGGGATTCTCCTCGCGTGCGAGGCCACGCACCTCATCGCCAACACCGGCGCCACGGACGTTCTCGTGAAGGCTGCGTTCCATGGCGAGATCGAACCATTCCTGGGTTCGCGATTCCATCTTGAATCCCATCCGCGCGCAGTAACGAAGAATGCGCATCAGGCGGATGGGTTGATTCGTGAAGGCATGAATCGAAAGGGCGCGCACTTCCTGCTTTTCGAGATCCGCGAGGCCGTTGGTTGGATCGAGCAAAAGTCCTCGCGACTGCGTATTCAGCGAGATCGCCACGGCGTTGATGGAAAAGTCGCGCCTCCTCAAATCCTCCATGATGCTCGAGAAGCGCTGCTCCGGCTTAGTGCCAGGGCGTTCGTAATACTCGTCGCGAGCGGCTGAAATCGACCCATCCACATCGCCCGCGAAAATCATTTCGTAATGCCGCAGCCGCTCGTTGTCGAAAACGACGCGCGCGCCGCCCTTTTCCAGTTCCGCAACCATGCGCGCCGGATTTCCTTCAATCGTGAAATCCAGATCCCGGATGGGCTGACCCGAAATCAGATCGCGTACCGCACCACCCGTCAGATATATGTTGACGTCCTGCGCGCGTGCCAATTCCTGCACCCGTTCCAGCACCGCTCGCTGCTCCGGAGACAGCCGGCTTTCCAGCAAGAACATGTAATCGGGCATGAACCTATGCGCCTCCTTGCGCGCCGCGCGATTGCCTCACGCGCGCGGGTGATGCGCCTTGTAGACTTGCTTCAAACGTTCTTCCACCACATGCGTGTAGATCTGAGTTGTAGAAATGTCCGCGTGGCCGAGCATTAATTGCACCGAGCGAAGGTCCGCGCCGCGATCCAGCAGGTGCGTCGCGAAACTGTGCCGCAGCATGTGCGGGTTCAGCGACTCGCGCAGCCCGGCATCCTCGCCGTATTTCTTCAGCAGTATCCAAAACTGAATACGTCCGATTCTCCTCCCCATCCTGCCCAGGAACAGGTAGGGCGAACCCGTGGCGCGGAGGAGTTTGGGCCGCGAATCGCGCAAGTAGGCTGCGATAACATCGATCGCCTTGCGCCCCACGGGCACAATGCGTTCCTTGTCGCCCTTTCCGATGCAACGAAGGCTGCCACTGTTCATCTGAAGGTCGGAAACGCGAAGCCCGCACAGCTCTGAGACGCGCAGCCCCGTCGAATACATCAATTCGATCATGGCCTTGTCGCGCAAACCCAGTGGCATCGACGTATCCGGCTGCGCTAGGAGGCGCTCGACTTCGGCCTCGCTCAAAAAGTGCGGCAACGTGCGATGAATCTTCGGGGATTCAATAGTCGCTGCGGGATCTTCATGCACCAGGCCGTCTCCGAGGCAGAACCGATAAAAATTCCGGATGGTGACCAGATGGCGGCCGACTGACCGGCTGTCCAGCCCACGCGTGTAAAGACTGCTCAGAAAATCCACGACGTCGCTGCGCGTAGCCGCTATCAGCGGGACTGAACGCGGGTGAAGAAAGTCGGCAAACTTCGTGATATCACGGCGATAAGCCAACATCGTATTCGTCGAAAGCCCTTTTTCCGCGCGCAGATAATGCAGGAACATCGCGATATGGGGATCGGCAACCTCAATCGCAGCGGGCCGCGCCCCGTCTTCAAGGTGCTTCATTATCGGCCGCTCCTACAGGGGCCTTGTATCTGGCTTCTGTTTACCGTGGTTACGGCGCCAGGGCCGGTCGGAGTTTTCAAGGTGCTTCATCATTTGTTACGTCCGATGTTTCAACTATCTCTCACTTAACGCGGTGCTTACGGCTCCAGTGCGGCTGCGGTGGCCGAAGTTGACGAGTCGGGACGGCGGAGGAGCAGGAAGAACTCCGGCAACTCCTCGCAGCGGAGCAAACGCGCGAATACGAAATAGACCCCGACCGACACAAGAATCATCAGCGCTAACAGGCCCGTCCTTCCCGCCAAGCTCTGGGCTGGATCGAAGTGCAAATACCGGAGCCCCGCGAGGCATACGCCAGCCATGGCCAGTGCAGACCACCCCATTTTGGTCAAAGACGCGACGATCTTCTTCGCCCCCAAGCGTCCGTATCTCTTTCGAAAGATGGCAAATAGCAACGTGAAATCGAAATAAGCCGTCAGCGAACTCGCCAGCGCCGGCGTTCCGTTCGACAGATAGCGGAACAGAAAGAAAAGAAAAAAGGTGTTGAGCGCGATGTTCATGCCCAGCGCGTAGAGTCCGACGCGCGCGGGCGTCATCGTGTCCTGAGTCGAGAAGTACATCGGGGTGATGAGCTTGATCGCCGCATACGCGGGTAACCCCAACGAATAGAACAGCAAAGCGTTCGCGGTGAGGGCCGTCGACTCGGCTACGAAGCGGCCGTGCTGGAACAGCACCTGAACGATCGGGCGGCGCAGAAGGATGAGTCCCACCGCAGCTGGGATAGTGATGAAGGAGACGATGCGCAACGAGAACCCGAATGTTTGCTTCATTTCCGCGAACTTGCCGGCCGCGGCCTGATGCGACATGGTCGGCAGGAGCGCGGTTGACATTGCAATCGCGTAGCTCCCTAACACCAGCTCCATCACACGCTCCGCTACATACAGGGACGTGATGCTGCCTGTCGGCATGCGCGACGATGCGCCGAAAACCATGTCGACAAAGAAGTTGACCTGATAGACGCCCATCCCGAAAAACGCGGGGCCCATCATGCCGCTCACCTTCTTGATGGCAGGGTCGTGCCAAGACACAGAAGGCAAGAGGCTTATGCCGCGACGAAACAAGGCGGGAAGCTGAATCAACAACTGCAAAACGGTTCCGGCCAAAACGCCGACGGCGAGGGCCACGGCGGGAGTTTGGAACTGAGCGGGTGCCCAGCGCATGATGGGCCGGTACAGGAAGCCGAACGAGAACAGGATAACCGTGAAATTGAAGAAAACGCTGGTCGATGCGGGAAGGCCGAACACATTGAAACTGTTGAGGATGGCCATCGCTAGCGCGGCCAGTCCGATGAAGAAAACACCCGGGAAGATGATGCGGTTCAGGAAAGCGGCGAGCGTCCATTGAACATGGGTGTTGCCGAAGAGCGTGAAGACGTAAATCACTTGTTTTGAGAAGATTGTGCCGAGAATCGCGATGGCGGCCAAGACGATGGCGATGTCCCAGAACATGCGCTGAGCGAACTTGAGGGCATCGCTTGGACGCTCCCGTAACTCCCCTGTAAACACAGGGATAAACGAGGCGGCCAGGCCGCCGGCACCAGTTACGCGGCGAACCAGGTTGGGAATGCGGAAGGCAAGGATAAAAGCATCCGCGGCGGGGGAGGTCCCCAGGAGTAGGGCGACCCGTTGATCGCGTAAGTATCCGCAAATCCGGCTGATAGCGGTGACAAAGGCGATGATCGAAGCGGACCTAAGGATCTGTCCTTTAACGGTCAATCGGCGGGAGCTCCGATGCTAAGCCTTTGCTCACCAGCGAGTTAACTAAAAACGGTGATGAGATTAACATAATAGCAACGCAGGGGCAACGATTCTTTTCCGTAAACCTGCCACAGAGCCCCCGAGACGGAGGAAGACAAGAGCAAAAAGGAAGTAAGGAGGCAAGGAAGCAAAGAGGCAAGGAAGTCCGCCATAAAGGCCGGCGGACGCAAAACCCGCGCAAGGAAAGGCAGCCGGGGACTTGGGGGACAAATAGGCAAAGGTCGCCCGGGCGGGTTTGAAACCCGCCCCTACAAAACGCACCTGGCGGGCGCAGCCACCTACCGGGAACGGACAAGGCGGGGCGCGGCGAGCCAGCCGCCGATAGAACAGTGACGAGTGACCCGCCATTGACATCGGCGGGCGCAAAACCCGCGCGAGCAAAGGCAACGAACCAAGAGCGCGGGCAGGATGCCCGCCAGAGAGCGGCGGACATTCCGCCCGCCAGAAACCGGCGGCTCCATCGTTTAAATTAGTTGTCTTTTGCTTATCCGGTTGCTTCAGCACGCCCCAACAGATTGGGGTCGTCCTCGGCGGACTCGCCCACATATCGCGCCCTGCTGAGACAACCGGATAAGCACAAGTTGTCTTTGTCGGCGGGCAAGGCCGGCTGGCTGATTTTCTGCGAAGCACTCACCAAGAAGAGTTGGTAATCAGTGAACTGGTGATGGCGGTGAAAGGGCTGGTGCTGATAATAGAAATAAATATCGGCACTGGTTGGCAGCCACAGCACGGTGTTCTTTCTCTGAAAAGGAATAGGGCCGTACTCGATCACGTCTTCCTCGGAACCCAGCCCAATCTCAGGAATCGGTTTCATCAGATTCGCTTCGAGCCGAACGATCTGGTAGGTGTCAGCGGCGATCCAGGCACGGCCTTTAAGGCCGGTCGTGTATGTTGCTCCGCCCAGCAACTCATAAGCACGGATACGCTCAGGGCGGTCGGGGCGCTGGCGAAAGTAGACAAGCCATGTGGCGTGCTGCTGCCATTTGCCTAGCCCCTCGCAGGTCATTTGAAAGTCATCTCGCAGGCTCGGGTGAAAAACGAGAGGCAGATCCGCCAACCCAAACATGGACAGATGTCCCAGGAAATGGCTGGGGCCAAAATCTCCTTGCCTGTTCTCGTCGATGGTGCGGAGTCCCGAGTCAGAATCCGTGATGGAGATGAGGTAATCGAACGTCCGTTTCTCCACTGTGAGCGGTCGTCCCAACGTGCTGAGTTCCTCGTCTCTAATCTTCTCCTTCGCCTGAATGCGATTGACGCTTTCCACGAGCTCGGCGACGCGCTTGCCAGCTTCTTCGATGATTTGGTCCGCCGGACAGGAAACACCCTCAGCGACGGGCACCTTTTGCTCGTCCACGCCCGCCGGCTCCCAGCTTAGAAGGGGCAGGGTCGGTGCGGACACCCCAACCACCGAATACGGCTTACCTGCTACAGTTGGTTCAGCCGCAGGACTCACGCCGGATTTCGTTTCCAGTTCGAATCTCCCGACAAGCTCTCGGGCCGCTGGCGCGGTTGCGTCCGTGGGTGCATCCTTCAGAAACGCCTGGAGCTTTTTGAGGGCCTCTTCAGGCCGTCCCAACTCAGCTAATGCCAGGCCCTCGACGAATTCCGCCCCGTTTGCCTTGCCTTTTGCGAAATCGACGGCATCGGCAGCTTCTTTGCGCGCCTTCTCGTAATTGCGCTCGCGGTAATCAATCTGTGAGAGGAGCCACAAAACCTCCCATTGGGTACGATCGAGCACCAGCGCCTTTTCGAGCAGTTCTCTGGCGCCTTTCAAATCGTCCCTTTGATATCCAAGATGTGCAAGGGCCAAACGCGCGGGAATATCGCCGGGATCAATCGAGATAGCACGCGTCAAGTATTTTTCGCCCTGGGGCACATCCTTCGCGCGGAGATAAAAAACCCCGAGCACGTAGTTGGTTTCCGGGCTCATGGGAGCCGCGTTATAGGCGGTCGTCAGCTCTTTTTCTGCGCGGTTGAGATCACCCGAACGGAGAGCTGCCACTCCCTTGTCGACGTGTTTCTGGGCCTTGGAGGGAAGACCGGCGAAACCTGCGTAGTGAGCCGCGGCGTTTTCGGAGTCGGACTCCAGTGTGACGTCAACCTCGAAATAGGAACGGTTATCAGTGACGTTGAACTCTTTTCGCAGAGTGCGGTAACCGGCCGCGCTTACTTCAACCGCATACCACCCAACGCCTGGAAGGTTGTTGAACGATAACGACCCATCGAGATTTGTAAGCCCACCGTTAAGCAACACGCCCGATGTCATCGTGTATAGCCGGACAAAGGACTGTTCCTTCAAGGGGGAATTGTGAGGTCCAAAAACGCGCACGACCACGGAGCCTGCGGCGTTCATGTCCAGTGAAATACCGACGCCGCTCCCGATACCGCCCCCGCTCCCCTGACTCGGATTGCTCGGGGGGCCAGCGGGCTTCTGGGCTCTGGAACCTGGGATCAGCAGGATAGTGAGGAGAAATATTGTTGCCAGGAATACGCTTCTTCCGGCTACGCATTTAGGCCGGAGGCTACACTTCGCAGCCGGGAAGGTCATAGCTTTGCACCTAAGAGCTACTGGGCACACACAAGGGACACGCTGGTTCATTTTTGCTCAGCCCGGCCTCAGTTCGATCGGCCACCTTGCGTTTCCGCGAAATACGGCCTCAGAGGAACTCGCGTAGCGCCGATTTTCCCGCTTGGTGCGTCACGCACGAGGACGCGCAATTCCGCCGCACCGCCGGCAATCGCGACGTTCTCCGGGTAGGAAAGGCCTTCGCGCATCATTCGCTGGTACTGGTCGGGCGTAAGCCGAAACTCGAAAGCGTCATCAGTCGCGGTGAGGACTGCGCCTTTCCCGTCGAGCTGCACGAAGACCGTATCGAGAGTTCCGGTCCAGCGCGTGTCCTGCAGCTCGACACTGAGATCTCCGGGATCAAGAACCACGGACAGCCGCAGTTGCCCGCTGGTTTTCGCTGCCGGACGGGGCGGATTTACGCGAACAGTGACGCCAATTCCGTCTGCATCAAGCAAGTTCGCAACAGCAGCGCCAAAAAAGACTTGGCGTATTTGAGGCGTGATCTTCGGGTTTGGCGCAGCAAAATATCCCTCGCGAGTGCGAGTCTGGAGTCCCGCTTTGTTCACCATGACGCGAACTTTGTGGAAGCTGCCGTCCCAGTTCTTGACTTCCGGGTAGTAGCCAAGTTCATAGGACACGCGCGAGTCGTCCACAGCTTCGCGAATGGCCTCGAAGATGTCGTTGCGCTCGTAGAAGGCTCTCCCGCCCGTGCGTTTGGCCATGAGGTCCATCATAGCGAACGCGCCGTAGTTCGCGTGGCGAACGACGAGACCCTGGGCATCCACGGGATAGACGACGAGGCTGGCGTTGTTCAGCGCGCCCTCCAGTCCCTCGATATCGGTGGTGGTGAACAGCAAACCGCCGTTCGGCGTGTTCGTTTCGACATCCTGCAAGCCGGCCGCCGGAAAAAAGCTGCCGGAAACCCAGACGAGATTCTTGCGCCCGGGCAGAAGAGAAACGTGGTTGCCGATCTGCTTGAGGGCGGCGATGGTCCTCCAAACGCGGTCGCCCAGCGCAAAAGTTCTGACCGATTCGAGGAAAGGCTGAAACATGTCCCGTTCGTCGGAGTTCAGGACCAAATCCTCCGGAGTGCCTTCCACCAGTGGATTGTTGACCTCGTGGCCAGCGTGCCGCGGTTGGTCCAGGTTAGGCGAAAGGCGGCCGGCGTAGCGTTCAAGCGCGGCAAGTAGGCTGCTGGCATCATTCGTGAAGTCGTGAAGCAAGCGCAGGTCGCCGCCGAGGGTGTACAGAGCGACGCGATCCTGGGAACGAATCTGCTGAAGAAACTTGATAACTTGCAGGCGCGCGTATTGCTGGTCTGTGATGTTGGTATTCAACCCGTCCAGCAGAATGACCGTGGCGCTCATGGGCAAACTGCGGTCGCCCATGCGATTCGAGTACGTGTCGGGCGGCAAAGCGGCAGCAGATTGCGTTCCGGCCTGGCGGACGCGCGACATGAAGACTTGCACATCGTAGCGCTTTCCGTTGTCGACGATGGTGAAATTGTCTTTCGTCAGTCCGGTCACCGGCGCGCCGTGCTTGTCCTGCACGATCACGCTGAGTTGGACCAGCCTGGTGATGGAGCGGAGCGTGCTGGCAGGCTGGTTGGAGCGCGCAACCTGTGACGCCGAAGCCTGGTCGCTCTGGGGTGGTATCTGAGCCTTTGCAGTGGTGCCGGCCGTCTGCGACTCGGACGCACTCTGTGGTTGTGCTGCGGGTCGCGCCGTTTCCTGTGCTACGTAGCGACTAAGCAGCCCAAAGATCGCGAACAACACCGCTGTAGCGATGGGTCGCATAGAATCACCCCTCCGCGTGCGCTTGCACGCTTTGAACGCTCTTAGGGGCCGACACTGGCGAGCCCACGCTAGGGCTCGGCCATCTGACCGGGGTTGTCGCAACAGGGTCGGTCGCTGCCCTTAACGCGACCTGAAGGACGTGCCGTTATTCTACTGCGAAGCCGCCGCGCCTTCCACTGCCAGCCAGGTCCGTCGCGAGACACCGTCGCGAGATGAAACTCGACGCAGGGCGGACGGTCCTGCTAGCATGCGGGGAGTTGCCGTCGCAACCCTTTCGCAGTGGCAGCCTCACGATCGAGAGGCAGCGAGAACCTTTCCTATGTCGCTAATCGTAGCGCTGCTGTTGCTCCTGGTTCTCTCACGAGTGATCGGCGAGATTGTGGAACGCCTGGGGCAGCCGGCGATGATTGGCGAAATCGCCGCGGGTGTGCTGCTCGGCCCCTCGGTGCTTGGCGTGATTCACTTCACCCCGGAAATCAAAGCGATGGCGGACCTGAGCGTGTTCTTGCTCGTCTTCCTGGTCGGCATGGAAATGGATCTGGACGCGCTTTGGAAGGCGTTTCGCGGACGCGGCGCGTGGGTGGGTTTGGCCGGCTTCCTGATTCCTTTGGGATTTGGAGTCCTGCTCGGGCTGGCGATGGGGATGACGCGGATGCGGACTATTTTCCTCGGCCTCTGCATCGCGATCACGGCGCTTCCTGTGAGCGTGCGAATCCTCAAGGATCTGGGCAAGCTGCAAACGGACATCGCGCAACGAATCGTCTCCGCCGCGGTGATGAACGATGTGGCATCGCTGCTGCTGCTGGGCATCATTCTGAATGCAAAAGACGGCTCCACGATGTGGACTTTTCTTCTTTCGGTGGGGCTTGCGCTGGTCAAGGCCGTGGTTTTCATGGCCGCAGTTTTTATCGTTTCGCGGCTGATTCGGCGGTACGCGGTGAGGAGATTCCGGAGGCCGAGAAACCTCATCGATCCGCTGGTGGCAAAGCTGAAAGGTCAAGAATCGCTTTTCGCCATTGTTCTGCTGTTCGTCTTCGCGTTTGCGAGCTTTGCGGAGGTGCTGGGACTGCATTTCATCGTTGGCGCGTTTTTCGGGTCGATGCTACTGAGTCACGCCGTGCTGGGGCGGGAAAATTTCGAAGAGGTGAAGAAAACGGCGTCGAACGTGACGATGGGATTTCTGGGTCCAATTTTCTTTGCCGCTATAGGACTGGAATTCAATGCGGCGAGCCTGCGCAATTGGACGCTGGTCGTTGCCGTCCTGGTGGTTGCCTTCTTCGCCAAAATCGCCGGGGGATATATCGGCGGACGGTTGGCCGGGCTGACGAACGACCAGGGCTGGGCCTTGGGCGTCGGCTTGAATGGACGCGGAATCATGGAATTGGTGATCGCCAACGTGGCGCTGGCGAACGCGTTCATCGGCGAGCAATTGTTTACTGCGCTGGTGTTGATGGCGGTGGTCACCACGATCACCACACCGGCGCTGTTGAAGCAGGCCTACGAGCGCTTGCCGGAACGAGAGCGCGAGCCGGTGAAAGTTCTTACCGCCAAGGGCGCGGGGCGCAATCCTGTCGCCCAAAAGCAGTGACGAGTGACGCGCGACAAGCAAAGAGAGATCCCTCGGCTCGTCCCGCATACGCGGGACTCGTTCGGGATGACAGACCGTCGCCGGAGACGCCCTCGACTTTGTCCATGCCACAAGTGCTCTCGCGGCGTCGTTGCGTCTAAGATAGCCGTAGCATTCAAGACGCAGGGAGAAGTTCTCTTCATTCGAGGATATATAGCCTATGACAGACTGGTTCGCACGCCCCGTCCTACACGTGACCGACGTTGAGACCTCGCTCCGCTTTTACGTTAACCGGCTCGGCTTCACGAGCCCATGGCGCTACGAGGAGGACGGCAGAGCGCACGTTGCACAGGTCGACCGGCAGGGCTGCGCGCTTATCCTGGCCGACACGTGGCCGGAGAAGATTGGCAAGGGGCTGATG
>Ga0187819_10001043_pt1 | contig 14242 bp, 11 predicted proteins | sample NC_wetland_sal_i_15_FD_132411 | JGI IMG/M metagenome (GOLD analysis project Ga0187819, IMG submission 132411) | Wetland sediment microbial communities from Neuse River Estuary, North Carolina, USA - SO4_4 | ecosystem: Environmental > Aquatic > Freshwater > Wetlands > Sediment | place: USA... | reverse complement strand
TGCGTTTACCGCCGGCGGGGGCGCCATCATCACGGTCAGAAAGGCGGAGCCCGGGATTGCGGCACGCGCCGAGGCCGCGGCCGGAGGGCCTCGTCTCAGCCTGCAGCCGCGCGGTTACGTGCTGGGCCAGTTGACTCGGAAACCCGACGGTCGGACTTTGATTCTTCACTTGCTCAACTACGACCACCAGGCCCCGGCAGAGAACGTGAAAGTCCGACTGGGGCTGAGTGGGCTAGTCCAGGACCTGAGCCACTGGGATGTGAAGGTCCTTTCGCCCGACGCGCTCCAGCCTCAGCTCCATGACCTCTCTTTGCACGGGAGCGTCTGCGAATTCACCTTGGGCCGGATCGAGCACTATACCGTGGTGAGTCTCTCGGCCAGGGCCGGGCCCTAGTTTTATCGGATATACAGTTGGGTAGGGCCATGGCGCGGACAGGCTTTCGAATGACGCCGACTCTTCCTACGAATTCCGTAAGGCGATTTCCCCGGGCTTCAAAGGTGGGCGGCGCTGATTCCTGCTGCTGATCAAACATCTGCGGCTCAGGGCTACCTTCCTTCGAGTTTCCTGCGTCCGCGCATGTAATCTCGTTTCTCCAGCGTTGCATAACACACTTCCACGAACCCCGATCCTTATAGGAATGCAAGTCAGACGCCAAAGAAGAATCGTCGCAAATCTCTTTGAAAGAGGGAGATAACGAACGTGCGGCTCAGCAACGAATGTGCGGCTCAGCAAATATGCCCATATTCGGGCGTTGACCTGAACTGGGCACAGCATGTATCACAAAAAACGATCGGGGCGCAGAGCGCCAGGCACTTAGCAGAACGGCAGATTGGCATGCGACCTGCACCGTCCAGCCCCTTAATCACGACGGTGTCGGTTATGTTCAAGATCACACAAAACAAGCTCCGCGACTTCACGCTTGAGGAAGTTCTATTGATGGCTGCGATGAATCACCTCGAAGTCAAGCGGAAGGTTGGCGCGAACGAGGGAAAGCTGCCGGACCATTTCCATTTCGACGCGAAAGCGGCGACTAACCAATCGTATGGAATTTTGAAAGAGGGAGATCACCGTATGAGTACTTGCACCGATGTTACCAGTCCATTCTCGGAACTGAAAACCAAAATTGATACTCGCCAAGCGCGGATAGGCGTAATCGGTCTCGGTTATGTAGGCTTGCCGCTTGCTCTGCTCTACACGGAAGCGGACTTTCGAGTAACCGGTTTTGACATCGACCAACGTAAGGTCGCAACTCTCACCTCCGGTGGATCCTACATCTATCGAATTCCACCCACGGAAATCCAGGCGGCGCGTGCGCGGGGTTTCTCCGCGACGGCGGACTTTTCGACGTTGACAGACATGGACGCCATCATTATCTGTGTGCCCACTCCTCTCGATGAATATCGAGAGCCTGATCTCAGCTTTATCACCAATACGGCCAGGGCCATAGCGCCCCATTTGCGTGCTGGCCAATTAGTGGTCCTCGAAAGCACGACGTATCCCGGCACAACCGAGGAAGTCCTTGTTCCGATCTTGGAGAAAGGCAACGGCTGTTGTTTAAAGGCCGCCCGCAACAAAACGCCGAACGGAACAGATGAATTTTTTGTCGCCTTTTCCCCTGAGCGAGAGGACCCAGGCAATGACACCGTGGCGCGTCGTGACATCCCGAAGGTTGTAGGGGGCTTGAATTCCCAAGCCTCCGAGCTCGCCGCGACTCTGTACGGAACCATCTTCAACCGAACCGTGCCGGTGTCCTCACCGGCAGTCGCTGAGATGACGAAGCTGTTGGAAAATATCTATCGCTGCGTGAACATCGCGATGATCAATGAATTGAAGCTTCTGTCGTTGCGCATGGGGCTGGATATTTGGGAAGTCATCGAGGCTGCCTCCACTAAGCCATTCGGCTTTCAACCCTTCTACCCCGGGCCCGGCCTGGGCGGACACTGCATTCCCGTCGACCCCTATTATCTGTCGTGGAAAGCGAAGGCGTGGGATTTCCAGACACGCTTCATCGAGCTGGCTGGGGACATCAACAGCGGCATGCCCTATCACGTGGTCTCGTCCGTCGGCAGAGCCCTGAGTCAACAAGGGAAGGCTCTCAAAGGCGCCAAAGTACTGGTGCTTGGCGTGGCGTACAAGAAAGACATCGATGACCTCCGCGAGTCACCAGCCCTGACCATTATTGAGCTGCTACAGAAGGATGGCGCTCAAGTCAGCTACAACGATCCTTATTTTCCATTTATCGGCAAGGGGCGCCATTACGATCTGCAGATGAAATGCGTGCCAGTCGAGGACATTGCGAACTATGACTGTGCGCTGATTGTCACAGACCATTCGGATTATGATTATCGCTGGATCGCGCAACACGCAGCCTTGGTGGTCGATACGCGCAACGCGATGAGAGGCATTCACGGCGACAACATCGTGCGCTGCTAGATCATCGGTTGCGAAGAGGAGGTCTGTTTCGCTTGCCACGGTTACGTAAGGGTCTCAACTGCATTCGATCTTCGTGTTTGGACTTGAAGCTGATTCGCCCGAGGGAGCGGCGCTCCAACTCCGCGTATTCCCAAGCACCTACGCCGGTGAGTGCCTTCGGACTGACAGACAGCGTCGCGTTAGGCAAGGGGCGGAGGGGTGATTTGAGTTCAACAAGCGGGTGCCGCCAATCTCTCGTACTGGTGATGCTGTTCGTGTAGTGTGGCGACGCTGCTGCTCTGATCATGTGGCCAGAGAGGTGCCCGGCGAGGGATACGCTGGAAGATGTAGGTGTTTTAACTGCGCCGCATGCGCGTTAAGCGGACCGCGCCGGTGGGTCATCTTTCTTCACGAATTGTCATCCTGCTGGAGGTGTCCCGCGTCACCCTCGAAAATGGAGAACGTCTTCTTCTGTTCAAATGCGTACAATCCAGAACGGTGAACCCGTTCCAACGCAGAAACCACGCACACCAATTTTCTTCCCGGAGTTCCGAGGATTCGAGGTGGGTCCTCGCTAATGTGGACAGGAATGGGCGAGGGTGATGATTGAAATGCCGTGGACAATTTTGGTGAGCACCTTCTATCAACCCACGAGTTCCTGTCCTTGATGACGGCATTTCGCAACTGCGTTCCGGAATAGCAGAATCGTTCGCCCACCGCGGACCGAACTGAAATACCCCGTGGACATCGATTACCCAGACTGTGGCGGAGAGGTACACAAACACACTCGCACGGCGATCCTCCCGCCGCAAAAACCGTGGATTACTGTCCGCTCGAGGACTTCTCCAAGTGAGAAGCCGGCTTAAGGCTGGAAGCCTGCGTGATTTGATACTCTCCGTAGTTGATAGTCAGGACTGCGCTGCCGAAAATGCGCACTTTCGTCTCGCTCTCGTTTGATTCCGGCAGCCAGAAGTCTCCGATCTTTTGGTAGCTGCGCTTGAAGTCAGTCTTGAGCGTCCACCATGATGGATTAACCGCCGGCTCTCCCTCCACTCGAGTGATGCCAAAGTCCTTCGCATCTACCCAAATACGGCCTCGAACCAGAAACTTGTTCTTGGTCCGCGGCTGTGCTTCGAGCACGTAGAATTCGTCCGCATCGGTCTTGCGGTATTCCAAGATTTGAAATGTGTAGTTCTCAGGAGTGATGGCGGAACGCTGCTGATTCTCTTCGCGCATAGACTCCTGCTCAGCCTCCAGCAGCTTTTTGAATACGCGGTTCCGCACAGTACCGGATCCGCTTTCCGACACGATCGTGAACACCTTCTTGTTCGGTGCGTCATACTCGGCGCGAACGACCATGTCTGCCTCCTTATGCGACAGACAGTGGCATTCGAGGTGATACCGTCGGAGGCTGGAGTAGCCCTCCAGTGTCTTGCCGCGCAGTTCGTTCATCTCCACTACACGCCGGATGACCTCATCTGCGCCCAACGGAGCGGATACCGCGGCCTGCTGTGCAAACGCCGGCAGACAGATAAATAGGAACGCCAGGGTGGACGAAAACCGGCGCGCATGAGGGGTTATCGTTTGGAAAGACCAAGTCATTGTTGGCTCCTCTTGGGCATCCGCAAGATAGCAACCAGATTGTATGTTCCTGCTGGCTGCGGCTTTTGGCTCTTGATGTGGAAGTTAGGCGGAGAATCCCGCAACTGAGTTAGCGTTGATTGCTGTACGTCTGTTCGCACAGCTACGGATTGGTCGAAACGATAAATCGTACTCGCGAGAACTGGTCCAACACGGACTTCGCGGTGAGGCATGCCAGAGTTTTGCAGAACATCGAAGAATCTCTGAGTTTCAAAGAAGCGCCGCGATGGTTCAAGAATGATCAGATCTCCGTCCCGAGGCGCATAGTGCGGATCGTAAAGTGGCACGACCTTAATGTCAGTCCGCTCGCAGCTCTCGAGGTAATACGTCATGCTCATTGGTCTCGCGGTAGCCAACCTGCTGCCCGCGGGTGCGCTCGGACAGATCTGTTCTGATACTTCGCGCGTATCGAACTCTGATACCTCATCCGGTGCAAAATAACGCGTGATGCTTCTCGTCCCTCCGGCAATCGGGTTCAAGTAAAACGAATAATAGGGAGACCAGTTGTGCAATTCAGCGACCGGCCACCCAAACAGGATGACTGCGGCCGCTCCAACCAGGGCTGGTGACACCTTCCTTTGCCTCAACCAATCCCATGTTTGTTGCACTGCATATCCGGCAGCCAGGAAGAAAAATGGCAGCATGGGAAGTGAATAACGAATCCACTTTGCACCGGAAACCGAAAGGCCAGCCAGCTGCACTACTCCGAAACTAAGAAAGAAACACGCAGCGAGCGTCCGGGGATTCCGCAGTAGCAGGATGCTTCCAAGGATGACCGCACCGAGAATTGGAATTGGCGTCTTGAACAGCAGCAGCCACAGATAGAACTTCCAGGGCACTCCGGCAAACATGCGCCCCGGAAGGTTCACATACAGCGCCCCGGCGAAGTCGTAACCATTGTGTTTGATCCCGTCATGGTGGAGCCAGCGCAGAATCGCGTTGAAGTTGCTCGGAAAGAGAACGACCGGATTCGCCAGAATGAACGTAAGGAATGTGAAAAAGAAGAATCGTTTGTAGTTGAACCGCGACGGCGCGTGAGTAAGCCCAGCCCTTCCGGCGATGAGCCACGCCAGTGCGTTCAGTCCCAACAGGTGAGGGATGTACTGCGAAGCAAATGACAGTCCAAAGCCCATTGCACTCAGGTCGTACCATCGCCGTGCACTCTGCTCCGCATCTGTCTGTTGTGCACGACAGTACAGGTAGCAAGCTAGGAGGGTGAAGAAAGTGAGCGGCGTTTCCTCCTTCGTAAGTCGATTCAGCGCTACTGCCAGTGGCGCAACTGCCCAAAAGAAACCCGCCGCGAAAGCGCCGGCAAATCCCATTAAGCGACGACACAACAGGAAGAGAATCGCAGCGGTCGCCGCACCGAGAAGAACGTTAGGAAATCGGAGGCAGCCCTCAGGACTTACAGATGGCCAGCCGTGTATTTCGGCTACACGGTTCCAGCGCTCACCGGCTGCGAGACTGGCCCAGGCCAGGACCTTCAGCATCATCGGGTGCTCGCTATTCACGCCGGCAAAGTGTCCGTGGCGATACTCTTGGACGGCCGCCCATTTTGCCGTCTCATCCTCGGAGAGGCTGTTGACCCCGACTCGGTCGATCCGCACCACGAATGCCAGAAGGATCAGGAGCAGGGCTGCTGCCGCCTGCCAACGCCACTTCACAAACCGATTCTCGGTTTCGCTCGACACCGATGCACCTATACACTCGAAAGAACGGTCCGCACCTCGAGTACCTCAGATACGGCGTAAGGTCTTCGTCCAGTTGGATTGAAGTATTGCCACACCCCCAACTCCCCAAGAAGCCCCAGAGCCACCAGTTGGAGGCCCAGTAGAATCAGGACTGCCGCGACGACTAACAGTAATCCGTGTGCCTGTAGGACATCGGTTCCACGAAGAAGTTTCCACGTCAGCAGCCACAGCGCCAGGGCTGATCCCGCACTCATGTTCATCAGACCGAGGCGACCAAAGAAGTGCAGCGGCCGAGACATGTAACGGAGAAGGAATCGAATCGTGATGAGATCGAACAGCACGCGGAAAGTCCGCGACAGGTTGTAATGCGACTCGCCGTGCTTGCGATGGTTGTTTTGAATTGGTATTTCACAGATCGAAGCTCCGTAGGCTGAAGCCAAAGCAGGGATGAACCGGTGCATTTCCCCGTAGAGCGGCAATTGCCGAAGCAAGTCGCCTCGATATGCCTTGAAGGTTGTTCCGAAATCATGAATGTTAACGCCGCTGAACTTCGCCATTAGCCAATTGGCACAGCGGGAAGGAATCTTCCGAAGCAATAAGTTGTCGATGCGGTGGCTGCGCCACCCGCTCACGATGTCGTAGCCCTCCTCCGCCTTTTCCAAGAACGCGGGGATTTCGGCAGGATCATGTTGAAGGTCGCCATCCATGGCGATCACATAATCACCAGTGCTGTGCGCAAATCCAGCAGCTAACGCTGCGGTCTGACCGAAGTTTCGGCGCAAGCGGACGACAGTCACGTGGGAATCGACTGCCGCCAGTTCCTTTAGCAGCTTGTACGTGAGGTCGGTGCTTCCGTCGTCGACAAAAACAAACTGGTGACTGCGGCCAAGGGGTTCCATAACGGAGTTCAATCGCTCATACATCTCGACAACATTCGCTTCCTCGTTATGGAATGGCACAACAATCGAAACGCTCGCAGTGGTATTAAGGTCAGGCATGCTGCACGCTCCTGCTGATCCGGCGCAGCCCACGACATTTCGTCCGTTACGCTCGTCGTGGGAAGACCGTTCAGTGATTTTGTGGAGTACATAGTCGATGCTTCGCTGGAACTTGCGTTTCACATTCTGCAGTTGCCAAGGCCACACATCGCTCGTGTAACGCGGTTTATTCCAGCTACATATCCCAGCTGCGTCATTGCAGTTAACTCGCCAAACATCCGAAGCGGCAAATCGCTGAATTGACAGCGACATAGGGTTTTGTCGGTCTGTGATCACTGCCCACATTGCGGCACTGACCTTGACAGGTCACCACAAGCGCGGCCCCGAAAGTCGGATCGGCCGGTAGATCAAGAGCTTAGGCAAAGCGCCGAGTTGGCAGCCAACCTGCATTCTTCCGGATGAATTGACTTCCGTACCGGAGTGGAGCTTGTTTCCTGATCCCGCGCAACTTGCCTTTGAGCGTGGGTAAGGCAGGACCCGGTATGTCACGTTCTGGCATTAGTCCACCTTAGCTTTCGGGGCCGTAGAGCCAGGTCACGGGAAAGGGATCAACGCACTGTGGCAACTTTTGACCAACCTTCTGACGTACTTAATCGCATTGCATACCCGAACTTTCGGCGTCCAGGGTTGCGAACTGATTCACGGGTTGCAAGCTTCCCGGCGAGGGCGGAAAAACCGCTTCTCGTGCCATCCGGCCAGCAGGGAATACAGGCTTCTTTGTTTCGCGAAATTGAACTGGGTGCCACATTTCGACGAAATCCTTGGGCGGCAGTTGGATCTCTGGCCTTTCAGTTCGCCGTCTTGCTGACCTTGGTTATCGTTCCGCTCTACCACGTGGCGACTCTGCCCAAGAGTGAAATGTTAACTAGGCTATATTTTCAGCCGCCCGCGGCCGCAGGTTCAAGTGCCTCGAGCCTTCGGGCACCCACGTCCAAATTCATGCCTGCAACCATCAGGATTCCCAGCCATAAGACGCAGGAAACAGCACCAACTCCGCCGTCAGCTCCTGCCGCTCCAATGGGCGGAGTCGTCGGGGGAATACCTGGCGGTGTTGTCGGTGGCGCACCCATTGGAGGGCTGAGCGAAGTCGTGGGTGGTACGCGCAATGTGTCGATTCCTGTGAAACCGCCCGACCCAGCACCTATTAAGAGAGTCTACGTTCCCGCGCGGATCGCCGAGGCCAACCTGGTCCACGACGTTGCACCGACGTATCCGCCCGAGGCTGGCCGATCGCGGATTGAAGGGACGGTAGTGCTCGTGGCCGTGATTGGCAAGGATGGCAGCGTGCAGGATGTGCGAGTCGAGAGCGGTTTACCGATACTCGCGCAGGCCGCTATCGATGCGGTGAAGCAGTGGCGTTACAGGCCGTACTTATTGAATGGAGAGCCAGTTGAAGTTGACTCGCGAATCACAGTCAATTTCACACTGTCCAAAGGGTAGGAATGACAATGGAGAATAACACAGCGGTTACACCTAACCGGTGTTCGCGAGCTTTCCTGAGAGCAACGCACGTATTGCTGCTGAGTGTCCTGGCTGGATCGCTTCTCGTTCTACCCGCGTCGGCGCAGACTAGAGATGCGGCAAGTACCCAACCAGGAAGCATTCTGGGAACGGTGTTCGATACTAACAACGATCCGGTTCCCGATGCGACGGTAGTTTTGGAAGGACCGAGCGGCAGTCGTCTGACAGTTGTAACAAAGGACGATGGCGCCTTCGCATTCCACGATGTCACCCCCGGAATAAACTACCGGATCACCATTACTGCTGAAGGACTGTCAGATTGGAGCTCGTCCGTCATCGTGGAACCCGGGCAGGACAAAACTCTAGCCGACATCAGACTCAGGATTTTGGCTGGGCAGCGGACAGTTACTGTGAGCTATACCCCGCAGCAGGTTGCTGCCCAACAGCTGAAAGCTGAAGAACAGCAACGCGTTCTTGGCTTTATACCGAACCTTTATGTGACCTACGAACCCCATCCTGAGCCTCTCACCACGAAGACAAAGTTCCACCTGGCTTACAAAAGCCTTACCCATCCACTTTTCTTCGCCCGCGTAGCTGGGTGGGCTGGGGTCCAACAGGCCCGTGACAATCCTTCTGAATGGCGGCAAGGTGCGGAGGGATATGGCAAGCGGCTGGGGGCTGGCTTCGCCGACGCTGTCACTGGAAGCCTGATCACCAACGCTATTCTGCCATCGGTTCTGCATCAGGATCCTCGCTATTTCTATCAGGGTAGCGGCACAAAGTGGTCTCGGGCTCGCCACGCTATGTTGGCTGCGTTTGTCTGTAAGGGGGATAACGGGGCATGGCAGCCGAATTACTCTGAGTGGGGCGGCAGCCTAATTGGGTATTCCATTTCGACCGCTTATTACCCCAGATCGGATCGTACTGCCGGGCACGTATTCCAAAGTTTCGGGATTGACATGGGTCTACATGCCCTCGGCAGTCTGGCCCAAGAGTTTGTTTTGGGCAAATTCACAAGCAGAGGTGAGCACTAGTTTGTCGCCCTCGCAATCTATCGAAACGAGCTGGTAGGCGCGGAAGGGTCATTTATGGCTAACGTTTGCTGGCGACAGCAGATATTCCGGTTTGGTGCCGCACTCATGGGCGTCGCTTTGCTGGTCTCGCTCATAGGTAGAACCGGACCGGCTAGAGTGGTTGATCAGGTAAGGGCCGTCGGGTGGGGGCTAGGCCTGGTTATCGCTTTGGGAGGGATCGCTCATCTCACAAAAACGTTGGCGTGGCGGCTCACATTTCTGTGTGACATCCGCGATGTCTCGTTCGCACGTACGTTCGGCCTTCGGCTAGTGTCAGAGGCTATAGGAAGCTTCGGTCTTCCCGGTCAAGTGCTCGGCGAGACCGCGCGAGTGTATTTGTTGGGTTCTGCACTTCCGGTCGCCAATAGCATTTCGTCGGTCACGCTTGATCGCGGTCTCTACATCGTGACTTCAGCATTGGTCAGTGTAACGGGAATTCTTACCGCTCTTTTCTTGCTATCCCTTCCTGGAACCTGGCGGCTGTATGCGCTCCTCTTTGCAAGCCTCTTGGCGGCATTGCTTGTAGTGACCGCAACGGCTTTTCGAAGGCGGCGTCCGCTCCTCTCCCGGGCTGCTCAGGCGATTGGGCGTTTGCCTTGGTTCAAGAATTGGCTGGATGGCAAGCAATCGGTCATCGATTCCGCTGAGAGAAATCTTTTCAGCTTCTACCAGGAAGCGCCCAAGGCCTTCTGGGCTAGCCTGATTCTAAATTTGGTCTGTCATGGTATGGCAATCTTTGAGGTTTATCTTTTGTTGCATTTCATGGGCGCCAGGGCGGGACTTCTTGGGGCCTTCGTACTCGAAGCCTTGACCAAATTAGTCAATGCCGTCGGTGCAGTGAATCCAGGTAACTTCGGGACCTATGAAGCCGGAAACATGATTCTCACTCGGCTGTTCGGCATTGTAGGCACCGCGGGATTGACTCTGGGATTATGCCGCCGAGCTCGGTCTCTTTTCTGGAAGGGCATAGGTTTCTTGTGTTTGATTGCGATGTCGAGATCAGCCCAGCTGACACGCCGCGGTCTGCCGGCGCGCTACAACACTGTCGAGGTGAGCTGATGCAGGATTCAAGGAGGATCGGATGCGCTACTTGGTGACTGGTGGTGCTGGATTCATCGGTTCAAATATCGTGGACGAACTTGTGCGGCGCGGCCACGAAGTCATTGTTTTGGACGATCTTTCGACCGGAAAAGAAGAGAATCTGGCGAATGTGCGAAACAAGATCGATCTCCGAATTGAGACGATAACCAACTTGTCGGCTGTGCAGTCCGCATGCCAGGGGGCGGATTATGTCATCCATCTCGCGGCTCGAACGTCGGTACCGCGCTCGGTGAAGGATCCGTTGGAAACAAATCGCGTGAATATTGACGGCACCTTGAATGTGCTCGTGGCCGCTCGGGACGCGCGCGTCCGGCGTTTTGTGTATGCCGCATCGTCGGCTGCTTACGGCGAAACGGAGACCCTGCCCAAAACGGAAAGCATGACGCCTTCGCCGATCTCGCCGTATGGTGTGACGAAGTACGTCGGCGAAATGTACGCACAAGTGTTTGGGCGCGCCTATGGTTTAGAGAACGTTTCGATTCGCTTCTTTAACGTATTCGGACCGCACCAGAACCCCAGTTCACAATACTCGGGCGTACTTTCGCGGTTCATGCTGGCTGTGATTCAGGGCCAGCAGCCCATCATCTACGGTGATGGCGAGCAGTCTCGTGATTTCACTTATGTTGCGAACATCGTCGACGAAACCCTCCGCGCATGTGAAGCGGAAAGGGCCTCCGGAATGGTGTTCAACGGCGGAACCGGGACTCGAATTACGTTGAATCAGGTCCTAAAGCTCCTCGAGAAGATCACCGGAAAGAAAATTCAACCTAGATACGAGGGTCAGCGCACAGGTGATATCCGTCACTCTCAAGCCGACATTTCGCTCGCCGGTAGTGTCCTTGGCTACAAGCCGCTAGTGCAATTCGAAGAAGGCCTCTGTCGTGCCTGGGAGTGGTACAAGAACGCGTTTTCTGATGAAAAGCGGCCAATAATCAGGGATATTCGTTCGCTGCAGTCGTTGCAAACGCCAGCCGATCGGCGGCCATTCATCATGAATCCCGCGCAATGAGAGATCTCATCCTGAACGCAGACGACTTTGGACTGACGCTGGGCGTCAACGAAGCCATCATCCGGGCTCACCGCGAGGGAATCCTGACCAGCACGACTTTGATGGCCAATGCGCAGGCTTTTGACGACGCGGTCGAGCGTGTGCGCGCGAATCCATTGCTCGGCGTCGGCGTACACCTGGTTCTGATCGGTGGCCGCCCGGTTGCGAGACCGGAGGAAGTTGCCTCGCTGGTCGATGACAAGGGCGAGTTGCCGCGGAGTTTGCCGGCTTTTGTGGCGAAAGTCACTTCCGGGCTCATCCGTCAGGAACATATTGAGAATGAGTTGCGAGCGCAGATCGAAAAAGTACGCTTGGCCGGAATCGAACCCAGCCACGTCGACAGTCACAAGCATACGCACGCTCATCCGCGGGTGATGGAGTGTGTGGCTCGGGTCGCGCAAGCCTGCGGTATCAAGCGGATTCGCAAGCCGTTCGAAAATCAGCGCGATTCGTGGAATTCAACGCGCGATCAGCGCCGGAAAACCGCGTCGCAACTGATCATAGCGGCAGCAGCCAAGATTTCTTCCCCGAGTTTTGAGCGGATATGCCATCGATATGGCCTGCGGTCGCCCGATCGGTTCCTGGGCGTGGCGGCCACCGGAGGGGTAAGCCGCACCGTATTGCGTGGCCTAGTAGACACGGTATCGGACGGTACGACCGAGATCATGCTGCATCCGGGCACTTGCGATGCTGACTTGGCTCAAACCGGCTCGCGCTTGCAACTACAGCGTGAGACCGAGCTTCAGGCGCTGCTTGTGCCGGAACTGAAGACTCTTTTGAGGGCACGAGGCATTCGGCTTATCAGCTATCGGGACGTAAAGTAGAAGCAAAGAACATGCAGAAATTGCCTCTACTTGGCCCTGGGATCAACTGAGCAGGGTTGTCGTCGGCCCACCAAACATTCGCTGTGCATGCGCCTTCTCACAGGACCACGGAGTTCGCGCTCGACCTTGACCGTTTTCACTTGTCCGAGGGAAGGGTCTGGCTCAATGTCGCCGATAGTGCGGCGGCGCGGATTCCGGTCCAGAGTCGACGAGGGTGCCTTTGGATTGTATGTACTGCTCGACCAAGCCTCATCGAGGGCGACCGGTCCGGCGGCGGTCCCATGGGCTCACACCAAGTTTGTTCACAGCATCCCTAAGAGTTCCTAAGACATCGGCATGAAATCCCAGGCAGCAGATTTGCCATTGACAATGGGAAAATCAATTTCGGGCTTTTTGCCAGTTGAATCACGAGGGTTAAAATTTACCATCAACACTGAGAATTTCTTAGGCTAGCGGATATTGAATCCCACCCTCTCCGCCATCATTATTCCTGCCCCATAAATACTGTCTGTTGACAATGCCTGTACAATTTTGTACAATTTAGGGCAGCATTAAGGCCCCCACTGTATCTAACAGGAGCAGCCCAAAATGACAAAAACCATCTACTACCGCATGCGGGCCAGTAAGAACAACAAGGGCGATTGGATCGCGGATCAGCAAGGCGCATGGCAATACCTGTCAGTCAACGAGGGGAAAGGGAAGCGGCCGGAGTGGCTCAAGATCGCTGAAAAGCAGGCGGCTGACGGCGGTCGTGGTTTCCAATTCAGGCTTCGCAACGGCGCGTGGTCGGAACCGGTATACCGCACGATTGCCGCAGCGCGTGAAGCAGCCAACGCCGACACCAAAAAGACACCAGCGCAGACCTCCATTGCGGCGGGCATCGTTGGGGGACTCGCAATCCAAATTGATAGATACCTCTCCGAGATCCAGGCGAACAAATCACACAAAACCTATTTGGCATATGCGAACTCCTTGGCGTTGTTTCAGGAGTCCTGCCGCAAGTCCGATGTGGCCGATGTGAACCGCTCCGACATTTTGAATTTCAAACTCTACCTGACCAACCGGAAGCTAGATGACGGCGAGAAAATGTCGGCTCGGGCGTGCTTCAACAACTTCCTCAACGTGTCGGTTTTCTTCAAGTGGGCAGGACGCAGTTTTATTTCGATGGGCATCAAGAAAAGCGATTGGTTCCACAAACCTGAGCGCGAGCCCGAAGCGTACACAGAAGAAGAGATGAATGCGCTGTTCAAGGCAGCCGATGACAACGAACGGCTAATCCTGAAGAGTTTCCTGAATAGTGGGTTCCGGAGCGGTGAGTTGGCGCACCTCACTTACGGCGACATTGATTCCCAATATTCGATCTGGAAAGTGCGCCCGAAGACCCTGGCGCTTTCGGATGGCCGGAGGGAGTGGAAGCCGAAAACTCAGGAGTCCCAGCGCGAAGTTGCTGTGCATCCTGGCCTCACTAAGAAGATTATGGCTCGCAAGAAGGCTTTAGGCGCATCGGACGACGATTTAATTTTCGCGAACCGAGAAGGTAATCCTGACAACCATCTCTTGCGCATTGTGAAGCGTGTGGCGAAGAAAGCGAGACTCACCGGCCGAGTTGATGACCACAAGTTTCGTTCAACCGCCATCACCTTGTGGCTGCAAGCCGGGCATACCGTGCCCGATGTGATGCGCTGGGTTGGTCACGTTGACCCAAAGACGATTCTTCGTTACGCGGAGAAAGTGAACCTCCGCAGAGATGAAACTCGGAAGCGGATTACGAAGACCTTCGACGCATTTGCCAGTATGGGCGACTGAGCCCGCGTTTGAACCACGCGAACTCCAAAGTGAGCCAAAATAGCATGGTTTTGAACCAAGGAGCAATTGTCCGTTAGCGCGTAGGTGTGCGTCAAATTTGTAGGTAGAAACCTGCCAGATATCATGCCACAGCGCGTTGCTCCCAGAATTCTTCCCAGCGACGGCTAAGCTGACAGCAACGCAGAG
>Ga0187819_10001041_pt1 | contig 14257 bp, 7 predicted proteins | sample NC_wetland_sal_i_15_FD_132411 | JGI IMG/M metagenome (GOLD analysis project Ga0187819, IMG submission 132411) | Wetland sediment microbial communities from Neuse River Estuary, North Carolina, USA - SO4_4 | ecosystem: Environmental > Aquatic > Freshwater > Wetlands > Sediment | place: USA: North... | reverse complement strand
CTGCGCGGGTTCGGATCCTGGCTGGGAAACTGAGTACTGGTGCTATCTCTAAAATCATCCATACGCCTTTCCTTCCTCAAGGAGGAAGAATGTGGTTAAAATGCAGTTTTTCTGTCGCGCCGCTAAGGTTATCGCCGGATTGTATCCAAGACACGACGAGCCTACTCTCCCTAAGGGCTACGAATGCCAGATCACCCGCCACCGTTGCCTGCCGGGCACAAGCGACCGAAGCGTTGGATCGTCAGGATTGTCCTGTTTTCCATTGCGATCGTTATCCTGCTGGCAATGATTGTTGTCTTTCACGCTGAGCCGATCCTGAGGGCGCGCTTGGTTGAGACGCTGTCTGCCCGATTTCACAGCAAGGTTGAGCTTGACGGGTTCCATGTCTCGCTGCTGCGGGGATTTCAGGTTTCCGGTGCGGGACTCAGGCTCTTTGGAGACAGCGACCCGAACACTCACCAACTGGGAATCCAGCCGCTTATCAGCGTCGCAGAATTCCGTTTCCGGATGCGCCTGACTGAGTTTTTTCACTCCCCTATGCGCGTCGACACTGTGTACGTGAAGGGATTGTCATTGAACGTGCCTCCGAGGGAACAGCGCGGGCAAATGAGAAACATGGCGCCCGCGGGGAAGATGACGATTGTTGTAGATCGATTTGTGTGTGACGAAGCGGAACTCGTCATTAATACCCTGCGACCGGGCAAGCTTCCGCTGGAGTTTGACATTGAGAGTTTGCAGATGACAAGAATTGGGACAAACGAGCCACTGCACTTCGATGCCAACCTGATTAATCCCAAGCCAGTCGGCAATATCATTTCAAGTGGGTTGTTTGGACCGTGGCAGGCAGATAGTCCTCGCGATACACCCGTGCGCGGCACTTATTCATTCGAGCACGCGGATTTGGCCACGATCAAAGGGATCGGTGGGACCCTATCATCCACCGGGCAATATGCCGGCACGCTTGACAACATTGTTGTGGACGGAGCAACTGACACTCCGGACTTTCACCTTGCCTCAAGTGGACGGCCAGTCCCGCTGCATACTGATTTTCACGCCATTGTGGACGCGACCAGTGGCGACACATACCTGCGGCCGATCAAAGCGAAGATTTTTGAGTCCCGGCTTCTGGCAACCGGATCGGTAGTACACATGAAAGAACCGAGAGGGCATCGCGTCGACCTTGATGTCGTCCTCCCCAACGGCAGAATTGAAGACTTGCTGAAATTGGCGGTACGCACAAATCCGCCAGTCATGAACGGCGTCGTGGAGTTGAAGACGAAGTTCGACCTCCTGCCGGGGACGGTCCCGGTCTGCGACCGATTGAAGCTAGGGGGCAGATTCCGCGTTTCGCAAGCGCAATTCACCAACGAAAAAATTCAGAACAAAATCGACGTCCTGAGTTTACGGAGCCAGGGAAAAGCCAAGTTGGCTCGACAAAATGTGCTGGATAACGTGGTCTCCGATTTAAGCGGCGTGTTCCATCTCGAAAATGGTGTGATTCAGTTTTCCCGGCTGCAGTTCGAGATTCCGGGCACGCGGGTTTATCTGACAGGCAAATACAGCCTGGACGGGAATGTATTTGACTTCCACGGCAAGGCCCGTTTGGAGGCAAAACTTTCGCACACTGTGACCGGCTGGAAGTCGATCCTGCTTAAGCCTGCAGACCCGTTCTTCAGCAAGAATGGGGCGGGAACCGAGCTTCCGGTGAAGATCACGGGCACACAATCAGAACCCCACTTCGGTTCGGACTTTCGCCACAAAGATCATCAAGCGGACTGAAGTGAGCTGTAGCTGTACGTTGATGTCCTGAATACTGTAGCCAAACGGTGAACGGGCATCCCTCCCGCTGCGTCTAGCAACCAAGCTTCCGGCGCCACTAGTCTGTGCTTCAGACATTTTTTGAGGAGGGCATGTGAGTATCTTTACGATTTTCTTCGTGGTGTTATTGATCGCCTGGCTCTTGGGAGTCGGGGTGTTTCACGTCGCGGGTGGGTTGATTCACATTCTTCTCGTCCTGGCGGCGGTCTCACTGATTTTGCACTTTGTACGCGGTGCCAGCACTGCTTAATTGCAGGTCCATAGACGTACATCCCTCGCTGTTTGTGCGATTTCACGAGCGACAACTTCTCCGCCTGCTCCGGCATCACACAACGGCTCGGTGACGGCCGGACAGGCCTACCGGAAAAGACTCGTGAAAGCGAAGCTGTGGACCATGCGACTGTCAGGGATATTTTTTTTATTGGCAACCGTGGCTTGGGCGCAGCTTACGGTGCAAGGTCCACAATCTGTCTACGAAGGGCAAACCGTAGGCGCGATTGACCTGATCGGAAATCCTCATCGTGACCTGGAACCATTTCGTTCTTTAGTTACACAAAGAGCTGGCGAGCCATACTCCCAGGCCAAGGTGGAGGCCAGCATCGCCGCCCTTGAACATACCGGCCAATTCCCTAAGGTGCAGGTGAATGTGGTTCCCGACCCTTCCGGCCTGCGTCTGAATTTTCTGCTGGAGCCAGCGTATTACCTGGGCATCATCGACTTTGCGGAAGCCGCGAAGGTTTTCTCCTACACCCGATTGCTGCAGGTGGTCAATCTGCCCGACGAAGATCCATATGACAAAGCGCGGGTTGCCTTGGCCCAACAAAACTTGCAAAAGTTCCTGCAGCACAACGGATATTTTCAGGCGCGTATTCAGACCGACACCCAGATCGATGATGATCACCAGTTGGTCAATCTGACCTTCTTCACCAAACTGGGGAAACTGGCGCGAGTGGCCCAGGTGAGCCTGCAAGGCCCAGATGCAAGCGAGGACGCTCGTCTGCTGCACTCGATCCGCTCGCTTCGAGCTCGTTTTTCTGGCGGGCTTCTCAAGCCGGGGAAGCCTTACACCCCTGGGCGCATCGCTGAAGCCACAGACCTGATTCGAAAAACGCTCTCGCAGCAGCACCACCTAGCCAGCCATGTTCAGGAAAATCCGCCGCAATACCATGCGGACACCAATCGCGTGGACGTCTCGTTCAATGTGGATGTGGGTCCTGTGGTCACGGTGCGCTTGACTGGAGCGCGACTTTCGCTGTTGCCCTTTGTATCCGCGCGGGAAAGGAAAAAGCTGATCCCGATCTACTCCGAAGGAGCCATTGACCGCGATCTGGTCGAGGAAGGCCAGCAAAATCTCGTCGATTATTTTCAGAAAAAAGGCTACTTCGACGTTAAGGTCAAGACTACTTTCCAGCACCAGCCAGACCAGATCCTGCTGATCTACGACGTGGAAAAAGGCAAGAAGCACAAAGTCGACCGCATCGTGTTGCAAGGCAACCACGAGATTTCAGAAAAAGATCTGATGGCCGTGGTGGTGGTAAAGAAATCCCATATCTTGTGGCATGGCAGCTTGAGTCAGAAACTCTTGAAGCAAAGTGTGACCAACCTGGAGGCGCTCTATCGCGACCGGGGATATGAAGATGTGAAGGTGACCTCGCGCACGATCGATCACGAACCTAAGGTCGACGCCATTTTCAACATTGAAGAAGGCAGTCAGACTCTGGTACGCAACGTCGAAGTCACGGGGAACAACAATATTCCGGATGCTCAGCTCACGGCACCGGTGGGTTTTGAACTCCGCTCGGGTGCGCCGTTCTCGCCGCGACGCTTGTCAAACGATCGCAACCGTATTTCTGCCACTTATCTCAATCGCGGATACCTCAATGTCGAGGTGAAAGAAACGGTCAAGCGCGATGCCAGCGATCCACACGCTGTGGATGTGACCTACGCCGTGAACGAACAGCAGATGGTGCGCGTGGGTGAGGTGATTTATTTAGGACAAAAACATACGCGGCTGTCGCTGATTCAGAAGACTGCGCAGGTTTCGACCGAATCCCCGATGAGAAAAGGAGACTTGCTTGAAGCGGAGAGCCGCCTCTATGACCTGAACATTTTCGACTGGTCGAGCGTCGGCCCGAAAAAGCCGATTACCGATCAAACCGAGGAAGCTACGCTGATCAAAGTGCACGAGGCGAAGCGCAACGAAATCACTTACGGATTTGGCTTCGAAATCTCGCATCGCGGAGGAAACATTCCTACTGGCACGGTGGCTGTGCCTGGCGGTCCGACCATCCAACTGGGCAAGAACCAGATTGCGCCCAGCCAATCTACATTCGCCAGTCCGCGCGGCTCGCTGGAATTCGATCGGCATAACATGCGAGGGTTGGGGGAAACTGCCAGCGCTTCGCTCCTGCTCTCCCGCCTCGACCAACGTGCGCTGACGACTTACGCTCAGCCGCATTTCATCGGCTCGCAATGGAGTTCTTTGTCGAGTTTTTCGCTGGAGCGGAACACCGAAAATCCACTATTTGGCGCCAGTCTAGGAGATGCTTCGTTTCAGCTCGAGCGCCGGATCAGCCGGAAGAACAATACTCGCTTCCAGATTCGATATGACTTCAATAAGACCGTACTGTCGAACTTACTGGTACCGGCACTGGTTCTGCCGCAAGACCGCAATGTCCACTTGTCCACTGTCTCCGGCACGCTGCTGCGCGACACCCGAGACAAGCCTCTCGATGCGCACCGCGGCAGTTTTAGCATGCTTACGCTGGGCATTACACCAACCGCCTTTGGCTCGAGCGCAAATTTTGCCAGGCTTCTCAGCCAGTACGCTTTCTACAAGCCGTTTCACTCTATCGTCTTCGCCAACAGCGTGCGGCTGGGGATGGTGAAGTCTTTTTCTGGAAGCTTCGTTCCGACCAGTCAACTTTTCTTCTCGGGCGGCGGAACGACCCTTCGCGGCTTTCCCATCGACGAGGCCGGGCCACAACGTCTGGTTCCTTTCTGCAACGTGCTGAAGGGCCAGACTGGATGCGTGAACGTTACAGTTCCCGTGGGCGGCCGTGAACTTTTTGTTTTGAACTCGGAGCTGCGCTTCCCATTGGGCATCATGAAGGCTCTCGGCGGCGTGGTCTTTTATGACGGCGGCAACGTATACAGCGCGATCAACCTGAACAACTTTGTCAACAACTACAGCAACACCATTGGAGTGGGTCTGCGCTACGCGACACCGATTGGACCAGTTCGTATCGATATCGGACGCAATCTGAATCCAGTCCCGGGAATCAATCCAACGCAGTACTACATAACCCTGGGCCAGGCTTTTTAGGAGTAAACATGAATTGGAAGAGGATAACCGGCTGGACGCTCGCAGTACTGGTCCTGCTTATTGGGATCGGAGTTGTCGGTGGATATTTCTACCTCAAGAGCAATGGGTTCCGCCAATTCGCAATTCGCAAGATTGTTGAGCAGGCCAATGAGGCTACCGGGGGCCGCACTCAGATTCGCGCCCTTGATTTTAATCTGTCGACGCTAACCGCTCATCTGTATGACGTAGTCATTCGCGGCAATGAATCCCCTGACGCTCCTCCGCTTCTCCGACTCGACAAACTAACAGTCGGCCTGAAAATCCAATCCGTGCTTCACCGCAAAGTGAATCTCAGCGAGTTGCTCATCGAACATCCGGTAGTGCACGTTCAAGTGAATCGCGAAGGCAAGAGCAACATTCCGCAGGCGCCACCAAGCCAGTCTAGCAGCCACACCAGTATTTTCGACCTTGCAGTCGGGCACGTGGCTCTCACCAACGGTGAGGTGAACTACAACGATCGCAAGACGCCGGTGGATGCCGACCTCTACGATCTCGGAACCGAGGTTAGGTTTGAGCCTGCGGCGACGCGCTATCGTGGTTCGATCTCTTACGACAACGGCCACGTTCGATACGCCGAGTATGCGCCCCTGCCTCACAGCTTCAACGCCAAATTCAATGCGACCCCGTCACTCTTCTCGCTCGAGTCGGCGGTCATGAAAGTTGCGTCGTCGTCGGCAACCGTGCATGCGGATGTGACCAACTACAGCAATCCTGTCGTCACGGGAAATTATGACATTCGGGTTCATACCCAAGATCTGGCTGCGATGTCGCCCGCCGCGAAGACTGCCGGTGATGTTTCGCTGACGGGCAAGCTCCATTACCAGAACGCAAACAATCGGCCTTTGCTACGAAGCGTTGCGATAGAGGGACAGATCGCGAGCGATGGTCTGTCGGCTGTCGCCTCGGGAGGGCACATCCAAGTTCGCAAGCTGCAGGGTCGTTATCAGCTGGCCAATGGCAACTTGAAGGCGCATGGCGTCGAAGCGGAGTTACTGAACGGTCGAATCAACGCTGATGTCGATATGCAGAATCTCGACGCCACGCCGTCTTCTCGCATGCGGGCCGCTTTGCACAGCATCTCGCTGCAAGCGGCAGAACGTACTATCGACCGAGCCGAACTGAAGAGTATTGCGGTCTCGGGCATAGTCGACGGTACAGCAGAAGCCGCGTGGACCGGCAGCGTGAATAATGTGCGCGCGCGGTCAGACCTTACTTTGCGCGCTGCCAAGAAGTCGCCGGCATCGTCCGCGACGTATATCCCGGTCGATGGGGTTATCCATGCTGCTTACGATGGTCCGAGGAGTGAACTCACCGTTCATCAAACTACTCTCCGAATTCCTTCCACCACTCTCACGGCCGAGGGGCAAGTAAGCAAGCGATCCAAGCTGGAGATTCACGCCACGGCCAACGATCTGCATCAACTGATGGCACTTGTTTCGGCATTCCGTTCTACGCCGGCTGCGCCGCCCATGGTTTCCGGTTCTGCAGCCTTGAACGCCACGGTGCAAGGCTCCCTGCAGAGGCCGCAAATATCTGGCAGGCTGAGCGCGAAGGATCTTCACGTCCAAGGCAGCGAGTGGAAGAGTGCTGAACTTTCGCTGCAAGCCGATCCGTCCCGCGTCGTTGTGTCGAATGGCGCGCTGATAAGTGCGCAGCGTGGCCAAGCCTCTTTTAGCGCGAGCGTTGAATTGCGGCATTGGTCGTATCTTCCCGCGAATCCGATTCAGGCGAATCTGTCGGTGCGACAAATGTCGGTGGCTGATTTTGAACATCTGGCCAACGTTCAATATCCGGTCAGCGGAAACTTGTCAGCGAATATTGCTGTAAACGGATCGCAACTCGATCCCAGGGGATCAGGTTCCATTGAAATTGCGAATGCTCGCGCCTACGACCAACCCATTCAGGCCCTGGCACTGAAGTTCCATGCGGAAAATGGTTCTATTGCGTCCACGCTGAACGTCGCTACCAGCGCCGGTTCTGTCAATTCCAGCCTGACTTATGCACCCAAAACTAAGGCGTACAAACTTCGCCTTGATGCTACGTCGATCGTTCTACAGAAATTTCATACAGTGCAGGCGAAGAATCTGGCGGTAAACGGAACCCTAAGTCTTTCGGCAAGTGGACAAGGCACCGTCGACGATCCTCAACTCTCAGCCAGCCTTCAGCTACCCAAGCTCGAGGTGAAGCAGAAGTCGATTGCGGGAGTGAAAGCGGAAGTCCATGTCGCCAACAAGCAAGCCAACCTCACCGTGGATTCTCAAGTCGCCGAGGCCTTTGTCCGGGTTCGCGGACATGTCAATCTGACCGGCGATTATGAAACCAATGCCTCCATTGATACTGCCGCTATTCCGCTCGATGTGTTGTTAGCGACCTACGCGAGTAGCGTGCCCGAGGGCTTCCACGGCCAGACCGAGCTTCACGCCTCCTTGAAAGGCCCTTTGAAAGATAAGACCAAGCTGGAGGCCCACGTCACAATTCCGACACTCAACGCCAGCTACCAATCACTGCAAATCGGAGCGGCTGGTCCCATTCGCGCGGACTACGCCAACTCCGTGGTCACGCTCCAACCCTCCGAGATTCGCGGCACTGACACCTCGGTTCGTATACAGGGCAGCGTTCCTCTGGCGGGCACAGCATCTCCGACCCTGACCGCGCAAGGCTCGATCGATGCTCACATCCTTCGCATCGTTGCTCCGGACTTGCGAAGCTCGGGAACAGTTGCTCTGGACATTCGCACTTCGGGATCTGCCAAGAGCCCTGTAGTTCAAGGGCAAGTGCGACTGCGAAACATCGCGCTTTCGACTGCCGAGGCTCCTCTCAGTGTCGACAAACTAAACGGCACTCTAGACCTGAGCAAAGAGAGGGTGCAAATCTCCAATATGACTGCGGAACTCGGCGGTGGGCAGATCTCTGCCGGAGGTTCCATCGAATATCGCCCCAGCTTGCAATTTAATATTGCGCTGCAGGGGAAGTCGGTCCGCTTGCGATATCCCGAGGGCTTGAGAAGTTTGCTGGACAGCAATCTCACCTGGGGAGGAAATCTCCAGGCTTCCACGTTGACGGGGCGAGTCCTGATCGATCAACTTTCCTTCACGCCGGATTTTGATCTGGCCACATTCGGAGACCAATTCAGCAGCAACGCCGCCGTACCGGCCGAACCTGGTTACAATGACACGATAGGGTTACAAGTCGCAGTCCAGTCGAAGGACAATCTGAGCGCGGTGAGTTCGCAAGTCAGCCTGGTAGGAAGCGTGAATCTCAACGTGATCGGAACGGCGGCCAATCCGGTCATTATCGGCAGAACCGATCTTACTTCGGGAGAGCTTTTTTACCGGAATGTCCGCTACCAACTGCAGCGCGGAATCATAACTTTTGCGGATCCCAATCGGACCAACCCGGTGCTGGATGTGTCCGTAACCACTGTCGTCGAGCAGTACAACCTGACGCTGAACTTGCGTGGCCCGTTCGACAGGCTGACCACTTCTTATGTCTCTGATCCGCCACTCGCTACCGCCGACATTATCAATCTGATCGCGATGGGTAAGACGACTTCGGAATCGGCCGCCGCCAGTCAGAGCACAGATTCGATGATCGCCTCGCAGGCCGCCAGTCAACTCAGCGGCGGCGTGCAAAAACTGGTGGGAATTTCGAGCCTGCAAATCAATCCACTGCTCGGCGGCAACAGCCAGAACCCTTCGGCCCAAGTCGCCTTGCAGCAGCGGGTGACGAAGAATTTTCTTTTTACTTTCTCCACCGATGTTTCCCAGCCCGGACAGGAAATAGTTCAGGGTGATTACCAGATCACGAAGAAGTGGTCGGTTAGCGTTGCGCGCGACCAGTTAGGGGGAGTCTCGGTGGACGGCCGTTTCCATACCAAGTTCTAGATCAAGCGGCACGACGAAGGGTTTCCTCAGCGGCGGCAGGCGTTTTTTCGTGCAACTGACCCTTGGAGCTTTGCTTCGCCAATTCCGCGTTGAGTTCGGCTCCTACCAGCAATGCGAACGCATTCCAGTAAAACCAGGTCATGAAGGCGATGAATCCCGCCAGAGTTCCATACGTCCGGCTGAGGTTGGCGATGTGACGAAAATAGAATCCCAGCAAGTACGAAAGTCCGAGCCAGCACGCTACCGCAAAAATCGCTCCCGGCAAGGTCGCCCCAAAACGCTGCTTCACATTAGGGGCGAGAAAATACAGCAGTTCCACCGCAACCAGCGTAAACGCGATGGCGATCGCCCAGTGAATCGCAGGCCAGAGCAACACGAATTCCCTGGAGAGATGGATCCTTTGCGCGAGCCACGCGCCGAAATGAGGTCCCACAATCATCACAGCCAGGGCGGATGACACCAGCCCCGCAGTAATCGCTCCCAGCCCAATCGCTCGAAGCCGCGTCTTCCAGAAGGGCCGGTCGTCGTTCACATCGTAGGCAATGTCGAGGGCTTCAGTGATCGCGTCGAACGCGGCCGATGCCACCCAGATCGACCCCAGCATGCCGAATGACAGCCAGGCCTTGCGATTCGTCGCCAGAACATCCAGCAGAACCGACTTCACCACGCGCATCGTGTCTGGCGGCAGCAGGAGCGACATGGTGCCTAACACGCGTCCGAACAAGTCTGGCAAGGGAATCGACCCCATGACGGCGGAGAGAAAAATCAACCCGGGGAACACCGCCAAAACGAGATAGTAGGAAAGTGCCGCCGCGACCTGCAGCATGTGATGCTGCATCACATCATTAACAGTGGCCGCGAAAGCTCGCTTCAGTCCTGTCCACGTCACGTTTCTTAGATGCGCGGTTTCCAAGCCGCAGGTTGCGTGCGCAGGCTTGCAGCGGGCCCGTATTTCAGCCCGGTCGCAGCTAGGTGTGGTGCAGCCAAATTAAGAAAAAATGAGGTACTTATTGGCGGTGACTCACAACGATTTGCCGAGAAAAATCATCCAAGATCAGATCATAGCTGGGAGAGGGGAATCATGGGCGCCAACCGGAAATCCGGACGCAAAATTCGCTACGCCGTTGTTGGACTGGGACACCTTGCCCAAGTCGCCATTTTACCCGCGTTCAAGAAGGCGCAAAACGCTGAGTTGGTCGCCATTGTTTCCGGCGACGCCGAGAAACGGGAAAAAATAGCCAAGCAATATCGCGTTGAGCAGGTCTACTCGTATGACGACTACGAAAAGGCCCTTTTTGCCGTCGATGCGGTCTACATCGTCCTACCCAATCATTTGCACCGTGAATACGGCGTACGGGCCGCGGAGGCCCGGGTTCATGTGCTGTGCGAGAAACCGCTGGCGGTCAGCGAAGAAGATTGCGAAGCCATGATCGACGCAGCGAACCGAAATGGCGTAATGCTCATGACGGCTTACCGTCTGCATTTCGAAAAAGGCAACCTTGAAGCGGTGCGATTGGCGAAGAGCGGCAAGCTGGGGAAACTTCGCATCTTCAATTCGGAATTTGCCCAGCAGGTCGTGGAAGACAACATTCGCGTGACCGAGCCAATAGAGCGGGGAGGCGGACCGGTCTATGACATGGGCGTGTATTGCATCAACGCAGCGCGTTATCTGTTCCAGGCCGAGCCAACCGAAGTTTTTGCAGCCAGCGCAAACAATGGGGAAGCGAGATTCCGCAAAGTCAATGAAATGATGTCGGCGGTTATGCGTTTTCCCGGGGAGCGGCTAGCCACATTTACCTGCAGCTTCGGCGCAGCCGACGTCAGCCGCTATACATTGATTGGAACGAAGGGGGTTCTCACCGCGGAACCGGCATACGAATACAGCACCGGAATTAAGCATCAGCTAACCATCGGCGGAAAGACAACGAACAGAAGATTTCCCAAGCGCGATCAGTTCGCGGCAGAATTGATTTATTTCTCCGACTGCATTCTGAAGAATAGAGAACCGGAGCCATCTGGGCTCGAGGGGTTGGCAGATGTGCGAATTGTGCGCGCCATTTATGAATCGGCTCGGACCGGAAAGGTGGTTCAACTGCCAGAACTGCCTCCGAAAAAAAGGCCGACGTCGCAACAGGAAATTCACCGCGAGCCGCATGGCAAGCCGAAAACCGTGAAGGTTCAATCCGCTTCCGGAGAGTAGCATGATTAATTCGCATCGACCCGGCAAGGGTACGTGTTTTACCGCAGGTTCGCTTAGCGATCGAGCCGTTCCGCTGCCGGACGGCGATTGTTTGTTCCCTCGCTGTCAAAACAAATTATGTCGAAAACTCCCGACGTCATCGTGATCGGCGCAGGCGCAGCGGGACTTGCGGCTGCCGCTGACCTCGGACGCGCCGGTCTTTCCGTCACCGTCCTCGAGGCGCGCAACCGGATCGGCGGGCGGATGTTCACGCAGCGCGATCCCGTTTGCCAGGTTCCGATTGAGTTGGGTGCGGAGTTTATTCACGGGTTCCCACCTGAGATATGGGAACCGCTTCAGTCACGACATGTCAGAGTCTCGGAAGTTAGTGGCGATTTCTGGTGCTTCCAGAAGGGGCGATTGTCCAAGTGCGATTTTTTCTCCGAGGTCGACGACATTCTTAAGAAAATGGATGACAACGCTCCGGACGAATCATTTCTCAGCTTCTTGAATCGCCATTGCAAGGGAGAAAGCAATCCGAAGAAGCAAGAGGCCTGCGAGCGAGCGCTGGGCTACGTCACTGGTTTCAATGCGGCGGATCCAGATCGGGTCGGGGTGAACTGGCTGGTGCAGGGGATGCGAGCTGAGGAGAAGATCGAAGGGGATCGAGCCTTCCGCTCACAAAATGGATATCAGGATTTGCTCAACATCTTCTGCGAGGAATTAGCCGAGGCCGGCGTTTTTCCCCAAACCGAAACTGTCGTCGACGCGGTTCGGTGGACGCAAAGCGGCGCCGAGATCACGGCGCATCGGTTCGATGAATCTTGCAAGTTCGAAACTGGACGCGTGCTCGTCACCGTACCGCTGGGTGTTCTGCAAGCCCAAGCCGGCGATGATGGTGCTCTGCAGTTCACTCCGGCATTGCCTCGCACAAAGTTGGAAGCGGTCAACAAATTGGAGATGGGCAAAGTCATGCGGGTGACGCTTCGCTTTCGGAATCGCTTTTGGGACAAAATCTACGCACCGGGCGGCGAGAACAAGACTCTCACAGGAATGAGCTTTCTCTTTTCTGATGATGACTGGTTCCCCACTTGGTGGACGAACATGCCGCAGAGACTGCCGATCATTACTGGCTGGGCTCCGTTCCGCTGTGCTGAGCAGTTATCCGGCAAAAGCCGTTCTTTCGTGATTGACCGATGTTTGCAGACGCTTAGCTGCTTGCTCAAAATCGGGGTGGACGAACTCACACGATTGCACGAAGTAGCCTACTTTCATGACTGGCAGAGCGATCCCTTTTCTCGCGGGGCGTACAGTTACGGCACCGTAGGCGCCGACGGCGCACAGCAGGCGCTGGCGAGTCCCGTTGAAAACACCTTGTTTTTTGCTGGCGAAGCCACTGACACGACCGGGCATAACGGCACGGTTCATGGCGCGATAGCAAGCGGACGCCGCACGGCAAAGGAGATCCTTCATGGTTTCTAGTGAGGCTTCCCAGACTGCAAAAGACTTCCGTCGTACGCGTCGGAGGGATCGAACGTAAATGTCCCAATCCCAGCCCATCGTGTGGCCCGGCCGCCCTTATCCCCTGGGATCCACCTGGGATGGGGAGGGCGTCAACTTCGCGCTCTACTCAGAGCATGCGGAGAAAGTGGAGCTTTGCCTGTTCGACGTCACGGGGAAACGGGAGACGTCACGCGTCCCGCTTCCCGAGCAAACCGATATGGTCTGGCATGGTTATTTGCCGGAGGTTCGTCCCGGCCAGTTGTACGGATATCGAGTGTTTGGACCCTATGCGCCGGAGCAAGGGCATCGATTCAATCACCACAAACTTCTGCTCGATCCTTATGGCAAGCAGATTCAGGGAACGATTCGTTGGAGCGACGCTCACTTCGGGTACCGGGTCGGCCACAAACTCGAAGACCTGTCTTTTGACCGGCGCGACAACGCCGCTGGAATGCCGAAGAACCGAGTGATCGACTCCGCGTTCACCTGGGGAGCCGATGCACCGCCGCGAATCCCCTGGCACGAGACGTTGATCTACGAGCTCCACGTAAAGGGATTCACTATGTGCCACCCTGACGTTCCGGAGCATTTGCGCGGGACGTATGCAGGCTTAGCCACAGCTCCGGTGATCGAATACCTTACTCGCCTGGGAGTGACTTCGATCGAACTCATGCCTGTGCATGCTTTCGTCGATGACCGCCAACTTGTGGAACGTGGACTGCGCAACTATTGGGGATACAACTCGATTGGGTTTCTCGCGCTCGAGCCGCGGTACATGGCCACCAGCTCAATCCGCGAATTCAAAACCATGGTCAAGACGCTGCATTCCGCGGGGCTGGAAGTGATTCTCGATGTTGTCTACAACCACACTGCCGAGGGCAATCATCTGGGCCCCACGCTTTCGCTGAAGGGTATCGACAACAGTACGTTCTACCGTCTTGTGCCCACCAATCCCCGCTATTACATGGACTACACGGGCACGGGAAACACGCTAAACATGCGGCATCCGCGTGTGCTGCAACTGATCATGGATAGTCTGCGCTACTGGGTTCTCGAGATGCACGTGGACGGCTTCCGCTTCGACCTCGCTGCCACGCTGGCCCGCGAACTGCATGAAGTGGATCGCCTGGGCGCCTTCCTTGACATCATTCACCAGGATCCCGTGCTCTCGCAGGTAAAGCTTATTGCCGAACCCTGGGATCTCGGCGAGGGCGGATATCAAGTCGGAAACTTCCCAGTGGGCTGGGCGGAATGGAATGATCGCTACCGGGATACGGTTCGTTCTTACTGGAAGGGCGACGGAGGGCTAGTGGGAGAACTCGCTTATCGCATCACTGGTTCCAGCGATCTGTATGCGCATAGCGGCCGGCGTCCTTATGCCAGCGTGAACTTTGTCACCGCGCACGACGGCTTCACTTTGCAGGATTTGGTCAGTTACAACGAAAAACATAACGAAGCCAACGGCGAAGACAATCGCGACGGAAACAACGACAATCGCAGCTGGAATTG
>Ga0187819_10001040_pt1 | contig 14257 bp, 10 predicted proteins | sample NC_wetland_sal_i_15_FD_132411 | JGI IMG/M metagenome (GOLD analysis project Ga0187819, IMG submission 132411) | Wetland sediment microbial communities from Neuse River Estuary, North Carolina, USA - SO4_4 | ecosystem: Environmental > Aquatic > Freshwater > Wetlands > Sediment | place: USA... | reverse complement strand
CGTGACGCACCAGCCGCCCCGGCGTGTTGAAGATCAAAAAGCGCAGACGCTTGGGCCGCGCCGTCAGTAACTCCGCCGGCAGCGCGATCCACTTCAGTGCGGTCAGTACGTTATGCGCCATCACCGCCAAGCGCAGCCAAGCCGCATTGGCTCCGAAATATTTCGAAGGCAGCACCCCCGCCCCCAGGTCATTCTTGAGAACGTCGTGGACCATTTCCACCGTGCCCGCCTTCTCCCGGTGCCACTCGATCAGCCGGGGCGCCTTCCACTCCCACAGGTTCGACAGTACCGCGAAATGGCGCACCCGGCTGCCGTCTTCAAACAGTTCCCCCTGCTGCTTGCGAATCCGAATGGCCACGTAGCGCAGCGGTGCTATATCCTTCTTCTCCGTCTTCTCACTAGGCACGAACGCGACCTCCGCGCACTCGCGGATCTCTTCCGGATGGGGCTTGCCGTACGGTTCCCACTCCGCTTCCGTCACTGCCTGAATCGCCGCGTGCAAAGCTTCGCTCATGCGTGCACTGATGGCAAACCCGATCCGCCCTGGCGGCCCACCCGGTCGCTGCTCGTTCCGCAGCCAATTCACCAAGCCGCTTTCATGACAGGCCGCATCGCCTCGAAAGTAGTATTCCTTCACCGTCCCGGGCAGGGCGGCATAGGCCCCTTGCGCTACTTCCAGCGGCTGCATCATCGCCGGCACATTGCCGTCTCGAAACTGGTCCGCCAGCACCAGACCCGTTTCCGCCCACACCGCCAGCATGGGCTGATAGCCGCGCTCTCCTTCGTAGGTCGCCTTCGCTTCCTGCTTGCGGCTCTCGATAATCGTCGCGTCCTGATCCACCGTGGCAATGCGCTGTTCGGGACGGCGCTCGCCAAAACGCTGCACCAGATCTCGGTTGACCTGCCCCAATCCCGCCAGCGGCACGGTTTCTTCCGGAATGTAAGCGATCTCTCCCGGTAGCCGCCGCTGCTCGGCCTCGGTGATCTTCTCCTCCTCGTGAAAGGCGTACAAAAACTGCAGCGCGGCGCTGGGCGACGGCAGTTCGTGTCCGATCATCTCCGCCAAGCCGGGGTCTTGCCGCAGCCGCTCAAAATCGTCCACGCATTCGCCCCCCGCCGCGTTCAGAATCACGAAGCTCTCGACGAAAGTCGCTTCGTCATAACCGCGCTGCCGCTCTTTCACTCGCACCTGCTCTCGTACGCTCTGGGGCAATCCGAGGGAGCGAAAGGCTTGCACCACTAGCGGTATTCCCCCCAACGCGGTGAGCATCTCCGGCAAGGGTTCAGGGTCAACCTCGAACAGCAACGGCGATTCGGTCGGGGAACGTCTGGGCTGTTTGCGCATGCCGGGATAATAGCGGAATTCGGCACCCGGCGGGTGAGAAATGCACGCTGGAACATATGCCCTCCCAACCTGCGCACCCCTTTTGTCCAGAGCATCCTACGACGCTGTCGGAGGATCCCACCGAAAACTAATCGACGGATCGGGGGGAGACCCCCTTCGACATCTGACGATTTGCTTCGTTTAGTTGATTGAGCAATGCAGTCCGCCTCGAAACCTGCATGAGGGGAGGTGCAATCGCGGCAACTGTGAACCGATTCGTAGAGAGACTGAACACTGCGTTTTCATGATAGTGTGGAGTGGAGGGGAGGCCGTGCCCCGAGAACGAAGACTCGGGAGAGGACGCGCGCTAGATGGCAACAATGCGAGGTGTGGCTAGACCGGCCAGCATTTCCGAGCCGTCAGTCTCCGCCGTCATCAATCTCCGGGGGCACTCTGAGAGCGTCAAATATGTCGGTTGAGCGTGTGCCGTCCACTGATCTTAGGTTTGCGCCGGGTGGTCTTTCGAGGCCCTGGCGGTCATGGATGGTGCTTGCGCTGGTCTTAATGGTTACGCCGGGGATCTATTCTCAAACGCAAACGAGCGGACAGGAAGAGATTCACTCTCACTTCCAAAGGGCCGACGTTGCACTCAAGTCCGGGAATGCCCCTCTCGCCGAGCAGGAGTTTCGTGCCATCCTTGCGCTCGACCCGAACAACTCGGAGGCACGCACCAAGTTGGGTTTTGTCCTATTCATGCGGGGCGATTGGGCAGACGCTGCGGGGAACTTCCAGTAGGTTCTGAAAGCTCAGCCTCAGCTCGCCAACGTGCAAGCGGCCTTGGGGATGTGCCAAAAGCGTTTGGGGCGGCCCGAGGAGGCGCGCAAGCTGCTCGAGGAGGCGTTTCCGTGCTTGCCGTCTGGCGCCCTGCAAACGCAAGCCGGCTTGGAGCTTGCGGAAATTCAATACCAGAGTGGCGATCTCTATGCGGCAGTCGATGTGGTCCGGATCCTGCTCCCCTCCAATCCCCAGAACGTGGACGTACTCTATACAGCGGCCCGGATCTACGCTGACCTCGCCAATCGATCCCGCGATGCCCTGGCACTTGCTGCCCCTGATTCCGCCCGCCCGCACCAGCTCATGGCGGAGTTCCTGATCAATCGTGGCGACGCTCACGCCGCTATAAGTCAGTACCGCAAGGCGTTGGAGCTGGAACCTAAACTCCGCGGTGTTCATTACGAGTTGGGAGAAGCAATTCTCCAGGACTCACGCGCGACGGCAGCCCTGGAAGCCGCCGAAAAGGAGTTTCGAGCGGCACTCGCAGACAATCCCGCTGACTCCAGGGCGGAGTACCGGCTTGGCACTATTTGCTCCCTACGGAGGGATTACAGAATCGCCATTGAGCACTATTCGCGAGCCGTCCAACTCCAGCCCGATAACGCCTATGCGCAGCAGGAGTTGGGCGCCGCCTGGATCAAAATGGGTGAACTGGAGAAGGCACTGGAGCATCTCCTCACTGCTATTCGACTGGACCCGCTGTATCCGACCGCCCACTATAGATTGGGCACATTGTACCGCCAACTGGGACGCGAAGCCGAAGCGCGCCAAGAGCTCGAAGCTTTCCAAAAGCTGGAGGAATCGCGAAAGCAGATCGACGAAGTCTACCAACGAACGCGCCCAGGCTTGCCGGAAACCGATCTTATTGAGTCCAACGCTCCTCAAGAATAGCGCCTGCAAGTTGCTGGGCCCACCTGTCGTATTGGTCCGCTCTCTATCAGGCGTAAGCGGCCTACGAACCAGAAGACTTGCCAGGGTCCCTTGACGCGACCGTCCGCGCATTTAGGCACAAACAGCTCGACATCACCTGACGATTATTGAAAGCCTGCGAGCATCAGAATTTTTGCGAAAGAATTGTAAAATTGTGATAGACGCACTTTACGGTTTTCGGATAAAAGTGGTTTGGGTGCCGACCGCAATCCGGGGCCGATGCTCGAAAAAATTTATTTAATCGCCTTGGGAATCCGGCAGTTTGAGAAGCGCCACGTGTTAACTGCCCAGTGCGAGCTGGAACGTTCCGCAGTGGAGGAATTCGCCGGCGGCAAATGCTTGGACTTCAACACCACATTTACCTACGAGATTGTCTATAGCAAGGTGTTGGCGGACTATGAGCAAACACCGGACGTACAGGGAAGCATCGAGCCCAGGCAGATTCCCGACTAGCGGCTTGCGCAAATTCGTTCCACCAGGAAACGAGGATTGGGTTTTAGTTCTTGATGACTCGGCAAAGAATTTGCCGGGTCCCGGAACCAATGAGTAGACGAATGCGAAGTTATAAAAGAAATCGCAGGTAAGCGACTACCCCGCTATGCCGAGGGAACCACGTCCCGCTTCCACACGCTGCGCAGCACGCCGAGCGCGATGGGAACGGCGCCGGCGAAAATGAAGATCGTGTCCCCCGCCACACGCACCCTTTCCAGCTTGTGGTAAAGGCCGCCCATCAGGAAGGTCAGCCGACGCGCGTGCCAGTACCCATTGGCGATGGAGTCCCAAAGCTGAAGAACGCCTCCGAGAAACAGGTCGAGGACGACCATAAGGGCGAGGCCCACGTTAACACCCCAGAGGCCCACCTTGATGAACTTCTCCGTCTCCTTCCACACGGCATCAAACTGCACGGCCCGCAAGCAAAAGACCAGGACCGCGAAGGCCAACTTCCCGAATAGAGGCCGACGACTGCATCAAAGGCCTTGAATTTCCTTCCTGGGGTCGTCCTCAAGCGTGACGTTCTGGGCATCGGCCCAGAGAAGGAGCGATGCTCCGAACTTTTTCCTGTCGTCCCGGTCGCCCTTGCTGCCCAGCGGCCCCATCCTCGCCCAGAATGCCCCGCCAGCGCGTCAGGGAGTACTATCCGAGTCCCGTAACGGGAGTGATGGCCCATAAAAGTTCGGGACGCCACCCACTAAAGCGGTGTTCCGGATGGCTGCAACATGCTGTGGTTATCACGCAAGCTGTTCGGGACGCTCAGCCCGGCAGCACAGCCAAAAATCACGGCCGAAGTATCACTAAAGGGACATCAAAATGACCCGCAATCCCGCCGCAGTACGAGCAGTGGGGGACGCAGCCAAGTGGCCGTTGAATCCTAAGTTTAAGGATCATTTCGGTAGATTTTCAGGTGATGAAAAGGGACTCATAATCCGTCGTGGCCGTGCTCCTCGTAGCGCTGCTTCCAGCGCCGCATGCTGCGATCGGAAATTCCAATGATCTCCGCCGCCTGCCATCAACTGATGGTTTTCGCCATGGCTCGCAAAATCACGTCCTGAATTTTCATCGCCCACTCCCAGGCGGTGTCGGTGTATCGTCGCATTCTGCCTCCTCCTGACAGAATGCTCGATCTCCCTACCGCCTCGAGCGGACAGATCACGTGCTACTTGAACCGGACATTTCATATGCTAACGACAGGGCAATAATAAAGGGCTTGACAGACAATGGAAAGTCCGGTATACGGCATTATCGGTCATTCGCCGAGGCCATGACGTCCGGCTGCCCAATGCTTCCTGTTCAGCAGCAAAAGGGGGGCGGACCTTGCTCCAACGGGCGGATGAGGGCGTCCAAGTAGTTGAATACCTGACGGGGAGACTGTTCCTTGGGTACCGATTGCTCTCCAAGGGTCTTATTCAACCAGCAACTCTGGAGGCCAACATGTTCTCCGGGCGACCACTTTCTCGAATTTTAGGGCTCGCACTGCTTCTTTGTTGGGCAACGGCTGTCGAGGCCCAACTGAATCGCGGCATCATCGAAGGCATCGTGACGGATCCCCAGGGCGGAGTCGTACCCGGCGTGGAGGTCACGATCACGGATGTGGAAACCGCCGTCTCAACAGCCATCAAAACCAACACTGCGGGCTATTACCAGGCGGTGGACCTGGTTCCGGGCAAGTATCGCGCTCACTTCGAGGTTACCGGCTTTGCGCCCGTGGATGTAACGGGGATCGAGGTTCTGGCCGGCGAGGTCATCCGCGTGGACCGCCAATTGACCATCGGCACCACGCATCAGCGGGTTGAAGTCACGGCGGGAGCTCAGTTGGTTGAGACCGCAGCCACCAACTTCAGTACCACTGTTCAATCCACCATGATCCAGAATCTGCCCCTGGCGGGGCACGATCTGCAGCAGATCGTCTTTCTGATGCCGGGAGTCAATGTGCTTGGTGGCCCACCCGGAAGTAATTTCGGATTTAACAGCGAATACGGAACTTTTCCGGACCCTACCCACATTCTCGGGTCCGATGTGTCGGTGAACGGGGGCCAAGGGGGAACCAACGCCTGGTATCTGGATGGCAATCTGAACCTCGTGGGCTTCGCCGAAAACGTCGCCGTGAATCCCTCCCCAGATGCCGTCTCGGAATTTCAGGCCATCACGAATGCCTTTTCGGCCGAATATAGCCGCACCGGCGGCGCGGTGTTCAACGTGGTTCTCAAGTCGGGGACTAATGCATTCCATGGCAGTCTTTATGAGTACCTGCGTAACAGCGCCACCAATGCCCGCAACCCGTTCAGTTCCATCGACTCCCTCGGGCATATCATTCCGCAGAATGTGCTCCACTATAACGATTTTGGAGCTACCATCGGCGGTCCGGTGATTATTCCCCATATTTACAACGGCAAGAACCGGACGTTTTTCTTCGTCTCGTCTGACACAAGCATTCTGCACCTGGCGGGAAACCAGACTTTCACCGTTCCCACGCCGCTGATGCGGCAGGGAAATTTCAGCGAAGACCCGAACGTTGTCCAATTCGGCATCTGGGATCCGAATAGCACCGTGGGGCCGGACGCGAACGGGCTTTTCCAGCGTACGGCTTTCGGCACGCCGGTCGCCGGCAATCCCTATGGCGCGAGCGGCTGTCTGAACACTTCGGTCGAGGCTGGGGCAGCAGCGGGAATTCAGACCTGTAACTTCGCAACCCAAATTCCCACCAACCGGCTCGACCCGACAGCCATGTTCTTCATCCAATCCTTTCCGCAGCCCAACTTCTTTGATCCTTTGAGCAGTTGTCCCCAGGCGAGCAGCGGTGCGTATGGGATTTGCAGCAATTTCCTGGGGCCCGTGGCGAGCAGCCAGGACGTGGAGAACCTCTCGATCAAGCTCGATCACGTTTGGAGCGACAAGAGCAGGTATCTCTTCGAATGGCTCTACAGTCCGGCCAACTACAACAATTTTCGTGTGCCCTGGACTGGGCCCACTTTTCCAATGGACCTTGTGGGCTTTAATTCAAACTATCCCATCGATTTGGCCAATCAGAATATCGGTCTAGGGAACACCTACACGCTCAGCCCGTCCCTGATCAATGAGTTCCGAGCCAGCTTTACTCGCCAGTTTCTTACCACCCACCCAGAACATCCTTACCCTGAGAGCATCTCGCACCAATCCGAAGTTCAGACAGAATTGGCGCCGATTGGCATCCCCGAAGACCATTTTTTCCCTACACCCAACTGGCAAATTACTTCCACGCCGGGCGGCGGTTATATTCCGTTCGGGCCAACCGCCTGGGTCAACATGGCCACGATGGCGGAGGCTTACACGATCCTGGACAACGTCACCAAGGTGATCGGAAGACACACGCTGAAAACCGGGTTTGTCTATCGCCTGGAGCACACCGCGTACGAGAGCGGTTATCCGACCGTCTTCAACTTCGGCGGTTCGCTCGTTCAGGACCCCACCTCAGGTCTCGGCGCCAGTGGACTGACTCAATTCATGCTTGGCGCGGTCGCGAATGACGGCAGTTCCACAACAGGCGTAACTTCCGCACCTTATGAGCGATTTCGCTACTGGGGGTTCTATGGGCAAGACGATTTCCGTATTACGCCTAACTTCACCCTGAATCTGGGCCTGCGGTGGGACATCTTCGGGCTGTTCTCGCTTCGACAAAAACCTGCGTCCGATTTTTGCCTCGGATGCTCCAATTCCACCACCGGAATGCCGGGCAAGATGATTTACACCGGTGATCCGCAATGGCCCGGAGGCGGAAAGGATATTGCTCCCCCCAACTATAATAGCCTTGCGCCACGAATTAACTTTTCCTGGTCGCCCTTCGCCGATCATAAGACCGTCTTCCGCGGCGGGTATGATGTTTTTTATAGTAACGCCTTCGCGGGCATCAACGCGCCGGGACAAGGCGCCGCGAACGAGCCGGGCTGGTCCGTGGGTTTTCCCTGGGAAACGAGCGACGATCCCAGCCAGTGTGCGTCGTTTTCGGGCCAGTGCGTGGCGTTTCCGCTCAGCGATACCACGACCAACAAGGGCAACTTGACCACACCGGCGTACACGCGCGTATTGCCCGCCCAGAACCGGGCCTCCCTTCTCGGGCTGACCGGGATCGATCCGTTCGTTGCGCCTTCCCGCGACCCGATGGTGGAGATGTGGAACTTTGAGATCGAGCGCCAGTTGCCGGGCAATATCGGCCTGTCCATCGGATACGTGGGCAATCACGGCACGCACCTGCTGGGCAGCGACTTCTGGTACAACTACCTTCACACGGCGGATTTGCTCAAATACCAGACGGCGATTAACTCCGTCGTTCCCATCAGCCAAGTGTATTCGGGGCAGACTGCCGCCGAGCTGCAGCAGGTGTACGGGACCTCCCAACTGCCTTTGAGCGTTTTATTGAAGCCCTACCCCTTTTACGACGCTCTGGGGACTTACGGGCTTTATAGCTTTGCGACCTTTCAGGGCCACAACATCTACCACGGAATGAACCTGCGAGTGCAAAAGCAAACTTCCCACGGTCTCCAGTTTATTGTTGCGTATACGGTCTCGAAGAATATCACGAGCCCCTTCGTCGCGCAGCCGTCCCGCCAAACCGTGGACCCGATCCATTATACGAAGAGCGGCAACATCGGCGGCCGAGCCGGGGAGAACGCCTTTGGCAGCGGGGGCGGCTATGGGGATTTCTTCCAGGACCGCGATAACTTTAAAGTTGACCGAACTATCTCGCCGTACGACATCCCTCAGATGCTGAACATAGCGTCAACCTATGAACTACCCTTTGGCGCCGGCAAGCCCCTCCTGAATCGCAAAGGATTTTTGAACGGCGTGATCGGAGGTTGGAGGCTGACCGGCAACTTCAATGCGGAGAGTGGATTGCCTTTGGGGATCAGCGGGCCCTGCGATAACCTGCAGACTGAAGAAGCCGATGACCTGTGCCGAGTCAACGTTGTCGGAAACCCGGGCTTTAGCGGCTCCCGCTCCAAATCGCAGAAGATTGCGGATTGGATCAACCCGGCCGCTTTTGAACCCGTGTTCGGGAGCGACCAAAGCTTCTGGGCCAATTACAATTCCGCCGATCCCCGCGCCTGGCTCTTCGCAAAGTCAGGTCCACTTCTGCCCAACTTTCGCGGCCCTGGGTTTTGGAATCTGGATTCGTCGCTGGGTAAGGAATTTCATTTTACGGAGCACAAGTACTTCGAGTTCAGGTGGGATATGTTCAATGCTTTGAACCATCAGAACCCAGGTCGGCCCAGCACGGGTTTCTGCCTTCCGCCGCTCCCGGATGGAACAGTCGACTTGGTACACCAGGCGGGCTGCCAGTTCGGTCGAATCACCGACATCCAGACAGACCCGCGAGCCATGGAGTTCGCTCTGAAGTTTTATTGGTGAAGTTTGAAGAACACATCAACGTGCCGCCCCACGCTGACCATGAATGGGTCTCGAAGAGGAGCTTTCTTTCTCGCGCTTTGCGTCGCTATGGGGTCTGTGGGGACCCTGAGGGGGTCATGGCCCATCAAGCCCTACCGGGCTCTGCTGGTTGTGGAGCGGTGGAGCGATCCCGCAAGTGTTCTGGTCGACCACGAAAAAGATGACTTCCAGCCCGTCGCCGCGCTGTTGAAAGCCTGGTCAATTCCCTTCGACATTTTTCGGCTCGATCAGCAACATCTCGATAATTCCTATTTGTTTGATCGCGAGGAGAGAATTCGTTACGGAGTGGTGATTTGGCTTGCGGATTCTTCTTCTTACCCGAACCAGAACCTCGCTTCGCTTGCGGATGCGGCACGTGCTGGCACAAGCCTGCTCGCGGTCAACTCCCGGTGTCTTGATCCCGTGCTCGATCGGGTGCTTGGGTTAGAGTTCAAGTCGCTTTATCGGGCCGATGACGCGCTCCGCGTCACGCAACCTCACTTCATCACGGGCGAGTTGGCGCCGAAAATGGGTACGCAGGACGTGTCTGAGGACGAGGATCGTTTTGGGATGGGGACGCAAGGGGCGGCAGTTCTAATCGCCCAAGGGCAGCACCCCGTCCTTACCGTGAGTCAGTTGGACAAGAACATTTCTGGTGTCTGGATGGGGGCGGCGCATTTAGCCGCGCTGCGCGAATCTCCCTACTGGCGAAGGCTGTTTTTTCGGGCGCTGGTGTGGAGCCTGGGCTACATCGTGCTGCCCAACGTTGATTACTCGCACCGCATTGAGATTGAGATGGACGACTGGGGAACGTCGGACAAGGGATATTTATCTTATTGGCGATATCTCGAGCCCAGCGAGGAGACGCTGCGCCAACACTTGATCGTGCCACTTGAAAGACATCATGCCGTTGCGTCTGCTAACGTCAACACTGGGTACGTGGACCGAAAGACGAAACGGATCCTCTCCCCCTGGGCGCAGCAGTTTACGGACTTGTATGGTCTGCGCCAGGATTTTGCCTCAACGCAAAGGGGCTTGAAAGCGGCGGTGGCCGACGGGGTTTTGGAGATCCAGAGCCACGGCTGGACCCACATGCAGCCGGACTTGGATTCCCCTCCCGGCCCCTGGTGGACGGCGGACTTGGCCGGCGAAGCATCCGCAGGCGGCTGGTACACGGAGTTCGGTGACCGGCGGCGTGGAACTGAAATGCCGGCCATCGTCCAACTTTTTCACATGCAGCGCTCGTTTGAGTATCTGCAAAAGGACTTCGGCCGACGGCCGCTGGAACTGAGGCCCGGTGGGGGCACCTGGTCCAAGTCCTATGCCAACCAGACGGCCCTCCTGGCCCCTCGGGCGGGATTCGGGATCTTCCAGGCGGAGCCAAGCTCTTTTTATTACCTGGATCGAGATTTGGTATTGGATATGAACGGGATTGCGGTTCATGCGCCTGTCAGCTACGACCAACCTGTCCACGCGGAACTCTGGCCCCCGCATCCGGATGGTCCCGTCATGGCGATCTTTCACGATCGCGATATCGCTTTCCGGCCGGACTTCATCGAGCGGCTGTTCGCCGCGCTGCCCGCGGGCTACGAAACCGTCAGTACAAACCAATACGTTGGCTTTCTTCACGCCCGCATCGAATCCGCCGACGACGACGGATGGCAGATCAAGTTCCTCTTTGATGATCCCTACTGCGCTTACTTCGGCAGCCATCCCTCCTCATGGCGGGTGTGGCTTTCCGATCCGTTGCGGGAGAATCTAAGATCCTTCCAGAGTTTGGCGATCACCGTGGATGGCAAGACCCTTAACACGGTTAGCACCTCGGACTTGCTCCGCGAAAACTTGGCGATTGATATTCCCGCGGGGTTGGGGGAGCATGTTTGGACGCTCCGTCAAGCCCGCTGAGCAAAATTCTTCGGGCTCTTATTGCGTTAGGAGAATGCGCTCAACTGTAGCGCCGGCCTTCAGGTCGGCACGTGCCGGGCTAAAACCCGGCGCTACGAAAATCATCGGGGTGAGCCCTCGCCCCCCAGTGACTTCAAAAACACGTCGCGAAGCACTTCGGTTTCACGATCAGCTTTGTTTTCCTTAAGCATTTCGAACCGCTGGCGCGCCTGGCGCGCCGCCTCAGGCTGGCCGGTCTCTTCGTAAAGCGCCGCCAGCCGATACCAGGCTTCCGCGAAGCTCGGGTCCAGGCCGACGGCTTTTTCCAGATCAGCCGTCGCGACTCTCCGGTCGCCCTTCCGCTGGTGAACCTTGCTCATGGCCAGATAGCACAAGCTGCATTGAGGGATTGCTCGTGCCGCCACGGTCAGGTCGTTCAGCATCAGGTCGTAATCCTGAGACTGCAGTTTAATAAGGGAGACGGCGTGCACGTAGAAGAGATATGCAAAGGGGGTGGGGCCGCGCAAACCCTGGGCCGCAGTTCTCTCCGCCTCTTCGATTTTCCCCTGCATATAGAGAGCAAAGGCCATCATCACTCGAGCCGGAGAGAAATCGGGCTGAACGGCAAGGAGGGCACGGCAGGTTTCGATTGACTCCGCACTCTGGCCCCCCAAATATTGAGCTAGACCGAGTCCCAATTGTAGAAAGGGGGAGTTTTTCCGGAAGCTGGTCGCTTTCTGGAAGACAGCCAGGGCCTGGTGATACTTCTGCGCGCGGATGTAATACAAGCCTAGATCGAGGGCATAGTTCTCTTCCCTGGGAGCGGCGGCAAATGCTGCGGCAAGGTCCCGTTCAGCTTCTGCGTTTTTCCCCAGGGCCGTCTCGATCTTACCGCGCAGGTAGGTGCGTGCCAACTCGCCGGATTCCGCAGTGCGCGGCGCCTTCGCAAGCGTGGCGAGCGCTTCGGAATATTCCCGGAGGGCCAGTTCGGCTAGCGCGAGATTGTAGTAACCCTCAAACAACTGCGGGAAATTCTTGACGCAACGCCCAAAGACATTTACGGCTTCCTGGTACAAGTCATGCTCGGCGAGGCTGACACCCGTTCGCAGGAGAGTATCGGCCGGCAGTTGGCGCTCGGCCAAGAACTCTGGAACGAGCTTCCGGGCAGCGTTTGAGTCTCCTTTGGCCAGGGCATCCTGGATTTGATTACCCAGTAAAGTCGCGAGGGCCTGGCCAGCGCGTCCGTACTCCGCACCCTCGCGACCGGCTAATCCAGGCGATCGTACCAGCCCTAAGCCTGGCCTCGTCCGCGCTGGCGCGACAAGGACCACGAAAACCCCAACGAGCAGGAGGGCAAAGCTCCGACTTGATGCCTGCGGCAGAAGCTCGGCCAAGGCGCACGTTTTCATGACGCGGAGATTTTGCCACGTGCAAGACTAGTTTGCATAGCCATATTCCTCAGCAACCAGCAGCCGTCAAGCGCGGGTTTCAGCGTCATGCATGGGGGCAAAGAGCTGTCCGAGAAGCTCGATAGAAATGACCTTTGCCCATGCGGGTCGGGCCGCAGGTTCAAAGAAGTGCTGTTTACGGGACGGGCGTTACGACGGCACCGCCCGTGACCATTACAACCGCTAGGTGCTCGAAGGGCACGGCCCATGCTGTGCCCTTGTTCCGTGCATTGCCAAGCACAATCCCAGTCGGTACCGGCTTGCTGCTACTCGCCTGGCGTAGTCCGCAAAATGGCCTGCCACAACCACCAGATGGCATAGGTCGAAGACCAATATCCTCGCATGGGAACAAAGCGCACGGTCAGAACAAGCGTCACCGTGCCAACTCGCTGTAAGTGGAGTAGTCAACGGTCAGTTCCTTGCCAGCCTCGATATCCCGCAACGCGAAGAAATTGTATGACGCGGGGTCGCAACGGACGTTCGGCTTTCTCGACTCGTTCAAGTACCAGGATATCGTAAGGCGGTTGAAGTTTAGAGGGCAACCGTATCGCGTTTTATTGTCTTGCTCATCTGTTTTGACCACGGCGAAATCCTCGTACAAGTTCCTGAGAGCCTTCGGGGCTTTGGGCAGGCGGCTCTTTTCTGTCCAAACCATTTCGTCAATGTTTCCCAAAAAGAGTGGGGCACCCTTCCGTATTCTACGGATTGCAAACACGCCCACTCAACCCTTGGCGACAGTCGATGGGCGAAGCCTTGCGTTGACTTTCTGGTGTGGCAGCGGTTCATCACGCTCCATCCATCTCACTTCCAGCACCTTGCTCAAGCCCTCCAAGTCCGGGAAGACCGTTGTCTCGTCAACGCCGCACGTTTCAAGTGTGCTAAGGATGCTCTTGGCCTCCCAACTGGGAATCGTGACCTTCATCAGGGGAGTGTCGATGCGTTCCGCAATCTCTTCGAGTCCCACTTCGTCCCAGCCATGAATCGTAAAGCAGGAGCGCTGCGCCCCAATCCTCCTCATGATATGGCCGGGGTAGATTGTGACTGGCAATCGCGGCCACCTCTTCTTGGGGGCGAAGCGGTCGGGCAACCATTTGTCGTAACGCCGTCTGTCCAACTTTGTAGTCCCAGGGTCTCCGGGCGGTACGACCTGGTCTTTGTTGACCACCCTCCAATTAAGCTCCCACGGGTCAAGCACCGTAAAGCCAGATTAGCAGAATGGGCCGGAAAATGGGCACGCCGGGAACCTCCCCTACGGTTCAGGGGAGAAGTTTCAACTGCATCCAGTGGTAGGCGACGGACTGCATGGTGGCGGTGAAGTGGTTGTAGTCCGGCGGGGCGTAGAGTTCCAGACTACGCAACGAAACATTGCGCGCCACCTCGACGGAGCGTTTTACGTCATCGAAGATCGCCTCCTGGTCGAATTGAGGCGCCACAACCATAAGAGGGCGAGGTGCGATTAGAGCCATGGCCTCATCAAAATCCCATGGCAGGCGCTTTTCATTCCCCTTGAAGAAGCCGAGGCGCGGGATCAAGCCATGGATGAAGGCGTCATTGTCGAGGCTGCCGGTGCCTTTCTCCGTGCGGAGAGGAGTGAAGCCGCAGAAGGAAATTGCACCAGCGATCCGATCGTCAAGGGCCGTCGCGAGGAGACCGACCGTCGCTCCGAGCGAGTAGCCCATGACGTAGATGCGGCGCGAATCGATCCTGTCGTTACCCGACAGGAGATCCACCGCCGACCGGACGTCGTCCACCATCTTTCCCATCAGCGACCAATGAGGGTAGCGTTCGTAGAATCGCTCGACTTCGGGAATCCTGGTCAGTACTGTCCCAATGTTGAATTCGAAAAACCGTCTAAGTACAGGTATTAGCTGTTAGTTGCGCACCAAAATGAGCAAAATCGATTTGAATTCGGAGATACTACTCGGCCAGTTTCAAAGCT
>Ga0187819_10001039_pt1 | contig 14264 bp, 10 predicted proteins | sample NC_wetland_sal_i_15_FD_132411 | JGI IMG/M metagenome (GOLD analysis project Ga0187819, IMG submission 132411) | Wetland sediment microbial communities from Neuse River Estuary, North Carolina, USA - SO4_4 | ecosystem: Environmental > Aquatic > Freshwater > Wetlands > Sediment | place: USA... | reverse complement strand
TGGGATTCGGCACGCTCTATCTCGCTCTGGCGACAAACGCCCTGGCCACGTTCCTGGGCATCGCCACTTCGGTGATGTACCTCTGCTTGTACACGCCGCTGAAACGGCGCACTACGCTGGCCACATTTGTCGGCGCGTTTCCGGGCGCCGTGCCGCCGCTGATGGGTTGGGCGGCCGCACGAGGAACGCTCAATATCGAAGCCTGGTTCCTGTTCGCCATGCTGTTCCTGTGGCAATTCCCGCACTTTGACGCGATCTCCTGGGTTTACCGCGAGGACTACAAGCGCGCGGGAATTCGCATGCTGCCGACGGTGGATCCCGAGGGAACGCGGACGTTCCGCGAAATCCTGATGACGGCTGCGCTGCTCGTGCCGGTCAGCTTGCTTCCGTCGGTGACGGGCCTTGCCGGGGCGCGGTACTTTTTTGGGGCGGTGGTTTTGGGGCTCATGCTGGTGGAAGTGTGTTTGTGGGCTGCTGCGTCCAAGACCAATATTCGGGCGAAGTGGCTCATGCATGCAACCGTGCTTCACCTGCCGGTGCTGTTAGGTTTGCTGATCTACGACAAATTCACCCGTTAGATTTAGGCGCGCGCGGGGCGCACGTGAGAGGCCATGAACGGAAAGGAAAATGAGGCCGAACTGGTTGTGATGTCTGTGGTCATGATTGTTCTTTCGCTTTTGGGAATCATCGCCGGCTTTTCCAGGGATCTTTTCGGCGGGATCGACGGCCTGCTGATCCTGGCGATTGCCCTGATGATCCTTTTGGTGTTCAGCCTGCTTCTGTTTTTCCAGGCCAAACAACTGGGTTGGATCGGCAAGCACCACGAAGAAGGACAAACGAGTCCGCCGGCAGCAGCAAAGTAGCAAGAGAATATGTAGTGCCAACCTTTAGGTTGGCACTCTTGCATCGTCAGGAGTCCCGTCCGCCGTGGCGGAGGGGCGCTACAAAAGCAGACTATAGCCACAAATGCAAAGGAAGGCACCACGACGTTGATATCCCCGCCTGCCCTGGACGCCGTCCTCAATGGCGCAAGCGCCGTTTTGGTCACGGTGGGGTACGTTATGATCCGCACGAAGCGCATCCTTGCGCACAAGGCCTGCATGCTCGCGGCAACGGCCACGTCGGCCGTCTTCCTTGTTTCCTACGTTGTCTATCACTACCACTTGTACGCCTCCGGCGAGGGTCCCGTGCATTTTCCGGGGACGGGCGCGCCGCGCTACGCGTATCTGACGATGCTCACGACACACACGATCCTCGCGATCGTCATTGTCCCGCTAGTGATCATGTCGCTGCTTCGCGCCTTGCGTTCCAATTTTCCCGCACACAAGCGCATCGCGCGCTGGACGCTCCCGCTATGGGCCTACGTTTCCGTGACAGGCGTGCTTATTTACGTGGTGCTCTACCAGATCTACACGCCGGCTCATCCGTAACTTCCCGCAATCACGGTACTGTATCTGGATTTTTCACAAAGCCTTGGGATTGCTGTGAGAAACTATGATTAGCCCGAATCGCCAATGAATAGCATTCCTCACGCCGCTAATTCCGCCTCTGCCCCTGCCAAGCCCGGGATGGCCAAGAAATGGCTCGTGGGCATTCTCGTCCTGACATTCGCATTCGTGTTGATGCCTTTTCTGCTGTGGTACATGACCACGTTCACGCGGCCGCTGAACGATGCCGACCTCGCGTCCTACTTTGCGGACACACTGCATCCACGCCGAGCGCAGCATGCGCTTTCCCAAATCGCCGACAGAATCATGAGCCCGAATCCGGGCATCCGCGCGTCGGCGAAAACGTGGTATCCCGAAGTGATCAAATTTTCTGAGCAGGGAAGCGATGAGTTGCGCGTGACCGCAGCGTGGGTCATGGGCCAGGACAACCAGTCGCCGGAGTTTCATGCTGCGCTCTTGAAGCAGCTTGCGGACGCAAACCCCATGGTGCAACGCAACGCGGCGCTGTCCCTCGTGCGTTTTGCCGATCCCGCCGGGCACGCCCTGATCGCCGGGATGCTCGCGCCCTATACGGTGAGCGCGCAGCGCACCGGTGTTCTTTCGATCCGTCTCAAACCCGGAGACGCGATCAACCCCGGCACGCTGCTGGCGCATATCACAATCGGAAACGACAAAACGGAAATTCGCTCCGATGTCCCCGGCACGATCCGCCAATGGATTCCCCCCGACAACGGGCAAATCACCGCGGGCCAGCCCTTGCTGCTCGTCGATCCCAGTCCCGAAATGGTGTGGGAATCCCTACGCGCCCTGTATTTGATCGGACAGAAGGATGACCTGCCCGCCGTAAATCCGTACGTCCGAGGCGCAGAAGGAATGCCGCCGCAGATTCAGCAGCAGGCGCAGCTCACCGCGCGAGAAATTTCAGCGCGCCCCGCAAAGTGACCCGCGACTCGTGTCCCGTGCCCCGTGGTCTTTCCCTATAATTTTGAGATAACGGTCGTGTGCTCATTAGGCCAAGCTCCCGCCACTCATGATCAATCAGTGCATCTTTAGTTGAGGATTCCGAAGGTGAGACGGTCTACGCGGGCCACGGAACAAGGGCCACGAGCCACGGGACTTCAGTACGGCAGCGCCCCATTCGCCGCTTCAAACTCGGCGAGCGGCACCATGTCGATCGCGTCCCACGGGCAGCCTTCGAGGAAGGCTCCGTCGGGACCTTTGCTGGTGCACAGTTTGCAGCCGATGCATAGCAGGGGATCGACGATGATGCGGCCGAAGGGGGCGTGGTCCTCGTCCGGCGCCCAGTACATGCAATCCGCGACAGGGCAGTATTCGACGCAAGCCGGTGAGCCCGCGCATCCCGTGCAGCACTCATTGATCACCGCAAGAATGTGCGGTTTGCGCTTCCTCTGGGTGGTTGTGCCGGTGGAAATAGGGGCGTGCTTGACGACAGTTCCCGCCTGAAATTCCTCGATGCTAGGAGCCGAATACGCCACGTCGAGCCTCCGGATTTGAGGGATGCTAGTACCTATTCTTGCCGAGGCACCTCGACTTGTCAATCCTACTTCCGCTCAACTTTTATGATTCCATCGCATTATCTACCCGCCCATTAAGATATCGGGCTTCAGAATTAACAATCCCTCAACAAAGCTGTCACTCAGGATTAACAAACGACATTTTAAATGACAGCCTTGAACTGAAAGCACCTCAACGTTGACGCTCCCACAGCCGGCGTCGCGGTTTTGGTGTGTCGTCGGAGTCTCGATCTCACCATACGAGGGAGACACAATGAATTCTCGAAGGAGTGATTTGTGTAGGTGGATAGGTTTATTCATCTTGGCGCTGTTGCTGCTGGGACAAACGAAAGTGGCCCAGGCGCAGGGCAAGGGCGCGATCTCGGGACTCGTTACCGATGATAGCGGCGCCGTACTCAAGGGCGCGCAGGTCACTCTCGAGTCTCCCGTTTTCAATACGGTGACCGACGAGCAAGGACGGTTTTACACCAACGATGCTGCCCCGGGAAACTACACGCTCAAGATTGATTACGTGGGATTCGCGAAATTTGAGCAGCAGTTGAGCGTGGCGAGCGGCCAGGTCGCGAATCTCGAGGCCAAGCTCAAACTGGAATCGCAAAGCGAATCGATCCTGGTGACGGCTCCGCGCGTCACCGGCGAAGCCGAAGCTGTCAACATCGAGCGAAACTCTGACAATCTCGTGCAAGTGATGCCGGAAGAAGTGATCCGCAGCTTGCCGAATGCCAATATGGCGGATGCGCTAGGTCGTCTGCCCAGCGTCACCCTGGAACGCGACGAAGGCGAAGGAAAGTACGTGCAGGTCCGCGGCCTTCAGCCGGAACTGACCAATACATTGATTGATGGCGTGAGTGTCCCGTCTCCCGAACCGAACGTTCGACAGATCAAGTTCGATGCCATTCCGGCGGACATAGTGGAATCGGTGCAAATTAGCAAGACGCTGCAAGCAAACATGGAAGGCCAGGGAATCGGCGGGTCCGTGAATATGATTACCAAGGTGGCCACGAATCAACCCACCATTTCGATTGGCAGCATGGGCGGCTACACTCCGATCATTCACGGGCGAGGGGAAACAGAAGAAACAGGGACGCTTGGATATCGATTTGGCCCGGACAAAAAGTTCGGCGCTCTGATCGGTGGCTCCTATGACTGGAACGGGCGGGGAATCGACGACGTCGAGCCGGTTCCAGACGTCGCTACCCTTGCCGACGGACAGCAGGTGAGCTGGAAGGATGGAATGGACCTTCGCGAATACCAGTATTTTCGGACGCGGTGGGGACTGGCCGGCAGCACCGACTATAAATTTTCGGAAGCCTCGAATATTTACATCCGCGCGTTCTACTCTGATTTTCACAATTATGGCGACCGCTGGAAGTACTCCCTCATAGATAACACCCCTGGGATTCAATTGCTCGCCCCTAGCAACGTCGGCTGCCCGACAGATGCATCGAACGTGACAACTGCGCCATGCACCGGCACACCGACATACGACGGGCAGCTTAGAAATCCCGATATCGGAGTAGCAAACATCATTCTTGGCGGCGTTCATAACTTGACGACGACTTGGTTCACGTGGAACGTCGCCGTGTCGCGCGGTTGGTACGGCAACTCCTCCTCCTCGGATGCAGGCTTCGTGGCGAATCCCGCTACATTCACTTCCAGCACATGCCAGTACGATCCGGCGAATACCTCCAACGAGTTCATCCCGCGGTGGAACGCGGAGTGCTTTAACGAGATATCGAACCCCTCGAATTACATGTTGCAGCAAATCACCAGGAATTTGGGGACCTCGGCGGCGGTCAATATTGAGGCGTCTGGATCAGGCGCGAAGCGCTATCACATCGGCTCCAAGCTGGCGACGATCGAAATCGGCGGGCTGTTCCGAAACACTCATAAGTTCAACGACGGCTATACGCTGACGCTCACGCCAAACGGCACGATCCCGATGACGGATTTCCCGAACCGCATGATCAACAACAATTACTACAACGGTGGGACTTACAACTTGGGCTACAACCCGAGTTACGAGGACGTCTTTGCCTTTTACAATGCAAACCCGAGCCAATTTACTCCCAGCAGCACGCAGGGACAGGACGGGCAGGAATTTGATTTTATTGAGAAAGTCAGCGCCGGTTATTTCATGAACACGATCGACCTCTCGAGCCGCTGGCGATTCATCGCCGGATTGCGCGTGGAGGCCACCGACGACAATGTGGCTAACTTTTCCCTGGGCAGTTTTCCATGCGCTCCTCCCGCTACCGGCACGTGCAGCAGCATAACTCCCAATAAGTTCTCCGGGTCTTATATCACCCTCGAACCCAGCGCCGCTCTCAAGTTCGCCGCATCCCCGAATGACAACCTGCGCTTCATTTACGCTCGGGGGCTTTCGAGGCCTGATTACACCGACCTTGCCCAAGCGGAGCAGTGGACCTTCGCCGGGGGGAACGGATCAAATCGGAATTCGGTTAGCTTCGGTAATCCGAACCTCGTCGCGGAAACCGGTGACGACGTTGACGTCCTATATGATCACTACTTCCAGACGTTCGGGGTGTTCTCCGCCGGGTACTTTTATAAGTTTCTTCATAACCCGATCGTGCAAACGCAAACTTTGCTCAACAACTACACGCCACCCGGCGGGCCCGCTGGCGCCTATTTGGCGAGCGAGCCGGTCAATGCTGGGTCGGGATGGGTCACCGGAGTCGAAGTGGCGTATCTCCAGCATTTTTCGTCCCTGCCTGGGGCTTGGGCGGGGCTTGGCTTGTCGGCGAACTACGGCTACACAACGTCCCGGGCCAACGGGATCCCCGGACGCTCAGACCATCCCTTGCTGCCAAGGACCTCTCCCAATGCCTTCAACTTCAGCCCGACCTATGACCGCGGCCGCGTGTCACTCCGCTTGGGAGTCTCTTTCAATCAGGCGAGCATATACAGCTACCAATTTACGGACGGATTGGCTGGCGGGGTGAATGGACCACTGAGCGACGTTTGGTTTTACACTCATTGCCAAGTGGACGCCCAGGGGAGTGTCCGGCTCAATCACGGGCTGACTGTTTTGGCCTACGTGCTCAATCTCAACAACGAAGTCTTCGGATTCTATCAGGGCAGCCCGCAATACATGATTCAGCGTGAGTATTACCAGCCGACGGTTTCGTTGGGACTCCGCTGGGAGCCGTCGCGGGAAAAATAGCCTGAATCAGCTTCCGGGCTGCCGATAATCCGGAAGCTGATTTTCGTCTAACATGATGTAAGCTGGACGCCTTTGCGAGAAACATCGAGCATCGGCGTTGCGACCAGACAGGACGATCCCGGCGCGGGCTTGGCCATCAACAAGCCCGCGCAGGTTCTTTTTGCCAGCCTGATCGGCACGACCATCGAGTTTTTCGATTTCTATATCTTTGCTACCGCTGCCGTTCTCGTTTTCCCCAAACTGTTTTTTCCTTCCTCAGATCCCGCTTCCGCGACGCTCGCTTCATTGGCGACCTTTGCGATCGCGTTTTTCGCGCGGCCGGTGGGCTCGGCGCTCTTCGGCCATTTCGGCGATCGCGTCGGCCGCAAGGCCACGCTGGTCGCAGCGCTGCTCACCATGGGACTCTCCACGATCGCCATTGGCACCCTGCCAACCTATAGCGCCATCGGCGTGGCCGCGCCGGCGCTCCTCGCGTTATTTCGTTTCGGGCAGGGCCTCGGCCTCGGCGGCGAGTGGGGCGGGGCAGTGCTGCTTGCGATCGAGAATGCGCCGCCGGGAAAGCGCGCCTGGTATGGCATGTTCCCGCAGCTTGGCGCACCTGCCGGATTCCTTTTTTCCGGTGGCATATTCTTGGCGCTCTCGAGATGGCTCACAGACGCGCAATTCTTCACTTTCGGTTGGCGCATCCCGTTTCTGGCCAGCGCAGCGCTCGTGCTCGTCGGCCTCTACGTGCGGCTGACGATTACCGAGACACCCGTGTTTCGCGACGCCCTCACCCGGCGCGAACGAGTGAAAGTACCGATGCTGACTGTTTTCCGCGAACACCCCGGAACGGTGGTTGTGGGCACGCTCGTAGCGCTCGCAACATTTGTGCTCTTCTACCTGATGACAGTCTTTGCCCTGTCCTGGGGCACAACCGCGCTCGGCTACAGCCGGCAGAAGTTTCTCGTCATGCAGTTATTTGCCATCTTATTCTTCGCGATTTTCATTCCCGTAGGCGCCATCTTGGCCGAAAGAGGGCGGCGCATCACGCTTCTCTGGATAACCGCGGCGATCGGAGCGTTCGGGTTAGCGATGGCGCCAATGTTCCTCGCGGGGACGACCGGCGCGGTGCTAATGATGACCTTAGGATTATCTTTGATGGGGCTGACCTACGGCCCGCTTGGCACAGTGCTATCGGAGCTTTTTCCGACTTCAGTGAGGTACACCGGCAGTTCTTTAACATTCACCTTTGCTGGCATTTTCGGCGCATCGCTCGCGCCGTACATCGCCACGTGGCTGGCCAAAAACCATGGCCTGCAATACGTCGGCTACTACCTGACCGGAGCCGCCGCATTGACATTCATCGGTCTCCTCGCCGCACGAGAAACAAAAGACAATCAACTGTGATCCGAGAAGTGCCGAGAATTGGGCGTGTGGAGCGGAGAGTCCGTGGGAATTGTGCTCCCGTGGTGTGGCGGATTCTGGCTCTAAACTCTGGAGTCCAAACTTCAGACTCTCTGGACACTAAACAATCAGCTTCGCCGGGGATTGTGCTGGCGCTTCAGGCGCCCCATACGTCTTTCTCAGTCGGCACCAAATATTTTGCGCAGCTTCGCTCAGAACATACGACGCGGGAATAAAACTGACCCACAGGAGAGGGAACCGGTAGCGCGTGGTGAAGGCCAGGATATAGTAGACCGGCGGAAACAGGAGCATCCAAACCAGGCACAAGCCGGCCGCAATCCGATCTGTCCTGAAGATCATCCACAAACCCACAAGGCTCAACGGCGTCACCGTCCAGAGGATCAGGATGCCCAAGGGAAGATGCCTGCCGTCAAAAAAAATCCCGTGTTGGCTGAAAAACCAGAAGGCCAGAAATCGCTGCCTGGTGAGGCTTGCGAATTTTCGGGGATTGCCCCTGATCCAAGCCAGCGCGTCACGTTTTTTTGCCTCGTTATATTCGTATTCGCCTGCCGCCGCCACCTTCTTTGCCTCGGCAAGAGTTTCATTCGGGTGGTCGTAGCATTTGGCTGACCTGTTCACATAAAACGAGAACGTCGCACAAGGGTTGTTGGCCATCCACAACTCGGTCCCGAGGTTGTCTCGAATCAAGATAAAGTGATGAAAGACTTCATAATTCCTGACCAGCCAAGGCGAAATGACGGCAAGAGGAATGATGATCAGTGCCAGTTTTTGAACGCGACGAACGGAGCTGAAAAATACAACCCAAATCGTACTGGCCAAGTAGGCAAGGAGTGGTACTGGGTTCAGCAGGAAGAGAGTTCCCCAGAGGACGCTGGTCAGTGAAACAAACGTGGTCGAGGCCGTTTTCCTCAGGATGCGATACGTACACAAGACCAGAATGACCATCAGGAGAGCCGCGTAGGACGTCTCCCACTCCGAATCGAGAACGAATCCCACGCGCAGCCAGAGAGCGGCCGCGATGAGTCCGGATGCAAATCCCATTCCTAACCACCTGGAGGCCCAGGGCCACAGGCTCAGTTGAAATGCCAGTGTGAACGCCGCCAGAAATTCCAGCGTGTATAAAACGGCTGGCCCATTCCCAAACCACCTGATTAGCAACGAGACCATCCAGGGAAAGAGAGGGGCGAGATGCGCCGACAGTCCAGTCGGCAGGACCCCGAATGGGTTGGATAATGTACCCGTGTTGGCGAGCGAACAGCCCAGGTTCAGGCTTTCGTACCCAATGTTACAGGGAGCATAGGGTGTGGGCAATGGCCGGTAGCGGTAGAATGCGACTACAAAGACAAGAGCCGTGAGCAAAATTCGGAGGCGAAGATTCCTGTTCATCAAAATGATCCTGTCTTCGGCAAGTACGGCTTGGTTACAGGTTAATGGAAAGTGTTATCCACAGATGTTGACGCCCGCATTTAGAATCTTATCGGAGGTGCATCTAATTTTTGGGGTCTTTCTGCGCGATTCTGCCTAAAGAGGCACACCGGGTTACGCGTTTTCCCGCAAAGCAAGGTGCATAGGCTCGAGAGTTTAGATCCGAATGTGCAAGTTTAGTCTGACCTGTGAGCTGTTGAAAGTGTGCTATCGCAAGTCATTGCTCACTAGTTAATTAACTGCAATTGCGAAGCGAAACCTGAGCTATCATGCGACTCGGAGGGGATATGCCAAATTCGCGCAGGCAATTCGTCAAGCATTCTTCTATTGCCTTATTGGCGGCGGCTGCGGGTTGCGGGAAGAAGCCAGAGAATGCTGCCGGCCCTCCTCCCGGGGCGCCACCGGCGTTCGGCACTTCGCCGCCTGCCGGACCTGAGGTGTCTCCTGCCACATTTGCCGAAGCAGAAAAGCTCGTTCAGGTCAGTCTGACCAGCGGGGAGCGCACCGAGGCAGCTGTCAGCTGGCGCGCGAATTTGGCGTCGGTCTACGAGCGCCGCACCGGGCCGCGCAAGGTTGCGCTGGATCCGACTCTCGCCCCTTGGTCGAACTTGGATCCGGTGCTGCCCGGTGAGAAGCGGCTCCCCGAGCACGACCGATTTGTCTTCCATGGCGCCGATCCCGGGCCATTGCCCGCCACGGATGATGAAATTGCCTTCGCTCCGCTGACGCAGCTCGCGCGCTGGATCGAACTGCGAAAGCTCACCTCTGCGCGGCTGACCCAGATCTATCTCGACCGCCTCGAGAAATTCGATGCCAAGCTGCGCTGTGTCATTACACTCACGCGAGAACCCGCCCTCGCACAAGCCAAGGCTGCCGACGTCGAAATCGCAGCAGGGAAGTACCGCGGCCCGCTGCACGGAATCCCGTATGGCGTCAAAGACCTCCTGGACACCGCCGGAATTCCAACTACATACGGGGCCGAGCCGTACCGCAATCGTATCCCGACGACAGATGCCGTAGTGGTGAAACGCCTCCACGAGGCGGGCGCTGTGCTCGTCGCGAAACTAAGCATGGGCGCGTTGGCTCTCAACGACATCTGGTTCGGGGGGCAAACTATGAACCCGTGGCTGCTCGAGGAAGGATCGTCGGGATCGAGCGCCGGCCCCGGCGCTGCCACTGCAGCCGGACTGGTGGGCTTCTCGATCGGCAGCGAAACGGAAGGCAGCATTGTGAGCCCGTCCACGCGCTGCGGAATTACCGGATTGCGCCCCACGTACGGCCGCGTGCCGCGCACCGGGGCCATGACGCTGTGCTGGTCGCTGGACAAGCTTGGCCCCATGACTCGTAGCGTCGCAGATGCCATGCTGGTGTTGCGCGCCGTCTCCGGCCCGGACGCTGGCGATCTGTCGAGCGTGCCGAGCAAACTGGACTTCGACTCCGGCGCGAGCGTGCATGGTCTGCGCGTTGGCTATTTCCCTGGCTGGATGAAGGAGAATCCCGCGACCGATGTCGACCGCAACGCCCTGGAAGCCGTCAGCAAAGCGGGCATGATCCCGGTCGAGGTGTCGATTCCCGACTGGCCTTACGACTCGATGAATACGATCCTCTTTGCCGAGTCGGCCGCTGCCTTTGAAGAACTGACGCTGAACCACGGCGTCGACCAACTCAAAGTCCAGGTCCCTGACGCCTGGCCCAACATTTTCCGGCAGTCCCGTTTTCTTTCGGCTGTGGATTTCGTGCAGACCGACCGCTTCCGCCGCATGGTCGCTCTGGAAATGGCGCGCGTCTTCTCCGGCGTGGACCTGCTTCTGGTGCCGTCGCTGCGCGACGAAATGCTTACCATCACCAATTTCACCGGACATCCCTCGCTGACCTTGCGCGCGGGCTTCGTGGAAGTCTCCACGGCCCGAAGCGATTGGGCGCCCGACCCGAACAAACCGCTCCCAACTTTCTCGCCCCCGCGACGCGTCCCTCACAGTGTCACCTTGATTGGTCGCCTCTTCGACGAGGGAACTCTGGGCCGCGCAGGCCTAGCATTGGAGAAGATCCTCGGCGTAGCCGCCGAACGCCCGCCAGGGTTTTAAGTAGCACAGACTTCGGTCTGTGTGGGTTTGTTAACAAGACGGGCTATTACTCTGGAGCTGGGACCAACCGAAAACCGCACAGACTGAAGTCCGTGCTACTCGCCCATCTCCCCAATCACCGCGCGTGTAAATTCCTGCGTCGAAGCCGTACCACCGACGTCGCGCGTTGTGTGCTTCCCCTCGAGATACACTTTGTCCAGAGCGCCGAGGATGCGCCGCGAAGCAACCGTTTCATTCAAATAATTCAGCATCATTGCCGCGGACATGACGATCGCCGTCGGATTCGCGATCCCTTTCCCAACGATGTCGGGCGCTGTCCCATGAACCGCTTCAAAGAGAGCCGCCACGTCTCCAATATTCCCGCTCGGAACGACGCCCAAACCTCCCACGAGCCCAGCCGCAAGATCGCTGACCACGTCTCCGTATAGATTCGGCAGGAGCAAAACGTCAAACTGCGCGGGATTCATCACCAATTGCATACATGCGTTGTCCACAATCAATTCGCGATATTCAATCTCGGGATATTTCTCGGCCACCGTCCGGATCGAACTCAGAAAAAGGCCGTCGGAAAGCTTCATGATGTTGGCTTTGTGGATCGCATGAATCTTCTTGCGGCCATTCTTGCGCGCGTACTCAAAGGCGAACTTGGCGATGCGCGTCGAAGCGTGCTCCGTAATGATCTTCAGGCTCTCCACCACGCCGGGAACAACGGTGTGCTCGAGCCCCGCATAGAGGTCCTCCGTATTTTCCCGGACGATCACCAGGTCCACGCCCGACCAGCGCGAAGAAACCCCTGCCACGTTGCGTACCGGCCGCAAGTTGGCATAGAGGTCGAGCTCCTTTCGCAGCGCCACATTGATGCTCGGAGGCCCTTGCGCAACCGCCGTCGCCATCGGCCCCTTCAGCGCCACATGCGTGCGCCGCACGGATTCCACCGCTTCCTCGCGCGGAAACTCTCCCACCCGCTTTCCATCCTCGAGCGGCGCGGCAAACACTTCCCACTCCACCGAAACGCCCGAAGCTTCCACAATCTGTCGCGCCGCGTTCGCCACTTCCGGCCCGATCCCGTCCCCGGGAAGAAGAGTAATTTTATGTGTCATAGGTCCAATCATCTTAAGTGAACGTCCTCAATTTGTCGAAAATCGACTTCCGGCGATTAAGGGTCCCTTGCGTATCAATCGCCGCTCATTAATTGTAGCTAGTTGGAATTCTCCGAAAGTCCAGGGGGAACAAAATTCGGTACTCCACCACATAAGTGGAGGGGATATATATCGCTAACAAACTCAGCCCAGGCAGGGGCGACACATGGCGCGCACTGCCTTGAACCTTTCGCTCCTTCTTCGCATCAAATAGTTGTGAGAAGGAACAAGATCCACGATGCAGCGGGGTCTACTTGCAACCTGTGTTACAATAGTGTTGCAGCAAATATCGCCGAAACCGGCAGGGAGTGAAAATACAGAAATGATTACAGTTACTCCAGTGGCGACGTCGAAAGTCAAAGAAATTATGGGCCAGCAAAACCCCGCGCCCATCGCGCTTCGCGTGGCTGTCGTGGGCGGGGGCTGCTCCGGCTTCAGCTATCACATGGCGTTTGAGAATTCTGAAAACCCGACCGACAACGTCTATGAATTCGACGGACTCAAGGTGCTCGTCGATCAGATGAGTGAAATGTACCTTGAAGGCGTTTCCATCGACTACATCGAGACGCTGGAAGGCGCCGGCTTCAAGTTCAACAACCCGAACGTCAAGAGCACCTGCGGCTGTGGCAGTTCGTTCAGCGTATAAGAACGCCGCGACACTCTCTCGATTCGGACGTGTTTGCCGATGGGCCTTTGCGAGTTTTCGCGAGGGCCCATTTTTTTATCTTCGCCTGCTCGGAATGAAGTGAACCCGTTGCAATGCAGCACCGTGCCCCTTATTCTATAGGCCCTTCATGAAAATCGCTCTCGCGCAACTAAACCCCACCGTCGGCGACTTTGCCGGAAATTCCGCCAAGATTGTGGACTTCGCGCAGCGCGCCGAGCAGCGGGGCGCGGACCTCGCTGTTTTCTCCGAGCTCTGTCTGTGCGGCTACCTGCCCATGGACCTGATCGAGCGCCCTCAATTCATCGAGCGAAACGAAAGGGAATTGGCTTGCCTCGCGAAGCGCCTGCCCATTCCCTCCATCGTCGGCTACGCAGCCCACGCCACCGGATCGACGGGAAAATCCGCCGCCAATGCCGCAGCTCTCCTCGCCAACGGGAAAATCGAATTCGTCCAGCACAAGATGCTGCTTCCCACCTACGATGTCTTCGACGAATCCCGATATTTTCAGCCTGCGGCGTCGCAAAACGTCTTCGCCCTCGGTGGCCAAAACCTGGGCATCACCATCTGCGAAGACATCTGGAACGACAAGACATTCTGGGCCAAACCCCTGTACGAACGCGATCCGGTCGCGGAACTGGTCGCCAAGCGCGCCAGCCTGATCATCAATATTTCGGGCTCACCCTACACGATCGATAAGCGGGCTCTGCGTTTGGATATGTTGCGCGCGCTCGCAAAATCCCACGGCCTGCCGGTGGTTTACGTCAATCAAGTTGGCGGGAATGACAGTTTGGTCTTCGATGGAGACAGCGTCGTTGTCCTGCCGGACGGGCGAATCCTGGCGCAAGCGAGTTCCTTTGTGGAAGACCTCGTCCTGTTTGACACGGAGGCACTCACAGGAGAGCTTCACCTCCAGCCCACGACGGAGATCGATCTCGTCCTCCAGGCGCTGATTTGCGGCACGCGCGATTACGTTTGCAAGTCCGGTTTTCGCGCAGTGGTCGTGGGCCTCAGCGGAGGGATCGATTCTTCCGTTGTGGCCGCCATCGCCGTCGCCGCTCTCGGCCGCAAAAATGTGCTCGGCGTTTCCATGCCCGGACCATATTCCTCCGAAGGAAGCCGCACCGACGCCCGGCAACTGGCGGAGAACTTGGGAATTGAGTTCCTGACAATTCCGATCACGGAGGTTTTCCATTCCTACAGAACGACGCTAGCGCCCGCCTTCCGCGGCAGGTCGGAAGACGTAACCGAGGAGAACCTTCAGGCAAGAGTGCGTGGGAATTTTCTGATGGCGCTATCAAACAAGTTCGGTTCCATGGTTCTCAGCACCGGGAATAAATCTGAAATGGCGGTAGGGTATTGCACTCTCTATGGAGAT
>Ga0187819_10001038_pt1 | contig 14265 bp, 11 predicted proteins | sample NC_wetland_sal_i_15_FD_132411 | JGI IMG/M metagenome (GOLD analysis project Ga0187819, IMG submission 132411) | Wetland sediment microbial communities from Neuse River Estuary, North Carolina, USA - SO4_4 | ecosystem: Environmental > Aquatic > Freshwater > Wetlands > Sediment | place: USA... | reverse complement strand
GCGGTGCAGTTCAGCGCGGCCGATACGGCATGGGTGGAGGATCCGGTCGCGGGTCATGTCGTGCTGATCGGCGACGCCTGGCATGCGACCACGCGGAGCATGGCGCAGGGTGCCGCCATGGCCGCCGAGGACGCCCTGGTCCTCGCCCAGGAGCTGAACAGGGACCGGCGCCCTGGCGCCATCGGCGACGCGCTGCGCCGGTTCGCTGTCCGGCGGCTGCCGCGGGTCCGTCACGTGCAGGAGACCACCGCGATGCGGAACCAGCTGGCGGCGCTGCCGCTCGAGCAGCGGCTCAGGGTCGTGCCGCACTGGGAGGAGATCAGCGTGGCGTCCTTCGCGCCGCTGGTCAGCGAACCCGCCCACGTCGGTCAGGGTGCGGATGCCATCCAGGTGCAAGCACGTCACGACGCCGGGCCGATGCCGTCGGTCAGGTTGGCCATGGCGCGGGAGAAGGTCGCGGCGTCGGCGGGGTGGGCGGCGAACCATCTGGTGCGATAGGGAGGCGGGCTGGACTTGGCAGAGAAGCGGCAGTTGTCAGGCCGGCTTCACCAGGAGTTGCAGCGCAGCCAGGACGGGCAGCCAGGCATCCTCGGTGTCCTGCGGTGAGTCGGCGTGGTCCGTCGTGAGCGTGGACATTGCGAGGTCTTCCCTTCTAGATCTCAGCGGTGTTCATGGTGTCTCAGTGGTCCGACGACGCAACCGCTGGGAGTGTGAGGTGATGCGCCAGCCTCACATTCCGGTGCGCTGTCTCGTCGAAGGGGTGGGGCAGATGCGACCACGGGAGGCCAGCAGGATGAACAACCAATCCGGACCAGGAGGGAGCCGGCCCGACCCCGGCATGACCGCGATCATGAGCGAGCGGCGTCAGCTGATCAATCTGGCCTACCGGCTGCTGGGCTCCCTGGCCGAGGCCGAAGATGCTGTCCAGGAGACCTACGCCCGCTGGTACGCCATGTCCCGGCAGCAGCAGGACGCCATCGAATTCCCCGGCGCCTGGCTGAGCACGGTCGCCAGCCGCATCTGCCTGGACCTGCTCGGCTCGGCATGCGCCCGGCGGGAACGCTACGTGGGCCAATGGATCCCCGAACCGCTACCCGAACCCGCGGAGGGGACCGGCGGTACCGGCGTCGACCCGGCCGACCGGGTCACCTTGGATGAGTCGGTCAGCATGGCCTTCCTCGTCGTGCTCGAATCGATGAACCCGGCCGAGCGCGTCGCGTTCAGGACCGTCGGCGGCCACCTGCACCGGGCCTTCCCCAAGCTCGGTGTCGCGACCCGTGCGGCCCTACGCGACGCGCTCGCGTCCGTTCCCCCGGAGCAGCTCCCGCGCTGAGCCGCGATCGTACGGCAGCCTCCCGCTCAGGCGAGCGCGATCGTGTCATATCGTTTGACGGCCAGCCGCCGGTACAGCTGCGCCTGGCACCAGTAGGCGGCAACCTCGGTGATCAGGCCGCCGCCGATCACGAACCGCCAGGCCTGGTCAATGTCCAGATGCTTCTCCTGGTTGATGGCGCCGGCGTAGCCGACGGCCTGTGTTCCCTCGGCCTTGAACAACGCGGTGATGACGTCGCCGGTCGTAATGACCCGGCTGACGTTGATCATCAGGTCGGGGAAGGCGTGCACCAGGTCCGCCAGCACCTGGCGCAGCGCGTCCTGGCCCTGGTCATGCAGGCCGAGCGGATGGACGGTAACCGAGACCTGCGGGTCGGCCAGGGCGACGGCCGCATCGACTTCGTGACGGGCGAACGCCTCCAGGAATACCTGTATGGTCTCGGCGGGCGACCTGATGATGGCTTGGCTGGCCATAGGCGAGGTCTTTCGCGGCGTGGCGGCAGGCCCGGCCGCTCGCGCGGCCCGGCGGGCAGGTACATGGAGCTTGCTGATGACCGCATCGGCGGTCGCCTCGGTCGATCCCGCGTTCTGCCCCGTGATGAGATTCCGGTCCACGACCACGTGGGACGCCCACGCGGCCGGGCCGTCGTCGAAGACAGCGCCCGCGTTCTTCAGCGCCGTATCTAGCAGCCACGCCATGCCGAGCCGACCGGGTCTGGTCCGGCTTTCCTCCTCGTCGGTAAAGGAGGTCATCCGGTAGCCCTCGAACAGCCACAGCCCGTCGGATCGCTCGGGCGCGGACAGCAGCACAGCCGGGCCATGGCACACCGCGGCAATGAGCGCGCCCTTGCGGTGCAGAGCGGCGAGCAGGCGCCCGGCATCGGGGTTGTCGGATAGGTCAGCCATCGTCCCGTGGCCGCCCGGCACGAAGAGAGCGTCGAACTCGGCCATCTGCTCGCGGGTCAGCGAGGACAGCGCGACCGGCTGCTGGAAGCCGGGAATCTCCTGCAGCCGCCGGTGCCGTTCGTCTGCCAGCCGCTGGCTGTCGGCCCGCTGCGCGTCGACCTCGGCCTGGATCTGCTCCCGTGTCAGCCCGTGCGAGCGGTCCTCGGCCAGCACGCCAGCGAATTGCCGACCCTCCCGCCAGGCGGTTTTCGCGGCCGCGCTGACGATCCGGTGGGCCTCGGCGGGGGTCCGGCCGTTCGCCTGGAGCACGGTGGCCACGCGGCGGGCGGCGGCCAGGCCGAACCTGGTGTTCTGATGCAGGGTCAGCCGGATGTCATCCACGTGGTGGGCGAAGGTACGTACGACCGAGGCGAGGTAGTCCTTGTCTTCGTCCGGATAGTGGAAAAACCAGGACAGCCCGTACGGCTCCGCCTGCGGCGGCCGTCCGTCGGGTGTGATCACCGAGACGTCGAATCCGGCGGCTTTGAAGCGCTCGTAGGGTTTGAGGGCTTCCTCAATGAGGTAGCCCGTCGGGTATGGCGTTCCATCCGCGAGCATCATCTCGCGCGCGCTGGTGACGAGGTACGCGATCCGGGTCATGCTGCCCTCCGCCGTCAGATGCGGCCCTGCGGGGCGTGTCACCAGCTTGCCACCGACCCGGCGGAAGAGCCACCCGCTGATCGTGACTGATTTGTGCTGACTTGTCGCCATTCCGAGCAGAGATACGGACCCCGGCCTTTCATTTCTCCGTAGTGCTCCTGGTCGCGCCTCAGGGTTAGGCTGTCGATGGAGTGGTTATGGGCTTGATGGCGTCCGGCGAGAGCCGGCGCTGCTGGCCGTGGGCCTGGCACGTGCTGGAGGTCGCGTGGACGTTCCCGCCCCGCCGGGTGATGGCATGGCGGCGTTCTTGCATCACCCTGCCGTAGCTGCCGCGGACACGGCGTAGTGCGGGCCGATGGCGGTAGGTTCCAAGCGGCAAGACCAGGCCGCGCCGATGAGGGGCCGCAGTCGCGAGTTGAGCGTGCTCAACCGGCTCATTGACGGTGTCCGGGCCGGTGAGAGCCGGGTACTGGTGGTGCGCGGCGAGTCGGGCGTCGGCAAGTCGGCGTTGCTGGACTACGTATTCGGGCCGGTGCCGGGATGCCGGATAGCGCGCGTTACCGGTGTGCAGTCCGAGATGGAGCTGGCCTTCGCCGGGCTGCATCAGCTGTGCGCGCCGATGCTGGATCGCGCCGAATGTCTGCCGGCCCCGCAACGTGAGGCGCTGCGGACCGTATTGGGGATCAGCGCCGGACCGGCGCCGGACCGGTTCCTGGTCGGCCTGGCCGTCCTCAGCCTGCTTTCGGAGGTCGCTCAGGATCGGCCGCTGGTGTGCGTGGTGGATGACCAGCAGTGGCTTGATAGCGCCTCGGCGCAGGCCCTGGGGTTCGTGGCGCGTCGGCTGGCGGCGGAGCCGGTCGGCCTGGTGTTCGCGACCCGCGATCCGGGCGATGAACTGGCCGGGCTGCCGGTGTTGCCGGTCGAGGGGCTGAACCACAATGATGCGCGGGCACTGTTGGACTCAGTGCTGGCTGGGCCGCTGGACGCGCGGGTCCGGGATCGGATCATTGGTGAGGCGCGGGGCAATCCCCTGGCATTGCTGGAGTTGCCCCGGGGCCTGACACCGGCCCAGCTGGCGGGCGGGTTCGGTCTCCCCGGCGCGCAACCGCTGCCGGGCCGAATCGAAGCGAGCTTCCTGCGGCAGCTCGAGGCTCTGCCCGCTCAGACGCGGCGGCTGCTGCAGCTGGCGGCGGCCGATCCGTCCGGCGATCCCCTGCTGGTGTGGCGGGCGGCCGGGCAACTGGGGATTCCCGTGTCTGCGCGGACGCCAGCGATGGAGGCAGGGCTGGTGGAGTTCGGCGCGCGGGTGCAGTTCCGGCATCCGCTGGTCCGTTCGGCGGTTTACCGGTCGGCGTCGGTTCGGGAGAGACAAGACGCGCATCGCGCGCTGGCGGAGACGACCGATCCGCAGATGGATCCGGACCGTCGCGCCTGGCATACCGCTGAGGCCGCGCCGGGCCCGGATGAGGAGATTGCCGGCGAGCTTGACCGCTCGGCCGACCGGGCCCAAGCCCGCGGGGGACTTGCCGCGGCGGCCGCGTTCCTGGAGCGCGCGGCGATGCTGACGCCTGAACCCGGCCGCCGGGCGCAGCGGCTGCTGGCCGCGGCGCGGGCCAAATGTGGCGCCGGGGCTTTGGATGCGGCGCTGGGACTGCTGGTGGCGGTGGAAGCCGGCCCGCTCGATCAGCTGCAGGCCGCCGAGGTTCAGCGTCTGCGCGGGCAGATCGCTCTCGACCAGCGGCGCGGCAGTGACGCGGCCCGGCTGCTGCTTGGCGGGGCCAGGCGACTGGAGGCGGTCGACGCCTCCGTGGCACGCGCAGCGCACCTGGACGCTCTGGTGGCCGCGTGCTGGGCCAGCGACATGTCCAGCCCCGTCCTGCGGGAAGCGGCCGAGGCCGCACGCACCGCACCACCCGGTCCCGACCCGCCGCGCGCGGTTGATGTCCTGCTGGACGCGATCGCGCTGCGGCTGACAGAGGGATACGCGACGGCCGCCCCGGCCCTTGACCGAGCGCTCAAGGTGGTCCTTGCGCTGGACGTTGGTTCCGGTGAAGTCGGCCGCTGGCTCTGGCTCGCCGGCGGGAGAATCACCCAGAACGTCGCCATGGAGCTATGGGATTTCGACGCCTGGCATAGCCTGGGCGCTCGCCAGGTCCAGTTTTCCCGCAACACCGGTGCGCTCATGCATTTGACGTATGCGCTCAACTACCTGGCCAGAACCCACATTCTCGCCGGCGAGCTGGCCACGGCAGCGCGGCTGGTCGAAGAAGATCATGTAATAGCGGAGGCGACCGGGAACCCGCCGATTGCCGATACCGCGATGATGCTCGCGGCCTGGCGAGGCCAGGAAAAAGAGACGTCTGAGCTGGTCGAGGTCACCTCGCGGGAAGCGGATGCGCGTGGTGCGGGCAGGCTGGCCAGCCTGGCGGCCTACGCAAGCTCGGTCCTCGACAACGGCCTCCAGCAATACGCCGACGCGTGCGACGCCGCACAGCGGGCATTCGAGCACGAACCATTGGGATACGGGTCCCATATTGTGCCCGAGCTCGCCGAGGCGGCCGCCAGGACCGGTGACATGGCGCTAGTAGAGGTCACGCTGAACTGGCTGTCCGAACGGACGCGCGTAACTCCCAACGAATGGGTACTAGGCATCGAAGCCCGCGCCCGCGCCCTGCTCTGCGACGGTGAGATGGCCGAGAGCCTTTACCAGGAGTCGATCGAGAGGCTGAGCCGGACCCGGGTTCGCGCACAGTTGGCCCGCGCGCACCTGCTCTACGGTGAGTGGCTGCGCCGTGGGCGGCGCCGCGCCCAAGCCCGCGAGCAGCTGCGCACCGCTTACAAGATGCTGGATGCGATGGGCATCGGGGCGTTCGCCGAGCGAGCCCGGCGCGAGCTGCAGGCCACCGGAGAGACCGCCCGCAAGCGCACCGTCGAGCACGCCGTTGAGCTGACCGCGCAGGAGGCTCAGGTCGCGCAGCTGGCGCGGGACGGCCTGACGAACCCGGAGATCGGAGCCCGGCTGTTCATCACCGTGCACACGGTCGAGTACCACATGCGTAAGGTCTTCACCAAGCTCGGCATCAGCTCGCGCCGGGAGCTAGTCCGCGTCCTGCCCAGGCACCAAGACACCGTGACCTCGCGCTAGCCTCGCCGACTTGACCGGGCCGCGCTCCGGCGGTTACATGGCAGCGACGCGAAAGCGGACAGCATGATGACCTCTGGCGGCCAGACCGTCCCCGCGTGGTTGCGTGAGCTCGCCGACGCGGCCCGCGCGATGGAGATAGCCCCGCTGTTCCAGCCACCCGCCAGCGGCGGCCGGGAGTCAGCCGTACTGGTCCTGTTCGCCGCAGGCCCGAACGGCCCTGATCTTCTCCTCATCCAGCGCAGCGAGAGGCTGCGGCAACACGCGGGCGAGCCCGCCTTTCCCGGCGGGGCCATCGACACCGCTGACGATGGGCCGGTCGCGGCGGCGCTGCGGGAGGCGGCCGAGGAGGTTGGCGTTGACCCCGGCGGCGTCGAGGTCGTCGGAACCCTTCCGGAGTTGTTCATACCGCCCACCGGTTTCCGGGTGGTCCCGGTGCTCGCATGGTGGCGGCGACCGTGCGCGGTCGCGCCTGTTGATCCCGGCGAGGTGGCTGCGGTGGTAAGAGTAAGCGTCACCGAACTGGCCGATCCTTCCGCGCGCCTGATGGTGCGCATGCCCATTGGTGCCGTAGCGCCCGCTTTCCGGGTCAGGGGGATGCTCATCTGGGGGACAACAGCCATCCTCGTCGATCGCCTGCTCGCACTGGCCGGGTGGGAGCGGCCATGGGATGCCGCCAAGATCATGGACCTGTGATCTTGTCGGACACCGGGCTGGCAACGTAGCCGGCGTCGCCGGCCGGCATCGAACTGAAGGCGGCTAGGCTGGCAGGGCCGCCCGTTCGAGGTTGGGCAGCACCCTGCGGAGCTCTCTGCGGGAGCTGATGCCGAGCTTGCGGAAGGCCTTGTGCAGGTGGTACTCGACGGTGCGCGGGCTCAGGAACAGCTGGGCACTGATCTCCGGGTTCGTATTACCCTCACCGGCGAGCCGGGCGATCTGCGCTTCCTGCCCAGTGAGTTGCCTGGCCGTCTCGACCGTGCGCTTGCGTACGGTCTCGCCTGTGGCTAGCAGCTCCCGCCGGGCGCGTTCGGCGAACCCGTCGATCCCCATCGCGGTCAGCATCTCGTAAGCGGTCCGCAGCTGGTCCCGTGCGTCCACCCGGCGGTTCTGGCGGCGTAGCCACTCGCCGTAGACCAGGTGCGCGCGGGCCAGCTCCACTCGGACGCGGGTACGGCCCAGCCGGTCGATCGCCTCCCGGTACGAGCACTCAGCCGACGCGCCGTCGCTCAGCAGGGCCCGCGAGCGCGCCAGGATCCCCAGCGCCCAGTCGCTGCCCGCGGTGGTGGTTGTCTCCGACAGATGCCGCATGGCATCGGCGGCGCGCTCCGGCTGCCCGGTCCGGGCGGCGGCCTCGATCAGTTCGGCCATCGACGAGGCCGCCAGGCCCGGCTCATCCGGGTATTCGCTGCTGCCCTGCTCGGCCGCGGCCAGCGCCTCGTCGTATCGGCAAAGACCATTGTTGAGCACCGCGGTCACCCAGTGAGCAGCGGTCAGCCACCGTCCTTCTCCGCGCGCCACCATTTCTCTCGTGGCCGTCGCGGTCACCTGAGAGGCTTCGGCTTCCCGGCCTCTCCAGGCGGTGAGCACCATACGCCCGCAAGGCCCCGCTGGGTCAGCCGTCGCTTGGCCGACTGCCTCGGCCTCTTCTGCCGTGGAAACGGCCATGGCCAGTTCGCCCGCGAGCAGCCGAATTGGCACGCCCGTGAGCAACGCGGCCGGGAGCACGGTGAGCGCGCCAGCTTGGCGGGCGTGCTCGATCAGCCGAGCCGACAGTGTGTACCAGCTCTCGTCGTCCCAGACATCTCTGGACAGGCTGCATGCGAGCCGTAGCCACCGCAATCCCTCATCGGTGGAGGCCCCGTCGCGGAACGCCTCTAGCGCTTGCCTCAGCATTGGCGTGCCCGCGGCATTCCCTTCGGTGATCAGCACGGCCAGGCCGTCCAGCAGCAGGTCGCCGCCTCCCGGCGGCTGCGGCGGCGGCGGCGCCGCCCGGACCGCCTCGGCGACCTCGAGCAGTCCGCCGCGGACGCCCGGGCGTCCGGCCGTGAGTACCGCCCAGAACGCGTCGCGGTAGGCCTCGCGGGCTAGCCCGGCGTGGAGCGGTTCGAGGCGGTTGGCCGCCTTGAGCAGGAGCTGCGGCGCGTCGCCACGGCCCGCGTCGGCCGCTAGCTGGGCGCGCAGCAGGTCAGCGTGCGCGTGCCCGAGCTCGTCGAGCGGCCCGGCCTCTGCGATGGCCAGCAGCCGCAGCGCCGCGTCCGGCGCCCCGGCCTGCTGCTTGCCCTGCGCCGCGGCCAGCGCGCGCCGGGCCCGGCGCGCCCGGTCGGGCGTCAGCTCTGCGGCGCGCTCACAGAATGCGGCGAACGCCGCCACGCCGCCGCGGGCCCGCGCCCGGCTTGCCGAGCCCTCAAGTTCGGCGGCGACGTCCTCATCGAGCCCAGTTGCTGCTTTCGCGCGGTGCCAAGCGCGACGATCAGGATCAATGCCGGGGTCGGTGGCCTGGGCCAGGGCGCGGTGCGCACTGTGGCGCTCTTGCGGTGAGGCGGCTCGGTACACCGCCGACCGGGCCAGCGGATGACAAAACCGCGCGTGCTTGCCGAACTCGATCAGCCCGGCCGCGGCCGCCGGTGCCGCGGCCATCGCCTGCACGCCCAGCCGGTCCGCCGCACGCCACACCAGCACCGGGTCGCCAGCCGGCTCGGCCGCCGCGACCAGCAGCAGCCGCCGCGTCGCCGGCGGGAGGGGCATCAACTGCCGCCGGAAGCCTTCCTCCATCCGGCCTGGCCTGGCCGTAACGCAGGGCAATCCGATCCCGCCCGCCAGCTCCTCGGGTGCCAGTCCGCGCGCCAGCTCCAGCAGCGCCCGCGGGTTGCCTCGGGTCTCGGCCACGATACGATCGCGCACCCGCTCATCCAGCGGACCGGTAATGACCGACTCCAGCAGGGCCTGCGCATCACCGTCTGGCAACCCGTAAACGACGAGTTCCTCCAGTCCCGCTAGGTCCTGCTCGGCACCGGGCTGCCGCACCGCGAGGACCACCGCGACCGATTCGGTCGCAAGGCGGCGGGCCACGAACGCGAGCGCCTGGGCCGAGGCCCGATCGAGCCACTGCGCATCGTCCACGACGCAGACCAGCGGCCGCTCCCCGGCCACGTCCGACAACAGGCTCAGGACCGCGAGGCCGACCGCGAAGCGATCCGGAGCGTCACCATCCCGCAGGCCGAACGCGGTGCCCAGGGCGGCGCGCTGCGGATCTGGAAGGCACTCGATCCGGTCTAGGAACGGCGCGCATAGCTGATGCAGCCCGGCGAACGCGAGCCCCATCTCCAGCTCAGCGCCCGCCGCTCGTGCGATACGGAATCCAGACGCGTGCTCCAGCAGGTATCCCAGCAACGCGGTCTTGCCGATCCCGGCCGCGCCGCGCAGGACCAGGACCCGGCTCTGACCGGCCCGCGCACTCGCCAGCAACCGGTCCAGCACTTCGCGCTCGCCGCGCCGGCCACGCAGCCTGCGCTCGAGCCGTGCACCAGCAAGTGTGTGCGCATCCGTGCCATCGCTGACGTGCATGCGTGCTCACTCCTTCCATCTGACCGCAGCGCGGTCGCCTGTCGGCTCATGCGCCTGGCGCCTGGGCTCTCTCCCCCCTGGGCGGTGGACCCGCGGGCTTCCTGGCCGCTTCCGGACTCGTACGGGATACATCTGGGGTAAACGCTAGGGATCCGGGAAGCTCGTCGAATCCCGGAACATCCTTAGTCCTGCGGGTGCGCCGGGGACGTCGTCTCCTGGGCCGGGGGCAACGCCGCCGCCCCGTCCGCGGGGTCATCCGGGTCGCCAATGAACTGGGGGTGCGGGTCCCGGACAGGGACCGGCGCGACGACGAGGACCTGCGCGGCGACGTGCTGGAGGCGCTGATGCTGGAGGGCTCGGTGCCGATGACCGTCGATGCGCAGGCCCGGGACGGCTTCGTCACCCTGACCGGCGCGGTGGAGTGGCACTGCCAACGCGAGGCCGCCGAGTCCCGCACCGCGAGCGTGCCCGGCGTGGTTGGCATCGACAACGCCATCGCCTTGGCCCAGGCTCCCGATGGGTGTGCCGCGGGGGACGCCATCAGCCGCGCGTTCCGGCGCGACGCCCTGCTGGACGCGGACGGGCTCTCGGTCGAGACCTTCTCCGGCGGGCTGGTGATCCTGTCCGGCACGGTCAGCTCTTGGGCCGCACACGATCACGCAGTGGCCGCCTGGTCTGCGGCTGGCGTCACCGACGTCGATGATCGCATCGGTGTGGAGTACGCGCCGTAGCAGCGACGCTGAAAGCGTCTGCTTCCGGTTCTCGGCGGGAGCGCGGGTGTCCCCGGCCAGGCGAGCCGGTCGTCAGTCCCGCGATGCGGGTGTCTGTTTGTGATCAGGGAACGTCCGGGCGAGCTGTATCCGGCTGGTGACGTCGAGTTTGCGGAAGACCTTGCGCAGGTGGTACTCGACGGTGCTGGCGCTTATAAACAGCTGGCCGGCGATCTCCCGGTTGGACAGGCGCTCGGCGGCGAGCCGGGCGATCTGCGCCTCCTGCGCCGTGAGCACCTCTGGGGTCCCGGGCCTGCGCGGGCGGGCCTGCTCGCCGGTGGCGCGCAGCTCGGCCCGGGCCCGGCCCGCAAAAGCCGTCACGCCCATCTCGTCGAACATCTCGAAGGCGCAGCGGAGCTCCTCGCGGGTGTTCCGGGCGCTACGGGGGTTCCTGGCGGGCCCGCACGACCGATGTCGTGCGGGCCCGGCCGAGTCAGCGCGCGAGCCACTCCCGATAGGTGGTCTTGGCGATGACCGCGCCGTCCTTGGCGATCAGGGCGTCGCCCGCGGCGGCGGCGAACATGCCGGCGCTGTTGTCGGTGACGACGGTGCGATGGTCGCCGTGGGCGGCGAGGGTGATCCTGCCCAGTTCGTCCAGCGTGAAGACCTCGGGGCCGGCGACGTTGCGCGTGTCCTGCAGCGGGGCGCCCGCGCTGACGTCAGCCACGGCCCGGGCGACGTCGGCCGCGGCGATGGGCTGGACGAGCGTGGCGGGCAGGCGGACGGTGTCCTCGTCGGCGGTCCAGGACACTACCGCGTCCATGAACTCGAAGAACTGCGTGGCGCGGACGATCGAGTACGGTACGGTGCCGGACTTGAGGATGTCCTCCTGCAGCACCTTGGCGCGGTAATAGACCAGCCCTGGCACCAGGTCGGCGCCCACGATCGAAAGGATGACGGCGTGGCCGACGCCGCCGGCCTTGGCCGCGGCGAGCAGGTTGTCCATGGTCTTCTGGAAGAACGCGGGCGAGGCGTCGTCGAAGGTCGGTGAGTTCGTCAGGTTGACCACGACGTCGGCCCCCTTGAGCGCCTCGGGCAGGCCCTGCCCGCTGAGCAGGTCCACGCCAGTAGACGGCGAGTGAGGCACCGCCTCGTGCCCGCTCGCGTCCAGGATCTTGACTACATGCGATCCGATGAGCCCGGTCCCGCCGATGACAGCAATCTTCATGTTCTTGATCTCCATGTTTCCGGATGTGAAGTGGTGCGCTCTGAGCCCGCGGTCAGCTCCGGAGGAAGGCCAGCAGGTCGGCGTTGAACTGGTCCTGATGGGTGGCGGTGAGGCCGTGCGGCGCGCCCGGGTAGTAGATTTCCTGCGCGCCCTTGATGAGCCTGGCCGATTTCCTGGCCGAGTCATTGACGGGAACGACCTGGTCGTCCTCACCGTGCAGAACCAGGGTCGGGACGTCGAACTTCGCGAGGTCCCCGGTGAAATCGGTCTCGGAGAAGGCCTTGATGCTCTCGTAGGCGTTCTTGAGGCCGGCCTGCATGCTCCACAGCCAGAACTGATCCAGCACGCCCTGGGAGACCTCGGCGCCCGGCCGGTTCGCGCCGTAGAACGGGATCGCGAATTCCTTGTAGAACTGCGACCGGTCCTTGAATAGGCCCGCACGCAGGCCGTCGAGCACCTCCAGCGGCGTGCCCTCCGGATTGGCCGCGGTCTTCAGCACGAGCGGCGGCACCGCGGAGACCAGGACCGCCTTGGCCACCCGCCCTGTCCCGTGGCGGCCGATGTAGCGGGCGACCTCACCGCCGCCGGTGGAATGGCCTACCAGCGTGGCATCCCAGAGATCGAGCGCCTCGATCACGGCGGCCAGATCGTCGGCATAGCCGTCCATGTCGTTCCCCGATGAGGCCTGGCTGGACCGGCCGTGGCCACGCCGGTCGTGTGCGACGACCCGGAAGCCGTTCTGGGCCAGGAACAGCATCTGACCGTCCCAGGCGTCCGAGTCCAGCGGCCAGCCGTGCGAGAACGTGACGACCGGGCCCTCGCCCCAGTCCTTGTAGTAGATTTCTGCGCCGTCTTTGGTGGTGATCGTGTTCATATCCGTACTCCGTTCGCACTGTCGGCTCAACGCCGCGGCTCGCGCCGCGGGTCGGCCAGGTGTGAATCCCTCGTGGGGTGGCCGGCGATGGTTCTGGCCGGGCCCCGTTCAGGATGGGTCACCACGCAGCGTCCCTCCCGCCGAGGGGCGCTCGCATCTGTCGGAATCCCCAGCGCGGATCCCCGGCCGCGCATCGCGCTGAGGCATCGCCGATGGCTGCGCCCATGTCTCTAGGGGACCCACTAGGGATTCCCACGGAGGCGATCCCCGCGGGCAAGCGCAACAGTGGTGCCACCGGCCAGCGGAGCGCCTTAACCATGAGCTGTTCGGCCCTGTAGCGCAGGCGGGTGAGGCCGGTCCACGTGGCCAGTGCCCGCCACAGACATTCACCCACGTCCCGCGCGGAAAAAGATATGGAGCAAAGATGAGCACCCCGGCCGGCGATAACGCCTTCCTGTACCAGCTCGAACTCAACGTCCGGGCGGAGCTGACCCTGGCCGAGACCGGCCCGTCGCAAGAGGAGGCCATCAGCCTACCGATCGACGAGTGGCTGATCGATCCGGCGGATGCCCAGCGCTACGAAGTCGGCCTCCGCAACCTTCTCGGCGCGGTCGAGGCCCTGGAAGACGGCTCCGGCCCCGGCGACCGGGGCACCGGGACCGAAGGCTGGTGAGCCATGCTAGGCGCCTCCGTCGCCTTCCCCGGGGCACGGACTAGGGGATCACACGGAGGCGACGGGACCGCCGCGGAACCAGGGTGGTGCATAGCGAAATGTTCGAGGCGAAATGCCAGCCGAGCGGTCAAAGTCCTCGGCTCGCACGACGCGTTGTGATCACCGGGAGCTCCGATGAAACAGTCCCCTGAGCAGCGGCATCCGGCACCGGCCGGGAGCCGCAGGCACCCCATCCTGGCCAGCTACGACGGGTCGCTGCCCAGCAGGCATGCCCTGGCGTACGCGGCCGGGCTGGCCCGGCGGGCCGACCGCTGGCTGCTCATCGTGCGCATCTGGCGGCTCGGCGGCCTGGCCCCCGCGCCGCTGACCCGGGACGCGCAGGCCGAGCGGATCCGGCAGCTGCGCGCCGAACTCGCCGAGACCGATCTCACCGGCCTTGACGTGGAGATCATCGTGCGCACCGGCGACCCGGCCGCGGAACTCCTCAAGATGGCGGCGGACCGGCGGGCGGATGCCATCGTGATCGGCACCGCCCGCCGGTTCCGGTATCTGGCGCCGTGCCCGCACGCCTGGTCCGGCACGCCTGCTGCCCGGCGGTGGTCGTGCCATGACCGCCCCGAACGCCACGAAGGCCGCGCGGGCCAGGAAGGCCGTGCGGGCCGCCGCGCGGCTGACCGCTCCTCCCGGGGACCGGTGGGCGGCGGTGTTCGGCCGAATCGCGGTCTACTCGTTCATCGTCGCGCTGATCAGCGGCGTGCTCCTGCTGCCGTTCTTCCGGCCGGACATGACCAGCGTCGTCTATCGCGGCTCATACCACAAGCTGGACGGCGTCCCGATGAGCCAGGCGTACCGGTCCGTGCTGGGCATCAGCTTCGACCTACGCGGCGGGCTGCTGATCCGGCAGGTGCACCACTGGTCGGCGGACCTGTTTGTCGCGGCGATAATCCTGCGGCTGCTGCGGGCGTTCTTCCGCGGCCGGTTCTCCGGCCGGGCGCTGCCGGGCTGGCTGATCTGGGTGGCGCTGCTGCCGCTGGGCATGCTCGCGGCCTACACCGGCACCCTCTTGCCCGACGACGGGCTGTCGGGCGGCAGCCTCAGCGTGATCACCGGCGTGCTGCTGTCCGTGCCGGTGATCGGGACGCACCTGGTGTTCTGGATCTTCGGCGGTGCGCCCCCCGGGCATCAGATCATCGGCCG
>Ga0187819_10001037_pt1 | contig 14265 bp, 15 predicted proteins | sample NC_wetland_sal_i_15_FD_132411 | JGI IMG/M metagenome (GOLD analysis project Ga0187819, IMG submission 132411) | Wetland sediment microbial communities from Neuse River Estuary, North Carolina, USA - SO4_4 | ecosystem: Environmental > Aquatic > Freshwater > Wetlands > Sediment | place: USA... | reverse complement strand
GGCCGACACCGCCGTCGGTAGGGGCAGCAGCGCGAGCTGCCGTCGCGCGGAATCTGCCGGCGCCAGTGATTGGATCGCGCCGATGGCGAGCGTCAGGACCATGACGGGCGTAAGGAGAAGGGCGAGCGAGAGGCGATCCTCGGGCGGGTAGGCGTTCGCTTGCGCAATGGCAGCTGGCCACACCGACGGATTGGGTGCGGGACCACGTGCAGGCCTCGTTGCCCGCGGCCGCGCTGCCCGCTCGCTTGGGTCGTGCGAGGGCGTGCGCACCTGGCGCGCAGAACCTGCGCTCTTCTTCTTGGCCTTCGAGGGCTTCTTCACACCACTTGCCCCAGCGCTTCTAAAGGCCCTTAATCGGACCCCCCGGCATATTGATCTTGGCAGGTCAGCCAAGGACTTAAACAGACCTTCAGGGGGTGTCCGAACTGCGGCCTTTTGGTCGTCAGGGTAAACCGAGTTGCCTACGAATGTCTTCCGGCGGAACACCGGCTTGACGCAGAAATCCCAGGGCTGTGTCGCGGGCGCTCTTCGACAGCTTGCGCCCCTGGGCGTCGGTAACCAGGCGGTGATGATGGTAAACGGGCTCGGGCAGCCCCAGAATGACCTGGAGCAGGCGCTGGAGGTCAGTCGCGGCGTAGAGATCGCGCCCGCGCACGACATGGGTGACGCCTTGGATGGCGTCGTCAACGACCACCGCGAGATGGTAGCTCGCTGGCACGTCCTTGCGCAGGATTACGGTGTCGCCCCAGCGTTCGGGTTGCGCTTCGACTACGTGTGGGGCGCCTCCCTCATCTAGCTCCGTAAACGTGAGCGGGCGGCCGCCGAGCCGGCGCTGAGCGGCCTCGATCGCACGGTCGAGATGCAGGCGCAGGGCGTACCGCTCACCCTTCGCTATGCGCCCCTCGATCTCCGCCTGGCCCAGGCGCTGGTGCAGGCCGGGGTAGAGCGGCGCGCCTTCCGGATCGAGGTCCGCGCCGGCGGCGGCTTCCGCGATCTCCGAACGGGTGGCGAAACACGGATAGAGCAGCCCTTGCGCCTCGAGCAGCTGAGCGGCTTGCGCGTAGACGGCGAAGCGCTGCGACTGCCGCAAAACCGGCTCCTCCCACCCAATGCCGAGCCAAGCGAGATCCTCGAGGATGCCAGCGACATGCTCCTCGCGGCAGCGTGCGATGTCGATGTCCTCGATGCGCAAGAGGAAACGTCCCCCGAGACGGCGGGCCATCTCGAAGCCGGTAAGCGCGGAGAGCGCATGGCCGAGATGCAGCGGACCGTTGGGGCTCGGCGCAAAACGGAGGACGGGAGGGCTTGGCATCACCTAAAGAGGAATGCCCGGTCTCAGTCGCAATTGCCAGAGCGTCCCGCGCCCGGCGTGTAGGTGCGCGCCACCGCCTCGACCACACGATTATAGAAGCCGTTCTCGGCCTTGGGATAGATCATGGCCCAGCTGTTGATGAGCCGCCCGCCGCAGGTGAAGCTAACGCGCTCGTAGAACTCCTTGTCGCCGATGGTGCCCGAGAGCACGAACCACCGGTCGTGCACCGGTGCGTAGTCGAGATTTGCGCCCGGATAGTTCTCCTTCAGCAGGTAATCGCGGTAGGCAGCGAGCGTCGTCTGGTCCTCGTTCTGGAACGCCCCGACGAGGAGCTGCGCCTTTCCGTCGCTCGAATAGAGCACGCGACCCTCGTCCGTGGCGGGATCGGCCTTTTGCTCGAAGACCTCAATGGGATAGGCAATGAGGAAGCCGTGCCGGTCGTTGTGGAGCGTAGCCCAGTCCCGGTTCCAGTCGGCGGCGGACGCGCCGCCTGCCGAAAGGGAGGCCACGACGGCCGTAGCGATGAGCAGAAGACACCTTGCCATTACGCACACCACCGCCTCGCACTCCGTGCACTCGGACAAAGGGAGCTGCTTTGCGTACGTAGGCTTTGACTTTACTCTCCGCCACCCGACGACGAAAGAGTGCATCGCGTGCTGTTCACATGAAACCGGGCAAACCTTCGCGCATCATCGAGACCGACGCCGATTTGCACGAAGGCATCCGCGCGCTGCGGCGCAAATGCCCGCACCTTCGCCGCCTGCACGATCGCGCCGGCGATCCGCCGCTGCGCCGGCACCCTCCCGGTTTCGAGGGCCTTGCGCGCATCATCGTCGGCCAGCAGCTCTCGATCGCGAGCGCGCAGGCAATCTGGACCCGGGTTCAGGCAGCGGTTCGGCCGATGAGCGCGAAGACATTCCTTGCGTTGAGTGACGATCGGCTGCGGCAAGCGGGGCTGTCGCGCGGGAAGGTTAAGACGCTGCGCGCCATGAGCGAGGCGATCGAGGCGGGGCTCGACCTAACGGAGCTCGCCGGCGCACCTGAAGAGGTCGTGCACGCGACGCTCACCGCGCTGCCGGGCATCGGCCCCTGGAGCGCCGACATCTTCTTGCTGTTCTGCCTTGGCCGGGCGGATGCCTTTGCGGCAGGCGACCTCGCGTTGCAGACCGCCGCCGCCAATGCGCTCAAACTTGCGCAGCGTCCCTCGCGCGAGGAACTCTTGGAGATCGCCGAGCGCTGGCGCCCGTGGCGCGGCGTGGCAGCGCACATGCTGTGGGCCTTCTACAAAGTCGGCAACGAGCGCCAGGACCGAAAAAAGGCCTAGTTTTCCTGCGACTTGGCCGCGGCGATCGGGCACGTAGCGGGCGCGCCACAGCCGTCACTGGAGCGCTTCACAGACCTGATACGCGCGGCTAGTATCCCGGCCGCAATATGGGGAGAACGCGATTCGCGAAAGAGAACCGACAGGACGCTAGAACGTGAATGCGCACGCGGCCATCCCGGCCTCCTTTCCGGCCCTTGTCCTCAACGCCGACTTCCGGCCACTGAGCTACTACCCGTTGTCGCTCTGGAGCTGGCAAGAGTCGGTGAAGGCCGTTTTTCTCGATCGCGTCAACATCGTCTCCGAATACGACCGCTTCGTGCGCAGCCCCTCCTTCGAAATGAAGCTGCCGAGCGTCGTCTCGCTCAAGACCTACGTTAAGCCGGCGCTCTATCCGGCGTTCACCCGCTTCAACGTGTTTCTGCGCGACCGCTTCACCTGCCAATACTGCGGGTCGAAGGAGGACCTGACGTTCGACCACCTCGTCCCGCGCTCGCGCGGAGGCCAGACGCGGTGGGACAACGTCGTTGCGGCGTGCGCACCCTGCAACCTCGATAAGGGCGGGGCGCTGCCGAACGAGGTCGGGATGCATCCCTCGCAGGCGCCCTACCGGCCGACGGTATTCGAGCTGCACCGCAACGGGCGGCTGTTCCCGCCCAACTACCTGCACAAGAGCTGGCTCGACTATCTCTACTGGGATACCGAGCTCGAGCCTTAAGGGCGTTCGACCTTCATTCCTTGCTAGCGTTCGCACAAAAAGGCCCCGGCATCACTGCCGGGGCGAGACGTGCGGGCCACGGAAGGCGAAAGGTTGCGCCGCTGAGGGCTTCTCAAGCGGCGCGCTTAGCGGGCGGCGCGCACAGGACCTCGGCGATGGCGTCGACTGCCTTGCCCCAGTCGCCGGAAAAGCGTGCATCGACCGGAACGCCGAAGGCGCTCAGTGCATCGACAGCAGTGCCGCCATCGCGGAAGAAGCGCGCGCAAGACTGCCGCGCGACCCCTACCGCCTGGTGCCACTGCAGCGGGTTGACGTGTTGGGGGCTCATCGAACACCTCCTGTCATTCGCAACTCGGGCCGACTTGCTGGACCTGGCCCTTGAGGGCGGCAAGCATACAGAACGCGATGGCATCACTACGCAGAACCATGTCACGCGATGCCTAATGGAGACCTTTCGGCTCCTACGCTCCATATGCTTGCCTACTCGTTGGAAAGGCTCATCGCCTTCCCGAATCCATTGAATTCATCTGTCCGAGGCATTGTCGTCTGCTGCGCTCTCGCCCGGCGCGGACGGCGCGCACTTCAGCGAGTCGAGCACCTGATCGATTGCCTCCGAAAGCGAACGCCACTGACCTTCATCTGACGCCACGGCACACCTCAAACTCTGACCAAAGCGGCTTGCTGGACCGCCAATTCGAACCTTGCGGCAAACCGCTCGGAAATACGCGCTGACGTTTTCCTCCGAGCGGTTCGCCTCGAGATGGACAACACGCGGGGCTCGCGTGTCGTTGGGGGGAGTCTCGATACGCAGACGCGACCCAACGCAACCCTACGCTACGCAACAAACTCGAATGATGACGCTGAACTCGACTGAGACGCGGGGCGTATAACGCAACGAGCGCGTACGCGGGGGTTCCCGGCGGAACAGACGCACACTTGGACGCAAACTTCCGCGCTACGCTGCGGGCTGACGCAAACTCCGACGCACACTCTTGAGCCGGTGGACGGCAGTGACGCATTGCGCTCTTCACTGTCCCGTCCCCTAACGCGACGGTTCGGCACGCGTTCCGCGAACGAGTGGGACTTAACCGTCACTTTTTGACCACGGCATGGCGCGCGTGTGTTCGACCAACGGTATTTCGCTTGACAGTTGCTGAACACGAAATGCTCAAACGCGCACGCTGATTTCGGATGCGTCGCGCAAGCTGCGGAAGCGGTTGATCTTTTAGCGTGAGCGCAGCGACTCGGCCGCCGCGCGCAGGCTCATGGCAAGCACAAGCAGCGACACTGCGACGTTCCAGCCGGCGAGCGAAATACCCGCCAATCGCCACGCCGCCTCGTCGCAGCGGATGACACTCGTTGTGGGTAACGCATTGAGCAATCCGCCGACCGAGGTCGACAGCGGCTGCGCCCCGGTGCAAGCGGCGGGCCCCTGCCAGAAATGCCATTCGACGCCGGCGTGATAGACGCCGAGCGCGGCGTTGGCGAGAAAGGCAAGTGCGACGACAAGAAACAGCAATGCGGCGGGCCGGCGCTGCCCAGCGCTCAAGAGCACGAGCGCGACGAACAGCAGCGGCACGCCGGCGTAATAGGCGTAGCGCTGCTGAAGGCACAACTCGCACGGCAGGATGCCGCCGATGTGCTGGAAACCGAGCGCCCCGACGATCGCTCCCGTCGTGATCAGCAGAGCCCAGGCGCCGGCCTTGTAGGCCGCGTGAACTGTGGGATCAGGAAGAGCAAGGGTCATCGCACGCCTGTTGAGCCGCTAGACGAGATACCTAATCGCGACGAACCCGCCGACCAGCACCACCACGAACACCGTGGTGACGAGGGCGAGCCGCCGCTCGATGAACTCGCGGATCGGCTGGCCGAAGAAATATAAGAGGCCGGCCACGAGATAGAAGCGCATGGCGCGCGCGATGATGCTGGCGCCGATGAAGGCGGGAAGGTCCATCTTGGCCACGCCCGCGGCAATGGTCACGACCTTGAAAGGAATCGGGGTTGCGCCTTTGATGATGACGGCCGGCACGCCGTAGGCGTGCACGAAGGCTATGAAGCTGTCGAGCGCGTGCTCGCGGCCATAGAACTTGAGGATCGGAAGACCGATGGCGTCGTAGAAGTAGTAGCCGATGGCGTAGCCGAGCAGGCCGCCGAAGACGGAGGCGACGGTCGCTATCGTCGCGTACCACCACGCTTGCTCGCGGCGGCTCAAGACCATCGGGATCAGCATGACGTCAGGCGGGATCGGGAAGAACGAGCTTTCGATGAAGGATACGAGCGCCAGCGCCCACGGCGCGCGCCTGCTCGCCGCCATGCGCATCATCCAGTCGTAGACCCGTCGCATCATGCGGATGCGTGCTTAGTCGGCGCGCGGGCGAATGTCCATCGGGGAAACAGCAGGTGCTAAACCGGCCGCGAGCCGCAGCACAATTTCATTGAGCACGAAGCGTCCGTGCTTGGTCGCGCGGATGCGACCGAACGGCTCGTGGACGAGCGCGGCAGGTCGCATCCCCCGGCCGACGCAGGCCTTGATCTCGTCTGGCCACGGCGGCGCCGGCGGCAAGGCACTATGTCGAGCGACCTGCTCGATCAGCCCGTCTCTCTCGAGCGCGGCGAGAACGTGGGGCTGCGGACGCAGACCGCTTGCGGCGGCGAGGCGGTTGAGATCGATGCCTTCGGAAAGGCGCAAGCCCATGAGCAGCCGTTCGTCCGCCTGCTCGGCGCGGCTAACCGGAACGGCTTCGACCCAACCGAAGCCCTGGCGCTCGACCAGGTCGGCCCACTGCTCGGGTGAGCGCTCGGTGGAGGTCGCGTGTCGCGCGCCATCAAGGACGAGCCGTCCATGAGCGCCCGGCCCGCAGCCCGCGTATTCCCCGTAACGCCAGTAGAGGAGATTGTGCCGGCTCTCCTGTCCCGATGTGGCGTGGTTGGAGATCTCATAGGCCGGCAAGCCCGCGGCGGCGGTCAGCTCCTGAGTGACCTCGTAAAGAGCAAGCGCTTCCTCGCCTTCGGGCACAACCAGCTTGCCCGCGGCGTGCAGAGCGGCGAACGGCGTTTCGGGCTCGATGGTGAGCTGGTAGAGCGAGAGGTGCCCGCGTGCGAGCGCGAGCGCTTCGCCGAGCTCGTGCTGCCAGTCCTCGACCGTCTGGCGCGGGCGCGCGTAGATGAGGTCGAACGAGACGCGGTCGAAATGCGCATTCGCGATCTTCAGCGCGGAGACGGCCTCGGCCGCGGTGTGGATGCGGCCAAGCGATTTCAGGATGTCGTCGCGGAGCGACTGCACGCCGAGCGATACGCGATTGACGCCGGCTCGCGCATAGCCTGCGAAGCGGGCCGCTTCGACACTGCCGGGATTGGCCTCGAGCGTGATCTCGGCGCCGGGCGCAACTGCCCACAGTTGCGCGATGCGATCGAGGATCGCGGCGACTGTCTGCGGCTGCATCAGCGAGGGTGTGCCGCCGCCGAAAAAAATGCTCGCGACTTCACGCGGGCCCGTGAGCGCGGCGGCATGCTCGAGCTCGCGCAGGTAGGCGGCAAGAAAGCGCGCCTCGTCGATGCCGCCGAAGCGCACGTGGCTGTTGAAGTCGCAATAGGGGCACTTCTGCGCACAAAACGGCCAGTGGACGTAGATGCCGAAGCCCGCGTCGTCAGGCGTGAGCATCGTCGAGGCAGGCGCGCTTGAAGTGCTCGAAGGCTCGCGTGCGGTGGGAGATCGCATACTTCTTTTTGGGCTCCATCTCGCCGAAGGTGAGCGTCTGCCCGTCGGCGACGAAGATCGGATCATATCCGAAACCGTTGCTCCCGCGCGGCGGCCAGACGATGTGGCCGTAAACCTTACCTTCGAACAGCTCCGTTTCCCCGTCGGGCCAGGCCAAGCACAGCACGGATGTGAAATTGGCGGGCGATGGCTGTCCATCCCATCCATGTCGGGCCGACATCCGTTCATGTACGCGGTCCATGGCGATTGTGAAGTCGCGCTCCGGACCGGCCCAATCCGCGGTGTGCACACCGGGCGCGCCATTGAGTGCGTCGATCTCGATCCCCGAGTCATCCGCAAGCGCGGGTAGCCCGCTACCTCGTGCGGCGAACAGCGCCTTAATGCGGGCGTTCCCCTCGAACGTCGGCTCGGGCTCCTCGGGCACCCTAAGACCGAGAGCGCTGGCGGAGACGGCATCGAGACCATACGGCGCGATGAGCTGGTTGATCTCCCAGACCTTGCCTGGGTTGTGGCTCGCGACGATGATGCGATCGCCGCGCTTCAAGCGGCGCGTCATGCCCAAACCTTCATGCGATGCCCCAGATGCGCGGCTCGGCGAACTCGATGCAGTTGCCGGCGGGATCGCGGAAGTAGATGGAGCGGCCGCCGCCCGGCCATTCGAAATCGGCTTCGATTTCGATTCCCTCTTTCTCCAGGTGCGCGCGCCACGCTGCAATCTCGTCCGCGCTCGCGCGGAAGCAGACGTGCCCCTCGCCGCGGGAGCCGTGCGGCGGCACGGGGAGCTTCGCGTCAGGATCGGGTGGCAGCTCGGTTACGTCAGGGTTGAAGATGAGCAGCATTTGGTCGCCGCAGCGGTAGAACACCTGGCGCCCGTCGGCCTTGGCGAAGGGCTCAAGCCCCAGCGCGCGCTTATAGAACGCCTCTATCGCGCGTAGGTCCTTGGCATAGAGGACGGCCTCGAGAATGGCTTTGGGGTGGCCGGAAGAGGTCACAGCGCCGCCCACAGGAACACTAAAGTCGCGGCTGCCCCGAGCGCCGTCCGCACCGCATGGAGCCGTCCCCATTTCACCACGAGCTCCCGGGAGCGTGCGCCGGCTGCATCGCTGGGGGTGGCCACCAGAGCCTTGTTGGTCGGCATGATGACTATGAGTGTGAAAGGCCAGTTGGCCAGAAGAAGCAACGCACCAACGAGCCACAGCCTATCGCCGCTCTGCCACCATTGCAGCACGCCGATAACGAAGCCGACGACCGCCAGCGTCGCCTGCATGGCGAACCCGCGCGCGTAGCTCGGCTTCCACTCAGCGAGCTGCGCGCGGTCATCGAGCTGCAGGCGCGCTGGCTGCTCTGCGAAGCCGACATAGAATGCGGCGCCCGTGAACAGGGCCGCGACGGTCAGAGCGAGATGGCCGGCAAGCATGCGACGACCTAAGCGACGGTGAGCTTTTGCAGGGCGACAAGCTCGCCGATGCCCTTTTTCGCGAGCACCATGAGCTGATCGAAGCTTTCCTGGCTGAAGGCGACGGTCTCAGCTGTGCCCTGCACCTCGACGATGCCTCCGGCGCCCGTCATCACAAAATTAGAGTCGGCCTCAGCCGTGCTGTCCTCCGCATAGTCAAGATCGAGAACGGGCACGCCTTTGTAGAGCCCGCAGCTCACGGCCGCCACCTGATCGCGCAAGACGCCGTCCTTCACCATGTCGCGCAGCTTCATCCACTGGATGCAGTCGTGCAGCGCCACCCAGGCTCCGGTGATCGACGCCGTGCGCGTGCCGCCGTCGGCTTGCAGCACGTCGCAGTCGATCGAGATCTGCCGCTCGCCAAGCTTGCTGAGATCGACGATGGCGCGCAAGGCCCGTCCGATCAGGCGCTGGATCTCCTGAGTGCGCCCCGAAGCGTGGCCGACGGTCACCTCGCGCCGGGTGCGGTCGGAGGTGGCGCGCGGCAGCATGCCGTACTCGGCTGTCACCCAGCCGCGCCCCTGGCCCTTAAGCCAGGGCGGCACGCGCTCCTCAAGGCTTGCCGTGCACAGCACGTGCGTGTCCCCGAATTTGATGAGGCAGGAGCCTTCCGCGTGCTTGGAGACCGCGCGCTCGATCGACACGCGGCGAAGCTCGTCGGGTTGGCGTTTGGAGGGGCGCATGGTTTGTGTGTTTTTCCGTCTTTTGGCCGCGTGCGGGTGCGACCCTAAGGGACACCCACAGGCCCTTCAACCAAAACCGATGTCGAATTTGACGAAAGACGGAAGGCTTCCCTAATCTTCCTCACTTATGGCATGCGAGCCCAACCACACCCTGAAGCGATGAACGAAATCGTCAGCGAGCTCACAAAACTCAGCGACCGCTCCCGCACCATCCTCCGGCAGATCGTGGAGACGTACCTGGAGACGGGAGAGCCCGTTGGGTCGCGCAATCTGTCGCGGGCGCTCCCGATGACGCTGTCGCCGGCCTCGATCCGCAACGTGATGTCGGATCTCGAGCAGCTCGGCCTCATCGCAGCGCCTCACACCTCGGCGGGGCGGCTGCCAACCCAACTCGGCCTGCGGCTGTTCGTCGACGGGCTGCTCGAGATTGGCGATCTCACGGCGCGCGAGCGGCGCCAGATCGAGCAGCACATCACGGGCAAGCGCTCAAAATCGATCGACGACGTGCTGCATGAGGCTAGCGAGATGATCTCGGGCCTGTCGCATTGTGCCGGCGTCGTGCTCGCCGAGCAGCAGGTCGCGCGCCTAAAGCACATCGAGTTCGTGCTCTTGGAGCCCGGCAAGGCGCTCGTCGTCCTCGTCGGCGAGGACCAGACGGTCGAGAACCGCATCATCACCCTTCCCGCGGGGTTGCCCCCGTCGGCACTGGCCGAAGCCGCCAACTACCTCAACACACGCGTGCGCGGGTCGACCATCGCGGAGGCGCGAGCGCGCATCGAGGCGGAGCTGCAGAACTCCCGCGCCGAGCTCGACCTGCTGACGCAGAAGGTCATCCAAGCGGGGCTTGCCGAGTGGTCGGGCTCGCTCGACGACCGCAAAAGCCTCATCGTGCGGGGGCAGGCCAACCTGCTGAAGGACTTGACCGCCGAGGCGGACCTGGAACGCATCCGCCGGCTGTTCGACGATTTGGAGCGTAAGCGCGACCTCGTGCAACTCTTGGGACTCTCGGAGAACGCCGACGGCGTGCGCATTTTCATCGGTTCGGAGAACAAGCTGTTTTCCCTGTCGGGCTCCTCGCTCATCGTGGCGCCGTTCCACGACGACCAGCGCAAGATCGTGGGTGTCCTGGGCGTGATCGGCCCAACTCGCATCAATTACGCGCGGATTATTCCCATGGTCGATTACACCGCCAAGCTCGTTAGCCGACTGTTGACTTGATTTTTGTGAAGCCCCGTCTGATATCGGGCACGAATTCTATCGACCGATTGATCCGGTCCTCTCGTGGCTGGGCGCCTCCGCCCTGCCCATGACAAGGACCCGCGAAATGCGCGGAGAAAAGATGGCCGACGAAACCGGAAAGCCTGATCAGGAGCAGACGACGGCAGCCGAGCCCGGTGCAGGTGCACCTGCAAGGGAAGCAGCCGCTGAGCAAGCCCCCGACGTCGCGACACTGGAGGGGCGCATCGCCGAGCTCACCGACCGGCTCTTACGCGCGCACGCCGACATGGATAACCTGCGCAAGCGCACCGAGCGCGACAAGGAGGAGACGGCGAAATACGCCATCACCAAGTTCGCGCGCGAGGTCTTGAGCATCGGCGACAACTTGCAGCGCGCGATCGCAGCGGTTCCGGCGGGGGCGGCGGACGCCGATCCCGCCTTGAAGGCGCTCATCGACGGCGTCTCCATGACCGACCGCGAGTTTCTCAACATCCTCGAGCGTAACGGCGTCAAGCGGATCGTGCCCGAGGGACAACCCTTCAACCCGCACCAGCACCAAGCGATGACCGAGGTTGAGAACCGCGAAGTTGCTCCTGGCACGGTGGTTCAGGTGTATCAGCCAGGCTACGTCTTGGAGGACCGCGTGCTGCGCCCGGCGATGGTTGTCGTGGCAAAGGGCGGAGCCAAACCCACCGCCGCGAACGAGGCTGCTTCGAAAAACGTAAGCGACGCCAACTAAGAACGCTCCTCACACAACGAGCGGGAACTGCGGAAAACGTCCGGAAAATTGATCGCGGCAGCAGTTCTGCGCCCGTTGCACGCCCCAAATGCGACCTTATATAAGCGACGTTTACCGTTTGGATGCTCCATAGGGGACCGAAGCCGGCGCGCAGCACTTGCAGCGCCGGAAGCTTAGGACGCCGAAGCTCGGGTCCGACCGGTCCGCCGCAATAGATGAGGATAGGCACATGGCAAAAGTAATCGGCATCGACCTCGGAACCACGAACTCGTGCGTGGCGGTCATGGAGGGCGGGAAGCCGAGGGTTCTGGAAAACGCCGAGGGTATGAACACGACGCCGTCGATCGTGGCGTTCACCAGCGACGGAGAAAAGCTCGTCGGCCTGCCAGCCAAGCGCCAGGCGGTCACCAACCCGCTCAACACGTTCTTCGCCATCAAGCGCCTCATCGGCCGGCGCTACGACGACCCGATGGTCGAGAAGGACAAGAAGCTCGTCCCCTACAAGATCGTAAAAGGCCCCACCGGCGACGCCTGGGTCGAAGCCCACGGCAAGACGTATTCGCCGCAGCAGATCTCGGCCTTCATCCTGCAGAAGATGAAAGAGACGGCCGAGGCCAAGCTCGGCGAGACCATCACCCAGGCCGTCATCACCGTTCCCGCCTACTTCAACGACGCGCAGCGCCAGGCGACCAAGGACGCCGGCAAGATCGCGGGTCTCGAGGTATTGCGCATCATCAACGAGCCGACCGCCGCGGCGCTCGCCTACGGCCTCGAAAAGAAGAAGGAATCGAAGACCATCGCCGTCTATGACCTCGGCGGCGGCACCTTCGATATCTCGATCCTCGAGATCGGCGACGGCGTATTCGAGGTGAAGTCTACCAACGGCGACACGTTCCTCGGCGGCGAAGACTTCGACATGAAGCTCGTCAATTACCTGGCCGACGAGTTCAAGAAGGAGCAGGGCATCGACCTGCGCAACGACAAGCTAGCTCTCCAGCGTTTGAAAGAGGCCGCCGAGAAGGCCAAGATCGAGCTGTCGTCGGCGACGCAGACCGAAATCAACTTGCCGTTCATCACCGCCGATGCGTCGGGTCCCAAGCACCTCACGCTGAAGCTCACCCGCGCCAAGCTCGAGAGCCTCGTCGACGATCTCATCGCAAAGACGAAGGGCCCCTGCGAGAAGGCCTTGAAGGATGCCGGCCTCAAGGCGGCCGACATCGATGAGGTCGTGCTCGTCGGCGGCATGACGCGCATGCCGAAGGTGCAGGAGGTCGTGAAGCAGCTCTTCGGCAAGGAGCCGCATAAGGGCGTCAATCCGGACGAGGTCGTGGCTGTCGGTGCCGCCATCCAAGCGGGCGTGCTGCAGGGCGAAGTGAAGGACGTGCTCCTGCTCGATGTGACGCCGCTTTCGCTCGGCATCGAGACGCTGGGTGGCGTGTTCACAAGGCTGATCGACCGCAACACCACGATCCCGACCAAGAAGAGCCAGACGTTCTCGACCGCCGAGGACGGCCAGAGCGCGGTCACCATACGCGTGAGCCAGGGCGAGCGCGAGATGGCCGCCGACAACAAGCTCTTGGGCCAGTTCGATCTCGTCGGCATCCCGCCGGCGCCGCGTGGCGTTCCTCAAGTCGAGGTGACGTTCGACATCGACGCCAACGGCATCGTGCACGTGTCCGCCAAGGACAAAGCGACCGGCAAGGAGCAGTCGATCCAGATCAAGGCCTCGGGTGGCCTTTCCGACAGCGAGATCGAACGCATGGTCAAGGACGCGGAAGCGCACGCGGCCGACGACAAGAAGAAGCGCGAGCTGGTCGAAGCCAAGAACCACGCCGAGGCGCTGATCCACGCGACCGAGAAGCAGCTCAAGGAGAACGAGTCGAACGCGGCCGTCGCATCCGCCAAGCCTGCCGTCGAGAAGGCCATCGCTGACTTGAAGTCGGCGCTGTCCACCGAGGACGCCGAGCGCATCAAGCAGTCGACGACCGAGCTCGCCCAGGCGGCCATGAAGATCGGCGAGGCCATCTACTCGGCCCAGCAGGGTGCCGGTGCCGCTCCGGGCTCCGGCGAGACCGGCGGCCCAACCTCAGGCGAGGAGAACGTGGTCGATGCCGACTTCGAGGAAGTGAAGGACGACAAGAAGAAGTCGGCCTAACCTTGCTTAAGACATAGCGAGGGGTGCATTTTGAGGCAGACGCACCCATTTCAGTGTCCGTTGCAACACCGATGCGGCTTGTTGAATTTAGTCATCGCCCGATCTTCCCCCGCCGATAAAACATCGCTATCTCCCAATATCAGGACTTATTTCGACCATGAGCGAATCTGAAGGATTCACGCTCGACATGGCCAAGCGCTGCTACTACGAGACCCTCGGCATTGCGCGGGGTGCAAGCGAGCAGGAGCTGAAGTCGGCTTACCGGCGCCTCGCCAAGGAATTCCACCCCGACTGCAACCCGGGCGACATGCGCGCCGAGCTGCGCTTCAAGGAGGTGAGCGAGGCCTACGAGGTCCTCAAGGACCCGCAGAAGCGTGCTGCCTACGACCACTTCGGGCATGCCGCGTTCGACGGCGGCGGCGGAAACCGCGGCTTCGGGCCCGACTTTGCCTCCTCGATGTCGGACATCTTCGACGACCTCTTCGGCGAGTTCATGGGCGGCCGGCGTGGCCAGCGTCAGCGCTCCTCGCGCGAGCGCGGGGCCGACCTGCGCTACAACCTGGAGATCTCGCTCACCGAGGCGTTCGCCGGCAAGACCGCGCAGATCTGCGTCCCGACCAGCGTTTCTTGTGAAACATGCAACGGCAGCGGCGCCAAAGCCGGCACCAAGCCGACAAGCTGCCCCACCTGCGGCGGCCACGGCAAAGTGCGCGCGAGCCAGGGCTTCTTCACGATCGAGCGCACGTGTCCGAACTGCCAGGGTCGCGGCGAGACCATCGAGGACCCCTGCCAGAGCTGCCGCGGATCGGGCCGCATCACCAAAGAGCGCACGCTCTCGGTCAACATCCCGGCCGGCGTCGAGGACGGCACCCGCATAAGGCTCGCGGGCGAGGGCGAGGCGGGCCTGCGCGGCGGACCGGCCGGCGACCTCTACATCTTCCTCTC
>Ga0187819_10001036_pt1 | contig 14266 bp, 15 predicted proteins | sample NC_wetland_sal_i_15_FD_132411 | JGI IMG/M metagenome (GOLD analysis project Ga0187819, IMG submission 132411) | Wetland sediment microbial communities from Neuse River Estuary, North Carolina, USA - SO4_4 | ecosystem: Environmental > Aquatic > Freshwater > Wetlands > Sediment | place: USA... | reverse complement strand
GCGCCGATTAGCAGGGCGAAAGCGGGAAGCGCTACCCAGTTGGCGAGGCCGAATCCGAAGCTGACGAGTGTAAGGAAATGAAGGCCGTCGAGGGCCAGGCCCCAAGGCAGAATCAATAACATCACGATCAGCATGATGAGGGCTGGTGACAGGCCGGCCGCGAGGCGTGCGCGGAGCGGGCCATGGGCTCGCTGGGAAAGATACGCTCCCAAGGCTCCGCAAAGCGGCAGACCGGCTAGCCAGGGCCAGTACAGGGTGATTCCCATGCCGTGGATCCAGACAAGGCGGGGCTGAAGGCCGAGAAATTGCGTCGCCATTAGAGAAACACTCGCGCCCAGCAGAGTTAAGAGCGCGGGCAGCCACAAAGATTTTGTGCGGTGGTTCATTGGATTCTCCTGAGATTCGGCGCAGTGGATCGCGGCGGCTAGAGCATGCCAGTCGGCGACTTCCTGCAGGGCAAGGTGGATGGCCGCTGGTTCGTTCAGGTTGCGCGAGCGCGCGGCCTCGTAAGTCTCTTCGAGGTGAGCGGCGAGTTCCCGAACAACGTCTTCGTGGACGGACGCGGGCGGTGCCGACGGCGCGATGCGCTCGCGCACCAGTCGTTTCCAATCAGGCATGGCTAACTCCGGCTAGGCTGTCGAGGGCCTGGAAGAAGGTGCGCCACTCGGCGCGCAGCGGGGCGAGTTGACGGCGGCCGCCGGGGGTGAGGCGGTAGTAGCGGCGGTCACGGCCGGCGCTGTTGGCTTGCCAGCGGCCTTCGACCCAACCACGTTTTTCCATTTCATACAGCAGCGGATAGAGCGAGGCCAGGGTGAATTTCAGGGCGCCCCCGGTGCGTTCGCCGATCTGTTTGGCGATTTCGAAACCGTAGAGGGGCTGCTCGGCCAGCAGGGAGAGGATGGCGAGTTCGCCGCTTCCCCGCGCGATTTTGGAGCGAATGCGTTGCGTCATAAGTGTGCCGGAATCGCAGTATAGGATTCCTATGTTTGGAGTATAGGAATCCTATATAGGACGGTCAACGTTACGGTGGTACTAGCCCCGGGCGGCTGTTGTCCGGTACCTCCGAAGGCCGTTACGAGCGCGAGGTCCGAGGGCGGCCGAGCTTTGCTCGGCCTATCCGGGTCTAAGACCCGGACCCACACACTCTCCCATCCACACACTTTCCGTGCAAGGCATGGGTCGACCGCCGTTCTCTGGTTTGTTGCTGGTTCTCCAGCACGGAGGGCGTGAGATGAAACATCAACGTGGATTTACCTTGATGGAAATGCTGGTGGTGGTCGCGATCATTCTGATTATTGCGGCGATCACGATTCCGAGCATGACGGCGGCAAAGGTGCACGCGGACGAGGCCTCGGCGGTGGCATCGATCCGGGCCATCAACCAGGCGGAAGTGTCGTACATGGCGGCCTATGGCGGATATGCGCAATCGCTGGCAAACCTGGGAGGGGCCGAGCCGTGTACGAAATCGGAAGCCACCGCTTGCATCCTCGATCAAAGTCTCGCGGGGGGAGAGAAGTCGGGATATGACTTTGTTGCGCCCGGCAGCAATCCGGGGAATGGGATGAACCAGAGCTATTTCGTGGGAGCGGCGCCGGTGGTGTTCGACCGCACCGGAAAGCGGTTGTTTTGTTCGAGCGACAAGGGCGTGATTCGTGTGGATGCGAATGCGACGGGCAGCACGATTCCTCCGGACGCAGAGCAGTGCGCGGGGTTTAAGGCGCTGCAGTGAGAACCTGGCTGTCGCCCGCGAATCTGCGTCGCGATATTCCTTTCGCCCCTCCGGGGCTTGCGCATTTCCATGCTCGCTACCCACGGCTTAGGCCGTGGGCTGCATTCTGGCGCCGCCCTTCGACTCCGCTCAGGGCAGGCTTTCGCGGCTGGACCCTAACGGTTTCAAACCTCGCGACGTCCCCGAGTTTTCGGTGCCGTTACGAGGCGACAATCGCGGCAGTCACAGCTGCTGACGCTGCATCCTCTTCAGCTTGGAGGATTCGGTACCAGGTAAACATGATCAGCAATGACAACCGGGTATCAGGGACGCTGCCTACCGTCGGAACGTCCACCGTTTTTTCACGCGTGTGCAAGCGCAGCAGCGTCTCGCCGCTCGAGCCGATCACACTCCATACGGGACGCCACCAGCCCTTGCACTCCAGTTGAAATTGCTGACCGTCGGCGAAGGTGAGCGTTCCGCCAGTTCCCCACGCCGACTTGAAGGTTGCGATCTGCTGTTGGGAAGACAAATCCAGAATCACGGAGCCGGCGCCTAACCAGCCGCCGCGACGAAAAGTCCAGCAGCCGCCTTGAGTTTCTGCGACGAAGCTCGAGGACCAGAAGCTGGGGTGCTGCAGTGTGCCAACAGCTTGGCCGTTCTGTTGGAGTTCGTAACTTCGTCCGCAGGAGATTTTCGACCAGGTGAGTCCGCTGGAAATTGCGGTGGAGAGAGGAATCATAAACACCTCCGAAAAGGCATTCGATCCAATTCCATGCTAGCAGAGGATTGTGAAAATCGTGTTAAGGCGTCTTGGCCTTCGCGCTGGTCTGGGTGAGCAAATCCCGCGCCAGGTTTGCTATGAGAAAGGCTCCGTCGTCTCTGGCGTCTTTCTCGAGCGCCGTCAAGCGGTCGTGCGCCGAGGGCGAACCCGACCACAGTTCGATTTCGCCGATCGCAAAGCGGGCCTGATATTCGTAGAGGCGATAACCGAACTTGCGCGTGGAAGAGAGTGTCGCATCCAATTCACTCAGGGCCTCGAACGTCTTGCCCGACTTGGCTTTGACCCGCCCGTCGGCAAATGAAACTTCGTATCGAAAGGGCTCGCCAGTGGACTTCCGGACGAGGGCTGCGGCTTTCGCCACTGCGCTCTGCGCCTCTGTCAACTTGCCGGCGACCAGTAGATTTCGCGCCAGAATGGCCTGGGACGAGGCACCAGCGCCTGATGAATTGGCCTTCTCGTAACCTGCCACTGCCTGCCGCGACAAAGCTTCGCCGTGTGCAGGCTTACAGTAGCCCCGCACAGCTCCGCGCGGTATTTGAAATGTGTCGTGCGTTTCCTGCTGATGCGCAATTCAATAGTGCGCAACGCGGACTCAATGAGGTCCCGGGGTTCCGGATGCCGTGATCTACAACTTCCCCGAAGAGGACTTCGGGGGAATCTGTGACCTCCACGTACTGCGTTCATCACGAGCCAGCGTTGCAAGCCTTACCAAAGGGGTGCGACAATCCCACCGTACGGACTGGAGGAAACTCTCGGGGGGCCGTCTTTCCTGTTCGAATCACAGGTCAATCCGATGCAAAACGGGATCGAAGGCAAGAGATCTTGGACGATCGAGTCGGCCACAGTAAAGGACACGCAAGCCATCGTTTCGATTTTCGTTGCCAACCAGGAGGATCCGGGCCTGTTTCAAGAACCGGAGGCGCAAGTGAAAAGAAACTTGCGGGACTTCTTGGTGGCCCGAGACCCAAACGGGAAAGTGGTCGCGTGCGCGGGTCTTCATCGAGATTCGGCAGGGTTGGCCGAAATCTATGGGGTCGCAGTGTTACCGGAGCTTCAAGGTCAGGGAATCGGCACCATCCTAATGCGGAAGTGCAAAGAGCAAGCTGCCCTAGGCCAGGTGACGCATCTCTGGTTAGCGACCATCAAGCCTGAATATTTTCGGCGCTATTCGTTTCGTCCCATATCTCGCTGGCACCTCCCGGCGTCAGTTCTTTTGCGCAAATTAGCACAAGTCTTTCAGCAGCCGGTTCAGCGCTGGGTGCCCGTTCTCCTTGGCCGACACACGTTCATGAAGTGCAATCTGCTAGATGGTCAGCACTCTTGATGAGGAGGCTGAATGCTTCGGCGTACCTCTTCTCGTACCAGGCGATCGACGCCAGAGACCCCTGGATCTGCGCGGTGAAATCTTCGTCATCCAGTTGCTTGCACAAGGCGAGCGCCTGCTCGTATTGTTTTCGCGCACCGGCCAAGTCTCCCTGAGCGAGAAGAGCGTCTCCCCCTTGGCGAGTTTGGCATCGAGAGTGATCCCCGCAATGTACTCGGTTACGAGGAAATCGACGCCGTTCTGGGTGCCGAACTCGTGCACCGTCGCGATATTGGGATGGTTGAGACGCGCGAGAGACAAGGCCTCTTTGCGAAACTGCTTGTGCGCGGAATCGTCGGCAAAAGGAACTGGAGAGCAGGACTTTTACGGCAACATCAGCGCGGTATACCACGCCCATGCCGCCGGCGCCGATCTGCTCCACGATCCTGTAGTGTGAAAGCCGTTCTCCTACCATTTCCCGTCCCGCAAGTGGAAGAAGCATAACAGCTTACTCAATCGTGAAAAAGAGCCACCGAACGTTGCTTTCTCTATGAGCTATTCTTTCGTGACTGTTCGGAAAAGCTGTCGTTCCGTATTCCCCGGAGCTTTCCTCTCGTCATGCTGAGTCTTCTCTCCACTGTTACAATTCCCTGTTTCGTCAATGGTTAACCAAGCCGGCGAACTTCAACGCCCACAATCACGTACTGTCTAGTGGGTAGGGCTTGGAGAGTGTCTCAGCGGTTGCATGGACCAGGTCAGGCCCGAGCAAAAGTCTCAAGGTTTAAGCAGATTTCCGGGGAGCGGCAAGTGGAAGACGTCCAGGTCGTCGCGATGCTGGTCCGGCGTTGTATCGCCGGCGACTCCGCCGCCTGGGAGGAAATCGTGCAAACCTATAACCGGCGAATCTACAACATCTGCTACCGCTTCGCGGGATCGGGCGACGACGCCCAGGACCTCACCCAGGAGGTCTTCATCAAGATGTACCGCACGCTTTCGAGCTATGACCACACCAAAGGGGCATTCGTTACGTGGGTAACGACCATCACCCGGAACCTGCTGGTGGACCATTTCCGCAAGACCAAGCAGGACCGGGTGACCGACTCGATGGACACCGCGGCGTCGGACCACGAGGACGCCCAGCCCCTCAGTGAGCAGATCCCGGACCAATCCGCCCCCCCGGACGCACATGTACGCAGCCGGGAGGTCAGTGAGACCGTCCATGCGGCCCTGGGGAAATTGTCACCAGAGCTTCGGGAGGCAGTGATTCTAAGGGACTTACAGGATATGGACTATCGTGAAATTGCCAGCGTTTTGAGGGTTCCGGAGGGTACCGTGAAATCGCGAATAAATAGAGGGCGGGCGGAACTTGCCAGGCTCCTACAACGTACCTATAGGCAGGTGATGTGATGCCAGACCACACCAGTAACGGAATGCAGTGCAACGAGTTCGAACTCCTGCTCGCGGACGCCATTGACGGCGTCCTGACCGGGGCCGGACTCGACCGCTTCCAGGCCCACGCCCGGGTATGCAGGGCGTGCGGTCCGCTGCTCGCCGAAGCTGAGGCGGGTCGCAACTGGCTGAAGGGTCTCACGGAGGTGGAGCCTCCAGCCAGCCTGGTCAACAACATTCTGGCATCCACGACGGGCGTTGACACCCAACGTCTGCGAGTGACTGTACGTTCGCCCCAGCCGCGAGTTTCGTGGTGGGAGCACATGCAGGCCTCGGTGCTCGAGCCGATCTGGGCAACGGTCCGCCAGCCGCGTTTTGCCATGTCGTTTGGCATGGCATTCTTCGCGCTGTCGGTCGCATTGGCAGTAGCCGGGGTAAAACCCAACGATCTGCGCCAGGTCAGCCTGCGACCCTCTGCGATCCGCAGTGCGTATTACCACACGCAAGCGCGCGTGGTGCACTACTACGAGAACGTGCGGATCGTTTACGAAGTCGAATCGCGCGTGCGCGAGATCAAGCGCACCGTGGTTCCCGCCGAACCCAGCCGCAAAGAAACCCGGCCGGCGAAACAGAAAGACGACAAGAACGACACAACACAACAGCCCGAGCAGAAGCAGGAGCGCAATTACAGCCAGACGGATAACCATCTCATTCTGGCCAGCGCACCTCTGGGTCCATCTGTCATTGATCGATCAAATCTTGATCCGTCAAATCCGGATCTGCCTGTAGTGTCGGTGACCACTGACAGGAGGTTCGTATGAACTGCGCCACACACAGCGATATTGCTGCGGTGGCTTTCTGCCGCACTTGCGGCAAGCCACTCTGTAACCAATGCACCCGCGACGTCCGCGGAGTGATCTACTGCGAGGCGTGCCTGGCGGCACGCATGGAAGGCACCGCGCCGCCTGCGCCAGGATTCGTGCCGCCCGCGCAGACGGTGTATCCGCCCGTGGGCGAGCCCGCAACCGCGTACCGCCCACCAATCAATGCAGGACCGAATCCCACGGTCGCCGGAATTCTGGGCGCGATTCCCCTCGGTCTGGGCGCAGTGTACTGCGGCCAGTATGCGAAGGGCCTGGCGCATCTCGGCATCGTGGTCCTGGCGATCGTCGGGTTGTCATCCGACTTGCCCTGGCAAGCGGACACGGCGCTGGGAATCTTTCTCGGCTTCTTCTGGGTGTACCAGATTCTGGACGCGGTGCGCACCGCCAGGGCGATTCAAGCGAACGAACCAGTTCCTGATCCATTCGGACTCGCGTCGACTTTCGGCACGGGAGAGAAGATCGACACCACGAAAGTTCCCGCCGCCGCCGCGATCCTGATTGGGTTGGGCGTGCTGTTCCTGATCAACACGATCTTTGACTTCAGCCTGCATCGTTTCTGGCCGATCATTCTGATCGTGATCGGCGTGTGGCTCTTTGCCAAAAACTGGGGACTGCTGGGAAGCTATCGCCCGTACTGCGTCTGCGAGCACTGTCGAAACCGCAAGCTCATGGGGCCAGCGATTCTGGTCACTGTCGGAGTGCTGTTTCTTCTCGACAACGTGGGACGACTGGAATTTCACAGAACCTGGCCCGCCATTCTGCTGGTGATTGGAGTGGTGAAGTTGTTGCAGAGCAATTCGTCGATGGACGGACACGTCGGCCCACTGCCTCCGGGCATACCGCCGAGCGTTCCGCCGGGAAGTTCGTCGAATGTTCCGCCGCCACCGGCGCCGCAGAACCCAGGGCAGTCAGCTTCTTCTGGTGAGGTGAAAAATGTCTAGCCCCGTTACACCTCCAGCATTTTCACCGCTTCCTCCGCCGCGGCGTCACCGGTCGATGGCGGGCGCGTTCGTCCTGATTGTGCTTGGCGTCGTGTTCCTGATGGGGACGATGCACATCCTGTCGATCGGGCGGTTGGCACATCTGTTCGCGAGCTACTGGCCGCTGCTGCTGATTTTCTGGGGCGTGATCAAGCTGCTTGAGCACCAGCGCGCGCTGCGGGAAGGCACTCGTTCCACAGGGATTGGAGCGGGCGGAGTTTTTCTGGTGGTCATGATCGTAGTCTTCGGATTGATCGCGACGCAGCTCGAACGGGTGAACTGGTCTGGATTGCGCGACAACATCAACATCGACGACAGCGACTTCAACGACATCTTCGGCCAGAGCTATAACTTTAATGATCATCTCGAGCAGAACTTCCCTGCGGGAGCCAGCCTGAAGATCATCGACACGCGCGGCGCGGTCAGCGTTCACGCGTCTGACGACAACAAGATCACCGTCGTCGTCCGCAAGCGCATAAGCGCCGACAGCCAAAGCGACGCCGACACGTATGACAGCAAGTCCAAGCCCACGATCACCACGATCGGCGGCCTGGTGACACTCAATGCCAATGTCGAGGGCGCGGGCGATCATCCTGTCGAAACGGATCTTGATGTTTCCCTGCCGCGCAAAGTGGCAGTCACGATTACCTCGCGTCGCGGGGATGTGAACCTGGTCGGCCGCGACGGCAACATCGACATCAATGCTCAACATTCCGACACGAGCGTCGAAGATGTGAACGGCAACGTGAAGGTCAGTCAGGAAAAAGGTTCGGTGAAGGTCGAGCAGGTCACCGGCGACGTCCATGTCGAAGGCCGGGTCGACGAAGTCTCGGTCGCCGACGTCAAAGGCGCGGTGCAACTCGACGGCGACTTCCAGGAGAGCGTGAAGCTGGCGAGGATTACGAAGACGGTTACGTTTAAGTCCTCGCGCACCGACATGGAGTTCTCGCGCATCGAAGGCAGCCTCGATCTCGATTCTGGCGACCTGCACGCCGAACAGATTACGGGCCCGCTGCACTTAACCACTCGCGAGAAGAATATCCGGCTGGAAGAAGTTTCCGGCGACGTCCGCCTGCAGAATGACAATGGAACAATCGAAGTGGGGATGCGCACGCTGGGCAACGTGCAGATCGACAGCCGCAACGGCGACATTCAGTTGAGCCTGCCTGACAAAGCTGGCTTCCGGCTCGATGCGCGGACGCGCGATGGCGAGATTCAGTCGGACTTTCCCGAACTGAAGATCAACAACGACGAGCACGAAGCGAAAGCCAGCGGCAGCGTGGGCAACGGTACGTCTCATATCGTGCTCAACAACGAGCATGATGGCATCGAGATTCGGAAGGCGAGTTCGACGCCACCCACGCCGCCGGAACCGCCGAAGGCTGGAAAGGCGCTACCTGCACCGAAAGTGAAAGTGGAGCCGACGGAGAACTGAAGGAAGGCAGGTTTCAGAGTTTCAAGGCTTCAGAGTTTCAAGGTTTCAAGGTTCAAATCCCTTGTCCGACATGGTCGCCTTGAAACTCTGAAACGTGAAACTTTGAGACCTTTTAACTTTTCTGCTTTACCAGATCCTCAACCTGGGCCAGAACCTCATCCTCGCTCAACGCAGTCGAGTTGATTACCACCGCATCGTTGGCCGCCACTAGCGGAGAAGCGGCGCGTGTGCGATCGCGGCGGTCGCGCTCGCGGAGTTCCGCGGCCACGCTCGCGGCTACGTCACCCTTGATCTTTTGCTGCTCCATGCGGCGCTGCTCGCGCACGACCGGGTCGGCGTCGAGAAAGACCTTCAAATCGGCGTGGGGGAAAACCTGCGTGCCGATGTCACGGCCTTCCATAACTACGCCGCCGCCGGCGCCCATTTCCCGCTGGCGGGCGACCATCCACTCGCGAACCTTGGGATGGACGGATATGCGGGAGGCCGCTTCGCTCACGTCGCGCTCACGAATGCGGGAGGAGACATCCTTGCCATCGAGCAGCGTGCGGTTCCCGCCGATGGTGGGCTCCAGTTGAATGCGGGAGTTTTCGGCCAGCTTGACCAGCGCATTTTCGTCATCGAAAGAGGTGTCGCGGTCGATGGCCTTGAGCGCGAGTGCGCGGTACATCGCGCCGCTCTCCAGGTTCACGTAACCCAGCTTGCGCGCCAGGCGCGAGGCGATGGTGCTCTTGCCCGCTCCGGCGGGGCCGTCAATGGCGATGGTCAGCTTGCGGGGAGTGCTCTCTGCTTGCGTTCTGTCATTCATGCGAAGCTAACGATTGTACACGGTGGGGTATGCGGACAGCTCCCTAACTCATGTGGAGACAGCCGCCTCGGCTGCCTCGCGAAAAGCTGCCATAAGCGAGTCGAAATAACGAAACCGAGCGGAGCTTCGCTCCCCATGACCGGGTCCCTTCGACTTCGCTCAGGGCAGGCTGAGACCCGGTCCCACATACACCAAACTCATGAAATCTCACCTGCCCTCACCTGTTCGGGAGTCCATCCTAATTCGCGCAGCTTGCGGATGCTCAGCGAATCATGACGCTTCGCCAGCCGCACGCCGTTTTCGTCTCGAATCAAGTCGCAGTGATAATAATCCGGCACGGGCAGGCCGAGCGCGCGAAACAAGAGAAGCTGGCGCGCCGTCGACTTCAGTAAGTCCGCGCCACGGACGACTTCTGTGATGCGCATGGCGGCATCGTCGACCACGACGGCCAGCTGGTATGCGGGAACATCGTCGCGGCGCCACACGATGAAATCTCCGAAATCGCGGCCGGCAGTCAGGTGCTGGGGGCCGAGATGAAGATCAGTGAAAGATATCTCCTCGCCGTCGGGGACACGGAACCGCCAATTCACGCCGGCGGGCTCGAGTTGCTTGTGTGGGACCGGGTCGGAGCCTGCCCTGAGCGAAGTCGAAGGGACCCGGTCAGGCGGAGCGGAGCTCCGCTGCCCTTCCCGCGGCCGGCATTTCCCCGGATAGACGGGCTCATCATCCAAATCGTTCGGCGCCCCGGCAGCCAACGTGACATCTTTTCGTGAGCAGCTGCACGGATAAATCATCCCGAGATCGCGCAGCTTCCGCCACGCTTCGAGGTGATGCACACGCCGCTCGCTCTGGACGTATGGACCCGCGGGGCCGCCGCAGTCCGGGCCCTCGACCCAGTCGATGCCGAGCCAATGCAAATCCTCGAACATTGCCTGCACGAACTCAGGTCGACAACGTTGCGAATCCAAGTCTTCATTGCGGAAGATCAACTGGCCGTGATGCTTGGCTGCGCGTTGCGCCGCGGTCCAGAACGTGCGGGCGTGGCCGAGATGGAGCAGGCCGGTGGGCGAGGGCGCGAGGCGGCCTCGGTACGCGCGCGACTGGGTGTCTGGTGAGGATGCGGTCACGGCGATCTATGCGACTGCCAATTGCAGTGGTTTCACGACAGATTCCGACGCAGCATATTCGACATGCAAAACTCGTCTTGGCGTTTCGGCCTGCGACTTCGACGACGCATGGACAACCAACGGTCTCATCGCGACGATTCCACCCTTGGGGACAACACAATCCACAGGCGCGATCCTTGTCGATAAATCGTGGATGGTTTCATCATTGAGCACGCCCATCGTATGGGTACCGGGCAAAACGCGAAGAGGACCGTTGACCAAGGTCGAATCGTCGCAGCTTACCCGCAGCGCCAGCACCTGGGTCAGAGCGGTCGAAGGAGCATGCGCGTAATCAATCCCGTCTTTCGCTGACCACGGCCCCCAACCCGGCAGATCGATCCGCTGCCGCAGGGGCAATGCTGTATCCTGATGCCAAACCACAAGCCAGTTCGCAGCAGGTGATTTGTCGAACAGGGTTGCACGAAACGGGAACGCGTCTGGACCTAGAACATCGCGTGCTATTTCCATCATCTGCGGCTGACGGGCCAGAGACGCCACGGGAGACAGACTCAGAGCGTGCCGAATGCCAGCGCGGCTTCGACGTGGCGTTGATTCATCGATCTCTTGCAAAAGCTGATCCAGATACTCGTGCGAGAAGAGTGCAGGCAGAATCGCAAACCCTGCATCGCCGATGGCCTTATCCCATCTCACTTTCTAATCCGAGTCGCGTGACGCGGTTCAGGGGCTGGAACCGTGACCACTTTTTCCGGCGTGATCTGTAGCATTGATCGTCCGCTGACGTGCACGAAGCTCAGTTCCCGCGCGGCCAGCAGGGCGTTGACGGCGTCTTTCACTTTTGAGCGTGCGATGAAGTTACCGAAGAAGGTTTCAAGGTCTGCTTGCTCGATCGCGATGACGCAGTCGAGATACTTCGAAATTAGTGCGGTGAGCGCTTCCTGCACCGACAATCCGACGCCTTCCTTAACGGCCTCCGGGGCCCAGCGGTAGAGCACGTCCCAGACTGAGCCTTCGCTGGCCTTGTAATCGACGCGCGTAATGCGGAGTTTCGACCACAATTCGCCGAGCGCGCCGTCGAGCGCAGCGAGCGAAACGCTACCGCCGAGTGCATCCTGCATCTTCTGCTTCGAGATGGGCCCATCGCGCCGAATCAACTCAAAGGCGTCGCAGGCCAGCGCGGAATACGGGGAGCGCGAACCAGCCTTCGGCGCCTGCTTGGGATTGCGTTCGCCGACCAGCGCGTAGAAATAGGGGAACACCGACGCAGGGACCAGGAATCCGTTGTTCTCGTCGAACAGGTTGGCTTCGAACGCCGTGCGTTCGCGCAGCAACCGCACCATGAGTTCGGTGGCCTCGGCGGCGCGCGGATCTTTGAATGCGTGCTGCCATCCGGGCAGCCGATCCTCCGAACCGACAAAGGCGCCGATAAACGTTGGCACCAGCAGCGCCGGACGCTTGGGATACATCAGGCAGAAGCCCACTTCCTCGAGAAAAGCGCGCGCCTGCTCGATCGTCCGGATGGGCTTGCCATCCAGCCGCCATTTTTCGCGACGCAGTTGTTGCAGTTCCAGATCAGTCATCGTTGAGTGGTGAGCCACGAGCTATGAGCAAGAGCCTGACGCTCGATACCCATAACTCGTGGCTCGCGGCTCAAAGCTAGATCCTCTTAAACGCCTTCTGAATGTCCTTCACAGAATACCTTAGAACCACCGGTCGGCCGTGCGGGCAGGACATAGGGTGGTCGGTTTTGGCCAGTTCTGTGAGGAGCCATTCCATTTTATTTTGCTCCAACGGCATGTTTACTTTGATGGCGGCGTGGCAGGCGATGGAGGCGGCGATGCGGGCGCGAATCTTTTCCAGGTTCAGAGACTGCTCTTCGCGGGAGAACTGGTCGAGCAATTCGTGCAGCATGTGCTCGACGGAGGCGGCTTCCACTCCGGCGGGAGCGACTTTTACGGCGACGCTGCGGGCGCCGAAGGGCTCGGCCTCGAAGCCGTTGTGCTGGAGTTCGTCGGAGATTTCGGTGAACACCGCCTGCTGCGCGGGAGACAACTCCAGGACGATCGGCATGAGCAGGCGCTGGCTTTCAACTTTCTGCGCGGCGCGCTGCTTCAGCACTCGTTCAAACAGCACGCGTTCGTGGGCTACGTGCTGGTCGACAATCCACAGGCCGTCTTCGTTGACTGCAAGGATGAACGAATTTCGAATCTGGCCTAGCGGCTTGAGGGTGCTGAGAGAAGACAGCGTGGGTTCTTCTTCGCTGACGTCGAGGGCGGGTGCGCAACCGTTGTCGGGGACGGCCTCCAGACCTCGGGCGACTGGGATGGCTGCGTTAGCCTCGACAGCGATTCCGCCTTCGAACTGAAATCGCTGCGAACTTGGCGGGGGCACGGGAGCCTGCAGGGCGAAGCCTCCGCCCGATGCTGAATCTAGCGACGTTGGCCATCCGGCTGGAACATCGGCCGCAGAAGCCACGACGGACGCCGGTTCCCAGTCGCGCGCGCCCGGTGTCATCGCCCCCGGCGTCAGCGATTGGCTCGCGGTGGCATGGGCTCGCATCTCGGTCACGAACTGCGGAACCGGGCGCGCCTTCATCAGCGCCGCCCGCACCGAGTCGCGAACGAAATCGTGCATCACGCTCTGCTGGCGGAAGCGCACTTCTGTTTTCGAGGGATGAACATTCACATCGACCTCGGCCGCCGGCAACTCCAGGAACAGCAGCACCACGGGATAGACGGTCGGCGGAATGATATTTCGATAGGCCTCGGTGAGGGCGTGCTGCACGAGGCGGTCGCGGATGAGTCGCCCGTTGACGAAGACGAAGATGGAATTGCGGTTCAGCTTTTGGATTTCGGGCTTGGAGACGAAGCCGTGGAGATGCATCTCGCCCATTTCTTTGGGCCCGCCGGCCTCGCCCTCGTCCTCGTCTTCTTTTTCCTTGCGCCGCCACGGAGGGGGTTGCGGTAATCCTACGCGCTCGAGCGCCTGGCGTGCCGCCACGGGGATCAACTGGTCGAGCGTTTCTTTGCCGAAGACCTGGTAGACGCGTTCGCTGTATCCGGCGACTGGAGGCGCGACCAGCATGGCATTTGCGGCGGAGTGCAGTTCGAAATGTTTCTCGGGGTGCGCCAACGCGTAGTGCGTGACCAGCGACGCTATGTGAGAGAGCTCGGTCGACTCGGCCTTTAGGAATTTCTTGCGTGCGGGAACGTTAAAGAAAAGGTCGCGGACCGTGATCGAGGTCCCCAGCGGGAGGCCGGCTTCTTCGACGCGCGCGATTTTGCCGCCGTTGATCTCGACCACTGTGCCCGCGGGTTCTTCGGCTGCGCGCGTCTCCAGGCGAAGACGCGAGACCGAGGCGATCGAGGGCAGGGCCTCACCGCGGAATCCGAGGGTGGCGACGCTCAGAAGGTCCTCGGCGTTCTTGATTTTCGAGGTCGCATGGCGCTCGAAGGCCAGCATGGCGTCGTCGCGGACCATGCCGCATCCGTTGTCGGTGATCTGGATGAGCTTCTTGCCACCCGCCTCGACGCTGATTTTGATGCGGCTTGCCCCGGCGTCGTGAGAGTTTTCCAGCATCTCCTTCACAACCGAAGCGGGGCGCTCGACCACTTCGCCGGCGGCGATCTGGTTGGCAACGGTCTCGGAGAGTACGTGGATCTTACCCATGTCTTGGGATCCCTCGCTTTTCTCGGGATTTCGGCTGCGGGCTCCCCCCTTCGCGTCGTTCAGGGTCACGCCCGCAAAACGCCTCAACTTCGCCGGCGGCGATCTGGTTGGCAACGGTCTCGGAGAGTACGTGGATGCGGCCCATGGGGAGTTCCCGGTTCTCAGTTCTCAGTTTCTTGAGGGAG
>Ga0187819_10001035_pt1 | contig 14271 bp, 14 predicted proteins | sample NC_wetland_sal_i_15_FD_132411 | JGI IMG/M metagenome (GOLD analysis project Ga0187819, IMG submission 132411) | Wetland sediment microbial communities from Neuse River Estuary, North Carolina, USA - SO4_4 | ecosystem: Environmental > Aquatic > Freshwater > Wetlands > Sediment | place: USA... | reverse complement strand
GGGCGCGGACTGGAAAAAGATTTCGGGCACGATCCAGAACGACATTCTCAAGGAATACATCGCACAGAAGGAATACATCTACCCGCCGGAACCCTCCATGCGGCTGGTGATCGACACGTTTGAGTTCGGGATGAAGCATACGCCGAAGTTCAACACCATTTCGGTGAGCGGGTACCACATCCGGGAAGCGGGCTCGACGGCGATCCAGGAACTGGCGTTCACGCTGCGCGACGGCATCGAGTACGTGGACTGGGGCCTGCGCCGCGGCCTCCCGGTGGACGAATTCGCGCCGCAGCTTTCTTTTTTCTTCAATTCCCACAGCGACTTCTTCGAGGAAATCGCCAAATTCCGGGCGGCGCGGCGGATCTGGGTGAAGACGATGCAAGCGCGGTTTGGAGCAAAAAGCCCTCGCTCGTGGGCACTGCGATTCCACTCGCAGACGGCGGGCTGCTCGCTGACGGCGCAGCAGCCGTACAACAACGTGGTGCGCACCGCGATCCAGGCGCTGGCGGCGGTGCTGGGCGGCACGCAGTCGCTGCACACGAATTCGCTGGACGAGGCCTGGGCGCTGCCTACGGAGTTTGCCGCCACGCTGGCGCTGCGCACGCAACAAATCCTGGCGTACGAAAGCGGCGTGACGAACACAGTGGACCCGCTGGGCGGCTCCTATTTCGTGGAAGCACTCACGAACGAGGTGGAAGCCGGGGCCTGGGAGTACATCCGCAGGATTGACGCGCTCGGCGGCATGGTGGCGGCCATCGAACATTCCTACCCGCAGCGGGAGATTGCGGAGGCTTCCTACCACTACCAGATGGCCGTGGATCGGAAAGAAAAAATCGTGGTGGGCGTGAACGATTTCGTTGCGGAGGAGAAGCCGCTGGACGTGCTCCAGATTGACGAGAGCGTGGCGGCACAACAGTCCACCAGCCTGAAGAAACTGCGCAGTGAGCGGTCGTCAGAAGAAGTGAAGCGGCGGCTGGCCGCGCTGACCAGAGCCGCCGAAGGCAAGGAAAACTTGATGCCGTTCATCTACGACGCGGTAAAGGCCTACGCCACGCTGGGCGAAATCTGCGACGCGATGCGGACCGTCTTCGGGACGTACGAGGAGACCGCGATTACGTGATCCTGTGTTTCTTCTCCGTGCTCTCCGTTTCTCCGTGTCCTCCGTGTTAAAGTCCCTTTTCCCCGCCGATGAGGGACATCGAACTCACACACGAAATCCTGGGTGCTGCCATTGAGGTGCACCGAGCCCTGGGTCCCGGCCTTCTTGAATCGGCCTACGAGGAGTGTCTGGCCCGCGAATTCACTATCCGGAATATCCCTTTCGAAAGGCAACGTCCGATTCCCGTCGTCTACAAGGACATCAAACTGGAATGCGGATACCGCGTGGATTTTCTCGTTGCCGGGCGAGTCGTTGTCGAATTAAAGTCCATTGAAGCACTCGCTCCCGTTCACGATGCCGTCGTGTTAACTTACCTGCGGCTATCCGGGTGCACAGTCGGCCTGCTCATTAATTTTTATGTGCCCCTTTTGAAGGATGGAATCAAGCGATTTGTGTTCGGCCCGCCAGCGAACGAAACGGAACAGATTCAACACGGAGGACACGGAGAAACGGAGAGCACGGAGTAGGACAGAAAGATGACTGAGAAGAAGATACGCGTGCTGATTGCGAAGCCGGGACTGGACGGCCACGACCGCGGCGCCAAGGTGATCGCCCGTGCGCTGCGCGACGCGGGCATGGAAGTGATTTATACCGGACTGCGGCAGACTCCGGAGATGATTGCGGCGGCCGCGGCCCAGGAAGATGTGGACGTGATCGGCCTTTCGATTCTGTCCGGGGCGCACAACACGCTGTGCCCGCGGCTGCTCGAGCTGCTGCACGAAAAGCATATGGACGATATCCCCGTCGTCATCGGCGGCATCATCCCCGAGGCGGATATCCCCGCGCTGAAGAAAGCGGGCATCGCAGCGATTTTCCTGCCCGGCACGTCCACACAGGAAATTGTGGACTTCATCCACCAGCGCGTCGGCCAGGGGCCTACCCCCGGGGGTGCATGACCTGAAATCGCCTCCGAGTTCCCCCTCCTCAGATCTCGTTCTTGGTCTTCCGCGCTTTGCCGCGTGCGGGGTTTGGCTGTGCTTCTTGCTCTCCGGCACGGGCGCAGCACGCCCAGGCCCCTCCCTTCCAGCATTCCCAAAAGGGCTGTTATGATGCCATGCGCCCGAAGCGCGAGGTGATCGCAGTGCCGAGCCCAGTTCTCGAAACCAGCGTGAAACGCAACTCCCCCGAGTTCGAACGCAACACGCGACGCATCATCGACCTGCTGACCGAAATCAAGAACGAGGAAGAAGAAATCCGCCAGGGAGGCGGCCCGGCGGCGATCGAATCGCAGCATAAGAAAAAGCGGCTGACCGCGCGAGAGCGCATCAGCCTGCTGATCGACCCGGCCACGCCGCTGTTCGAGCTGGGAATCCATGCCGCCTACGAAATGTACTCCGAATGGGGCGGGGCGCCCGCGGCCGGCACCATCACGGGGCTGGCGCGCGTGGCCGGCCGGCTGGTGATGGTGATCGCCAACGACGCCACGGTGAAGGCCGGAGCCTTTTTCCCCATGACAGCGAAGAAAGTGATCCGCGCGCAGAACATCGCCATCGAAAACCGCATTCCCACGATTTATCTGGTGGACTCCGCGGGCGTGTTTCTGCCCCTCCAGGAGGATGTTTTCCCCGACACCGACGATTTCGGCCGGGTGTTCCGCAACAACGCAGTAATGAGCGCCATGGGAATACCTCAGATCACCGCGATCATGGGGATGTGCGTGGCGGGCGGCGCGTATCTCCCGGTGATGTGCGACCACATCCTGATGACCGAGGGCAGCGGGCTGTTTCTCGCCGGTCCCGCGCTGGTGCAGGCCGCCATCGGACAGAAGGTTTCCGCGGAGGATCTGGGCGGGGCGAAGATGCACGCGCAAATCAGCGGCACGGTGGACTTCCGCGAGCCGGACGACGAGTCGTGCCTGCGCCGCATCCGCGCGCTGGCGGACAAGATGGGCCGGCGGCCCGGCGCGCCGTTCGATCGCATCGCTGCGGAAGCACCGCTGTATCCCTCCGACGAGGTCTACGGGATATTTTCTTCCGACGCGTCGAAATCCTACGACATGCGGGAAATCCTGGCGCGCATCCTGGACGCCAGCCGGTTTGAGGAATACCGCGCTGAATACGGCCAGACGCTGCTGTGCGGCTACGGCCGCATCGGCGGGTTCGCCGTGGGTATCGTGGCGAACCAGCGGCGCCACATCCAGACGCGCGCGCCCGGCAGCGGCGAGCCGCGCATGGAATTCGGCAGCGTGATCTACACGGAATCGGCGGAGAAGGCGGCTCGCTTCATTCTGGACTGTAACCAAAACCTCGTCCCGCTGGTGTTTCTCCACGACGTGAACGGGTTCATGGTGGGAAAAGAAGCGGAATGGAGCGGGATCATCCGCGCGGGAGCAAAGATGGTGAACGCGGTTGCCAATAGCGTGGTCCCGAAGATCGCGGTGATCTGCGGAGGAAGCTTTGGGGCCGGCCATTACGCGATGTGCGGCAAGGCCTACGACCCGCGTTTCCTGTTCGCATGGCCGACGGCGCGCTATGCGGTAATGAGCGGCGATGCTGCGGCCGGGACACTGGTGGAAATCAAGATCAAGCAGCTCGAGCGCGAGGGCAAGAAGCTGAACGAAAAGGAAAAGAAAGCACTGTACGAGAGCATACGTAGCACCTACGAACATCAGACCGATCCTCGCTACGCCGCGGCGCGGCTGTGGGTAGACGCAATCATCGACCCGGCCCAGACGCGCGAGGCGCTCGTGTGGGCCCTGGAAGCGGCTGCGCTGAATCCTGAAGTCGCGGAATTCCGCACCGGCGTCCTGCAAACGTGAGCCAGGAGGCAGCCGAGGTCGGGAGCTGCGCATGACCGTGTCAATCACCAAACTGATCGAATGCCCGCGGGATGCCTGGCAGGGGCTGCCGAACCAGATTCCTACGGAGACGAAGATCGGCTATTTGCGCGAGCTGATCGAGGCCGGGTTCCGGCACATTGACGCAGTGAGCTTTGTGTCGCCGAAGCATGTGCCGCAGATGGCGGACAGCGAAGAGGTGATGCGCGGGCTGGCCGGGGCTCTGGGGCACATGAGCGGGCCGCCGGAGATCATCGGCATCGTGGTGAACGAGAAAGGCCTGGAACGCGCGCTCGCTCTGCCCGGCGTTACCACCATCGGCTACCCCTATTCCATTTCCGCCTATTTTCGCCGCGCTAACGCCAACATGTCGCGCGAGGAATCCCGCCGGCTGGTGGTCCGCTTGCAGGAAGCCACCCAGGCCGCGCGGCGCAACCTGGTGGTCTACATTTCCATGGCATTCGGCAACCCTTACGAGGAGCCGTGGGGACCGGAAATCGTCGCCGACACGCTCGCCTGGCTGAAGGAGACGGGCGTACGCTGCGTCTCGCTGGCCGATACTGTGGGAACCGCGACGCCCAAAGCCGTGGGGGATCTTTACAAGGCTGTTGCCGCCGGAGCCGGAGGCACCGAACTGGGCGTCCATCTGCATAGCCGACGCGAAGGGGCGGCAGAAAAAGTTCTGGCAGCCTACGAAGCCGGATGCCGGCGATTCGACAGCGCCCTGGGCGGGCTGGGCGGATGCCCTTTCGCAGGGGATGAATTGGTGGGGAATATACCCACGGAGATCGTGGTGGAAACGCTCCAGTCGCGCGGCGTTGAAACCGGCTTGGACCTCGCGCGGCTGGGACCGGTGCTGGAGCTTACGGAGCGAATCCGCGCGATGAACGCCCGCGACGCTGCGGAAAGGGTGAATTAGCGGCGATGGACTACCCCACCCTGACGCTCGGTTACGAAGGCGCACTCGCGCTCATCACCCTGAACCGCCCCGAAAAGCGCAACGCCATCTCGCCGCGGATGATTGACGACCTGTTGGGGGCGCTGGACGCAGCAGAGGCGAGCGCGGCGCGGGTGGCAATCCTGACCGGCGCAGGAAAAGCGTTTTGCGCGGGAATGGACCTGGAGGTGCTGCGCACGATTTCTTCGCAGACGCCGGAGCAGAATCTGCAGGACTCGCGGCGCATGGCGCAGCTCTTCCGGCGGCTGTGGAGTTTCCCGAAGCCGCTGATTGCCGCGGTGAACGGCCCGGCGCTGGCAGGGGGCTGCGCCGTGGCCACGCTGGCGGATTTCACACTGGCGGCGCCGGAAGCCACGTTTGGCTACACGGAAGTGCGCATCGGCTTCGTGCCCGCTATCGTGTCCGTGTTTTTGCGCCGGCGCGTGGGGGAGGGGGTGGCGCGCGAACTGCTACTCACGGCGCGAATCTTCCCGGCGACGGAGGCGCGCGAACTGGGCCTGGTGAGCGAAGTGGTGGCGGCGGCAGCGCTGCTGGCGCGGGCGCGTGAACTGGCGGGAACGCTCGTGGCGCATAGTCCTACGGGGCTTTTGGCCACGAAAAAGCTAATGGTGGAATGCCAGGAGCCGACCATTGACCGCGAATTGAGCCTGGCGATCGCGGCCAACGCCGCGGTGCGGTCAACCCCGGACTTCCGCGAGGGGGTCGCGTCATTTCTCGAGAAGCGCCCGCCGAAGTGGAGCAGCTAGTTTCGTCGTTCCTCTCCTTCTCCGAGCTGTGTGTCTTTGCGCTCTTGCGGGAGACGCTTCTTACTGTCGCGGGAACTGGCCTCCCCGCCGCGCTTCCAGTACACTTCCCTGCCGATGCCTTATATCTCTGAAACCACGCTGCGCGTGCGCTACGCGGAAACGGACCAGATGGGGGTCGCCTACTACGGCAACTATTTCACCTGGTTCGAGGTGGGGCGGGCGGAGTTCCTGCGCGAACGCGGCTTCGACTACCGGACGCTGGAACGCGAAGAGGGCTGCTACATCGAGGTGGCCGAGGCGAACTGCCGCTACAAGGCGCCCGCGCGCTACGACGACCTGCTGCGCATACGAACGGACCTGCGCAACATCCGCGGGCCGTTGCTGCATTTCGGCTACTCCGTGCTCCGCGATGAAGATTCCTCGCTGCTGGCCGAGGGCGAAACGAAGCATTTCGTGGCCGACGTACAAATGAAGGCGCGCACGCTGCCGGAAAAATATCTTCGCGCGCTCTCCGAGGAAATGGAGCTTCCGTAACGCGATGCCGCCTGCGCCCATGAGCGCCCCGAATGATCCGCGCGCCGCGCAATTCCGCGAACGGGTGCGCCGCGAGTGGGACGACCCGTTGACCGTCGCCGCCTGGCGAAAATGGAGCCGCTCGAGTGCGCACATGCTTGGTGGCGTGACACGCGCCATCGTAGAGGCGGCGGGAGCCTGTCCTGGGCACGCCATCCTGGATCTGGCCAGCGGGTCCGGCCAGCCGGCGCTGGCGCTGGCCGCCGCGGTGGGGCCCCAGGGCAGCGTGACCGCCACCGACCAGAGCGCCGGCATGCTCGCGGTGGTGGAAGAAAATGCACGCCGCGAAAACCTGGCGAATCTGCGCTTCCAGCAGGCCGAGGCGGAGGCGGTTCCCTTCCCGGACGCCACCTTTGACGGCGTCACCTGCCGATTTGGGGCCATGTTTTTTTCCGACCCGCTGCGGGCCATGCGCGAATGTCTGCGCGTGCTGCGGCCCGGAGGCCGGGCCGCCTTCGTCGTGTGGGGCCCACCGGAGCAGGCATTTTTCGGAATGACGGCCGGAGTGCTGCGCCGCTTCGTGGCGTTGCCGGAGCCGGAGCCCGGCGCTCCGCACGTGTTTCGGTTCGCCGCTCCAGGCTCGCTCGCCCAAGTGATGCGCGACGCCGGCTTTCGTCCGGCAAGCGAGGAGCCGCGCCGCGTTCCGTGCGAACGCGTGGGCACGCCGGAGAGCTTTTGGGAAGAATTCCGCGAAGTAGCCGCACCGTTCCGGCCGATGATCGCGGCGCTTCCACCCGAGCGCCGCGCAGAACTGGATCGGGCAGTGCTCGCAGCGATGCAACCCTATTCGACGGGAGACCGCCTGCAATTTCACGCCGAAATCAATCTAGCGTGCGGCACGCGCCCCTGACGATGACCACCGTTTACCTCTCCGGCAACCATTTGACGTTCGAGGCGTTGTACGACGTCGTGTTCCGCGGCCACGAGGCGGCGCTCGCGCCCTCTGCTCGGCAGCAGGTGGAAGCGTCGCGAGAGGTGGTCGAACGCCTGCTCGCCTCCGGCGCAACGGCGTACGGGATCAACACGGGCTTCGGTGAACTCGCCAGCGTGCGCATCCCTCCGGAGCAGGTGCGCCAGCTCCAGGTGAACCTGGTGCGCAGCCACGCCTGCGGGGTTGGGACGCCGCTCACCGAAACGGAAACGCGCGCCATGATGCTGCTGCGCGCGAACGCGCTGGCCAAAGGGCTGAGCGGCGTGCGGCCCGTGGTGATTGAAACGCTGTGCGCCATGCTCGCCCGGGGCGTGCATCCGGTAATCCCGGCGCAGGGCTCCGTGGGCGCCTCAGGAGATTTGGCGCCGCTGGCGCATCTGGCGCTGGTGGCCATCGGCGAAGGCACGGCGATGTATCGCGGCCAGCGGCTGCCAGGCGGAGAAGCGATGCGCAGCGCGGGAGTCGCGCCGCTCGCGCTGGAGGGCAAAGAAGGCCTGGCGCTGCTCAACGGCACGCAGGGCATGCTGGCGCTGGCCGCGCTCGCACTCCATGACGCGCGGCTGCTGGCCGGCACGGCAGACGGCGCGGCGGCGCTATCGCTGGATGCCCTGCGCGGCAGCCCGGCGGCCTTCGATGCGCGCATCCAGCAGGCCCGGCCGTTCCCCGGGCAGGCCCGGGTTGCGGAGCGGCTGCGGCGCATCAACGAAGGCAGCGAAATCCGCGAATCGCACCGCTCTGCAGAGCGCGATCCCCGCGTGCAGGATGCCTATAGCCTCCGCTGCACGCCGCAGGTGCACGGCGCGGCGCACGACGTGCTCGCGCAGGTGGCCGCGACCCTGGAGATCGAACTGAACAGCGCGACCGACAATCCGCTGGTGTTTCCGGCGTCGGGTGGAGCGCCCGAGGGGGTGCTGAGCGGCGGAAATTTTCACGGCCAGCCGGTGGCTCTGGCCGCGGACCAGATGGCACTGGCGCTGGCCACGCTCGCCGGAATATCCGAGCGCCGCATCGAGCACATGACCAACCCGCATACGAGCCTCCTGCCCGCTTTTCTGATCGCCAATCCGGGGCTCAATTCCGGCTTCATGATGCTCCAGGTAACCGCGGCGGCGCTGGCCAGCGAGATGAAAGCGCTCGCCACGCCGCATTCCGTGGATTCGATTCCGACCTCGGCGAACCAGGAGGATTACGTCTCCATGGGGATGGGGGCGGCGCGGCGCCTGCGTCCCATGCTCGACAACCTGGGCAACATCCTGGCGATCGAACTGCTGTGTGCCTGCCAGGGAATTGACCTGTTGGCGCCGCTCCAAACCGGCGCCATTGCTCGGCGAATCTATGTCGCGGTGCGAGGCATTTCCAAGAAGGTGGAGAACGACCGCTCGCTCGCCGCGGATATTGCCGCCGTCGCGGAACTCGTGGCCGCGGGAACGATTCAGGAAATCGCGGGATGACGTTCGGGGCGTTGCTATGACGACGGTTCCGCGGCGGTTTCGTCCTCCGCCTCGGTTCCGCGCGGGTGCAATTCCGTCAGGGCCACGCCGACGAGTACGAGCACACCGGACAACATGAGTTGTCCGGGATACGCCTCGTGCAACAGATAAACCCCGATGATCGTGCCAAGCACCGGCTGTACGTAGGTGAATACGCCCATGCGCGAAGCCGCCAAGTGGTGGATGGCCCACATCCAGATCAGATAGCCAGCTAGCGACGGCCCCAGGGCGATGTAGAACAGCGCACCCCACCCGATCCAACCCACCCGGGTCCAGCCCGTGTGCACAATTTGATGCACGGCCAGCGGCAGAAAAATCAGCGCGCCAAAATAAAACGGCCAGGCGGTAAGCGTCATGGTGTCCAGCCTCGAGGTGACCCGTTTGCCCACAATGGTATATCCGGCAAACGCCAATGAGCCGCACAGCGTCAAGAGGTCCCCCCGCAGTGTCGGGTTGTGCGAGCCGAAACCGTGACCGGCTGCCAGCAACACTACTCCCATGAAAGCCAGCAGCACCCCCGCCACTTTATTGAGGGTCAGCCGCTCCAACCCCACGGCCACGGCCAGCAACAGGATGTATACCGGGCCGACGGCGATGATCACCGCCGAGTGCCCCACGGTGGTGTACGACAGGCCGTAGATGAACAGTCCCTGGTTAAATGCCAGGAAAAATCCGAGACAAGCCAGTATCCGGTAGTCGCGCCCCGCGACCGGTTTGTGCAGCGGATGCCGCCAGCGATAAAGAGCGTGGAGAGGCAGGAAGCAAACTGCCGCTATCACCACGCGCAGCGTGCCCAGAGTCAGCCCGTCCAGCTCACGGTACCCGAATTTGGCCACCGGGTAATTGAACGACCACAGCAGCATGGCAACGCTGATCAACCCGTATAGAATCAGGGGATTAGTGTGATGCGAGCGACTAGCAGGAGGCGCGGGACTGGGGGGAGGCCCGGGCGTTTCGCCCGGCGGGCCGTCCGCGGATTGGGATGGAGCGTTCAGCGCAGGATCTCTTTGCGGACAGTCAGGCGCTCGATCATTTCGAGCTTCGGCTCATAACCAGTTCCCGGGCGTTCCGGAGCCTGGATGGTGCCCTGCGCGGAGACTTCCACTGCAGGCTCGATGATGTCCTCCCGCCAGTAGCGTTTGCTGGCGGAGACGTCGCCAGGCAGCGTGAAATTCTCCAGCGTGGACATGGCGATGTTGTGGGCCCGGCCGATTCCGGTCTCCAGCATCCCGCCGCACCACACGGGGATGCCGCGATCACGGCACAGGTCGTGGATGCGGCGCGCGGCGGTGTGGCCGCCCACGCGCCCCAGTTTGATGTTGATGATTTTGCACGCGCCCATTTCGATGGCCGCCCGCGCGTGGGCCAGGCTGTGGATGCACTCATCCAGGCAAATCGGCGTGCTGGTGGCTTGCTGGAGTTCCCGGTGGGCATAGAGGTCGTCGTAGGCCAGGGGCTGCTCCAGCATCATCAGGAAAAACCGCTCGAAGGTTTTCAGATGAGGAATGTCCTCCGGCCGGTAATCACAATTCGCGTCGCCCATCAGGCGGATGCGCGGAAATCGCTCGCGCAGGGCGGCCAGAGGCTCCGTGTCCTTGCCGCGTTTGATTTTCACTTTGATGCGCTGGTAGCCCGCGCGGAGTTCGTCCGCCACCGCATCGAGCAGTTCCCCCACCGTGGGTTTGATGCCGACGGAGACGCCGCAGGGGATCTCCGCGCGCGTTCCGCCGAGCAGTCGCCATAGCGGCACGCCCTTCTGGCGCGCCTCCGCGTCCCAGACGGCCGTTTCCAGTCCGCCCTTGGCCATATTGTGGCCGCGGACCCGCGCCAGCGAATCCCAGATTTCGGATGCGGAGGCGAATTCCCTGCCCCGGACCATCGGCCACAGGAAGTCGCGCAGGATATGCCAGGCGGTTTCGATCGTTTCGTAGCTGTAGAACGGATCGGAATCCACAGTGGCTTCCGCCCAGCCGGCGACTCCGTCTACTGTGGCCTCAACAAGCAGCACGTGCCGCTCGTCCACTCGATCGAAGCTGGTCTCGAAGGGCACGAGCAGCCGCATGCGAATCTCGCGAAGGGTAATCTGTTCAATTCTCATGGCCACTCACTGCGCCGGCGCGCACAATTGGGGCAGGGCATGCCGTGCCCCTACGACCACGGCTCGAGGACGTAGCGCGTCTCTCCGGCGGCCGCATCCACTCCCGTCACCGCATAACCTGCCGCGAACAGCCGCTGAAACTCCTTGCGCATCGCGTCCTGAATGCGCACGGCGCGCGCGGGATCGCTTTTCTTAATTTTCCCGATGTCTGACGGCAGGCGCACGCGCGCAGCCTCGACGCCCGCGGGGGGCAGCGCCTCTCCTGCAACCGCCGCGCGCACGCGCTCCGAATCCAAATGCCATTCCGCCACCAGCCGGTCCGTGGGAATCCCGGAATGGAGCGGGCTGGTGGTGATGCCGTAATGATTCGGCAGGTAACGCCGCATCACCGCGCCCAATCGCGTCACGTTGAAATACGCGTTGCGCAGCTCGAAGGGGTCGAACGTCCATTCAATCAGCCGAATCCCCCGCGCGAGTGCCTCCTCCCGTTGGAACAATTTCAAGCGCCGGCCGACGCCCCGATTCTGGTATTCCGGCAGCACCGCGGTCATGTGGGAGTGCAGAAATGTGACCAATTGAGCGCCTGCGCCGCGGCACCCCACCACGGCAAAGGTGAATCCAATCATCCGCCCGGCTACGAACGCGCCCAGCACCTGTCCGCCCGTTTCCGCGGCCACGCGAATGAGCGCCGAGGGCACCACTTCGATATCCGCCGTCTCCCACACGCGTTTCTCCATCGCCACGCAGGCCTCGCACTCTTCCAGCGTGTGGCACACACGCACTTCGATGGGGGAGGAGGCGGAAGCGGTCATGTGGCGCCGCGGCTGGCGAGCTTCACGCGCTCCCACAAGGCATCGAGTTCCGCGGGAGAGGAGTCTGCGAGTTTCCGGCCAGTGCGTTCGGCCTCGCGCTCCATCGCCCGGAAGCGCGCCTCGAATTTCGCATTGGCACGGCGCAGCGCCAGTTCGGGATCGAGCTTCAGGAAGCGCGCCAAATTCATGGCCGCGAAGAGCAGGTCGCCCGCCTCCTCCTCCAAAGCGTCTCGGCCGCTGGGCAGCGCGGCGCGAAGTTCGCCCGTCTCTTCGGCTACTTTTTCGAGCACGCCCTGGGCGTTTTCCCAGTCGAAGCCCACGTTGGCCGCGCGGCGCGTCATCTGATAGGCACGCATGAGCGCGGGCATCGAGCGGGGCACGCCGTCCAGAATGGAGGACGGCTCCTCCGGCGGCTCGCCAGAATCGTTACCTGGGGCACCTGCTTCGGTCCCTTTTACCGCGGAGCGGCGCTCCTCTGCTTTGATGGCCTCCCAGTTCTTCAATACTTCCGCGGCATCCCGGGCCTTGGTTTCTCCGAAGACGTGCGGATGCCGCCGCACCATTTTCACGTAGATGCTCTCGATGACGTCCCCCAGATCAAACGTGCCGGCGAGCCGCCCCAGCTCTGCGTGGAAAAGGATTTGGAGCAGCAGGTCGCCCAGTTCCTCGGCAATCTTTGCGGGGACTTTCGCGTCGAGCGCGTCGAGCACCTCGTAGGTCTCTTCGAGCAAGTAGGTGCGGAGCGAGTCGTGGGTTTGTTGGCGGTCCCAGGGACACCCGCCGGGAGCCAGCAGCTTTTGTTGCAGGGCGACGAGGTCTTCAAATCGGCGTGACACGGTATTCTTTCCGTTCCGGGCTCATTTGAGCCAATCTAGGGCACAGGGGAGCAAAGCACAAGAGACAATCCGGCTGTAGGGCAGGCAGTTCCGGCGAAGCTGACGAGTACCCCCGAGGGGCGGGCACAGATTGGCCGATGGGATGGAGGGAGCGTGAGGCGGGTGCGACGGTGCGCAGGCGACAAGCCCTTCGACCGCGGTGACGAGCTCAGGGCGCACAGGAATGCTTGTCCTACCTAACCGCAGGACGCTAACCACGGTCTAATGACTCGAATGGCCGATACCGACGCGGCGCAGGTGGCCCTGGTCCTCGGCGGCGACCCGGACGCCTTTCGCGTCCTGGTGGAACGCCACGGGCGGCGCCTGTTCCGGCTGGCCTATCGGATGACGGGGAACGAGCACGACGCGGAGGAGATTGTGCAGGACGCTTTCTTGCGAGCTTATCGGAGGCTGGACCGCTTTGAGGCGCGCGCGAATTTCGGCACCTGGCTATACCGCATCTGCGCGAATTGCGCGCTCGACCTGATGCGGAAGCAGCGCGCGGAGCAGGTGCGGCGCGAACCCGCACCGCGCGAAGACGATCCCGATGCCGCCGATCCGCTCGAGACGACCGCGAGCGACGACCCCAACCCCGAACGCCTGGTGCTGAGCGCGGAGTTGGGCGCGGGCGTGCGCGCCGCCATGGAGTCCCTGAGCGCGACGGAGCGCGCCGCCTTCCTGCTGCGCCACGTGGAAGGCTTCTCGATCGAAGAAATCGCCCGATCCCTGGATCTGAATATCGGCGCGACCAAGAACAGCGTGTTCCGGGCGGTACAGAAATTGCGCCGCCATCTCGATCCCCTAGTGAGCGTAGCGCGATGAACCATCCGGACGAACAGCGGCTGATCGAATACGCGGGCGGCGGCGCGGAGGACGCGGCGGGCATCGAGCGGCACCTGCGCGAATGCGATGGATGCCGGGAAAACTACGAGGCGCTGCGGCGGGTGCTGGAGGCGGCCCGCGCACTTCCCGTCCCGGAACCCGACGCGGCGTACGAGGCCCGCCTGTGGCAGCGGCTGGGGCCGCAGCTCGAGCCGCGCAAAACCCATTGGGACTGGCGGGAATGGTTCTCATGGCGACGACTGGCGCCGGCGGGCGCGGTTGCCGTGCTCGTTCTGGCTGCGTTTCTGGCGGGGCGATTCTGGCCGCGGCCGGCGGGTTCGGGACAGAATGCTGGAGGAGGACAGACGGAAAGTCTGTCCCGCATGCCGCAAGTGCGCGAACGCATCCTGCTGGTCGCCGTGGGGGACCACCTGGACCGCGCGCAGTCCATTCTGCTCGAAATCTCGAACGCGGAGCCACCCGCTGCACCCGGCAAAGAGGTGGACATCTCCCGCGAGCAGCAGCGCGCTGAGAATCTGCTCGCCGCCAACCGACTGTATCGCCAGACGGCCCAACGCACCGGCGACGCCTCGGTAGCCGACGTCCTGGGAGAACTCGAACCGCTGCTGCTGGAGATTGCCAACAGCCCGACGAAGGTTTCCGCAGCGGATTTCGAGGGGCTGCGCCGCCGCATTGAGGCCCGGGGCCTGTTGCTCAAAGTGCGGATCCTGGACTCCACGGTCCACGAGCGCGAGAAGGCGCGCACCGCTGCGCAGCCGCAGCACAGTTCCTGAGGAGAAAGGAAGATCGCATGACCATGCCCCACAGATACACGCTTCGCGGCGCCGCCGCAACTTTCTCGCTTCTGCTCGGCGTGCCGTTCGCCGCGCTCCCGCCCACCCGCGCCGCGGCTGCGCTCTCTGGCCGCTTGCTGGCCGGCGCTGGGACCAGAGTTGCAGCCACCGGCGACGATGACCGCGACCAGCGCGAGGATGACCTGTACGATGCCGGCACGGACGCGATTGACG